>ENA-ORXB01001163-ORXB01001163.1-sediment-metagenome-genome-assembly--contig:-NODE-1163-length-35188-cov-4.386261_pt1 | contig 35188 bp, 28 predicted proteins | sample MGYA00237863_ERZ511475 | MGnify/ENA primary metagenome ERZ511475 (study PRJEB26305, sample SAMN06343858) | sediment metagenome | isolation source: hot spring sediment | place: Canada: British Columbia... | reverse complement strand
AAAAGTGCCAATCTATGAGTATTTTTGCAGAAGTTGTCAGAAGGAATTTGAAACCCTTGTTTTAAACAGCACTGAAGAGGTCTACTGTCCAAGCTGTGGCAGCTTTGATCTGGAAAAGCTTTTTTCCAGGTTCGGTTTTAGGTCCTATGAATCTACCCAAGCCAGCTCATATACCACAGCCTCGGATTCCAGGGGAACAGGTTGTGCATGTAGCTCTTTAGGTTGTGGATGCAGTGCAAGAAACTAAAAGCTAATCTTAGGAGGATAAAATGCCAAAGGGGAAAAAAGATATAAGGCAGGCTGCTCTAGAATACCACAGAAAGGGTAGAAAAGGGAAACTGGAGGTAGTTCCTACAAAGCCATGTAAAACCCAGTGGGACCTCTCACTTGCCTACTCTCCCGGGGTTGCTGAACCCTGTAAAGAGATAAAAAGGGATCCGGATTTAGCCTATGAATACACCAATAAAGGGAATCTGGTTGCTGTTGTAACGAATGGAACCGCTGTCCTGGGTCTAGGAAATATAGGAGCACTGGCAGGAAAACCTGTAATGGAAGGGAAAAGCGTTCTTTTTAAGCGTTTTGCAGATATAGATGCATATGATATAGAGATTGACAGTCAGGATCCAGATGAGGTAATTAGAACGGTAAAATTGCTTGAACCAACCTTTGGTGGGATTAACCTTGAGGATATAAAAGCTCCTGAGTGTTTCTATATAGAAGAGGAACTTAAGAAGCAGATGAACATTCCGGTTTTTCACGATGACCAACATGGAACAGCAATTATTTCAGGAGCAGGCCTTTTAAACGCATGTGAACTTACTGGAAAGGATATAAGCCAGGTAAGAATAGTCTTTTGTGGTGCAGGTGCATCAGCAATCTCCTGTGCGGAGTTCTTTATACGCCTTGGGGCTAAGAGAGAAAACATAATAATGTGCGATACAAGGGGTGTTATTTACAAGGGTAGAGAGGAAGGCATGACCCCACAGAAGGAAAAGTTTGCAATCGATACCCCTCTTAGAACACTTGCTGAGGCTATGAAAGGAGCAGATGTTTTTGTGGGACTTTCAGTAGCGGGTATGGTAACTCCTGAGATGGTAAAGTCAATGGCTGACAGACCTATAATATTTGCCATGGCAAATCCTGACCCAGAAATCTCCTATGAGGATGCAAAGGCCGCAAGAAGTGATATCATTATGGCCACGGGAAGATCAGACTATCCAAATCAGATAAACAACGTCTTGGGATTTCCGTTTATCTTTAGAGGTGCCTTGGATGTAAGGGCAAAAACCATAAATGAAGAGATGAAAGTAGCAGCCGCCTATGCTCTGGCTAACCTTGCTAAGCTAGGAGCAGACTATTCAGTTGCAAAAGCCTATGGCAAGTCTCATTTTGAGTTCGGACCGGAATACATAGTTCCAAAACCCTTTGATCCTAGGGTGCTTATATGGGAATCCTCAGCAGTAGCAGAAGCAGCCATGAAAACCGGGGTTGCAAGGATAACCATAGATATCGAGGAATACAAAGAGCAACTCACAATAAAGGCTTTTGGAAAGTCAAAGGATAAAAAGAAGAGCAAGGTGATTAGCCCGAATCCGCTTGCGTCCACCCCATAGGCTGGATTGTCTTAATGTAGCAAACTAAAAAAACTTGGATCTAGATAGGTTGGATTCCTCTACTTCTGTCTTCTTAAGCCAAAGAGAAAAGAAACTTAAAACGGCACTTTTCTCTATAGGGGCATCTTCTTTTTTAATAGTACTAAAGCTTGTCTTTGGTTTTCTTACAAACTCCATAAGCATATTTGCCTCCGCCATTGATTCCCTATTTGATCTTTCAGCCTCTTCTGTAAACTACTTCTCAATTAAGAAGGCAGAAAAACCAGCAGATAAGGAACACAGATTTGGTCACGGTAAGGCCGAGGGATTAGCCGGGTTATTTCAGAGCTTTATAATAGGTTTATCCTCTATCTACCTTATATACGTCTCTGTAAAGAGGTTGGTAGTTGGATCACAGGTGCACTCCTTAGATATTGGAATACTTGTTATGGTATTTTCAGCAATAGTAAGTTTCTTTATCTCACGTCACATAAAAAAGGTGGCAGACTATACCGATAGCGTAGCTCTCTCAGCAGATAGCTTACACTACAGATCAGATGTATACACGAATCTTGGCATAGTTCTGGGATTAATAATAGTAAAGATAACTGGTCTGTTGTTTATAGACTCACTGATCTCTATATGCGTGTCTTTGTATATAATCTGGTCCACAACGTCTGTTTTTAAGGAGTCAGTAGATATACTGATGGATAAAGAACTTCCAAAAAGCACAGTAAAAGAGATTGAGGATGTAATCCTAAAGTACCAGCCCTATGTCAAAGGATTCCACAAAATGCGAACAAGAAGAGCTGGGTCAAAAAAATTTATTGAGTTTCACCTAGTAGTTGACCATACCCTTAGTTTTGTGGAATCGCATAACATTGCTGAAGATATAATAAAAGAAATAGAGAAGAAGATACCAAATGCGGAAGTAACCGTACACGTTGATCCGCACGGCTTCCCTGATTACTCATAATAACCTTTGATTTACAAGTGCGTTTTAAGTAAATTAATTCTTAACCAAACAGGGAGGGAAATATCATGGGGTAAGTAGAGAAAAGGAGAGTGTATTTTATTTTCCAGATATCTGTTATAAATCCATGAACCTCATAATGCAGAACTACTTAGATGCTTTTGAAACAGGTATGGCTTTATGGAAGAAAAATACAGAACTCATTATAAACCAGATAAATCTATTTTGGGAGTTTCAAAACCTCTTTAACGAAAATGTACAGAGGCTTTTCTTGATGGAACCCTCATTCGATTTGATTAAGCATTCTCACTCTAACATAAGACAGCTTACACATGGAGCGGTAAACCTAACCATTAAATCAATGAGAAAGAACTGGGAACTTCTAAATGATTGCATAAATCTGCTGCTTGATACTGAGTAGCCAGGAGTCCTTGAAACCTATTTAAAACAAACAGAGTTTAATAAGATAAGAATTCTCTTCAGAAAGGAGGTAAGGAGATGAAAAGGCTACTGTCAATTCTTACAATCCTAGTTGCCTTCTCCTTATTTAGTCCTAATTTAGTTTTGGCTCATAAACCCCACCATGTTCATAAACACCATTTCTACAAACACAAACATCACTACCATCACCACCATGTTGTTGTCCCAGGATACTACTATAGGCCACATGCTTACAGGTTTTACCATCATCACCACCATCACTACTACACGTACTATCCTTACTACTATACCTATCCCTTTTTCTCTCTAAACTTTGGTTTCATCTTTAAATAAAGGTAGGGAATGATTAAAGCGGTTATATTTGATATGGATGGGGTTATGATTGATAGTGAGCCCATTTGGGAAAAAACAGAGAGAATTCTTCTAAAAAGAAGAGGAATCAACTATGAGGCAACTTACAGAGAAAAAATAGTTGGCTTAAACCAGAGGGATTCTGCCCTTTTGCTTAAGGAAACATTTGGATTACCAGAAAGTATAGAAGAGCTTATTGAGGAAAGAATCAGCATCTTGCTTGATCTCTATAAAAAAGAGCTAAAACCCATACCGGGGCTTATATACCTTCTGGAACAACTGAAGGAAAAAGGTTTCCTTATAGCCCTGGCCTCAAGCTCTCCTCTAAGGGTTATAAACTTTGTGCTAGATAAGCTCTCTTTAAAGGACTTTTTCTCAACAGTTGTATCAGGAGAGATGGTAGAGAGAGGAAAACCCTATCCGGATATTTACCTGTATGCGGCAGATAAATTGAAGGTTATGCCAAAAGAGTGTGTTGTAATTGAGGACTCAATTAACGGTGTTAGAGCAGCAAAAAGTGCGGGTATGAGATGTATAGCAATACCTGATAAGAGGCTTCCTTTGGATAAGTTTATGGAGGCAGATGTAATTGTGGATAAGTTGTCTGAAGTTGATGTTTGCTTGATTAACTCCTTAGATGAAGCTGGTAAATAAAAAATTTTTGTCTTGTTTCTTCATTTGCAATAGCGGGATTTAAACTGGGTGCAGACTTGAATAGCAAATGATTTGACCTTTCCCCCTTTTTTTTGCCTCTAGAAGAGCCCTATCCGTCTTTATAAGTAGGTTTTTCTCATTATCCTTTTTGGGATCGTATTCACAGATACCTATGCTTAAAGAAACTACTATAAACTGATTACCTACACATACCGGGTTTTCATTGAAAAACGAACAGATACGCCTCATAACATCAAATGATTCTTTTTCCTTAAGACCACATAGCATAACCAGAAACTCATCACCTCCCCATCTTCCAACCCAGCTGTTCTTACCCATATCAGCTATGTTTTCCTTAAGCACATTAGCAACATACCTAAGGCATATATCCCCCACACTATGTCCGTACTCGTTATTAATAAACCTTAAGTTATCAACATCAAGCATGGCAAGAGAAAGCAATGGTGTTTGCTCACTATTTACACATTTCTTAAGACAGACCTCTGCCGAACGACGGTTATAAACACCTGTTAAATAATCAGTAACAAGCAAACTTAGAATCAGGCTGCCATCAAGCGTATTTTCCTTATTTACTTTATTATTAAGACAATAGACTTCGTAAAACCTGGGCACTTTTCCATAGGTTAAATACTCATAAAGTACCTTAAGACAACTAGAGACAGGAAGGGTCAGAATGTACAATGAGCACACCGTAAAAGAAGCCCCTAACAAGACGCTAATAAGGGCAACTGCAAAAATATCCGCTAATGCCTCAAATCTGCTCTTAGACAAAAACGGAAGGCTTAGTACAAACAAAAAGGGGAAAATAAACCCGAGAGAGGAAACCACTACCGTTGTGGTGGTGTAGTTCTTGGAAATAAAATTTGCTAAAATTATTTTTAACCTTTTTCTTAACGAATCACCCTCATTACTACCCATTACGTAATAATTTTAATTATTTTTAACCCAAATATACAACCACTTACCCTAAATGCAAAACCTGCCTTGATTTTTACAGGAAGCAAAACTATAATACAGAGCAAATGAGGTTTCTTAGCCTGCTTTTTGTTTTTGTTACGCTTTTTTGCTACACAGGCTTGTGTGCTAACCTCTGCTTCCAGGAAAACTCCTTAAGAAAAGCCAACTGTCATACCACCTCAGAAGACAACCACCAAGATACAAGCACCGCTAAAATCTTTTATAAAGAGACAACCCCACTAAAGCACCTATCTTTTAACTGTAAGTACATGCTTCCAAGCATCCCTCAGAACAATGACTTTAATTCTCTTGCCAAAGCCATCCTAGCTTTTAACTTTTTATACATCTCACACGTTATAGAGCAGGAAAAGGCTTTTTATCCCTCTATAGTAGAAAGCAGGCTTGTAAAACTCAGACCACCTGAGCTTTTCCTTAAAAACCTCTCCCTTATCCTATGATAGAACCCACCCTTTAAAGCTCTTCTATCTCTGGTTGCTGTAGGGATTCTGTGTAATACAAACACGGACTTTCCCAGCCAGAGATATACCCTCACCACAGAAAATACCGTAAAAGGGAGAGAGAATATGAAACTACTAATAAGTGGACTAGCTTTAATTCTAGTATTACTTACCAGAGTATCCTTTGCCAGTGAGGTTACAACGCTTGAATCGCTTATAAAAGAAGCCCTACAGAACAATCCCGATATAAAGGAAGCAAAAGCAAAATGGGAAGCTTCCACAAAGCGACCTTCTCAGGAGGGTTCCCTACCTGATCCCATTATTGGAATCGGATGGAGAAACGTAAGCTTTGACCGCATAACCCTAAATGAGGAACCAATGAGCATGGTTCTTTTCTCTTTTATGCAGGAATTTCCATTCCCTGGGAAACTTTCCCTTAAGGAAAAGATAGCTCTAGAGGAAGCACGTGCACAAGAACAACTCTACAAGGCCACTTTGAGAAAGGTAATAGCTGATCTTAAAGAAGCTTATTACGATTGGTTCCTAATTGATAAATCAATAGAGATAACGCAGAAGAATAAAGATCTACTTGAAAAGTTTTTAAGGATTGCTGAGACAAAATACACTGTAGGAGAGGGTATTCAGCAGGATGTACTAAAGGCCCAGGTAGAGATATCAAGGTTCATTGAACAGCTTGAACTTCTTAAAGAGAAAAAGGAAACCATAGAAGCGAGATTAAGAACCCTTCTAAACCGACCACCTGACTCACCTCTTGGGAAACCCCAGGAGATAAAGAAAATCCCCTTTAGCCTATCTATTGAGGAACTCTACAAACTCACCCAAGAGAAGGCCCCACTTCTTAAGGCAAAAGAGAAATTCATAAAAAGAGAGGAAAAGGCCTTAGAACTTGCTAAAAAAGAGTACTTCCCCGACTTTGTCTTAGGTGCAGCACCGGGTGTAATGGGAATGAGTGGGGGAGGAGTGCAGGGTGTCTGGGAAGTAACCCTTGGTATAAAAGTACCTCTTTACTTCTGGAGAAAGCAGAAGTTGGGAATAGAAGAGGAAGCAAATAAACTTGAGGCAGCACGCCAGAGCTACACAAGCACAACTCAAACCCTTTTCTTCGAGCTTAAAAACCAGTACCTAATTGCCAGAACCTCAGAGAACCTTCTTAAGCTTTTTGAAGAGGGGATAATTCCACAGGCAACGCTATCACTTGAATCGGCAATTGCCGGGTACCAGGTAGGGAACATAGACTTCCTAACCCTTCTGGATAACCTGATAACCCTTTTTAACTTTGAACTTGCATACTATACCCATCTCACAAACTACCAGAAGGCCCTGGCAAGGATAGAAGAGATAGCGGATATAACCATATGAGTCCTATCATGGATAAGATCGAGGAGGTTTAGATATGAAAAAAACTGCTATACAACTAAAAACTGTTATTATCCTCTTACCTGTTTTTATGCTTATAACAATAGCAATCTCTCTATCAAAGGATTTGGAACACAAAAAACACTCCACTCAAACAGAAGAGGAAACGGAGGAAAAGGTAGAAAACAGAGAAACAAACACACTACATACACCTAAAAGCCCCGAAGGTTTTACAACAGTATGGATAAGTCCTGAGAAACAACAGCTTATAGGGATAAAAACGGATGAGGTAACCACAAGGAGACTTGTAAGAGACATAAGAACGGTGGGAATAGTTGAGGCCGATGAAACAAAGATTGCACGGGTTAGCGTAAAATTCAGCGGGTGGATAAAAGACGTTTTTGCAAACTACGTGGGGAAATACGTAGAAAGAGGAGAACCACTTTTTACCATCTATAGCCCGGAACTTGTTTCCACACAAGAAGAATATCTACTTGCCCTTAGAGCCAAAGATTCATTTGAAAAAAGTTCTTTCCCTGAGATATCCTCGAGCGCAAGATCCCTACTTGAAGCCACCCGTAGAAGGCTCCTACTCTGGGACATTCCGGAAAGAGAAATAAAGAAAGTCGAAAACACCGGAAAACCCCTTAAGTACCTTACACTCTACTCACCCATAAGTGGTTATGTTACAAAGCGTGAGGCATTTCCAGAGAAGATGATCATGCCAAATGAGGTCATATTTGAGATTGTAGATCTCTCAACCGTTTGGGTTCTTGCAGATATCTACGAATACGAACTCCCACTTGTTAAAGAGGGACAGGAAGCAACCCTTACCCTTTCCTACTATCCGGGAGAGGTTTTCCGTGGAAAGGTCACCTACATTTACCCCACATTAGAAACAAAAACCAGAACAGCAAAAGCAAGGTTTGAGTTTAAAAACGAAGACAACAAACTGAAACCCGGTATGTATGCAAATGTGGAATTAAAAATACCTCTTGGAGAGAAACTGGCCATATCAGAAGATTCTGTAATTGACACTGGTGAAAGGAAAATAGTATTCGTTGCAATGGAAGATGGAACCTTTGAACCAAGAGAAGTAAAAGTTGGACAAAAAGCCGGTCAGTACTATGAGATTTTAAAAGGGCTAAAAGAGGGTGAAACAGTTGTAAGAAGCGCCAATTTCCTTGTGGATTCCGAAAGCAGACTTAGAACAGCAATAGAAGCATTTGGCACAGAAACACCTGGACATGCGCACGGAGGAAGCGAGACAGTTTCGGAAACCCCAAAGGAGGTAAATATCTCTTTTACACCGGAAGGAGAATCTCCCAAGGTAGGAGACAACACATTTAAGATTACCCTTACTGACAAAGACAGAAACCCTATAAAAGATGCAAAGGTAGATGTTCTACTTCATATGCCACCAATGCCCTCTATGGGAATGCCGGCTATGAGTGTTTCAGCAGAAGGTAAGCACGTTAAAGACGGTCTATATATAGCAGAGGTAAACATACCCATGGGAGGGTCATGGCAGGTAAGGATTACAGTGCAAAGACCTGGAAAAACACCTGTTTCTCGATTCTTTGAAATTAACGTAAGGTAAAAGGGGAGCAAACGATGATAGAAAAGATAATCACATTCTCATCCAAGAAACGCTTTTTGGTTTTCCTTGGGGTTATTTTCTTAACGGTATGGGGAATATGGGCTTTAAAGAATACACCACTTGATGCAATTCCTGATCTCTCAGACACTCAAGTTATAGTTTTTACAGAGTGGCCTGGAAGAAGCCCTGACCTGGTTGAAGACCAGATCACATACCCCATTACCACAACCCTCCTTGCTGCACCAAAGGTAACCGTTGTAAGGGGAATATCGATGTTTGGGTTCTCCTTTGTATACGTTCTCTTTGAAGACGGAACAGATATATACTGGGCAAGAAGCCGTGTACTTGAGTACCTAGCTGGACTAAGCGGAAAGCTTCCAGAAGGTGTTAGCCCAACCCTAGGTCCTGATGCAACCGGAGTTGGATGGGTCTTTGAGTATGCCCTGGTTGATGAAAGTGGTAGGTATGACCTCTCAGAACTACGGTCATTTCAGGATTGGTATCTAAGGTACTGGCTACAGAGTGTGCCAGGTGTTGCAGAGGTTGCAAGTGTAGGAGGTTTTGTGAAACAGTACCAGGTAAACGTAGATCCCAATAAACTCCTTGCCTATAACATTCCACTAAAAACCGTTATCGATGCTATAAGGAAAAGCAACAACGACGTTGGAGGTAGGGTAATAGAGTGGACTGGCAGAGAATACATAGTAAGGGGAAAGGGGTATATAGAGAATCTGGATGATATAAGAAACATAGTTGTATCTGTAGACGGAGAAAGGGGAACCCCGGTTCTAATAAACGATATAGCAAATGTAGAATTGGGACCCGATATACGAAGAGGTCTTGCAGAGCTTAATGGAAAGGGAGAGGTGGTAGGAGGTATTGTGGTTGCACGGTTTGGAGAAAACGCACTTGACGTAATTAACAGGGTAAAGAAGAAGCTAGAAGAGGTTAAGGATGCTTTCCCAGAAGGAGTAAAACTGGTTGTAACATACGACCGTTCTGAACTGATAAGAAAGGCTATAAGAACCCTTACAGAAAAACTCATAGAAGAGAGTATCATTGTAAGTGTAGTCTGTATTGTGTTTCTCTGGCACTTTAGATCCGCACTGGTAGTTATCTTTACCCTCCCATTTGCAATCCTTTTTTCTTTTATTCCGATGTACTATATGAAAATCACATCCAACATAATGTCATTAGGAGGAATAGCCATTGCAATAGGAGCTATGGTTGATGCCGCAATAGTTATAGTTGAAAACATACATAAGAGGCTTGAACACTGGGAAGAACAGGGAAGGAAACAAGACAGGATGGATGTAATGATAGAGGCTATGAAAGAAGTTGGAAAACCCATATTCTTTGCACTTCTTGTGATTACCGTTTCCTTTATTCCGGTTTTTACACTTGAGTATCAAGAAGGAAGACTCTTTAAACCCCTTGCATATACAAAAACCTTTGGCATGGCCTTTGCCTCCATACTATCAATAACCCTAACGGTTGCCCTAGCAACCATCTTAGTTCGTGGGAGGATAGTACCTGAGAAGAAAAATCCTGTAAGTCGGTTCCTAATCAGTGCATATGATCCGGTGGTAAGATTTGTTTTAAGGTTTAAGAAGACAACCGTACTTACTGCATTAATCCTCCTTGCAGTTACAGTTCCTGTGTTCTTTAAGATAGGCTCAGAGTTTATGCCTCCTCTCTATGAAGGGGTTCTAATGGATATGCCTGTAACCACCCCTGGAATATCAATTACAGAAGCTCAGAAGGTAATCCAGGTTAGGGACAAGATAATAAAAAGCTTTCCAGAGGTTCAAACGGTTTTTGGGAAGGTAGGAAGAGCAGAAACCCCAACTGACCCTGCCCCCTTATCTATGATAGAGACAAACATAATCTTAAAGCCTGAGGATGAGTGGCGTAAGATTCCGGAGAAAAGATGGTATTCAAGCTGGGCACCCAAGCCAGTAAAAAAGTTTCTTCAACTCATATGGCCTGAAGAAAGAACAATAACCCCAGAGGAGCTTATCAGCGAGCTTAATCAAAGGGTTCGTATACCGGGTTTTACAAACGCATGGACCATGCCCATCAAGGCAAGGGTAGATATGTTAACAACCGGGATAAGAACCCCCATAGGGATAAAGATATTTGGACCGGAGCTTTCTACCATAGAAAAAATAGGGAAAGAGATCGAGGGAATACTACAAGGAATACCGGGAACAAGAAGTGTATACGCAGAGAGGGTAACAGGTGGATACTACATAGACTTTCACGTTAAGCGTAGAGAAGCCGCCCGTTATGGGCTAAGAGTAGAAGATGTAGAGGATATAATAGAGGCAGCAATAGGGGGAAACAACATAACCCAGAGCATAGAAGGCCCCGAGAGATACCCTGTAAACGTCAGGTACTTAAGGGAACTGCGTGATGAGATCCACAAGCTTGAAAGGGTACTTGTTCCAACCCCAGCTGGAGCCCAGATTCCAATAACACAGCTTGCAGATATCCGTATAGTAATGGGCCCACCTGAGATAAAAACTGAAGAGGCAACAAAAGTTGGATACGTATACGTAGATATAGAAGGAAGAGACATAGGAAGCTATGTAGAGGAAGCAAAAAAGATAGTTGATAGCCGGATAAAGCTTCCACCAAAGTACTACCTTACCTGGAGTGGACAGTACGAGTACATGCTAAGGGTAAAAGAGCGCTTAAAACTGGTTGTACCCCTTACCCTTCTTATAATATTTGTTATTCTCTATCTCAACTTCAACAACCTTGTGGAGACAGCAATAATACTTTTATCTGTGCCTTTTGCTACTATCGGAGGAATTTGGCTAATTTATATCTTGGGCTACAACATGAGTGTTGCAACCTGGGTTGGGTTTATTGCCCTTGCAGGCCTTGCCGCTCAAACAGGGGTGGTAATGATAATTTATCTTGATGAGTTTTACCACAAAATGATAAAAGAAGGAAGATACGATCTAGAGAGTCTAGCAAGAGCAATACACGATGGAGCTGTACAGCGGGTAAGGCCAAAAATGATGACCGTTATGGCAATGCTAATGGGGCTTCTTCCCCTTATGTGGAGCCATGGAGCAGGAGCAGATATGATGAAAAGGATTGCAGCACCCATGGTAGGAGGACTTATTACATCTACCATCCTTACCCTTGTAATAATCCCTGCAGTTTATGCAATATGGAAAGAAAGAAACTTAAAACAGGAGGAGAACAAGAAATGAATTTTTTAAAGACAATTATAGTTCTAGCAGTAATAGTAGTAGCAGTATTTACAGCCTTTGTATACCTGGGCATATACAATGTTGCTGCAACAAAACCCCACACTGAGCTTGTTTCAAAGGTATTTGAATTAATTAAAACCCGTTCCATACAGGTCAGGGCTAAAAACATAACTCCACCTTCCAGCTCAGGTAATGATATAATAACGGGAGCCCACCATTACGAAGAAATGTGCGTTACCTGCCATGGAGCACCTGGTATCAATCCCTCAGAGATAGGTAAGGGCCTAAACCCTAAGCCCCCTGATCTGGGAAAAAGTACAGGAAAATGGAACTCAAAAGAGCTTTTTTGGATACTAAAACACGGCATTAAGATGACAGGTATGCCTGCATTTGGTCCTACCCACACTGATAAGGAGCTATGGTCAATAGTAGCATTCATAGAGAGGCTCCCCGAGATCTCAGAAGAAGAGTATAAAAACATGCTAGGGAAGAGTAACTATAAAGAACACGATAACAACCACCATCATAACCACAGCGATAGTGTTCACACTCGCTGAAAAGGATTGAGCATTCATTGTTTGTCGATTTCTTTTTTTTACGTAAAATAAAAATATCTAAGGGGTAACCGTAATGAGAAAAAGAAAGCTGATTTTAACTACCGCAGTTATTGTTTTTGCAATTGTAGCATTTGCAATATACAGAACCATGCCCACTACAGTTCACACCCCATCTAATACAGAAAAGCACCGGTTACAGCTTCCAGGCTACTTTTACAGTCTACCTAAGACAACAAAAGAAGCATATGAGTTTGCCATCTTAGAGCATAAAGTACTTGAGCACATGGCCTGCTATTGTGGATGTAACAGTATAGGGCACACAAGTAACAAAAGCTGTTTTGTCAAGGAAATAAGGAGAGATAGTACGGTTATCCTGGATGCTCACGGTACAGACTGCAATGTATGTATCGATATTGCACTTACAACCAGGAACTTACTTGCTAAAGGTAAAACATTATATGAGATTAGAAGCATACTGGACTCTAAATACGTTGGATATCCCTCAACTACAACTCCATATCCACCTAGATAAACGGAGACTTAAGAAATGAAGATACTCGGGACAACACTAAAACTACTCACTTTCTTGATAATCCTTTTTCTCCTGGGTCTCTTTGGTTATGCACTCTTTGGAAACAGGGCAACCATCCACCCCTCTCCTCTTCTCGGCACAGAGGCTCCAGACTTTACCCTTAAACTCTTTAATGGAGAACAGCTAAGGCTGTCTGATCTAAGGGGAAAAGCTGTACTCATTAACTTCTGGGCCTCATGGTGTGCTCCCTGCAGAGAGGAGGCCCCTGTACTTGAAGCCTCGTGGAGAAAGTATAGGGAAAAACCTGTGGTATTTATAGGTATAAATATATGGGATGATAAAGACAGTGCATTGTCATTCCTTACAAGGTTTGGAGGAAACTATCCAAACGGAGCAGATCCAAAAGGAGAGATAGCAATTAACTACGGAGTTGCTGGGGTGCCAGAAACCTACTTTATAGACCCAACAGGTAAGATAGTTGGGAAATACGCTGGTCAGCTTACCAACGAGATAGTAGACTACTTTATGGAAAAATCACTTTTAGGTTCAAAAAACACTGCTATTAGAGAGAATGAAAGATGATTAAAATAACAGTAACAAAGCTAATCCATACGGTTATCTATACAGTATTTATAATATCACTAATAGCTTCACATACACTAGGAAAAGATATAGATACCCAGGTAAGGGAAATTGCATCACTTCTTATGTGCCCAGTTTGCCAGGGTCAGGTAGTTGCAGAATCCAACTCAGAACTTGCAAAAAACATGCGAGCTATAATAAGAAAACAGCTCGAGGAAGGAAAATCAAAGGAAGAGATAATAGCCTACTTTGTAGAGAGATATGGAGACTCAATACTTGGAGCTCCTCCACCAAAGGGTATAAACTGGGTTCTTTGGGTTTTTCCAGCACTTGCACTCACAGCAGGAACAGCAATTGCTTCTTTCTTTCTCTATAGATCCAGGAAGGAAAGCAAGAGCACTGAAACCGATATAACCGAGAACAACCCAACAGCTGTTGAAATAGAGTACATAAAGAAAATCGAGAAGGAGCTAAAGGAATTTGACTCTTAACCGGGTCTTTCTTTAAATACCCTCCACCCTTTTTTCCTGATAAACCAAGGCAAAAGAATGGATAAAGCTACTACCATGAAAAACGCAAACAGCACAGCTATTCCTTTTTTTGAAATTGCCCCTCCAAAATAAGAATACACAGACGTTGCTGGAACAATGCCTAAGGCTGTAGCAAGCACATAACCCTTAAAAGGCACCTTTAACACCCCAGAGACGTAGCTTACAACATCAAAAGGGGGACCAACAGGAGATGTTCTTATTAAAAGCAAAGCCTTAAACCCATTACGGGTAAGCACCTCATCTACCCTATCCAATTTGCCTTTGAACAGTCTTTCCACAAATCCCCTTCCTAACAGCCTTGCTATATAGAAACAGATAGAGGCATTTAATGTTGCCCCAATCACAGTTAGAATCGTTCCCCAGAAGAAGCCAAATACAAATCCTCCTGCAATTGTATATACTGTTGGGGGCACAGGTACAAATGGTCTTATAGAGAAAGTATAAATAAGCACATACAAAAAAGCACTTCTAACCTTCCCAAAGCTTAAAAGATATTCCCTTACCTTTAAAGGGGTAATAGCTGAAAACCCAAATCCACCGAGTTTAAAGAACAAAAAAAACAGTGTTAAAACCACTATTACCGCTATAGACATAAAGACTTTACTTCTTACCATACTGTAATTTTTCCCTAATTCAAACTTAATATATAGTATGAGTTTAGATGGTGTAGATAAAAAAGAGATTCCGACCTGTAATTTCGGAATAAAAAGCTTCAATCCAACTAGCTACGAACTTAATCTTATCAAGTATGATAAGTATTATAATACCCACATATAACGAATCAAAGATCATAGGCGGTATACTAGACAGGTTAAATAAGATGGTTTCTCCAAGTGATGAAATAATAGTTGTAGACGGTTTAAGTGAAGATCACACAGAAGACATTGTAAGGAGATATCCCCGAGTAAAACTTCTTTTATCCCCTAAAAGAGGAAGAGCAATTCAGATGAACTTAGGAGCCAGCCAGGCTCAAAACAGGTATGTTCTCTTTCTTCATGCTGATACATTAATTGACACGAGATCGTTTGAATTACTAAAGCAGGAGATTAACTCAAAAAAGATAATTTGGGGATGGTTCCCGATAAAACTCTCATCCAATAAACTGATCTTTAGATTAATAGAGAAGGGAGCAAATCTAAGGGCCAGAATTACAAGAACCCCACTTGGAGACTATGGTATTTTTGTGGAAAAAGAGCTATTTCAAAAGATTGGGGGCTTTCCCGAAATACCAATAATGGAGGACATTGAGTTTGTAAAAAGGATAAAAAGAGCATATCCAATTGGAGTAGAGATAAAATCACCCATACAAGCAAGTGCACGTCGCTTCGAAAAATACGGGATAATAAAGACCTTCCTTGTGATGTGGACTTTGAGAACACTCTACCATCTTGGAGTTTCCCCTTCAAGACTTATAAATTACTATAAGGACATACGATAGTTTCTAGTGTCTTAAAGACCCCTAGAACCACCTAAAAAAAAAGACTTTAAATGATCCCAAATAATTAGTATAATTTGGAGAGATGTTGGTATTATTACGCTATAGATATTATCCATAGGGAATTGTATCTAACATCTTGAGTTTAAGAGGGAAAACACAGGAGGGAAAAGAAGCCATATGATTCAAAAACCAAGGACAATAGGGGAGTTAAAGGCAAGTGAATACAAGGTGCTTTCCGTAAAAGAAGAAATGAGAAAGAACCTTATTAAGAAGATGCGAAGAGGGGAAACGGTTTTTCCAAACATTATAGGTTATGAGGATACGGTAATCCCACAAATAGAAACTGCTATCCTTGCCGGACACGATATGATTTTCATAGGGGAAAGAGGACAGGCAAAAACCCGATTGATTAGGACCCTTATCAACCTTCTTGACGAAGAAGTACCCATAATAAAGGGAAGTGAGATAAATGATAACCCTTATGCTCCAATCTCTAAAAAGTGCAGGGACCTTGTGAGGGAACTTGGGGATAAGGTAGAAATAGAGTGGATTAGAAGGGAAGATAGATACGGAGAAAAACTTGCAACTCCTGATGTCTCAATAGCAGACTTAATAGGTGAAGTGGATCCAATAAAGGTTGCAGAGGGTAGATACCTATCTGATGAGCTGACCATACACTTTGGTCTCATTCCCAGAAGCAACAGAGGTATATTTGCCATAAACGAGCTTCCAGATCTAGTAGAAAAGGTTCAGGTGGGACTTTTTAATATAATGGAGGAAAAGGATATACAAATTAAAGGATATAAAATAAGACTTCCTCTCGATATCTGTATAGTTGCTACAGCAAACCCCGAGGATTACACAAACAGAGGACGAATCATAACCCCACTGAAGGACAGGTTTCAGGCACAGATTCGAACCCACTATCCATTAAACAGGGAAACGGAAATAAAGATTATGGAACAAGAAGCCCACATAATGCCAAGGGAGGGTTATACCGTAAAGGTACCCCATTTTATAAAACAGATAATTGCAGAGTTAACCTTTCAGGCACGTGGTTCTCATGAAATAAATCAACGTTCAGGTGTTAGTGTAAGAACAACCATAGCAAACTATGAAAGTATAATAGCAGCAGCGGAAAAAAGAGGAATTAGGCTTGGAGAACGCGAAGTTGCTCCAAGAATAACGGATTTCCCAGCCATTATACCCTCAACAATAGGAAAGATAGAACTTGAGTACCTTGGAGAAGAGGTATCTGAAGCAAGTATAGTGGAGAAACTGCTAAAACGTGTTATAAAACTGGTCTTTGATTCTTACTTTCCCTCATTAAACATCTTTTCTGAGTTCCTCGAAAGCTTTGAGCATGGGTACGTAGAAGTCTCAGATACAATGCCTTCTGAAGAATACCTTGCCGGTGTAAGAGAGATAAAGGGTCTTAAAAAATGTATAGATGTACTCCAGATAGAGCAAACACCGGCTCAGATAGCCTCAGCGGTTGAATTCATCTTGGAAGGTCTTCACTTAAGCAATAAGCTTAATAAAGAAAAAGTAAAGGGGAAGATAATTTACAAATGACTACCACTTACAGATATCTAAAATGGGATGGGACCCAGAGTGAGTTCAATCTGGAAGCTGAGGACTTCTTTAAAGAGTTCTCCAATTTTCTTATGGAAGGTTGGACTCCGGATGAAGCATTTGAATGGATTATGAAACAGGGAATCCGTGGAACAAGTATGCAGATCATGGGCATAGATGAACTTCGATCACGCCTTTTAAGGCATAAAGAGATGAGTTTCCAAAAGTACAATCTGAATGAATCCCTTAAAAGTGTTCAAAATGAGTTAAATCAAATAGTAGAAAAAGAGCTGAGCACGCTAAAGAGAAACCTATCCATAATATCTCCTGAATATCAGCGTAGGAAAAACTTTCTAAGAAATCTCCCAGATAAACTGAGTGCTGCAATAGAGAGCCTTTCAAAATACGATTTTATGAGTGCTGAAGCAGAAGAAAGATTTAAAAAACTCAAAGAAAGGCTGGATGAGATAAAGAAGGTTGAGAATTTTACGTACCGATACAGAGAGAGGTTCAAAGGTAAAATCCCTCTTAATTTTGAAGATACCCTAAGGCTTATTGAAGAATTCAACAGAATAGAGAGCCTTGAACACAATCTTTTGGCTGGCAATTTTGAAAAAATAAACCCTGCAGATTTAAAAGAAATGTTGGATGAGAAAAGTCATGACTCCTTTGTTCTTCTTAAGGAGCTAAAATCCACCCTTGAGCAACACGGCTTTATAAAAACACGTGGCCCATATACAGAACTTACCCCAAAGGGCATAAGAAAGTTAGGTGAACTTGCACTAAGAGATATTTTCTCATCTCTTAAGAAATACAGGTTTGGGGGACATGAAACTTCGCAGCGGGGATATGGTGCAATAAAAACGGAAAACACAAAAGAGTATGAATTTGGTGATCCCTTTAACCTAAACGTAATAGGAACTCTTAAAAAATCTCTTATTCGCCGGTTCCAAAAAAGTCCGATAAAGGTTGCGCCTGAGGATTTTGAAGTGTACGATATGGAGCATCACACACAGTCCTCCAATGTGCTGCTATTAGATCTTAGCTGGTCAATGAGCTTTCAAGGAAGGTTTCCCGCGGCAAAACGTGTTGCACTTGCTCTAGACCACCTTATAAGAACGCAGTACCCACGAGACAACCTCTACATAGTAGGGTTTTCTACAAGAGCACGACTTCTCTCAACAGAGCAGCTTGCAACAACCACGTGGGATTCAAACGATCCATTTACCAATATTCAAGAAGCTTTAATATTGGCATCCAAGATTCTTGCAAGAGAAAAAACTCCAAATAAACAGGTTATACTCATAACCGATGGGCAACCTACTGCCTACTTCCTTGATGGATACCTTCAAGTAGAGCTTCCAATGTTCTTTGGTGGGCTGAGTCCAAGAGCAACATTTGAAACCCTAAAAGAGGTAAAGCGTTTAACCGGTATGGGAATAACCATTAATACATTTATGCTCGATGATAGCCCATCCCTACGAAGATTCGTTGAGGAGATGACACGAATAAACAAAGGTCGTGCATTTTTTACAACTCCCAATCAGCTTGGTAGATACCTGCTTGTTGACTACCTTCAGAGGAAGAAGAAGGTACTTTAAATCAATTGCAATCGTATTTAACCGGAAGCCTAAACTCCACATCAAGTGCCTTGTTAAACTCCTCTTTAGAATGGTTTCGGGATCTTATAGTAACCCTGTTGGAATCACAATAAAAGGTAACTATTCTCGACTCAGAAGGCTTTAACCCTAAAAGTTCAGTTCGAATCGATGATGCATTTACAAAAACCGTTCCTCCATATTCCTCTTTCTTTACGATATTGTTTGTAAATGAATGAGGAAGATGAATGTGGCCAGAGAACCAGAGATCAACTCTGTAGTTTTTTAAAACCTCTACAAAGCGCTTAGAATCGAGAATCTGCCTATCATGCAGCGAAGAAAAAGGTATTCCACTCCCCTCAAGAGGAGCGTGCGTAACCACAACGATTATTTTATCCTGATTACCGGTCACCTGGTTTTTCCACCAAAGAAAAGTTTTATTGGAAATCTCGGTTGGCTTTCCCCTGAGCTCATCCGACATAAACAAAAAAAGGATATTACCCTTAGTAATAGAGTAGTAAAAGTCTTTTCTGATTTTTTCCCTATAACCCTCTCCCCTGTTTAGTTTTAAATCATGGTTACCTGCAATCTCATACCATTCCTTTATATAAGAAAGCTTCTTCAACGAGAGATACCAGTTAAAATCCTCTTCCTGAGCTCCATCAACAATATCTCCTGCAACTATAACAAGGTCAATATCTGGGACGTTTTTGTTTATATCTAAAATAGCCCTTCTAAATTCCTCTCGCTGATCCCTATCTCTTGGCTGAATATCAGAAATCACCCATATCTTAAATGTATCCTTTTTTCCTCCAAAGCAGATGTCGGACTTAAAAAGGACCAAGTTAAGTAGAAGAAGTATTAATGGATAAAAAGTGAGTTTACCAAACAACATAAAAAACCTTTAGAAAGAACATAAAACCCCTAAAGCTTCTTCCCCTATCACATCCCTTACCTCTACCACAACCTCATCCCCAACACTCAATACATTATCCCCAAGAAGCCTTACACTTATATAATTTGGGGTCGTTCCCTTTGACCTTCTTTCAACAAGAACGGGCAACTTCTTCCCGATAAACCTTCTGTAAAACTCTATCTTTTTCTTTATTCCAAGCTCCCTAAGTATCTTACTTCGTTCCTTAACTACTTGGGGACTTACCTGATCAGGCATTAAGGCCGCAGGGGTTCCCTTTCTCTTTGAGTAAGAAAAGACATGAAGGTAAGTGAGTTCAGATTCCTTTACTAGGCTAAAGGTATTCAAAAACTCTTTTTCAGTCTCTCCTGGAAAACCAACCATAACGTCTGTTCCAATAGCAGCCTCAGGGATCTTCTCCCTTATCCGGGTTATACAATCTATAAACCTCTCAGGAGTATATCTCCTTCTCATCTTCTTCAAGATGGTTCTGTCCCCACTCTGAAGAGCAACATGAAACTGGGGACATATTGTTTCAGAATCCGCAACAAACTGTATAAAATCGTATGTGACATCAGCGGGATCCAGAGATGTTAATCTTACTCTTTTTACGATCTTTTCCTGCTCAATTCTCTTAAGAAGTTCAAGAAGGCTTGTTCCTATATCCCTACCGTAACTTGCAAGATGAACACCCGTTAGGACAATCTCCTTGTAACCTGAATCTACAAGCAACCTCATACGCCTTAAAACTTCATCTATAGGCAGGCTTCTTGAGAAACCCCTTGCATAAGGAATAATGCAAAAAGTGCATCTATAGTTGCATCCATCCTGAACCTTTAAAAAAGCCCTTGTTCTCTCCGGGAAACACCGTATCTCAGGAGATTCAAATGCCCTCTTCTTTTCCTTAAAAAGGTCAGAGACAAAGACTTTTGGGTTACTCTGTGGTTCTCCCTCTCTAATAAGCTTTATCAGTGCCGAAAACTTATCGGAGTTACCAACAATATAGTCAACCCCCTCTACACTTCGTATCTCCTCAGGTGATACCTGGGCATAGCATCCGGTAACAATCACAATTCCATTTGGATTTATCCTTTTTGCCCGATGAATGTAGTGTCTTGCTTCTGCATCAGCTTTGTGGGTTACGGTACAGGTATCTATAACATACACATCAGCTTCCTCTGGGAAAGGAACCCACCTGTACTTACTCTCAGGTAGCATATTAAGAATAGCAGCCGTATCGTACTGATTAACCTTACACCCTAATGTAACAACCGAGACTCTTTTCATATTTAAAGCACCTCTTTAATCCAGCCTCCACCCAATACTCTCTCACCTTTATAAAATACAATTGCCTGGCCCGGAGTCATAGCCCGCTGAGGGTTTCTAAACTCAACATACACCTCGTTATCAGAGATCAATCTAACAGCAGCATCACTTTCCATATGCCGGTATCTTATCTTAGCCTTCACCTCAATCTCTCCTAAAGGAGGTTCTTCAACCCAACTTACGTTATCTGCAATAAGAGTGGTTCTAAAGATGTCCTTCTCCTCTCCCACTATAACCCTATTAGCTGAAGGATCTATCCTTACAACGTACATTGGTTTGCCACGTGCAATCCCTATCCCCCTTCTCTGCCCTATTGTAAAAGAGAATATACCGTTGTGATAGCCAAGTACATTCCCATCCGTGTCAACAATCTCTCCCCTTTCCCCATCAGGCCTACCACTTTGCCTCTTAAGAAACTCTCTATAATCCCCGCCTGTAATGAAACAAACCTCCTGGCTGTCAGGCTTATTTGCAACCCTTAGATTCATCTGCTTTGCCAATTCCCTTACCTGCTCCTTGGTCATTGAGCCTAATGGGAAAAGAAGCCTTTTAAGCTCATTTTGGGTAAGGGTAAAGAGAAAATATGACTGATCCTTTTTCACATCAAATGCCTTTGCTAGGAAAAACCTTCCTTTTGCCTCATCAAATCCAATCCTTGCATAATGACCCGTTGCCAGATAATCAGCCCCAAGCTCAAATGCCTTCTTTAGAAGAAAATTAAATTTCATAAACTGATTGCAGAGTATACAAGGACTCGGTGTTTTTCCAGAAAGATACTTATTAATAAAATCACTAACCACGTATTTCCTGAAGAGATCTATATAGTTTAGAACATAATGAGGTATACCTATCTGCTCTGCTACACGCCTAGCATCTCTTATATCATCTGAAGAACAGCATCCACTTTCCCCCTGACCATAATCCCAGAGTTGCATGGTTACACCTATTACATCATATCCCTGTTTCTTTAGCAGGGCTGCGGTTGTAGCACTATCTACTCCTCCACTCATTGCAACAAGAACCCTTTTTCTCATATCAACAAAGCTTACCTGATATTTGAATTCACTCAAATTAATCTTATCTCCTGCAATTAAGAACTTGCTTTTAAAACATAGAGTGAATAAAATCTTAGGTTGCATATATACTTACAAGCGACAAACAAGCTCTAAGAGCAGTTTCTTTAAAGATACATACCACCTGCTATAAGAGTTTTTTTAGTGTTATGGAAACCGATTAAAGGGGAAAAGAAAAAGATAGATATACAAGGAGGATATAAACATGGATACGGTGGGATTTCACTACATAGTAGAGGCCTCAGGGTGTAATGAAGATATAATCTCAAACGCAGAGTTAATAAGTGAAATACTTATTCAAGCAGCAAAGAAAGGGGACATGGATATTAAGACATCATACTTTTACAAGTTTATGCCAAAGGGGGTTAGTGGTTTTGTTGTTGTTGCAGAATCACATATATCAATTCACACATGGCCGGAGAAAAAATACGCTGCTATAGATGTTTATGTGTGTGGTAACAGATCCAAACCTGAAAAAACCATCGACTACATCCTAGAGGCCCTAGATTCCAACTACGCTCACGTATCAGAGGTAAAACGGGGTGTTCAGGATGATGATGTTTACACACATATAATCCTTACCTGGGAAGAAGACCTAAAGTCTGGAATTCCCTAGCAGACAACAATTTATGGAGTCAAGCTATACATCTTGATATGAAATAGTGTTTCCAACAAAGTAAACAGGTATAATAAACCTTGATATGAAGAACCTAAAGATTGCCCTCGACCACGGACTTACAAAAGAAGAGTATAAAAGCATAGTAGAACTGCTAAATAGAGAGCCAAATGTGGTAGAGATTGGTATATTTGCTGCCATGTGGTCTGAACACTGCTCTTATAAGAGCTCCAAGATACATCTAAAGAAGCTCCCCACCAGAGGAGAAAGAGTCGTTCAGGGTCCGGGAGAAAATGCTGGTGTTGTTGATATAGGGGATGGCATATGCGTTGTCTTTAAGATGGAAAGCCACAATCATCCATCCTTTATCGAACCTTTTCAAGGAGCAGCCACAGGAGTTGGCGGAATTCTACGGGATATATTTACCATGGGAGCACGACCCATAGCCTTACTAGACTCACTTAGATTCGGAAATCCCAAATTACCCATTACCAGATACCTCATAGAAGGTGTGGTCTCAGGGATATCGTGGTACGGAAACTGTATAGGGATACCAACAGTAGGAGGAGAAACATACTTTGAAGAGTGCTATAACGGAAATCCTCTTGTTAATGTCTTTGCACTTGGAATTACGAGAAGAAACGAGATATTTAAGGGGCAGGCAAAGGGTATAGGCAACCCAGTAGTGTATGTGGGATCAAAAACCGGACGGGATGGCATTCATGGGGCAGTAATGGCATCTGAAACCTTTACAAGGGAAACCCAGGAGAAAAGACCAGCTGTTCAGGTTGGAGACCCTTTTACGGAGAAACTACTTCTTGAGGCTTGTCTTGAGCTCTTTAAGACTGGAATAGTTGTTGGAATTCAGGACATGGGAGCAGCAGGTCTTACTTCCTCTTCAATTGAGATGGCAGGAAGAGCCGGAACGGGAATCACACTAAACATAGATAGGGTGCCGAGACGTGAAAGTGGAATGACCCCTTATGAGGTTATGCTTTCAGAGTCCCAAGAGAGAATGCTTGTTGTGATTCAGAAGGGAAAGGAAGAAGTTGCAGAAAGGATATTCAAAAAGTGGGGTCTTGATTTTGCTGTGATTGGAGAGGTTACAGACAGTGGGAGATTAAGGGTAGTAGAGAACGGAAAAACGGTTGCAGATATCCCTGTAGATTCCATTACCGAAAAAGCACCAGTTTACAAAAGACCGGCAAAGCAACCCTCTTATCTAAAGAAGACGAGAAACCTGGATTTAGAAAGCATCCCTATACCGGATAATCTTAACTCCACCTTTCTTTCCCTGCTTTCTTCTCCAAACATCTCCAATAAACGCTGGATATACGAGCAGTACGATTACATGGTAAGAACAAACACAGTTGTGGCTCCTGGCTCCGATGCAGCCATAATAAGGATAAAAGGAACAAATAAAGCCATTGCAATAACCTCAAATTGCAACTCAAGATACTGTTATCTAGACCCCTACACTGGAGCAGCAATTGCTGTAGCAGAAAGTGCAAGAAATCTTGCCTGTTCTGGAGCAATACCCCTGGCATTTACAGACTGCCTTAATTTTGGCAATCCAGAAAAGCCAGAAATAATGTGGCAGTTTGAACAATCCATTGATGGGATGTCAGAGGCTGCAGTTAAACTAAATACCCCGGTTGTAAGTGGTAACGTAAGCTTTTATAATGAAACCGAAGGGAAAGCGATTTATCCTACCCCAACCGTCGCAATGGTAGGACTTATCGAAGATATAGGAAAACTTACCACCCAGTGGTTTAAAAAGGAAGGAGACCTTGTAGTGCTCCTTGGAGATACAAAAGAGGAACTGGGAGGAAGCGAATACCTTAAGCTAGTACACGGGCTGGTTATGGGATTACCCCCAAGTTTGGACTTAGATATGGAACTAAGGCTTATTAGAACCTTACTTGAGGCCATAACCAGTGGAATTATAAACTCTGCACATGATATCTCAGAGGGGGGTCTAGCAATTGCACTTGCTGAATCCTGTTTTACACCCAATGGGCCGATAGGCGTTGAGATAGACTTCCTAGAGAATACCCTGAGAGAAGATGTGGTTTTATTTGGGGAATCTCAATCAAGGGTGTTGGTATCGCTGGACAAGAAGAACCTCAATTCTCTGGAAAGGATTGCCCTAAAGTATGGTATTCCCTTAAATGTGATAGGTAGGGTAGGAGGAAACAGGATATTCATAAAGGGGCTAATAAATACCAAAGTATCCGAACCCTATAAGGCTTGGATATTCGGTTTTGAAGATATTCTTAAAAAACATGCTTAAAGAAATAAGAGAAGAGTGTGGAATATTTGGAATCTATGGACATCCTGAAGCCGCAAACCTTACATATTTGGGGCTTCATGCACTACAGCATCGTGGTCAGGAGAGTGCAGGGATCGTTACCTCGGATGGTTTTCGATTGTACACCTACAAGGATATGGGGCTTGTATCCGATATATTTACCGAAGACGTTCTGTCAAAACTTCCAGGAAAAAATGCAATAGGCCATGTAAGATACTCCACCTCAGGTTCAAGCCATCCCAAAAACTCCCAACCCATTGTGGTTACCTACTCTCTTGGTGAACTTGCAATAGCGCACAATGGCAACCTAACAAACGCAAAGACTTTAAGAGAAGAACTTGAGCAGAACGGAGCAATATTTCAATCCACAACCGATACCGAGGTAATAGTACACCTAATCGCAAGGTCAAGAGAACAAAACCCAATAAGACGTATTGTAGAAGCCCTTTCTATGTGCAAGGGAGCCTACTCTCTTTTGTTTCTCTCCCCGGAATCCATGGTAGCGGTACGTGATCCCTTTGGATTTAGGCCCCTGGTTATGGGAAGGCTTGGGGATTCTGTAGTGTTTGCCTCAGAGACCTGTGCTTTTGATCTCATAGAAGCTACATTTGAGAGAGAGGTGGAGCCAGGAGAGGTTGTTGTGGTTAGCTCAAGAGGAATTGAATCTATAAAGCCGTTTCCAGAGGTTAAAAGACACGCTTACTGTGTTTTTGAGTTTATATATTTTGCAAGGCCCGACAGTTTCTTGTTTGGCAGAAATGTTTACCAGATACGAAAAGAGTTGGGAAAACAGCTTGCACGAGAACAACCTGCCAACGCAGATATAGTTGTAGCTGTTCCTGACTCTGGGGTACCTGCAGCAATAGGTTACTCTGAAGAATCAGGGCTTCCACTAGAGCTTGGGTTACTTAGGAGTCACTATGTGGGAAGGACATTTATAGAACCACAGCAGTCAATTAGAAACTTTGGGGTAAAGGTAAAGCTAAATGCGATAAGAGAAGTTCTCTCGGGAAAGCGAGTGGTAATAGTCGATGATTCAATTGTCAGAGGAACAACAAGTAGAAAGATTGTAAAGATGATAAGGGCTGCAGGAGCAAAAGAGGTTCACATGAGAATAAGCTCCCCCCCAATGTGTTTTTCCTGTTACTATGGAGTGGATACCCCAATACGTGAGGAATTGATAGCCTCCTCACTAAATATAGACGAGATAAACAAATACATAACTTCAGATACACTTGGATACCTGAGTCTAGAAGGGGTAATGAGGGCTGTAACAAGCTACAAGCAGATGCACGGCAAAGAGAACTTCTGCGATGCTTGCTTTACCGGAAACTATCCTGTGGAAATAGTAGATTCAGAAATCAAGATAAGGCAACTTAGGCTTTTTGATAGATAATGCCTTTCTACGTCCCAACTTCTTTTAGTTTCTCAAGAACTTCTTCCATTTTTCGTTTCTTCTGGGATAACTCTTCAAACTTCTCTCTTTCCTTTTCCACCACATCCTCCGGAGCACGCTCAAGGAAATCCTGGTTGGATAATTTCCTCTGAGAGACCTCAAGGTCCTTTATCACCTTTGATATCTCCCGCTTAATTCTTTCCATTTCCCTGTTGACATCTATTAATCCCTCTACCGGCAGGAAAATCTGAAGCCCCTCTACAACCTGAGCAATTGCCTTTTTGGGTTTCTCATGTTGAGAAATGATAACTGATGCTCTGGATAGATTCGCTATATGATCACTGTTCCTTTTAATCCTCTCAAGAACAGCTTCATTATCCGGTACCAAAATAACATCTACTTTAGATGAAGGATGTGCTCTTACAACCGCTCTTAGATTTCTTATACCCACTATAACCTGCTTAATGAACTCTATTTCCTGATGGGCATCCTCAAAGATCTCATTTTCTTTAAAAACGGGATAGGAACTAACCGCTATGCTTTCGGCATCCTCACCACCCGGAGTCTTTAAAGTAAAACCTATTCCTCGAAGCCTTGAGTACAGCTCTTCAGTTATAAAAGGAGCAATAGGGTGGAGAAGTTGAAGGGAGGATGCAAGCACTTTTATTAAGACTGCCTGAGTTCGTTTAATTGCACCAGTGTCATTTCCACTTAACACTGGCTTTACAAGTTCTATATACCAATCACAAAAATCACCCCATATAAACTGGTAGATAAGGCGTGCAACCTTATCAAATTCATATTTCTCTAAAGACTCTTCTACCTCCCTTATAACCCTGTTAAGACGTGTAAGTATCCATTTATCCGCTACAGAGAGTTCATCGCTTTTAAAGGAGAACCAAGAGTTACTGTATTCCCCCCTTAACTTTCCATCAATGTTTAGAAAAACAAATCTTGATGCATTCCAGATCTTGTTCATAAAATTCCTGTATCCTTCTATTATCGGTAAAGAGAGTCTTATATCCCTTCCCTGAGCAGCAAGAGCAGTTAAGCTAAACCTTAAGGCATCGGCTCCGTACTCATCCATTATGTCTAGTGGATCGATGACGTTTCCCTTTGTCTTACTCATTTTCTCGCCTTTCTCATCCCTCACAAGAGCATGGATATAGACATCCCTAAAGGGAACATCACCCATAAACCTTATCCCCATCATCATCATACGTGCAACCCAGAAAAATAAGATATCGAAACTCGTAACAAGAACAGAGGTAGGATAAAATATCCTAAGCTCTTGTGTTTGCTCTGGCCAGCCAAATACACCAAAAGGCCAAAGAGCAGAGCTAAACCACGTATCAAGAACATCTGTTTCCTGTTCTATATTAGGAGACAGACAGTGCCCGCATACCTTGGGTTCACCTACAGAGACCGTTATCCCACCACAGTCTCTACAGAACCATGCCGGGATTCTGTGTCCCCACCATATCTGTCTTGATATACACCAGTCCCTTATGTTTCTCATCCACTCAAAATAAGTGTTTTTCCAGCCCTCAGGTATTATCCTTGTTCTTCCCTCTTCCACCGCCTGGATAGCAGGATGTGCAAGAGGAGGAGTATGAACAAACCACTGAAGAGAAAGCATTGGCTCAACTACAGTACCACACCTATAACACTTTCCCAGCTGAAGGTTATACTCCTCAATCTTCTGTAGAATTCCCTCCCTTTCAAAGTCATCAACTATACGTGCCCTACACTCAAACCTATCGAGTCCTTTATACTTTCCTGCGTTCTCATTCATTCTTCCCTTAAAGTCCATAATCTGTATTTTTGGCAGGTTGTGTCTGCTGGCAATCTCAAAATCCGTAAAATCATGAGCAGGTGTAATCTTTAGAGCACCCGTTCCCATCTCCATATCCACACTATCGTCTGCAATTATAGGGATTCTTCGCCCTACAACCGGAAGTAGAACTTCCTTTCCCACAAGGTGCTTGTACCTGCTATCGTTGGGATTTACTGCAACAGCAGTATCCCCTAACATAGTTTCAGGTCTTGTTGTTGCAACAACAACAAACCCATCAGAAGAACCATCTTCAGATAAAATAGGATACTTAAGATAGTATAATTTCCCCTTCGTTTCCTCACGGGTAACCTCTAGATCCGAGAGAGCCGTCTCACATCTTGGACACCAGTTTACAAGATAGTGTCCTCTGTAGATAAGACCGTCGTTATAGAGCCTTACAAACGCTTCCCTTACGGCTAGAGAAAATCCCTCATCCATTGTAAATCTCTCTCTAGACCAGTCACATGATGCTCCTAACCTCTGGAGTTGTTCTATTATTCTCTTTCCGTAAACCTCTTTCCATTTCCACACCCGCTTTACAAACTTTTCCCTTCCCAGATCCTCCCTCTTTATTCCCTCTTTAAGCAGTTCCCTTTCAACTATGGTCTGGGTAGCAATTCCGGCGTGGTCAGTTCCGGGAACCCAGAGCACATTAAACCCCTTCATCTTTTTGTATCTGTTCAGTATATCCTGAAGAGTATTGTTTAGAGCATGTCCAATATGAAGTGAACCAGTTACATTTGGTGGAGGAATAACTATGGAGAAAGGAGGTTGTTGAGATGTGGTAGAGGCCCTGAAAAAACCTTTATCAATCCAGAACCTATACCACTTCTCTTCAACCTTTCTTGGCTCATACGTTTTATCCATATCAAGGATCGCACCTTCTTCCATCTAAGAAACCAACCCTTCTACTTGTTCTCTTCCATTGGAACAGGAACCGTAATCTCCTCTGGGGCTACCACCTCAATCTCTATGTTTCTATATCTTGGCAAACCAGTTCCCGCAGGGATTAATCTACCCATTATAACGTTTTCTTTAAGGCCTCTTAGGTAATCTTCCTTACCCTCACACGCAGCCTCTGTAAGTACCCTAGTGGTTTCTTGGAATGAAGCAGCAGCAAGCCAGCTATCAGAGCTAAGAGATGCCCTTGTTATACCAAGTAGAAGAGGCTCAGCCGAAGCAGGTTTACCGCCTTGGGCAATTATCTTTTCATTTTCTTCAAAAAATACCCTTTTCTCAACAGCCTCTCCAACGAGAAATGTAGTATCACCCGGATCCTTTATGCGAACACGCTTTAGCATCTGCTTTACTATAATCTCTATGTGCTTGTCATTTATCTTTACGCCCTGAAGCCTGTAGACCTCTTGTATCTCATCCACAAGGTATCTGGCAAGTGCCTTCTCACCACGAATCCTTAGAATATCGTGAGGATTTACAGCACCATCCACTATCTGATCCCCAGCTTTAACTCTCTCACCTTCCCTTACAAGAACGTGTTTCCCCCTTGGAACCAGATACTCTTTTGGCTCACCAACGTCAGGAGTTACAATTATCCTTCTTTTCCCTTTTAGATCCTTTCCGAAGGAGACAACACCATCAATTTCACTCACAATGGCAGGTTCCTTTGGAATCCTTGCTTCAAACAACTCTGCTACCCTTGGAAGCCCTCCGGTAATGTCCTTCGTTTTTGCAGTCTCCCTTGGAATCTTTGCAAGTATATCTCCAGCGTATACCATGTCCCCTTCGTTCTTCTCTATGAGTGCTCCCACTGGAAGAGTGTACTGTACGCTTTTGCCTGTGCTTTCATCCGTAACAACTATAGCGGGATGAAGGTCTGGATTCTTGGACTCTATAACCACCTTCTTATAAATTCCTGTTACCTCATCGACCTGCTCCTTCATACTTACTCCCTCTTCAAGGTCCTGGAAGCTTACCCTTCCACTAAACTCAGAAATAAACGGTGTTGTATAGGGGTCCCATTCAGCAAGCAGGGTGCCACTTTTAACAAACTCACCTTCTTCAACTCTCAATCTAGCACCAAGTACCAGAGGATACCTCTCCCTTTCGTATCCCTTATCATCAACTATAGTAAGAACTCCGGTTCTATTTATTACAACCAGTCTCCCCTCTTTGTTTCTAACGGTCCTTACCCCAATTAGCTTTACGTAACCATCATGCTGAGCTTCAAGTGTGCTTTCAGCAACCCTCTGACTTGCAGCACCTCCAATGTGGAATGTTCTCATGGTAAGCTGAGTACCAGGTTCTCCTATTGACTGAGCCGCAATGATCCCAACAGCCTCTCCTATGTCTACCAGTTTACCGGTAGCAAGATTCCTTCCGTAACAAAGCGCACACACACCATAACGTGCTTCACATGTGAGAACAGATCTAATCTTCACCTCTGTAATACTTGCAGCCTCATCTATCTTCCTTGCAGCAACCTCATCTATCTCTTCATTTGCCCTTACTATTATCTCTCCAGTAACAGGATCCCTTATATCTTCTAAAGCAACACGTCCAAGCACCCTTTCTCCAACTCTATCTATAATCTCTCCACCTTCTACAAGATCACTAACAGTTATTCCTTCTATGGTTCCACAGTCATACTCGGTAACCATTACATCCTGAGCTACATCAATCAATCTTCGTGTCAGGTAACCGGCATTTGCAGTCTTTAAAGCCGTATCTGCAAGCCCTTTTCTTGCACCATGTGTTGAGATAAAGTACTGTAGCACGGTAAGCCCCTCTCTGAAGTTCGATGTAATCGGGGTTTCAATGATTTCTCCAGATGGCTTTGCCATAAGACCTCTCATCCCAGCAAGCTGACGAACCTGGGCCTGACTTCCCCTTGCCCCGGAGTCAACCATCATGTAAATAGGATTAGAGCTTGGTTTTACTATCTCCTTGCCGTCTTTATCTTTTACAATATCAACCGAGAGCTCTTTCATCATCTCCTGAGCAACTTCATCACTTGTCTTTGCCCATATATCTATAACCTTATTGTACCTTTCACCATCGGTTATAAGCCCTTGAGAATACTGATTCTGAACCTTAAGCACTTCATTATAAGCCTTCTCAAGCAATTCCTGCTTCCTTTTTGGAATTCTCATATCATCGATTGAGATTGATATCCCAGCCAAGGTGGAATACTCAAATCCCAAGGTCCTTAGGCGATCTGCAAGCAAAACGGTGTTTTTACCCCCAGCTAGCCTGAAACAGTTATCTATCAGGTCCTCTATAGCCCGCTTGGTCATAACCTTATTGACAAGCTCAAAAGGAATTTCCTTCGTTGGCATAATCTCATAAAGCAAAACCCTGCCAACAGTGGTTTCGTACATCTTTCCATTAATCCTTACACTTATCCTAGCATGCAAGCCAACAGCTCCTGCATCGTAGGCCATTCTAACTTCCTCAATAGAAGAAAACACCTTTCCCTCACCCTTAACAAAGGGCATTTCTCTAGTCATATAATAGATACCAAGCACTATATCCTGAGTGGGCAGGATTATGGGTTTTCCGTGGGCCGGAGAGAGAATATTGTTAGTTAACATTATAAGGGTTCTGCATTCAGTTTGAGCCTCTATAGAGAGGGGTACATGAACCGCCATCTGATCGCCGTCAAAGTCGGCGTTATATGCAGGGCAAACTAACGGATGAATTTGAATTGCCTTCTCCTCAATAAGTATTGGTTCAAAGGCCTGAATGCTCAGGCGGTGCAGAGTGGGAGCACGGTTAAGGAGCACAGGATGCTCTTTTATAACCTCATCTAGGGCATCCCAAACAATAGGAGCCTCTTGTTCAACGAGTTTTTTAGCAATCTTTATGGTTGCAGCAGCTCCCCACTTCTCCAGCTTCTGGTATATAAAAGGCCTAAAAAGCTCAAGTGCCATCTGTTTCGGTAGTCCACACTGATGCAGTCTAAGTTCAGGACCTACCACTATAACAGAGCGTCCTGAGTAGTCTACTCTTTTACCAAGCAGGTTCTGTCTGAATCTTCCCTGTTTTCCTTTAATGATATCACTTAGGCTCTTAAGAGGGCGATGGTTATGCCCAAGCACAGGTCTTCCGCGTCGTCCATTTTCGAAAAGTGCGTCTACCGCCTCCTGAAGCATTCTCTTTTCGTTTCGCACGATGATATCGGGCGCACCGAGCTCCAGAAGGCGCTTCAGCCGGTTATTCCTGTTAATCACCCTCCTGTAGAGGTCGTTCAAATCGGAAGTCGCAAACCTCCCCCCGTCTAACTGGACCATGGGCCGAAGCTCTGGAGGGATAACCGGGATTACCTCCAGGATCATCCTCTCGGGAGGGGTCCCCGACTTCCGGAAGGCCTCTACTACCTCGAGCCGCCTTATGGCCCTTATCCGCTTCTGGCCGGTGGATTCCCGGACCTCCTTGCGGAGCTCCTTGGAGAGTTGGTCCAGGTCTATCTCCTCGAGAAGCTTCTTTATCGCCTCTGCACCCATCCCGGCCTTGAACAGCTGTCCATACCGCTCCCTGTACTCCCTATATTCATGTTCGGAGAGAAGCTGCTTTTTGCTAAGGGGCGTATCGCCTGGATCGATGACGATATACGACGCGAAATACAGGACCTTTTCCAGGGCCCGTGGAGACATGTCAAGGAGCAAGCCCATCCTGCTGGGTATGCCCTTGAAATACCATATATGGGACACCGGAGCTGCGAGTTCAATGTGGCCGAGCCGCTCCCTCCTCACTTTTGAACGGGTAACCTCCACGCCACACTTATCGCATACTATGCCCTTGTATCTCACCCTCTTATACTTGCCGCAATGACACTCCCAATCCCGCGTCGGGCCGAAGATCCTCTCGCAGAAAAGCCCGTCGCGCTCTGGCTTAAGAGTTCTATAATTGATGGTCTCGGGCTTCTTAACCTCACCGCTCGACCATATTCGGATTTGCTCAGGAGATGCCAAGCTGATCTTTATCTTGTCGAAGTTATTCACATCTAACAACGGCCTCTCCCCCTCTTATAAATCCTCATCTCCATCCTCATCTAAATCCTCGTCAGAATCGAAACCCTCGTCTTGGCTTTCATCATCTTCCTCGTAGAGTTCCTCTTCATCCTCGTCGAAGAGGCTCTCCTCCTCGTGCTCTTCCCCGGCTTCCTCTTCAAGCTCATCCTCGAGATAGGACTCCTCGAGGTCCTCAAACTCCTCCTTGAACTCCCCTACGTGGCCTGCTTCTTCCTCAGGCCCCTCTTCTCCCCTCTCCTCCTCGGGGTAGATCTCGTCGCCCTCTCTGCCCTCAAAGTCTATGCCCAGTTCCTTTGCGGTATCCGCAACGTCCTCATCGCTCTCGCCGATCTCGATCTCCTCGGCGTCTTCCCCGAGGACCTTTACATCCAGCCCCAGGCTTTGAAGCTCCTTGATGAGCACCTTGAAAGATTCGGGGACGCCGGGCTCCGGGATGTTCTCCCCCTTGACTATAGCCTCATAAGTCTTCACGCGGCCGACTACATCGTCAGATTTGACAGTGAGGAGCTCCTGAAGGGTGTAGGCAGAGCCATATGCCTCAAGGGCCCATACTTCCATCTCCCCGAACCGCTGGCCGCCGAACTGCGCCTTGCCCCCGAGGGGCTGTTGTGTAACAAGGGAATACGGACCCGTAGACCTGGCGTGGATCTTATCATCCACCAGGTGAAGGAGCTTCATCAGATATGCGTATCCTACAGTTACGGGGTTATCAAAGGGTTCGCCCGTCCTCCCATCATAAAGAATGGTCTTACCGTCCAGGGGCAAGCCAGCTTCCCTCATCAGATTGAGGATCTCCTCCTCCGAGCGCCATCGAAAACCGGGCTCGCGGCGTGACGCCCGAGTTTCTTCGCCGCCCACCCCAGGTGGGTCTCCAGGATCTGTCCCAGGTTCATTCGCGAGGGAACTCCCAGCGGGTTCAGGACGACCTCAATGGGGGTTCCGTCCGGCAGGAAGGGCATATCTTCTTCGGGGAGTATCCGCGCAATAACACCCTTGTTCCCGTGGCGCCCAGCCATTTTATCCCCCTCTGATATCTTCCTCTTCTGCGCAACGTAGACCCTTACCAGCTTGTTAATGCCGGGGCCGAGTTCGTCGCCGTTCTCTCTGGAGAATACGTGTACCGCAACAACCTTTCCAGACTCCCCGTGGGGGACCCTGAGGGAGGTATCCCTTACCTCTCGCGCTTTCTCGCCGAAAATGGCCCTCAAAAGCCTCTCCTCAGCAGTCAGTTCAGTCTCTCCCTTGGGGGTCACCTTCCCCACGAGGATATCTCCAGGCCTCACCTCAGCCCCAACTCTAATAATGCCACGTTCATCTAAATCCCTGAGGGACTCCTCGCCTACGTTTGGGATCTCCCGCGTTATTTCCTCGGAACCTAACTTCGTATCCCGGGCCTCGCATTCGTACTCTTCTATATGAATCGATGTGAACACATCGTCCTTGACGAGCTTCTCGCTGATCAGAATGGCGTCCTCATAGTTATACCCTTCCCAGGGCATAAACGCCACCAACACATTACGCCCCAGAGCCAACTCCCCCATGTCAGTAGAAGGCCCATCGGCGATGACCTGGCCTTCCCTAACCCTCTGGCCCTTCGACACAAGGGGCTTCTGGTTGATGCACGTGCCCTGGTTAGAGCGCTGGAATTTAAGGAGTCTATATACCTCATTGCCGCCTTCATCAGCCTTTATTACGATCTCATCGGCAGCCACTCGGGTTACAACTCCCGAACGCTTGGCAAGGACCACCGCGCCTGAATCGATCGCGGCCTTGTATTCGATGCCGGTCCCCACCAGCGGAGCCTCCGTCCTGACAAGGGGCACGGCCTGGCGTTGCATGTTCGCCCCCATTAATGCGCGCCCCGCATCGTCATTTTCGAGGAAAGGTATGAGGGCGGTGGCCACGCTGACTATTTGTTTCGGGGAGACGTCCATATAGTCTACCTCGTCTGAAGGGACAATGAGGATCTCGTCCATATACCGCGCAGATACCCTGGGGTGCACGAAGCTCCCGTCCTCTTTGACGGGCTCGTTAGCCTGGGCGATAACGTATTTATCCTCCTCGTCGGCTGTTAGGTAGACTATCTCATCCGTAACCTTTCCATCCACCACCTTGCGGTAAGGTGTTTCGATGAAGCCCAGGTCGTTAATCCTCGCATAGGTGCACAGCGAACCGATGAGCCCGATGTTCGGCCCCTCAGGCGTCTCAATAGGACATATTCTCCCATAGTGCGAATGGTGA
>ENA-ORXB01001159-ORXB01001159.1-sediment-metagenome-genome-assembly--contig:-NODE-1159-length-35249-cov-4.887268_pt1 | contig 35249 bp, 32 predicted proteins | sample MGYA00237863_ERZ511475 | MGnify/ENA primary metagenome ERZ511475 (study PRJEB26305, sample SAMN06343858) | sediment metagenome | isolation source: hot spring sediment | place: Canada: British Columbia... | reverse complement strand
TCCGGGAACGAGTTGCTCGTTCTCCGGACAAGACATCGCCTGCAGGAGGAGAGGCGTGGCGACGAGACACTACCGCGAGCAGGTTCCGAGAGTCGCCAGATAGTCGCACTCTACACCGACGATTCTGGGTTACACCCAGCATCGTGCGCGCGGGGTGTGGCTCACCGATGGGGCAGGGTCATCTGTGCGGCTGCCAAAGGCTCCCGCAAGACACCGCATTCCAGGCCTCCCTCCTTCCGGGGCGGAGGCCGGGGCGTCCGCCCCGGAAGGAGGACGCGCCTCGCCAGCGCTACAGCGTGTACCCAAAGGTCTCCGGGCCGAGGTCTATGCCGACGGAGCGGATGCGATCGTAGAACCGTGGCCGGACGCCGGTGGGCTCCAGGGAGCCGATGATCCGACCATCCTTCATGCCGGCCTCTCTGAAGACAAAGATGTCCTGCATGAGGATGGTGTCTCCCTCCATCCCCGAGACCTCGGACACCTGCACGACCTTGCGCGTGCCATCGCGCAGGCGCTGCACGTGGACGACGAGGTTGATCGCCGAGGCGATCTGCTCGCGGATCGCCCGCAGCGGGAGGTCCATCCCGGCCATGAGGACCATCGTCTCGAGGCGACGCAGTGTGTCCCGCGGGCTGTTGGAGTGGGCCGTCGTCAGCGAGCCGTCGTGGCCGGTGTTCATGGCCTGCAGCATATCGAGGGCCTCGCCGCCGCGCACCTCGCCCACAACAATGCGGTCAGGGCGCATCCGCAGTGCGTTGATGACGAGCTGCCGGATGGTGATCTGACCTTTGCCTTCGAGGTTGGGTGGCCGCGCCTCGAGGGTGACCACATGCTCCTGCCGGAGCTGGAGCTCGGCCGCATCCTCGATGGTGATGATGCGCTCGTCCGCCGGCAGGAAGGAGGAAAAGACGTTCAGAAGTGTAGTCTTTCCCGCGCCTGTACCGCCGGAGATGACGATGTTCAGGCGCGCGCGAACACAGGCCCGGATAAAGTCCAGGAACTCCCTCGTGCAGGTGCCAAGCCTGACCAGGTCGTCGACGCCCAGTGGCACACGATAGAACTTGCGCACCGTCAGCACGGGGCCAACCAGCGAAAGGGGTGGAATGATCGCGTTCACCCGGGACCCATCGGGCAGTCGGGCATCGACCATCGGCGAGGCTTCGTCGATGCGCCGGCCGAGCGGCGCCACGATGCGCTCGATGATGCGCAGGAGGTGGGCCTCGCTGTCGAAGGTGAGCGCGGTGCGTTCGATCTTGCCGTTGCGCTCGATGTAGACCTGATGGGGCCCGTTGACCATGATCTCGGTTACACTGTCATCGCGCAGCAGCCGATCGAGAGGGCCATAGCCCAGGATCTCGGCGACAGCCCGCTCGAGGAGCTCCTCGCGCTCACTGCGTCCGAGGACAAGCCCCTGCTCGCGCACGACCTCGGCATAGACATCAGCAATCTTGCGCCTGACCATCTCGCTGTCGGAAAGGTCCTCGTCCGAACGCAGGGAGGCAACGACGCGGTCCCGGACAAGGGTCACAAGCTGCCGGTGAGCGTCGGAGCCGGGGCGCCCGGCGCCCGCAACCTCGACGGCAGGGGGCTCGGTCGGAGCCGCGGGAGTGCGTGTTCCTCGTATCAGCATCCTTGCTCCTTCATCGTCTCGTGATACCTGAGGCCCCGGGCACGGCCGTGCCCGGAGTCTGGCTCATGGCAGGGCCAGCGTCTCGATGATGACCGGCAGGGCCGGTCCGAGGATGACCGCGAAAGTGGCCGGCATGATGAAAAAGACCATGGGGAACAGCATCTTGAGCGGTGCCGCCCGGGCGAGCTCCTGCGCGCGCTGGCGCCGGCGTACGCGCAGCTGCTCGGCCTGGGCATGGAGGGTGTCGGAAATGCTAAAGCCCAGCTGATCTGCCTGCAGCAGCACGGCGACCAGCGAGGAGAGGTCCGGCACATCCGTCCGATATACCAGATTCTGCATGGCCTCGCGCCAGCTCGCGCCCATACCGATCTCCATGACTGCGCGGTGAAACTCGCGGGCGAGGGTATGGTCCCAGCTCTGCCCGATGTGCAGGAAGGCGCTCTCGAGGCCGAGCCCGGCGTCGACACACACGGTGAGCATGTCCAGCGCATCCGGCAGGGCGAGGGTCACTGCCTTGCGTCGCCTGGCCATCCGCCGATGGAGGAAGAACCTCGGCAGCTGATAGGAAAGCAGGGCTCCTGCAGCAGCTATCGGCAGGAGCCGCGGCAGGGGAGTGCCGGATCTGAGCAGCAGCCCGGTGACGAGCGCTGCCCCCGCAAGGGCTGCCAGGAGGCGCAGTCCCACAAAGTCCAGCGGACTGAGACCAAGGGGCGAGCCGGCAACAAGCAGCTCGCGCTGCAGCTTTTCGAGGTTGGTCTTGGGGGAGAGGTTGCCCAACCAGCGCAGCCCGCGGTTGAGCAGTGGTTGCAGCACACGCTCGGCAAAGGGTGTGCGCAGCTCGAGCGTCGGCGCGAGGAGGTCGCCTGCGGCCAGGAGCTCGGCACGACGCACGGTGCGGTGCTGCTCATGCTCAATCCGTATGGCGATCCAGATCATGCCGAAGGCGAGAGCCGCGACTGTGGCTGCCAGAGAGGCGATCGGCATCACCGGCAGAGACCTCCTTCACACCTCGATTCGTGTCAGCCTCTGAGCGAGCACAAACCCTACAACCTCAAGCAGCAGAGCAACGATCGGGATCACAATCCACGGGGGCCGGAACATGGCCGTCATGTACCGGGGGCTCATGATGGACAGTGCTACCCCCAGGAAGATCGGCAGCGCGACCAGGAGGTAGGAGGTGAGGCGCTGTTGGGTTGTCAGCACCCGGACCTCGCCGTTCAGGCGGATGCGCTCTCGGATCGTCTCGGCGATCTTTTCCAGCACGTCGGACACGTTGCCGCCGACCTCGTGACTGATGTTGATGGCGGTGACCATCAGCTGCAGGTCGTCGGTCTCCATGCGGCGAACCAGGTTGGCGAGCGCCTCCGACTGGGAGAGGCCGAAGCCGATCTCACGCACGACTCGCGAGAACTCTTCCGACGCGGGGGGTCCCAGCTCTCGGCTCGCCAGCTCCAGCGCGTTGAGCAAGCCGTGCCCACTGCGGAGTGACCCGACGATGAGCACCAGGACGTCGACCAGTTGGGCCTGGAAGGCTGCAATCCGCTTCTGGCGCTTGCGCTCCAAGAGCAGCCAGGGCAGCGCCAGGCCGAGCAACAGCCCGGCCGCCAGGGAGAGGACATGCCCGCCGAGAGCATAACCGAGCACGCCCCCGGCCAGACCGCATCCGAGTGTGCCCGTCAGAAACTCGGTGACCGTCAGGCGCAGGTTGCCCTGGGCCAGCGAGAGCGCCACCCTTCGGGCGAACTGCCGCCCGGCAAGCACCCGGTCGAGAGTAGCCGTCAGCCGCTGGAGCAGCTTTGGGCCTTCCGGCTCCCGCTCCTTGCGCCGGCCGGCAGCCGCATAGGCGTGTAGCCTCGTCGCTATGGCAGATGAGGGGCTGGCCAGCAGGTGCACGCCCCTGAAGATCGCCAGGATCGACAGGGCGCTGGCAGCACCGACGATCAGCGCGCCATCCATGTCAACCTCTCTCCGAGCACCGCGCGGGCTCGCGCAGAGTTTCGAGCGTCCCCCGGGGTACCGCCTCGGCAACGGCCGCCGAGATGGCGCTGAGATGCCGGGCGACGGAGCTGTGCGCGTGACTGAGCACAAGCGGCAGGCCCCGGTTTGCGCTGTAAGTGACCAGCCGGACGTCATCCGGCACCGTATGGGTAACCTTGGTGCCGAGGACGTTCTCGATGGCCCCCCGGTCGAGGCCGCCTCGCAGCGGGTAGCGGTTCAGGACTAGACGGATGCGCTCAGGAGCCAGGCCTATGGCCCGCGCCTGCTCCAGGACCTGCCCGGCTCCTCGCAGCGACGCGATCTCTGCCGTGAAGACGAGCAGGACGACGTCTGCGAGCTCGAGCGACGCCGCGGTCCACTCGGGAGCCCCCGCGGGCGTGTCCACGATGACGAAAGGCCGGAGCCTGCGCAGCGCGAGGACGATCCTCCGCAGCCCGGAATGGCCGTCGCCGCGGCTCCACACGCCCGGCACAAGAAGCACCTCGAGGCCGCTGGGGTGGGGGGTCAGAAACGAACCGATGTCGTCCGCCTCGAGGTCCTCGAACCGGGATAGGAGCGACGCAGCGTCGTGCGCCGGCTGGATGTTGAGCAGCACGTCGGCCGTGGCCATGCGGGCGCCGGCGTCGATCACGACGGCGGCGCCGAACTGCCGGCAGAGGGAGGCAGCACAGTTCACGGCCACCGTGCTCGTGCCGACACCTCCCTTGCTGCCGCATACGGCCACGATCATCCCGGCACTCTCGCCGCGCAGGTCCAGCGCCGCCTCGAGGCGGGCGACCAACTCGGCGGGGGTCGGGCGGCTTGACGAGATAGTCGAACGCCCCGGCACGGAGGCTGGCGACCCGGCCGCTGACGCCGGCGTCCTCACCGAGCACGATGATCGGGATCGACGCGGCATCGGCGCCTCGGGTAACCTGGCTGCAGAACTCGGCACCGCTCATGTCGGGCAGGTTCAAGTCCACCAGAACCGCGTCGGGGAGCAGCGTCCGCCTCGCTACCAGCCCTTCGGAACCGGTCGGAACGGCAGTCAGATCCCAGCGGGCCGGGTCCAGCGCGTTTCGGATGCAGGCACCGGTGCGGTCGTCACCGACCACAAGCAGCCGCCTGCGGAAGGAGTACAGCGCCGGAGCCCGCGAGGGAGCAGGATTCGGCTTGGCGGCTCGGCCCCAGCGGATCATGGTACGCCCTGCCAGCGCGTCCAGTAGTGTTGCAGGACGTAGCTGCCATCAACCGGCACGAGGTCAAAGAGTCCTGTGGCCGCAGGACTTCTCAGCACGAGGTCCGGCGAGGCTCCTGCGTCACGGAAGAACTTGATGGCCAGCGCGTCCTGCGGGTCAACCGCGAGGAGGATGGCCTCCGGGCGTCCTCGCTGTGTCGAGTCCAGTGACGCAGGCAGGGCTGAGGCCTGCCCGCTGCGTTGTTCGGAGGGTTCGGCGTACACCACTTCGGCGACCTCAAGGTCCTGCAGCAGGCAGAGCGTGTTGAGGCCCTCGGCCACGTCGGGCTTGACACGAGCGAGATCGAGGCTGAAGAGCAGGTCCACCCGGTCGCCGGGCCGCACGATCCCGACAGTGTTGAGGAGGTCCTGCGCGGGGAAGGCGACCATCACCCGCTCCGGGTCCATGGCAAAGGCGGCCTTGGGGCCGACATAGTCAGGTGTGATCAGCCGATCCCGCAGGATCTGCTCGCCGCGAGCAACCGCCGACGTCGTCAGCTGGCCGACGGCCTCGCGCGGGTGGTTGAGGCTGCCTTCAAGCGCCAGGGTCGCGGGCATCTCGCGGAGCGCGACGTCACCCTCGGTGATGAGCGTGTGAGGTGCCATGTCGCGGGTCGCTACAAGGACCTGCAGGGTCGCCGGCATCTGCGCGGCTCTGCCCGCGGATGTAGCACGCTGGATGGCGATGTAGGTCAACAGGCCGGCCACTACGGCCAGCACGAGCCCCGAGGCAAACCATAGAAGCCCTCTGCGATGAGCCAAGCTCACACCTCCGCTCGTCGATTGGCGCTAGCGCAGGAGTCGGACGGCGCTTGCTCCGAAGGGGGTGAGCTCGTCATCTCCGCCGCCGCCTCCCGACGGGATATAGTCCCGAACGAAGTAGCCCTCCACGTACTTGGGGTTGCCGGTGCGCTCCACGTGGGTCACGTGAAACACTCCGAACCCGACGATGTGGTAGTCGAGCTGTCCACTGCCGAGGTCGTGGCCGGGGTTATCCTGCTCGACGACGTCAAAGATGGGCACGACCACGTCCTTGCCCAGCCGCCAGGTTTCAAACTCGATCAGCGAAGCAGCTTTCACACCCGGCGTGCCGTTGATCCACATGCCGACCCACACGGGGCCCCGGTAACCGTACCGTATCCACTCCTCGACTTCCTGGTCGGCGACCTCGCGCCCGTCATAGTTGAGCCAGCCACGCTGGCCGTCCCAGACGTCCCCCGGTTGCGGGTCGCCTACACCCTTGTCATCGGCCCAGATGCGCAGCACCTGCCCGGGGGCCCACACGTCCTGTCGTACAGTAACGGGCATCAGGTCGGCGCTATCTTGCAGGCGCTGCACAGGGCTGTAGCCCGCGACGGCCACGGCTGAGACCCGCGCCGTCGGCACGCCGACGACGCCGGCAAAGTAGGTGGGAAAGCTCTTATGGACGGTGACGGCCACGGTGTGGCCGACAACGGCATACTCGTACTGCTCGGCCCCGTTGTGCGTCACGGCATACTCGTGCACGCTCGAGGCAACATCCTGCTCGAGCGCCAGGGCCCTTGCTCCGGCAAGGGCCGCGGCGTCGGCAGCGTTCTGCATGAAGCGGCGCTGGGAGTAGATGTTGCCCATGTCGATGACCAGGGCCAGCATGCCGATGAGACCTACCAGCATGACGGCGACGACCACGAGGGTCTGGCCTGTCTGCGAGGTCTCTCTGGCAGCGCCGGCCGTACGGAGCAATCTCGTCAGTTGCTCACGCTTCATGGCTCAATCCTCATGATCGACCGGGCACGGAGGGTCACCCCTGCCGGGCCCTCGTCGAAGAGCTGTGCGATGAAAAGGGTCACGGGCACGAACCTGCAGGCGACGTCGACCTGCACGTGCTCGCCATCGGGCCGCGATACGGCCACACTAAAGGCATTGGGATCCGAGGGATTGATGCCCACCAGCACGATGCGCTCGCGGGCTGCCTGGACCATGGCCGCGGCATTGCCCGGATCAACGGACCCGACTCTCGCAGCCTCCCGCGCAGCGCTGGCGACCATGCTCCGGACGTAGACGGCACGGGAGAGGTCGACGATGCCCAGCACCAGAACCATCAGCACCAGCGAGGCCAGGGCAAACTCGGCGAGCGCCTGGCCTCGCTGGGAGCGGAGGCCGAGGCGGCGAGAAGCTGTCTGTAGCTCCACTCAACTGCCTCCCGGAAGGATGGCCATCTCGTTCTCCGCACTGATCCCTACGGGTTTGCCGCCAAAGAGGTAGAGCGTCACGAGCGGGAGGCTGTAGGATGCCCTGACGCGTATCGGGGCTGCGCCGGTCATCCCCATGGGCGCGCTCACCTCGATCCGGAGGTCCTCGCGGCGCAGGCCCTGGCTGACCAGGTCGGCCTCGGTCCGCTCGACGATGCGCCGACGGTCGCTCTCGCTCAGGCTGGATAGGGTGCAGCCGTAGCGGGCACCCTCGCGCGTGCCGTTGGCCAGAGTGAGCCATATCGAGAAGGCGCGCCCGAGGTCCAGGCAGCCCAGGGCGATGAGCAAGAGCACCGGCAGCACGAGGGCGAGCTCGGCCGCGGCCTGACCCGTGTGCCTGCGCAAGAGCATCCTACGCCTCCTTGTCAGAAAGACTTCCTCCGGCTATCCCGCGCCTGCAAGGGGCCGTGCGAGCAGGTCTCGGTGCCTGTCGGCAGCGGTCCTCGCCGGGCGCGCAGGGAACGTTTTGATTGGGAACTGTGCGGTATGTGTTGCGAACCAGGGTGAGGGCGCGCTCAGCCTGCATTCAGGCCGTCAGTGATGGCGGAAAAGATGGCCTCGATCTTGCCGCCGAGTAGCCCCACCGCGCCGATCACGACCAGGGCGATCAGCGCGATGAGGAGCGCATACTCGGCGAGGTCCTGTCCATCTTCGCGCCGAAGGGTGCGGAGCCAGGTGAGAACGTACGGCAACATCGGGGTCTCCTCCTTGTTGTCATTGATGTTGTCTGGCCGCCGGGCCGCCGGCCCGACGGAGGGAACCCGAGCTCTTGGGTGACGTGCGTCAATGGGCCGTACTAGGGGTACAGGTGGTAGGTTGTTCCAGAGGGAGCCCAGCGAGCGCGAGGCCCCTGCGGGACCTATGCACGGGGAGAAGGGCGCCCGCTGCGCGCCGCGGAGAAGAAGAGCAAGTTCTGTGCCACCAGCATGGGGCGGGGGCAGCCCACAGGGGCGGAGAAGGGGAGCGAACGGCGGACGGGAGGAGCCGGACGCGAGCAGGCCGCCATGCCGGCCCGGAACCGGCGAGCAGCGCTAGCGCCTCAAAACTCCTCCTCGCGGCGGCGCGCGGCGCGCTCCATGGCGCGGCGGGCCTCGCGCTCGGCGATGGCCGCACGCTTGTCGTAGAGCTTTTTGCCGCGGGCGAGGGCGATCTCGACCTTGGCGCGGTTATCCCGCAGGTAGAGGCGGAGCGGCACGATGGTGAACCCCTTGGCCTGCACGCCCTCGCTCAGCTCGCGGATCTCTTTGTGGTGCAGGAGTAGCTTGCGGTCCCGCCTAGGCTCGTGCTGGGCATAGCCGGCCGTGCCGTAGGGGGCGATGTGGACGTTGACGAGCCAGGCCTCGCCATCGCGGATGGTGACATAGCCCTCGGCAAGGCTCACGCGGCCCTCGCGGATCGACTTGATCTCGCTGCCCTGCAGGACGATCCCTGCCTCGTACCGCTGGCCGATGGTATAGTCGTGGAACGCCTTGCGGTTGACCGCAATGGTCTTCTCGGCCATCTCGTCTACTTCCTTGCCTCGCGGGTTGGCATGCTGGTGCGGAGGTACTCCAGGGCCCGCTCCAGCACCGGGTCTGCGTCCTGAGCCTGGTTCGGGTCGTAGGGGACGACGATGTCAGGGGTCAGCCCCTCGCGATCGAGCTGGCGGCCGTTGGGCGTTCGCCAGCGGGCGATCGTCACCCGGAGGGATGAGCCGTCCTCAAAGGTGTGCGTGGTCTGCACGGAGCCCTTGCCGAAGGTAGGCCGCCCGACGAGCACGCCGCGTCCTGTGTCCTGCACCGCACCCGCGACGATCTCGCTGGCGCTGGCGGAGCCGCCGTCGACCAGAACGACCAGCGGCAGGTCCAGGGCCAGGCCCTTGCCGGTCGCCTTGTGCTCGGTGATCTTGCCGCTCGAGTCTTTCTCGGTCACGATGAGCTCGCTGGGGATGAACTCGCTCGCGACCTCGACGGCGATGTGAAGATACCCGCCCGGGTTCCCGCGCAGGTCGAGGATCAGCGCGCGGGGGCTGTCGGCGAGGAGGGCCTGCAGGGCCTCCTTCATGCGTGACCCGGCCTGGTTGTTGAACTCGTACAGGCGCACGTAGCCGACGCCGTCGTCGAGCATGCGGTAGCTCACGGTGGGCAGCTCGACCCTGGCGCGGACCAGGGTGACCTCGAACGGCTCGGGCTCGCCCTCGCGACCGATGAGGAGGCGGACCTCGGTCCCCTCGGGCCCGCGGATGAGCGCGACAGCGTCGGTCAGGTCGACCCCCTCCATCGACCTGCCGTCAACCTCGAGGATGACGTCGCCGGGGCGGAGGCCCGCCTTCGCCGCGGGCGAATCCTGGAGGGGCTCGACGATGACGATCCGCCCGTCTATGAGGTCGACCGAGGCTCCGATGCCGAAGAAGGCTCCTTCGAGGTCCTGCTCAAAGAGCTTGGTCTCGCTGGGCTCGGAAAAGGCGGTTGCGGGATCGCCGAGCGAGCGTACCATGCCGTCGATGGCCCCGTAGATCATCTTCTGGGTATCGAGGGGACCCTCGCGGTCGAACTCTTCATCGAGGATGCGCCACACCTGCCAGAAGATGGAGAAGCGGTCTTGCACGTCCTGCGGCACGCCGGCGGGAGCCGTTGCTGGCGCGGGCTTCAGGTACCAGCCGGCTGCAAAGCCGGTGGCCCCAGAGGCCGCGATCAGTACCAGCGCCAGAAGGAGAATCAGGAGCGTGCGCGTCCACTTCGAGTCCTTCATCAAATCCTCCGGTCGTGGGAGCCGTCGGGCAGGCCGCAACAATCGACATAATGCACGTGCCCCGTGGACATAGGGTGATTGTAGCACAGGCGGAGGGCTACAGCAAGTTATCGCGAAGATGTCGCGAAGCTATCGCGAACCCGAAGGTGGCGCGAAGTGGTCGCGAAGCTATCGCGAAGGTGGCGCGAAGCCATCGCGAAGCCATCGCGGTCCGAAGCGGCTTGCGGCAAGAACGGCGCTGAGCATGGCCTCGGCGGCCAGGCATAGGAAGCCCGCGCAGCACGCGACGGCGGAACGTGAGCGTCGGTGGCGCCAAGCTGCGCCGATTCGCGTGGCGACTCATGGGATCCGTCGCGATTCAGTCTCCCCTGATGTTATGTCACCTCGGTGGGGTCACCGTTGGGCCTGCGCGACATAACATGCCTAGTGCGAAGTAAAAGAAGCGCTCCCCCCGCCGGGCAGCAATGCGCTCACCGACCCAGAGCGCAGGACGCCGCGCCGAGAAGCGGCGCCTGCGGATTCATGATCACGCGCAGCGGGATGCGCTCCATGACCGGCGCAAGGCGCCCCTTGTCCCGGAAGGCCCGGATCAGCGTGCCATCCTGCAGCTTGGGCAGAATCTTCGGAGGTATCCCCCCGCCGAGATATACCCCGCCGGTGGCCATGAGCGTCAGGGCGAGGTTGCCCGCCTGTGCTCCCATGAGCGACACGAACAGGTCCAGTGCCTGGCTGCACAGCGGATCGGCGTAGGACAGGGCCAGGCTGGAGATCACCGCGCTGGGGTCGCCGGCGGCCAGCCGTTCGGCCACCCATGCAGGCTGCTGGCCGCCACTCTCCAACAGGAAGGCATAGATCGTCTGCAGGCCCGGCCCGGAGAGCACGCGCTCCCAGCTTACGTGGCCCCCGCCAACGCGGGCACGGACGAACTGGAGCAGCCGCACCTGCAGGTCATCGGCCGGGGCAAAGTCCGCATGGCCACCCTCGCTGGCGCCGGGACGGTACCGGCTGCCGTCCCAGCAGAGGTATCCCTGTCCGAGGCCAGTGCCGGGCGCTAGGATGCCGATGGCTCCCGTCGGGTCCGGAACTCCTTCCTGCAGGGTCGCCACATCCTCTGGCCCGAGCACCGGCACCGAGTAAGCCAGCGCCGTGAGATCGTTGATGAGGTACACCCGGTCGCTCCCCAGCGACGCGCGCAGCACCGCCACGCTGATCCGCCAGGGCAGGTTGGTGATACGCGCCTCGCCGCCGAGGACCGGGCCGGCGACGCCAAAGCAGGCCCCGTCTATCGGCGTCTGCTCCTCGGCGCGGTAGGCCGCCACCACGGCTTCGAGGCTCGGATAGCTCTGGCTTGGGTAGCTCCGCAGCCGCTCCAGGCGCAGCGAGCCCTCGTGGACGGTAGCGAGGGCGAGGTTCGTCTTGGTGCCTCCGACGTCTCCTGCCAGGATCATCCCATTCTTCCCTTTGGTTCACCAGACCGTTGCCCCGGGCTACGAGCCCTTGCCGCCCTCGGCCACGGTGAGCGCCTCCGCGCGCTCGCGAATGCAGTTCAGCAACTCCTCCAGGGAGTCGGCAAAGGCCTTGACGCCGGCCGCCTGTAGCTCGGCATAGATGCGGTCCATGTCGATGCCAAGGCCCGCGAGGTCCTGCAGGACGCGGCAGGCATGGTCGACATTCTCCTCCAGGCTCAGGCGCACGCGGCCGTGTTCGCGGAATGCCGCCAGCGTGCCGGGAGGCATGGTATTGACCGTGTCGGGGCCGATCAGCTCCTCCACATAGACCACGTCGCGGTAGGCCGGGTTCTTGGTGCTCGTGCTGGCCCAGAGGGGCCGCTGCACCCGTGCCCCCTGCTTGTGCAGCCGGACAAAGCGCGCATCCGAGAAGACCTGCCGGAAGCGCTGATAGGCCACTTTGCAGTTGGCAATCGCGGCCTGCCCGAGCAGCCGGCGGAGCAGATTCTGGGGGCGGGCGTCCGTGGCCTCGCGCAAGCGCGCCTCGAGCTCCCGGTCAACGGCGGTGTCGATGCGGCTCACAAAGATGCTGGCGACGGAGGCGACGCTCTCCACGGGAGCGCCTCGCTCGGCAAGGCGCTCAAGGCCGGCGATGTAGGCATGGGCGATCTGCTCATAGTTGTCCGGCGAGAAGATGAGGGTCGCGTTGACATTGACGCCTGCACCGATCAGCTCGGCGGTTGCCCTCACCCCCTCCTGAGTCGCCGGCACCTTGATCATCACGTTGGGCCGCGCGATGGTGGTGAACAGGCGCGTTGCCTCGGCGATGGTTCCATCAACATCGTGGGCCAAGGACGGCGCAACCTCGATGGAGACGTAGCCGTCGCGCCCGTCGGTTGCCTCGTAGACGGGCTCGAGGATGGCGGCGGCCGCGCGGATATCGGCGATGCTGAGGTTCTCCCAGATCGTGTACGCGTCCGCTCCGGCCGCGGCCAGCTCGCGGATGGAGGGATCGTACTCGGCGCAGGTGCTGATGGCTTTCTGGAAGATGGTCGGGTTCGAGGTCACCCCCTGCACCTCGCCGCTCTCGACGAGGCGCTGGAGCTCCCCGCTGGTCAGCATCCTGCGGTCGATGTTGTCCAGCCAGACGCTCTGGCCCTTTTCTCGGAGCTGCAACAAAGGATTGTCGGGCATGAGTTGTCCTCCTCTGGCGCGGTCTTGAGGCTGGCGAGCGGGATTATACTATGGGCAGGCGATGGTTGGCAACCAGAGCGTCATCGGGTGTTATGTAAGGTATGTGAGCCACTTTACCTCTTGCACGCCGTGTGCTCTGACGTTGGTCGTTACACCCGCCCGCTGGACACGACGAGTGCATCCAAGATGCGTCGCTGCCCGGGCTGCAGCCGGGTGTTTTGCTGGGCCACAGTCCGGCCCTACCCCGGGATGCGGGTCTGGCGGTTGGCGCGCCTGGCCGCCCCCGGGGCGGCCAGGCGCGCCAACCGCCAGACCCGCAACAAAAGGTCCTGCACCGGGCTCGTGCGAAGCGCGAAACCCGGTCGCCAGCAGAGCACCACTTGCAGGTTGCATGGGTGTGAATCTGCCGACCGGTTTGGGGGTGCACCCTGCACCACCTGCGCCTTGACTATAGAACTAATGTTCTGATATAATGGGAGTAGCCGGAAAGCCCAAGACTATCCCGGAGCAAGTTCGACATGGCCTCCCAGCAACACTCCCGGTATCGTCGCCTGGAGCTCGCCGTGAGCCAGGTACAACGTCGGTGGGGCCCTCGGGCTCTGCGGCTGTTGCCGCAGGCTGCTCCCTCCTTCCCCGCCCTGCCTACCGGCTTTGCTGCGCTGGATGCTGCTACCGGCATCGGAGGCTTCCCCCGCGGGCAGGTCACCGAGCTCTTGGGCCCCGCTACCTCTGGCAAAACCACTATAGCCCTGATCGCCCTGGCCCGAGCGCAACGCTGTGGGGGTATCGGCGCATACTTTGATCTGGGGTGGACACTGGACCCCGAGTATGCCCGGTGCTGCGGAGTGGACCTCCACCGGCTCTTGATCGTCCGACCCCACAGTGGTGAAGAAGCCCTGGCGATCGCCGCCAACCTGGTGCGCCGCCGGGGCCTGCAGTTGGTGGTGTTCGATGCCAGGCCAGAGGCCTGGCTGCCGACCTCCCCTGGCCCCGAACGATCCCTGGCTTTGGGACTGCGTCTCCTCAGCACAGCGCTGGCCGCAACGCCCTGCGTGGCCCTCTTTTTGACACTGCACGAGGCCGGCCAGAGCCTCTCGTCCGCCCTCGATTACCCGGGCCAGCTTCCTCTGCCCGAGAGCGCGGCCCTGCGCTTGCGTGTGGCCTGCGAGCGGTGGATTCAACGGCCCTGGGCGGATATCTCCGGCTACATGGCAACCATCGTCGTGGCCAAAAACAGGCTGGCGGCTCCCGGCCGGCAAGCGACGGTCTCTATCACCTTCGATGGTACGGTACGGGGCCATAGCGGAGCCTGGAGCGAGGACGAGCCATGAGAGTGCTTTGTCTTTCCATCAACGACTTTTGGCTTGCCTGGGCCAGGGCTCACGAGCATGCGCCCTCGAACCGCTCTGTTGTCCTGACGGTAGGTGGCCGGGTGCACGCCTGTTCAGAAGAGGCAGGGCTGGCCGGCGTGCGGCCCGGGCAGACGGAGAGAGTCGCATTGGCGCGCTGCCCGGAGGCCTGTATCCAGGAGTTGGAGGAGGAGAGGCCCCGGCTGGCCTGGCAACAGTTGCTGGCCGCCCTTGGCCGGTTCAGTCCCCTGGTCGAATCGCCCCGGGAAGGGATCGCCTGTTTCCCTTCTGCGGGCCTGGAGCGCCACTACAGGACCGAGATGCAGCTCGGACTGGCCGTCGGGCAGACCGTTAAGGAGAGCCTGGGCCTTGCCGCAGGCATTGGCATCGCCGATGGCAAGTTTGTTGCCGAGGCGGCGGCTTCGCGGGCTTACCCGGGGCAGGTCCTGATCGTGCCGACCGGGGCCGAGCGGTACTTTCTGCAGGAGCTGCCGGTCAGCCTTTTGCCTCTGGATGAGGAGGCCCAGCGCCAGCTACGCCTGCTCGGGATCCGCACGCTGGAGCAGTACTCCGACCTGCCCTACGATGCCGTACAGTCCCGCTTTGGCCGATCCGGCGGCGAGAGCTGGCACCGGGCCCGCGGCGCCGACAAGCGGCCGCTCCTGTGCCATCAGCAAGAGCACCCGCTTTGGGCGACTGCCAGCCTCGACGATCCGGTGCGGGATCAGACCCTCCTGGCCAGGGCCGTCGAGCGCCTGCTGCGGCCCCTCTGCGAGTCGCTGCAGCGGGAAGGGCTGGCCTGCCAGGAGGTGCTGCTGATAACCGAGTTGGAGAAGGGCCCGGCGGTGACCGAGCACCACGTCCTTCAGGAACCGACTGCCGATCCGGGTCGCCTGCTGACAACGATCATGGCGCTCTTGAGCAGGATGCCGGCTGCGGTGCAAGGCCTGACGGTAAAGCTATCCGGCCTCACACGCCTGGAGGCCGGCCACCAGCTGGACCTCTTTGTGGACCGGCAACTGGCCGCGGACCTCGATGCGACGCTGGCAGCCCTTGCGGTTCGCTACGGCGCCGATTGCTTCCAGCGCGCACGGGCAATCAGCCCGGATGCGCTGCTCCCGGAGCAGCGCTTCACCTATGAGCGTTTCCGGATGATGCCATGACCCACTCTTGGACTGTAGGACCCGAGATCACCGTCTCTGTAGATGATGAGGGGCCATGGACCTTCACCTGGGCCGGCCAAACGCACCGCGTCGCTACCCTCTGCAACGCCTGGCGTGTGCACACCGGCTGGTGGCAGCAGGAGGTGTGGCGAGACTACTACAAGGTGCAGACGGAAGACGGCCTGCTCTGCGTCCTCTACCACGACCTGCTCAGAGAGCGGTGGCACCTGGTCAGTATCTACGACTGACCGACCCGGCGAGGCTACTCTTGCGGGGGCTCCTGTGCCTCCAGGCGGCGCAGGGCGAGCCGCGCACGCTGCGCATAGAGCGAGCCGGGGAGCAGGTCGAGCGTCTCGTGGAGCTGGGCCCGCCCCAGGCCGATGCGCCCCTGCCGCAGGTAGGCCAGCCCGAGGTTGCAGCGGCACGCAGCCTCAAGCCTCACTCCCAGCGCCGCCGGCACCTTCAGGACATCCTCAAAGACGCCGACCGCCTGATCGACCTGGCCCTGCTGGAGCAGCAAAGCCCCCTGGTTTGCCCGCACCGTCAGGCGCTCGACCGGCACGGTCGCCAGCTTCAGGGCCAGGTCATAAAGCCGGCCGGCAACCTTCACACGCCCCTGCCGGGCCACCGAGTTGGCGATGTCCACCAGTATGCGGGCTCGCATCGTCAGCAGATACAGGGCGATGAAGAAAAGCACCGCGGGGGGTGGCGCCCCGGCCAGCCGCGCGATGGCGATGATCACCGCGCCGGCCAGCAAGGTCTCCGTAACCTGCCGGCCGGAAAGCGGCTCCCTCCGCAGCAGGCTCAGTCCGCCCTGCAACAGCACGAACACCAGGAGCACCAGTATCAGTGTGAGATAGGGATCCATGGGCCCTCAGGCAAACAGGCACTCTGCCGTCTGGCTCAGCATAGGGAGGCCACGCACCTCGGTATCGAACAGGGGCACGATGGCGCGTACGTTCGGGAACGTCCGCTCGATCTCCTTGAGATACTCTGCCTGCATCGCCACGCGGTTCCGCACAAAGTCCGGCGTGTCCTCGTTGACCACCCGCGGGTCGATCACCATGTTCACAACGACCCCACCGACGGGGATGCCAAACTCCTCGAACCAGCCGATGAAGCGCCGGATCACCGCGATGGGCAGCGCCTCCGGCAGGGTTGCGAAGAAGAAGGCTGTCTTCTCCGGCCGGGTGAGGAGCCCCTTGGCCCGATCCATCCGCTCGCGCAGGCTGAGAAGGTACTCCAGCAGCGGATCCTTCTCCTTCCTGCGGCGGCTGTAGGAGAGCAACTCGCGCAGCGTCATCGCCTCCTGCTGGCTCTGGACCATCTTGTTCACCCACATGGAGTAGACGCTCGACATCCCGAGGAGCCGGCGGGCATTGGCGGTCGGGGCCGTGTCGAAGACATAGACCTCGTACTGGTCCTCGAACATGAGGTCGATCATGTTCTCGAACATGGCCGACTCTTCAAAGGCCGGGTTCATTGTCGCCGACTCGACGAACTCGTCGGCCTTGGTCTTGATCTCCGCATAGCGCAGGAACCACTCGACCTTCTCGCGGATCTCCCTCTTCGAGCGCTCGATGGTATCCCGCGTGTCGATCTCATAGGCGTAGAGGTTCGGGGCTCCCGACACGGGCGTATGCCGGCCAAAGACGTCCTGCCCGAGCAGGCTCGTGAGGCTGTGCACCGGGTTTGTCGAAGCAAGAAGGGTGCGCTTGCCGTTCCCGGCGAACCACAGGGCCGCAGCCCCGGCCAGAACCGTCTTGCCCACACCCCCCTTGCCGCCGAAAAAGACATACTTCAGGTTGGGGTGCTCTGCCACAAAGCCCTTCATGCTCTGAGTGATCATGCCCTGCCCCCTATGCCCCGAACATGGCCTCGGCCATCCGCTCAATCATGGGGAGGCCGGTGATGTCGCGCTCGAACTCGGGGATCTCGGCCAGCACGTTGCCCCCGAACTCTCGACGGATGCGGTCGAGGTGGACCTTTTGCATCTCCAGCCGGTGCCGGAGGTACTCCGGTATTGCCTGATCAGCCAGCGAGGCGGGGATCACCCGGTTCACAATATAGCCGCAGAGCGGCACATCGTACTTGGCAAACAGGCCCGCGGCCTTGATCGTGTCCAGGATGGCCATCTCCTCGGGGATGATCACGAAGAAGAAGCCGGTCTTCTGGCGGTCGGTGAGGATGCTGGACGAAGTGTTGATCCGCCGCTTGATGTCCTGCAGCTCTAGCAGTATCTGGTCCTCTTCGCTCTGGCGGGAGCGCTGCATGATGGCGGCGACCTGCGCATACTCGGCCATCTCCTCCCGCAGGCGCGTGATCTTGTTGATCCACTCGTCGTAGATGCTGCCCATGCTCAGATAGTACAGAGCATGCCCGAGGGGAACCAGGTCGTAGATGTAATAGTCGTACTCGGCACTGACGACGATATCGACCACGGCGTCGAAAATCGCCGATTCCTCCATCGCCGGCTCGCCCGCCGCGGCCTGCATGTAGCGCTCGATCTCCTCCGGGCACTGCTCGAGCCCATACATGCTCTTGATCTTTTCGCGGATCTCATCCTGGAAAGCGCGGATGCGCTGATCCGCATCGATCTCCTGCGCATAGAGGTTGGGGATAATCTCGACCGGACCCCGTCCAAAGATGTCGCGCTGAAAGATGTCCGAGAGCGAGGCCTGCGGGTCGACCGAGAAGACAAGCACCTTGTGTCCCTGTCGGGCCAGCCAGTAGGCCGTAGCTGCCGAGAAGGTGGTTTTCCCCAGCCCACCTTTGCCCCCGAACATGATGTAGCGCCGATCCGGGTGCTCTTCGAAGAAGCGTCGCAGCGACAAGGTAACCTCCCATCTCATGCGGGACGGGTGGCGCGCCTCCCCGAGTGCAGTTGACCGGGCGCGTCACGCGTCACGACTGACGGTCAACCAGCCGATCAGGCCAGCGCATCGGTCAGATCGCGCTCGCGCAGCATGCGCCGTTTCCAGGTGCTGATCTGCGGCACTACATACGGCAGCAGGCGCAGCGAGTAGTAGGGTGGCAGGATGGGCACGCCCAGCAGGTCACCCATGGTGATAAGGATGAAGAGATGCTCCATGCTGCCCCGCGTCTTGAGCGCGAACCGGGCCATGTCGTGGCCGGCCATGCCGTACAGGATGCTCTTGAACGAATCCCAGAAGCTGCGTCGCACCCTGCCTTCGCCCTCGGACATCGATGCCCTCCTAGCCTACATCCTCACCGCACAGGTCCAGAACATCACGCGGTCGCACCACTCTCCGGCGCCAGCCGGAGAGGTCCAGCGCCACATACGGAAGGAGACGGAGACTGATAGGGGACGGATGGACCGGCAAGCCAATCAGGTCGCCGAACGTCAGGGCTATAAAGAGGTCATAGAGTTCTCTCTGCTGCCTGCGCGCCTCCAGGACCAGCTCGTACGTCGTCATGCCAAAGACGAACTGGCAGAAGCCGCGTACGGCTCGCCTCATGCGACTGCGCAGCGAGTGCACGGGAGAGGGACTCTCCGCTCGCGGCCCTTCACCCCGACGGCCCCGACGGACCTGTGCGTCCACGATCGACCCTTGTCGAGGCCGGGTGAGAGTCCCGGGCCCGGGTCTCTCACCCGGCCAGCGTCTGTACCCGCCCGGGCTACTGCTGGGCAGTCGCCGGCTTGGCCGCTGCGGCCCGCGCCCGGAAGAGAGCGCGCAGGCCATCGTAGGCCAGGATGCCCGCAGCCACAACCAGCACCAGCGCCACAATGCCGATGATGAGCTGCGCGGCAAAGGCGTCGGCGGTCTTGGCCTGCGGCAGCTTGACCAGGAGTGCCGAGTAGGCGTTCCACAGCAGCGCCGCGATGGTGGTCACGAACATGAACACAAAGGGCCAGAACGACCACTGGAAGTTCTTGCCCTTGGAGAGGAGCCACAGCGAGATCAGCAACAGCGCCAGTGAGGCCATGAGCTGGTTCGCCGCACCAAACACCACCCAGATCTGCAGGAACGGCACGATCCAGATCAGGATCAGGGTGAGCACCAGGGCGATGATGGTGCCGACATGGACGTTGTGGAGGGCGGGGATGCGGTCCCCCAGTGCCTCGGCGCTGGCCACACGCATGAAACGGACCACCAGATACATGATCGTTAGGGCCATCAGGGTCAGGAAGACCGCCCCGTACGCCTTGCCCAGGTCCATCGGCAGGCCCCACTTGTTCATAAAGGTCGCGAGGCCGGTCGAGAACACGTTTGCAGGGGCAGCCCCGCCGCCGGCATCCTGATAGCCCTTGAGGCCGCCAAAGGCGACGGTCGCGGTAAGGTAGGCGATGGTGGCGAAGAACATCTCGAGGTACATGGCACCGCCGCCCACGAAGAGAGCGTCGCTCTCCTTCTCCAACTGGCGGGCACTGCCCGAGCTGGAGACCAGGCTATGCCATCCCGAGATGGCTCCGCACGCGACGGTCACGAAGAGGATCGGCCAAAGCGGGCCAACCCCCGGGTTAAAGCTCGTGAACAGCGGAAAGCCGCCCATGCCGGGCCGCCAGATCAGGAGGCCAAGCACGCCGCCCACGATGCCGAGGAAGACGATCCAGAAGGACACATAGTTGATCGGCTGGGCCCACCGCCAGATTGGCAGCACGCCGCCAAAGTAGCAGATCAGCACCACGGCCAGGCTGCCGAGGAACTTGGCCTGCGTCACGGCGAGGAAGAGCGTGGGCGACACGAGCTTGCCCTCAACCGTCCGATAGCCGAGGATGGCCGAGAAAAAGCTCCGCACCGCGGGCAGTGTGCCGAGCCAGATGCCCACGAACGAGAGCACGACCGTTACGACGGTGGTCAGGATGATGTCCTGCTTCCACTTGTAGGTCATCTGACCGGCAAGGACGCCCAGCAGAATCGTGGCCAGGACCCCCAGCGGCACGGCCGGTTGCGTCAGCAGGTTGAAGCCGACCTGCACACCGAAGGAGCCCATGATGAGCCACAAGTAGAAGTAGATGAAGACCAGGAGGATTGTTCGGGCGCGAGGGGAAATAAGCCGGTAGCTCAGCGCCCCGAAGGTCTGACCCTCCTCACGCACCCCGACCATGATGCTGGCATAGTCCTGCACCCAGCCGATAAAGATGGTGCCGAGGAGGATCCACAGAAGGGCCGGCAGCCATCCATACTGCACGGCTACAATGGGACCAAGGATCGGCCCGAGCGCGGCTATGGATTTGAACTGGTAGCCGAAGAGGACGTTCCGATTGGTCGGCATAAGGTCCACCCCATCCATGTACATCTTGGCTGGAGTGGCTCTCTTGTCGTCCGGCTAGATGACCTGTCGGTCGATCCTTCGGGCGTACCATCCATAGCCGAACACGACGGCGGCACACGCGACCAGTAGCACGAGGAGAGCGTTCATCGCACCTTTGCTCCTTGAGCGCTGAACGAAGCAACTCCTGTCAAGCCGCTCCTCCCCCGTCCGCATCTGAGCCCCAGGCCACCTCCTTTCCTGGCGCCTCCGCAGCCCACCTGCCATCGCGCCGCTCAGCAAGACGGGAGCAACGTGCCATATGACCGGTTTTCAACGTGCGTGGCTTACCGTGCCGCTATGCTTCCGTTGTATTGTAACATCATTGGAGTTAAGAGTCAATGCACTCTATGCGACGGGGTGCAGTTGAGGCTTGGGGCAGCTCGCGCCCACGCATACTGTCGCTGGCCCCCCTCAGGCGGACGCCGCGGCCTCCGCCTGAGGGGGGAGATACCCGAAGCGGGGTGTTTGGTGGCGGGAGCGCGCGCAACGCGCCCCCGCCACCAAACACCCCGCAAGAATGGAGCAATCCGATTGCTGCCCGCGACGTGCTACACGAGAAAAGCGCGATACAGCGGCACGAGGCGCCTCGGCAGATAACCCTCCAGCCGCATGCCCTCCGGGCTGTAGGTCTCGTTCTGGACGATCCCCTGGCGGCGGAACTGGGCTACCAGCGCTCCATCACTGTAAGGGATGCAGACGGTCACCGGCACCATCGACTCGGTCAGTGCCGCCTCCAGCCGCGCCAGCAGCTGCTCGATGCCCAGTCGATGCTCCGCCGAGATCGCTACCCCGTAGGGATAGCGTGCCGCCATGGCCTGCGCCTCCTCCGGGTCGGGCAGCAGGTCGATCTTGTTCAGCGCCACTACCACCGGGCGATCGTCCACCCCCAGCTCGCGCAGCACCTCGTGCACCGTCTGCGCCTGCTGCGCCGCGTTGGCGTGCGTCAGGTCAACCACGTGCAGCAGCACGTTGGCATCCTCGATCTCCTCGAGTGTCGCCCGAAAAGCGGCGACCAGCGACGTCGGGAGCTTCTGGATGAAGCCGACCGTATCGGTCAGCAGGATCTCGGCGCCGCTGGTCAGCCGCACGCGCCTTGTCGTGGGATCGAGAGTGGCAAACAGCTTGTCCTCGGCCAGCACGCCGGCGTTCGACAGCGCGTTGAGCAGGGTCGACTTGCCGGCGTTCGTGTATCCGACGATGGCGACAACCGGGATCCCCTCCTGCTTGCGCTGGCCGCGATACAGGGCGCGGTGGACGCGCACCTTCTCCAGCTCGTCGCTAAGCTGGGTGATGCGTCGGCGGATCTCCCGCCGGTCGACCTCGAGCTGTGTCTCGCCAGGACCGCGCAGGCCAACTCCACCCACGGTCTGGCGAGAGAGGTGAGTCCAGCGGCGCGTCAGGCGCGGCAGCCGGTACTGATACTGCGCCAACTCGACCTGCAGGGCTCCCTCTCGCGTGCGAGCGTGCTTGGCAAAGATATCCAGGATCAGCGCCGTTCGGTCCAGCACGATGACGTCCAGCGCATTCTCGAGGTTCCTTATCTGCCGGGGCGACAGCTCATCGTCGAAAATGACCAGGTCGAACCCCAGCCCGCCGCGCAGGTCCTGGATCTCCTGTACCTTGCCCTTGCCGATGTAGGTTGCGGGGTTGATCTCCTCGAGACGCTGCATCGTCTGCCCGACGACCTCTACCCCGGCCGTCTGCGCGAGGGCAGCCAGCTCCCTGAGCGAGTCCTCCAGTCTCCAGGGACTGTCGCTCCCTTTGAGCTGTGCCCCGACCAGCAACGCCCGCTGCCGGACACCAGGGGATGCTATGCTGTTGCCAATTCTCTCGTTCGTCTCGTACCTCCTCCTAGCGGGGCGATTCGCCCACTCACAGCCGACGCAGCCGGTCGCCCGCCTCCCTGAGGCGCTCCTCTGGTATAGTCAGCGAGATGCGGACGTAGCCCTCACCATGGGCCCCGAACGCGGTGCCAGGCGTGAGCCAGACGCCGGTTGCCTCAAGAATTCGCTTTGAAAAGCCGGCACTGGTCTCGCCTTCAGGAACGCGCGCCCAAACGTACAGCGTCGCCCGCGGGCGCTCCGCCTTCATACCCGCGGCCGGCAAAAAGTCCATCACCACGTCGCGACGGGCCTGATAGATCGCGTTTCGCTCCTGCAACCAGGCCTGATCGGCGAGCAAGGCTGCCGCCGCGGCCTCCTGTATCGGAGCAAAGATGCCGGAGTCGATGTTGGTCTTGACCCGGGCCAGGGCGTCGACCGCCTTGGCGTTTCCAACCGCCATGCCGACTCGCCAGCCCGCCATGTTGTAGGTCTTGGACAGTGAGTTGAACTCCAGCACGACGTCCCGGGCTCCCGGCACCTGCAGGATGCTGGGCGCCACATACCCGTCGAAGGTCACATCGCAGTACGGGTTATCGTAGCAGAGCACCAGGTCATGCTCCCTGGCAAACGCGACCGCCTCTGCCATAAAGTCCATCTCTGCCGTAGCTCCTGTAGGGTTGTTGGGATAGTTTAGCCACAGCAGCTTGGCGCGACGGAGCGCGTCGCGCGGGATGGCCGACAGGTCCGGCAGAAAGCCCTTCTCGGGCAAGAGTGGCAGCGGCACGGGCTCACCACCGGCCATCTGGACGCCAAGAGCATAGGTGGGATAGCCCGGGTCCGGAATCAGGGCCACATCGCCCGGGTCGATGAACGCTAGGGCGACGTTGAAGATGCCCTCCTTCGAGCCGATCAGGATCACGATCTCGCGGTCGGGGTCGAGTTCGACCCCAAAGCGCCGGGCGTAGTATGTAGCGGTGGCCTTCCGTAGCACGGGCAGGCCATAGTACCCCGCGTAGCCGTGCTTGGTCGGATCAAGGGCGGCCTTGTACAGAGCGTCGATAATCCACTGCGGCGGTGCGAGATCTGGGCTGCCGATGCCCAGGTTGATAACGTCTACTCCTCGGGCTTTGAGGTCCGCCAGCGTCTTGCCGGCCTCGGCAAAGACGTATGCCGGGAGATTCACAATGCGATCCGCGACTCTCATGTTCGTCTCCTTGTCCTCTGCTGTCCTCGTTCTGCCCGGTACTACCCTAGGGAATCGCCAAGGGTCGGCACCGCCGTCGCCGGCCCCCTGCGCACCCCCTCTCCGCCTGGCGGGCTCGCGCCCGCTATCACGACCTGGGCGCACCCCTTCGCATAGCCTATGCTTCCCTCTCTGCTCGACCAGGGTGTTGGTGGGCGATTTTGAGGTTGTGACTATGCGAAGGACTGGCCAGCAGGGAGCGCACGCGCCGCAGGCTCTCTCCCAGGATCAGCGCCAGGCGCTTCTCCTCCCACTGGCCCCCTGCTATGGCCCACGGGTCGACTTCCACACTGACGAGGCCCGCGTATCCCGCGGCCCCCAGTGCCCCCACCAGACGGTCGAGCCCCAGGTGCCCCACGAAGGGCATCCGGTGCTCGCGCCCGTCATAGTCGGAAAGGTGGACGTGCACCACCCGATCGCGCACCCGCTCGTACACTTCGACGGGGTCGACGCCCCATGTGCCCCAGTGCGTTGTGTCCAGAACCAGGTGCCGCCACAAGAGGCATTCGTCCACCGTCGTGATTCGGTAGTGCCGCATCCGCTTGCCGAACATCCGCCCGGCCGGCATGTTCTCCAGGCCAACCATCACGCCCGAGCTCTCCTCAAGCGCCGGCAACTCCTCCTGCAGCCACCTCCAGTATCGCTCTTCGGCCCGGTTCGCGAGCGGCAGAATAAAGTGCAGGCCCCTCTGTCCCCACGTGCTGTGGACCTGGAAACGCACAATGTGCCACCGGAGCGGCGCATGAGCGACGACTGCCTCCGCGCCTAGTTCCTGCGCGAGCCGCACGGTCCGCTCAACGCGCCGCTCCGAAGTCGCTTCCCAGCCATCGACCCTTGGCGCAAACGGTGTGTGCAGCGCCAACACCGGAACACCCCATCGCTTCACCAACCGCCGCAGGTATCCCGAGTCATGGGTGTCCGGCCGCGCATCGACAAGCACCTCGACTCCATCATAGCCGCAACTGCTCGCCAACTCGAACGCCCGGTCGAGGCCCAGGTTGTACAGCGACCCGGTCGACAGGACAACCCGGGCCCGGCTTACTCGATCCGGGCTGCCTCCATTTCCCTGCATGCTCGCTCCAGATCCTCTAGGGCCCGCCGCGCCATGTCCTGCTGACGGATCCTCTTGCTGTGCACCCGCCTCGGCAGTTCGGGCAACAGGCCAAAGTTCGCCTTCATCGGCTGGAACGTTGCTGCATCGCCACTCGATACATAGTGACACAGGGCGCCCGCCATGGTCGTGCGCGGGAGCACAATGAGCGGCTCACCCCGCAGTAGACGCGCGGCATTCATCCCGGCAACCAGCCCGCTCATCGTGGAGCCGACGTAACCCTCCGTGCCGGTGATCTGCCCCGCGAAAAAGAGATCCTCCCTCCGGCGGCACTGAAACGTCGGCTCCAGAAGCGCCGGCGAGGCCAGGAAGGTGTTGCGGTGCATCTGGCCGTAGCGCACAAACTCGGCATGCTCGAGGCCCGGTATGAGCGAGAACACGCGCTTTTGTTCGCCCCAGCGCAAGTTCGTCTGGAAGCCAACGATGTTGTACAGGGTCGCCGCCCGGTTGTCCTGCCGGAGCTGCACGACGGCATACGGCCGCTTACCGGTTCGCGGGTCGACGAGCCCAACCGGCCGCAGCGGTCCAAAGGCCAGGGCATCGGGGCTCCGCTTCGCCATGACCTCGATGGGCAGGCAAGCCTCGAAAAAGCGCTCGTCCTGCACCTCAAAGTCCCGCAGAGGAGCCGTCTCGGCCGAGACCAGTTCGGCCACGAATCGCTCATACTCCTCGCGGGTCATCGGGCAATTGATATAGTCGCTGTCGCCGCGGCCGTACCTCCCGCCTCGAAAGGCTCGCGTCATGTCGACCGAGTCGACAGTGACAATCGGCGCCATCGCATCGTAAAAGTGCAGGTACTCCTGCCCCGTCAGCCGCCGGATCTCTTCTGAAAGAGCAGCCGACGTGAGCGGGCCCGTCGCCACCACGACCGGACCCTCTTCCGGCAGAGAGGTCACCTCTTCCCTGCGCAGCTCGATGAGCGGATGCTCCTCGATCCGCCGGGTCACCTCCCGCGCGAAGAGCACCCGGTCGACCGCGAGCGCACTTCCCGCCGGGACCGATGTTGCGTCGGCGCAGGCCAGGATGAGCGAGCCAAGCCGGCGCAGCTCGGCCTTCAGCAACCCGAGAGGCCTGTCCACCAGGTCCGAGCCAAGCGAGTTGCTGCACACGAGCTCGGCGAGGTCCCCGGTCTGATGCGCCGGCGTCATCACGGTCGGCCGCATCTCGTACAGCCGCACCTTGCAGCCAAGCCTGGCAGCCTGCCAGCTCGCCTCGCAGCCGGCCAGGCCGCCGCCGATTACCGTGATCACCTCAGCCATATGCATCACCACCGGCCATGATAGCACAGCGGCTACTTATGGTCAAGAGCCTACGCCGCCCGCCACCTGCCATCCTGCTCATCCAATGCCCCGCTCGCGCGCTCGCCTCTGCAGCTCGTACAGCTTGCTCAGCGCTTCGAGAGGCGACATCTCGTCGATGCGAAGCGCCTTCAGTTCCTCCACGATCGGCTCCGCCGCGCCCCCAAACAGTGAGAGTTGCGCCGCTGGCACACGTTTGTTCTTGGATGGCGCCGCCGGGCGCTCTGCTGACGCCTCAGCCCGCCGCTCCAACTCCTCCAGGAGCTCTCTAGCGCGGCGGATCATCGGGCGGGGTATCCCGGCGATCTGTGCCACATGGATACCGTAGGACCGGTCCGCGCCGCCCGGCACGATCTTGTGCAGGAACGTGACCCTGTCGCCCTCCTCGACCACGGCCACATTATAGTTCCGCACATGGGGGAGGTACTTCTCCAGCTCCGTGAGCTCGTGGAAATGGGTAGCGAACAGAGTCTTGGCCTGTATCCGCGGGTTATTGTGCAGGTACTCCACCACGGCGCGTGCAATGGCCAGGCCGTCGTACGTGCTCGTGCCCCGCCCGACCTCGTCCAGGATGAGCAGGCTGCGCCGCGTACTCTGCGAGAGGATGAGCGCAGTCTCGAGCATTTCGACCATGAACGTGCTCTGCCCGGCCGTGATCTCATCCTGCGCCCCCACTCGCGTAAAGATGCGGTCCACCACGCCGATGTGCGCCTGCTTTGCCGGCACAAAAGAGCCGATCTGCGCGAGCAGCACGATGAGGGCGACCTGTCGCAGGTAGGTCGATTTGCCGCTCATGTTCGGGCCGGTGATGATCAGTATCTGCTCTTCGGGCGAAAGCCGTGTGTCGTTAGGCACAAAGCTGAGCCGCGGCAGAGTGCGCTCCACGACGGGATGGCGGCCGTCCACGATCTCGATCGTCATCCCATCGTCGATGACCGGGCGACAGTAGCCATAGCGTCTGGCAACCTCTGCCAGCGCCACGTACACGTCTACGTGGGCAAGGGCCTGTGCCGTTGCCATCAGCCGCCTTGATTCGGCGCCGATGCGCTCCAGCACCTCCCGGTATAGCTCGGCCTCGAGCTCTGCCGCCCGCTCCTCGGCATGGAGGATGAGGGCCTCCTGCTCCTTCAGCTCCGGTGTGATGAAGCGCTCGCCGTTCACGAGGGTCTGCTTCCGGATGTAGCTTGGCGGCACAGCCGCCAGATTCGCCCGGGTCACCTCGATGTAGTAGCCAAACACGCGGTTGTAGCCGACCTTTAGGGACCTGATGCCCGTCCTCTCGCGCTCTGCCCGCTCGAGGTCGGCTACCCACTGCTTGGCATCTCGGCTCGCCCGCAGGATCGCATCCAGTTCGCTGGAGTAGCCGGGGCGGATCACCCCGGTCTGGTGCGTCGAAGCAGGTGCATCCTCGGCAATGGCGTTCGCGATGAGGTCGGAGACGTCCGAACACGGGTCCAGCCGCGAGATGAGCTCCCGCAGCTCATGAGATTGTGTGTCGGGCGCGGCGAGTACCCGCTCCAACTCCGACACAATCGCCGGCACCGCCAGGAGTGCCGTGCGGAGCGCCACCAGGTCTCTCGGCGTCGCCACCCGCTGCACGACGCGATTGGTCAGCCGCTCGAGATCACCCACCTGCCGCAGCACCTTCTGGATGGCTGTGCAGCAACCCGGCTCATCCACCAGGGCCGCAACGGCCTCCTGACGGGCCGTGATCGCATCTACGCGCAGCAGAGGCTGCTGTACCCAGCGCCGCAGGAGCCTCGCCCCCATCGGCGACACGGTCAGGTCCAGCACGCCGAGCAGCGATCCCCTCGCGGTGCGGGTGCGCAGGCCCTCGGTGAGCTCCAGGTTCCGCCGCGTGGCCGCATCAAGGGTCATAAAGCTGCTCGTCGAGTACGTCACCAGCTCGCCAAGCTGTGCCAGCGCCGCCCGCTGCGTCTGCTCCAGATACTGCACGATCGCACCCGCGCTCTGGATGGCAGCCGGCAACCCGTCACAGCCATAGGCGGCCAGAGAGGCGACGCCAAAGTGCTGCAGCAGAGCCTGCCGGGCCGTCTCCTCCTCCCATCGCCAGCCATCGAGGACGGTGATCCGCTCCGCGAGGCCGTCGTTGCGCTCCGCAGCCCAGGCCTTCGCCTCCGCTTCGAGCCTCGGCGGGACGAGCAGCTCTGCGGGCTGCAGGCGCGCCACCTCCTGCCATGCGGCCGCCGCACTCGCCTCCCCGTCGATCTCCGTGACCGCAAACTCGCCGGTGGTTATGTCAATGTAGGCCACACCGCCCCTGTCGGGCTGGAGAGCGACTGCCACCAGATAGTTGTTCCGGCGTGCATCAAGGAGCGAAGGCTCGATGACGGTGCCCGGCGTCACGACACGCACGACCTGTCGGTCCATCAGGCGCCCGGTGCCCTGGTCGCTCATCTGCTCCACGATGGCCACTTTGTGCCCCGCAGAGATGAGTCGCCCAATGTACCCCTCAACGGCGTGGTACGGCACCCCGGCAAGCGGCACCCTCTCGCCCTTCCCTACCGGGCGGCTGGTGAGGACAATGTCGCAGACCTCCGACACTATCTTGGCATCTTCGTCAAAGGTCTCGTAAAAGTCTCCCAGCCGGAAGAGGAGGATGGTGCCGGGATATTCTCGCTTGATGCGCAGGTACTGCTCACGCAGCGGCGTGGTCATCTACAGGCCTCCGTGCCAGGGGGAGCGTGGCTATTGTAGAGGAATGCCATGGCCATGTCAACGGGGTCGTCAGCTCTCAAGGCTCTCACCGCCCCTCGGCCTTGTGACGCCCTTTCAGTTGTGGTATACTACTAACCGGTCCATCCCCCGCTGTCCGGGCCGACGTTTCTCTGGCCTTGTCCACGCGCATGATGTGAGTCGGGAGTAGCAGTGGCCGCACTGGTAGGCATCGACCTCGGAGGCACACAGATCCGTGCCGTGCTCGCCAGGCCCGATGGGACGATTCTGGCGCGTTACCGCACCCGCACAGCCCCGGAAGACGGCGCCGAAGCCGTCTTGGGTCGCATCGTAGCGGCTGCACGCACGGTGATGGCACAGGCCGGAGGTGTGCCTATCATTGGCATCGGTGCCGGCTCCCCGGGTCCCCTCGACTGCCGTGACGGGGTCGTGCTTGCTGCTCCCAACCTGGGGTGGGTCAATGTCCCGCTCAAGTCCAGGCTCGAGCACGAGCTCGGGATCCCCGTGGTCGTCGGCAACGATGCCAACGCAGCCGCTCTCGCGGAGAGGCGCTTCGGCGCCGGGCGCGGAGTCGACAACCTGGTCTACATCACCATCAGCACCGGCATCGGTGGCGGGATCATCACCGATGGCCGCCTGCTTCTCGGGCGTCGCGGCTTTGCAGGTGAGATCGGGCACACTACCGTCGAGCCCCATGGGCCGCCCTGCAAGTGCGGGAACATCGGCTGCCTCGAGGCCCTGGCTGCAGGGCCGGCCATCGCGCGGGCGGCGGCAGAGCGCATCGGCCGAGGGGAGGCGTCCCTGCTCGCATCGCTGGCCGAAGGCGACCTGAAGCGGATCACGACAGAGATGGTAGCCGATGCCGCGCGCAAGGGGGATCGGCTCGCGATAGAGGTCCTGCAGAACGCGGCGTTCTACGTGGGCGTCGCGCTGGTCAACCTGATCCACCTACTGGAGCCTGAACTGATACTGATAGGAGGCGGCGTGGCTCACGCGGGCGACCTCCTCTTCGACACCGTCCGCAGCGTCGTGCGCGAGCGGGCTATCGCCTGCATGGCAGAGGGCGTGCGCATCGAGCCGGCTGCCCTCGGTGACGACGCAGGGGTCCTCGGCGCCATCGCCCTGTTCCTCGAATATGGCCGAACGTGATCCCGAGGCCGTGCTGGCCTCGATGCAGAGCAAGCTAGGGGTAAGCTTCCGCAGGCCCGAGCTATTGCGCGAGGCACTGACTCACAGTTCCTACCTTAATGAGAACCCTTGCGAGGTAGCCTCCGACAACGAGCGTCTCGAGTTCCTTGGGGACGCTGTGTTCGACCTGCTGGCAGGTGAGGAACTGTACCTCCGCTTCCCTGCGGCTCGAGAGGGCGAACTGACTGCGATGCGCGCCGCCCTGGTGCGCACCGATGCACTGGCGCGTGCCGCGCGGCGCATCGACCTTCCCGGCCACCTCTTTCTGGGCCGCGGCGAGGAGGCCAGCGGAGGGCGCTACCGGGCCGCGAACCTCTGTGCTGCCCTCGAGGCGGTGATCGGTGCCATATATCTCGACCAGGGGCTCGACGCAGCTCGCCGCCTGATGCACCGCCTCCTCAGCGATGCGATTGATGCTCTGGATCGAGTGGCCATGCGAGACCCCAAGAGCCTGCTACAGGAGCAGGTGCAGGCCCGGATCCACTGCACACCCGTGTACCGAACCGTAGCCGAGACCGGTCCTGATCACGCCAAAGAGTTCGTCGTTGAGGTCCTTGTAGACGGCCGCGTCGTGGGCACGGGAAAAGGACCCAGCAAGCAGGCAGCTGAACAGGCTGCGGCCCGCGCCGCACTGGAGAACCCCGAGACCAGCACAACCCATAGCACCTTCTACGAAGTGCAGGACTGAGCGCCTGAGACATCACGGCTCAGTCGTTCGATGCAGAAACGGATCGTGCGGCAGTGTTTCTGAAGCGACTGGAGATCCAGGGTTACAAGAGCTTTGCCAACCGCACCGAGTTCGTCTTCAACGGGGGCGTCACGGCCATCGTTGGCCCCAACGGCAGCGGCAAGAGCAACATCGCCGATGCCATTCGCTGGGCCCTCGGCGAGCAGAGCTTTGGCGCCCTGCGGGCAAAGCGAACGGAGGACCTGGTTTTCAGTGGCAGCGCGGAGCGCCCGAGGCTCGGTCTCGCCGAGGCCTCGCTGGTGCTGGACAACAGCACGCGCTGGCTCCCCCTTGACTACAGCGACATCACCATCACCCGACGGGCCTACCGCTCCGGAGAGAACGAGTACTACATCAACGGCGCCCGCGTCCGCCTCCGCGACATCATGGAGCTGCTCGGGCGCGCCGGCCTGACCCGCAGCGATTCGGTCGTCATAGGCCAGGGGCAGGTCGACGCTGCCCTTAGCCTCCGCCCAGAGGAGCGTCGCCTGCTGCTGGAAGAAGCCGCCGGAATCCGCATGCACATCGCCAAGCGCGACGAGGCCCTCCGGCGGCTGGAAGAGACCCGTCACAACCTGGAGCGTCTCAACGACATCCTTAACGAGATCACGCCGCGCCTCGAGAACCTCCAGCGGCAGGCGGAGCGCACCCGCGAGCACGACGCGGTCAAGAGGGACCTCGAGGCCGCCCTCCTGCAGTGGTACGGGTATCAGTGGCACCGTCACCACGAGCGCCTTGCTGCAACCGAGCAGCAACTCGCCGAGCGCTCCAGGCAGGTCGAGAGCCTCCGGGCCCGCATACAGGCGACTGCCGCGGAGCGCGAGACGCTGCGGCAACGCCAGCAGGCCATCCGGGCCGAGATCGCCCGGCGACGCCAGGAGGCCGAGCAACTCCGCTCACGCCACGAGGAGCAGCGTCGCCGCGCTGCGGTCCTGCAGGAGCGCCTGCGCTCGGTGCAGCGCCAGTTGGAGCAGGCGCAGTCCGATCTGGCCGGGGCCGAGGCCCGCTGCGAGGAACTGCGAGCCGCCGTTGCCCGCCATGAGGAGCAGCTTGCCGCCCTCGCAACCAGCATGGCAGAGCAGCAGGCTGCAGCGTCGGCGGCCAAAGCAGTCCTGAGCTCGGCAGAGGCCGCCCTCAAGGCGCAGAGGGACGAACTGGAGCGTGCCCGCTCCTCGGCCTTCGACATGGCCACCGCACAGGCGGCCGCGCGCAACCGCCTCACTCAGCTCGAGCGGCGTCACACCGAGCTCCAGCGAGAGATGGGCGACCAGGCGGCCGCGGTGGCGCAGGCCGAGGAGCGCATGGCCGCCGCGGCCAGTGAGCTCGAGGCTGCCGAGGCAGACCACCAATCCGCTCTCGAAGCGCTGAGTGCATCAGAGCGCGAGTACCACCGCGCCGAGGATGAACTGGCACAGGCTGTTGCGCACCTCGACCAGCTCAGGAGCGAGCGGGATGCCACCCGCGAAGCCTACCAGAGCCTCAGCACACAGCTTGAGGTCCTGCGCCGCGCTCGCAGCCAGGCTCTGCACCTCCACTCCGGCAGCCAGGTGGTCATCCGCGAAGGGCTCCCCGGGGTGGTCGGCACCGTCGCAAGCCTCGTTGCCGCCCCACGCGAGCTCGAAGCGGCCATCGAGGCAGCGCTCGGCGCTCACCTGCAGGACGTGGTGGTCCGCACCTGGGACGACGCAGTCGCCTGCATCGAGCATCTGAAGCGCACCGAGGGCGGACGTGCCACCTTCCTTCCTCTGGACTACATCCGCCCTCACCAGCCCGTCCCGGCCCCCCGCACGCCTGGTGTGCGCGGCATTGCCGCTCGCCTGGTCAAGTGCGAGCCAGAGTTGCGCCCGGTTTGTGACCTCTTGTTGGGCAACATCGTGATCGTCGACGACCTCGCCGCCGGCCGAAAGGCGCTCTCCGCCGAGCCCCGGTTGAGACAGGCGGTCACCCTCGATGCCGACGTCATCGAAGCCCGCGGGGTGATGCGGGGCGGCTCACGGCCGCGCGGGCGTAGCGTTCTGTCGCAAGAGCGGGAGTGGCGTGACCTCCCTGCCCGCCTCGCTGAGGCCGAACGCGCCCTTGCCGAGGCCGAAGCGCGTGTGCACGCCGAGGAGGAGAAACAACAGGCCGCACGGGCGCGCGTCCGCGAATGCGCGCAGCGCATGCAGTCGTGCCGAGAGACGGCAACCCAGGAGGAGCAGCGCGCCAATGTCCTCCGTCAGCGCTATCACCGCCTGCTGCAGGACCTGACCTGGCGCCGTTCTCTCGAGGAGCAGGCCCGCCGCTCTCTCGACGACCTGCAGGTCGAGATCGCCCAGGTCCAGGGCGAGCTGGGCGCACTTGAGAGCAGCCTTGCCGACGTGCGACAGCGCATAGAGGAGCTGCGCAGCCAGGTCGAGCGCGAGGACCTCGAGAGCCTGCGACGTCAGGTCGCAGAGTCCGAGACGGCTCTGGCCATCACGGTGCGCACGCGCCATGCCGAGGAGCAGCTCAAGGCCAGCCAGGCGGAGGCCCTCGCCCGGGCGGTCGCCGAGACGCAGGCGCGCCGCTCGCAGTTGGATCGGCTGCGTACCGAGGCGGCCAGCCTCGCTCAGGAGTCCGAAAGTCTTCATCAGGCGCTCGAGGCTGCCGAGCAGGCACGCCAGGCCGTTGCCGGGCCCCTCGCCGAGGCCGAGGCGAGCCTCCAGGCGATCGAGGAGCAGCGTGCCCGCCTAGAGGCGGAGGAGGATCGAGACCGTCAGCAACTGCAAGCCCTGCTCTCGGACCTCAACCGGCTGAGCTTTGAGCGCGAGCGGGCCAGCGAGGAGATCGATGCTCTCAGGCGCCAGATCGAGTCCGACCTCGGCCCCGTTGAGGTCCCCGATCCGGGGCACCCCACCCAACTGCGCCTGAACCTTGGCCCCGAGGCCACTCCACTTCCGTCCGTCCCCGACGTGCCAGAGGGGCTCTCGGCCCAGGTCAAAGAGCTGCGCGCCCGCCTGCGCCGCCTCGGGCCCGTCAACCCCTCGGCACCGGCTGAGTATGAAGAGGTCCTCGAGCGCCATCGGTTCCTGAGCGAGCAGATCGCCGACCTCAGTGCCGCCGCCGACTCGGCGCGACAGATCATCGCCGACCTCAACCAGCTCATCCGCGACCGCTTTACCGAGACCTTTGCCCAGGTCGCGCGCGAGTTCTCGGCCTGCTTCACCGCCCTTTTCAACGGGGGCTCGGCCCGCCTGGTGCTCACCGACCCGGACAACCCGGCAGAATCGGGCATCGACATCGTGGCACGCCCACCGGGCAAGCGCCAGCAGGGCCTGGCACTGCTCTCCGGCGGCGAGAGGGCGCTCACAGCCGTCGCCTTGCTGTTCGCCATGCTCAAGGTCAACCCAATGCCCTTCTGTGTGCTTGACGAGGTCGATGCCACCCTCGACGAGGCTAACGTCCGTCGCTTCCGCCAGTTCCTGAGCGAACTGGCCCAGAAGACGCAGTTCATCGTCATCACCCACAACCGGGCGACGGTCGAGAGCGCCTCCACCATCTACGGGATATCGATGACGCGGGCGGGTGTGTCGCAGGTGCTCTCCTTGGCCATACCCGAGAAGGAGGGAGCCGAAGAAGCCCGAGCAGAGCCGGCAGCCTAGAGGGTCGGCTCCCGGAGATGGGGCTGCACACGGTTCACATTCTGAGAGGACGCTAGGAGCTACCCGTCGGCGGGGCGCCTGCAGGTCCAAGCGGCGGAAGCTCGTGGAGGCCGCTCAGGCCAAAATGCTGCAGGAACTCGAAGGTCGTTCCATAGAGGATTGGCCGACCCGGCTGGTCAAGGCGGCCGACCTCGGCCACAAGACCTTTGGAGCACAGCGTCCGGAGAACACTGTCGCAGTTTACGCCGCGGATCGCCTCGATATCAACCCGGGTCACCGGCTGCCGGTAGGCGATGATCGCCAACACCTCCAGCGCGGCGGGAGATAGACGGCTGGAGAGGTCCAGGCCAAGGAACCGCTCCACATAGGGCGCAACCTCGGCCGCTGTTGCCACCTGCAGCTTGTTGCCCTGACGCTGCAGGATCAGTCCGCCCTGACCGAGCCAGGCACGGATCTCGTCGAGCGCCTCCTCGATCTCGGCAGGTTTGATCTCAAGCACCTGTGCCAGTTGTTCTACGGTTACCGGCCCATCGGCGACAAACAGCAACGCACAAGCGATGCGCCTGACGACTTGCCCATCCATTGCCTGTTCGCTCTCCATCCTCGTGGGGATATCTGAGTGGGAGGCATGACCATGCAGGGCAGACCCTGGCACACAGTAGCAGTAGCCGCAGCGGCGGCCGCTCTGTCGCTCAGTTGCATCGCGCCGCGCCTCTCCCCCTGTACCCTCGGCCAGCGTCGGGGCCCTACTGCCCAGCCCACGGCGTTCGTCTCAGAGGAGGCCGCCCGACGATTCGAGGAGAAGACGCGCCAGTTCAAGGAGGACACCTTCCGCGTCGAGCTCACCGAGCAGGAAGTGACCTCATATGTCGCCCTCAACCTCCGCGACGACCTGCCCATCAGTTCGCCTGAGATCCGCTTCTATACGGACGAGATCGTGGTCGAAGGTGAGGTGACCAGCCCCATCCGCGGACACATCGTCCTGAGCGGCGGCGTGACGGTCGTCGGCGGAAAGCCACGCATCGAGTTCCGTGAAGCCAGGATCGGCCCGCTGACCGTCAGCGGCACGGTGCTCCAGTCCATGTCCGACAGCCTCTCGGACATGATGCAGACGGACGACAGGGACGTCGAGATCGAGCAGATTGAGCTGCTCCCCGGACGCATCATCATCAGCGGACGGCGCCTGAAGCCCTGAGGCTGCCGTATCCGCATCTGCCCGCCTCAGGCAACGTACCCCAGCGATATCTGCGGTCCCCTTCACCGCAGGAGCGTCGCACAGAGGCCATCCGCGACGCGCTAGGCGAGG
>ENA-ORXB01001158-ORXB01001158.1-sediment-metagenome-genome-assembly--contig:-NODE-1158-length-35293-cov-18.332179_pt1 | contig 35293 bp, 33 predicted proteins | sample MGYA00237863_ERZ511475 | MGnify/ENA primary metagenome ERZ511475 (study PRJEB26305, sample SAMN06343858) | sediment metagenome | isolation source: hot spring sediment | place: Canada: British Columbia... | reverse complement strand
CCCTCGCGAAGCGGGGGAACGCAAGCCCCGCCTCGGTTCCCCTCGCGAAGCGGGGGGAACCTAAAGGAGGGGGGCAAATAATGAACTCTGCCCACGCGGTTGGTATCAGATTGCCCGCTGCAGCGCGTCGATCAGCCCCACCATGCGCGTGAAGTAGTCGCGGGCGGGGTCGGGCACTTCGAGCGTGTCGGCAAGCACCAGCGGGACTTGCAGCAGGCGCGCGGCGGTCGCGCCCAGCGGCGATTCGTCGGCGCACAGCACCATCGCGACGCGCGCCCGCCGCGCCCGCGCGATGGCGTCGCGAAACGCCTGCAGGCTGGGTGGGCGTTCGTGGTCGGGCTGCAGGCTGCCCAGCGAGCGCATGCCCAGCCGCTGCGTCAGCGGGCGGTAGGCGTCGTGAACCGCGAGGTATGCCTTGCCCTGCAGCGTCGCACGCGCCTCACGCGCCCGCACTGCCAACTGCCGAAACAGCAGCTCGGTTCTGCGCCATGCCTGACGCTGCGCCAGCCCCAGCAACCCATCCTGCGCCGCCCAGCGCAGAATCTGCTTGCAACTTTGCCGCGCGTAGTCCAAGTGCAGCCAGATGTGCAGGTCGTCGGGGGTGGGGCGCAGGTGATCCAGCAGCCTGCGGATGGGCACTCTGCCGCGCAGGGCGCGTTCCAGCGCAGGCAAGTAGCCTTCCAGCCCGCCGCCGACCGCCAGCACCGCCGTCGCCTGCAACGCGGTATGCACCATGCGCACCGTCAGCGGCGTCTCGTGCGCGTCCGCGTTGCGCGGCTGCAACAGCGCGACGGGCAACTCCAGCGCGCGCGCCCAGTCTGCTGCCACCGCCAGCGTCGCCGCATACATCGTGCTACCCCTCGCGCATCTGCGGGAAGAAGATGACCTCGCGAATCGACTCCGCGCCCGTCAGTAGCATCGCCATGCGGTCAATCCCGATCCCCAGCCCGCCTGCAGGGGGCATGCCGTACTCCATCGCCAGCAGGAAGTCCTCGTCGAACGGGTGCGCCTCCTCGTCGCCCGCTTGGCGCAACGCGAGTTGCTGCTCGAAGCGGGCGCGCTGCTCCAGCGGGTCGTTCAGCTCCGAGAAGGCGTTGGCGACCTCCTTGCCGAAGATGTAGCCTTCGAAGCGGCGCGTGAAGCGCGGGTTGTCAGGCTCGCGCTTTGCCAGCGGCGAGGTGTCCAGCGGGAAGCCGTATATGAAGGTCGGCTGCTGCAGATGCTCCGCCACGCACTTTTCCAGCACCTTCTCGATAATGCCGCCGACGGTGTCCTTGCACTCCACATAGATACCGACCTTCTCGGCGGCTTGGACGGCGCGCTCCAGCGTCTCGAAGTCGGCTTCCGTCAGCCCCGTATGCTCGCGAATCGCGTCCATCAGGCGGACGCGCCGCCACGGCTGGCTGAAGTCCACCTGCACGCCGTGCATCTCAAACACCGTTCTGCCGAACACCTGCTCGGCGACATGGCGGAACAGGTCTTCCACCAGCGCCATGATGTCTTCGAGGTTGGCGTAGGCTTGGTACAGCTCGAGCATCGTGAATTCGGGGTTGTGGCGGGTGGAGATGCCCTCGTTGCGGAACACGCGCCCGATTTCGTACACGCGGTCGATGCCGCCGATGAGCAGGCGTTTGAGGTGCAGCTCCAGCGCGATGCGCAGTTGGAACTCGCGATCCAGCGCGTTGTGGTGCGTGATAAACGGGCGCGCCGCCGCGCCGCCCGCCAACGGCTGCAGAATCGGCGTCTCCACCTCCAAAAAGCCCCGTGCGTCCAGAAAGCGGCGGATTTCGCGAATCATCGAGCAACGCGCCAGCAGCCGCGCGCGCGAGTCGGGGTTCACCAGCAGGTCTAAGTACCGCTGGCGGTAGCGCTGCTCCACATCGTGCAGTTCGTACCAGCGCTGTTCGCCCTTCTCTTTGGGGAACGGCACAGGGCGGATGGCTTTCGCCAGCAGGGTGAACTGCTGCACATGCACAGTGATTTCGCCCGTGCGCGTCTGGAACACGAAGCCCTCCACGCCCAGATAGTCGCCCAAGTCCCACAGGTCAATCAGGGTGTAGCGCTCGCCCTGCTCGTCCGCCTTGAGGTAGATTTGCAGTTTGCCTGTGCTGTCCATCAGGTGCGCGAAGGTCGCCTTGCCCATCTTGCGGATGGCGGTAATGCGCCCTGCGACGGCGACCGTTTGCCCCTGCAGCGTCGCGTAGCCGTCGTGGACTTGTTGCAGGGTGTGCGTGATGGGGAAGCGTTCGACGGCGAAGGGATCCAGCCCCTGCGCCCGCAGCTGCTGGAGTTTCTCCTTGCGAATCTGCACCAGTTGGCTCTCTTCCGTAGCGGGATGGCGGCTCTCGTCGTGCATGGCGGGAATTGTACCTGAAGTGTGCCTGACGCCGATTGCCGAAGCGCACCTCACATTCCACGCCGCCTACCCATCACCCCTCGCGCAGGTAGTCCAGCACCTGCTGGGCGAGCTTGCGCGTCATGGTGGGCACAGACGCCAGCTCGTCCACGCTCGCCGCACGGATGCGGTCGATGGAGCCGAACAGGCGCAGCAGCATCTTCTTGCGGCGGGGTCCGACGCCTGGAATCTCGTCCAGCGGCGACTTGACGGCGCGCTGGTCGCGCAGCTTGCGGTGATAGCTGAGCGCGAAGCGGTGCGCCTCGTCGCGGATGCGCTGCAGCAGTTGCAGCCCCTTGCTGTGGCGGGGCAGCTCCAGCGGTTCGTCGGCGTCGGGCAGGATAATCTGCTCGTGTCGCTTGGCAAGCCCGACGGCGGGGATTTGCAGCCCCAGCGCGCGCATCGCCTCCAGAGCGGCGTTCAGCTGACCTTTGCCCCCGTCGATGAGCATCAGGTCGGGCAGCGTGCGCCACTTCTCGTCGCCTGCGAGCGCCTCGCGCAGACGGCGCGTAATCACCTCGCGCATCATCGCGAAGTCGTCGGGGCTTTCGGGATGCCAACGGATGCGGAACCGCCGATAGTCCGACTTTTTGGGCTGCCCGTTCTCCAGCACTACCATGCTGCCGACAGGCGCCGTGCCCTGAATGTTGGAGATGTCGTATGCCTCGATGCGCAGGGGCGGGTTCGGCAGCCCCAGCGCGTCTTGCAACTCCTGCAGCGCAGTCGCCACCCACTCGGTCTGGTGCGCCAGTTCCTCGCGCAGGCTCTGCAGGGCGAGTTCGGCGTTGTGCGCGGCGAGTTCGAGCAGTTGCGCGTCCTCGCCGCGATGGGGCACGCGAATCTCCACCCCGCGTCCGCGCCTCTGACGCAGCCACTGCCCGATAATCTGCGCCTCGGTCACCTCGTAGGGCAATAGGATACGGTCAGGCACTTCGGGCGCGTCTTGGTAATACTGCTTCAGAAACTCGTTCATGATGGCGTTGGGGTTCTCTTCCGCGCCTTCGGACAGGAAGTAGGCGCGTTGCCCCAGCAGTTTGCCGTTGCGGATGAAAAACATCTGCACGCACGCGCCGCGCTCGTCTTTCACGAGGGCAATCACATCCTCGTTCACGCCGTCGGGCTGCACGACTTTTTGGCGTTGCAGCACTTCCTGCAGGGCGCGGATTTGGTCGCGCAGGGCGGCGGCGCGCTCGAACTCCAGGTTCTCCGCCGCTTGCTCCATCTGCGCCGTGAGTTGGCGCAGCAGGTCGTCGCCCTTGCCCTCCAGAAACAGCGCGACCTGCTGCACAATCTGGCGGTACTGCTCGGCGTCCGCCAGCCCCGCGCAGGGCGCAAGGCAACGCCCCATGTGATGATACAGGCATGGACGCTGCTTGGGCGTCCCGTCCCATACCTTGCCGCACGGGATCAGCGGGAAGGTGCGATGCAGCAGGCGGTGCGTCTCCCACACCGCGCCTGAGTTCGCGAACGGACCGAAGTAGCGGTTGCCGTCTTGACGCACGCGGCGCGTCACCAGCAGGCGCGGGAACCGCTCGCGCACCGTCAGGCACAAGTACGGGTACGACTTGTCGTCGCGCATCAGCACATTGTACGGGGGGCGATGCCGCTTGATGAGGTTGCACTCCAGAATCAGCGCTTCCAGCTCGCTGTCGGTGACAATCCACTCCAAGTCGGCGATTTTGCGCACCATGCGGGCGGTTTTGGGGGTGTGCTGCGCCGATTTCTGGAAGTAGGAGCGCACGCGCTGGCGCAGGTTGACCGCCTTACCGACATACAGCACCGCGCCCTGCGCGTCCTTGAAAAGGTAGCACCCCGACTGCTTCGGCAGCGTCTTGAGTTTCGCCTGCAGGCTCTCGGACATCGCATGAATTGTACCTATGGGCTGGTACAATAGTAGCGGCGAGGTGAGGCGATGCGACAGGTCAAGTGCGGTTGGGCGCGTCGGCGCAAGTGGCGGTACTTAGACGGCACGCTGCCCGCGCCGCAGAAGCGTCAGGTGGAGGTGCACCTGCAGGTGTGCATCCCGTGCCGCGTGGAGTTTATGCAGGCGCAGGAGGCGTTGAACGCGCTGGCGGCGGGCAAGCCGCTGACCCCAGAGCAGCAGCGCGCGCTGCAACGCCCGAAGCCCGCGCTGACCCCCAGCCGTGCGGCGGCGGTCGCGATTCTTGCGCTGCTGCTGGGCGCGGGGGTCTACCTGTGGCGCGTGCAAGGCGAGGCGTTGCTGGAGCGGCTGACGGCGCGGGGCGTGTCCGAGCCTGCCGCTGCCGCCGTCGCCGAGAGCGCGGTCGCTACGCCGCCCCCTGCGCCGACGGAGCCAGAGCCTGCCGTGCGCCCAGAACCCGCGCCTATCGCCACACCCCCTGCTGAGCCGAAGCCCGTCGAGGTCGCGCCCAAGCCCGCCGAAACGCCCCCGCGCGCCGCGCCCCCCGCACCCACGCGCCGTACAACGACCACGCGACCCACCCCGCCACGACGCGCCAGCCAGCCCCCCAAACAACCCGCCCCGCCTGCAACGCCCCCCGAAGGCACGGTGGAGGTCTACGATGCCGAGGGCAACCTGATCCAGCGCAGACAACTGCAGGAGAAGCGATGATGTTCCGACGGCAAGAGACGCTGATTACGCTGGAATCGCGCGGTACAGACGCCCGCGAGGTGTTCGCGGAACTGTTCGCGCAGGCGAAGGTGGACTTCGTGCTGCAGGTGGACATCGCGCGCCCTGTGTACCTGACGCTGCGCGAGACGCCGTTTCTGCGTGCGCTGCAACTGCTGTGCGAGGCGACCAACACGCGCTACAGTGTGCGCGACGGGGTCTACTACATCGCGCCACTTGGGAGCGCGCCGCCGTCCCCGCCAGTGCAGGCGACGGAGCGACCGCGCACGGTGCGACTGGTCGGCAACGGGCTGACCCTGCGCGGGGTCGCCGCCGAAATCGGCAAGCAGGCGGGCGTGAAGATAACCGTCGCGCCCGATGCGCCCGACCTGCGCTTCAACCTGAACCTGCCGAGCGTGTCGGTGGAAGCCGCGCTGGACGCCCTGTGCGACGGCACGGGACTGCGCTGGCAAAAGCAAGGCGACGGGTATGTGATTGCGCCCAGTGGCGCGCCCCAAGCGCGCCCTGCCGCCGCGCCGACCGCGCAGACGCCCCCTGCCCGTCCTGCGCCTGCCAACCCGCGCGCCGCGCCCAGCCGACCCGTCGCGCCCGACCAGCCCCTGCGCTGCCCCAAGTGCCGCTACGCCCTGCAACTCGACTGGCGCTACTGTCCCATCTGCGGCGCGTATGTCAAGCACCTGACCGACCGCGCCAAGCGCGAACAGGAGGCGCAACAGCCGCGATGACCTGCTACTTGCACCCGCACACGCCCGCCGTCGCCCAGTGTACCGAGTGCCTGCGTCCCGTGTGCGCGGTGTGCCTCGTGCGGGTGAACGCGCAGCCCTACTGCGAACACTGCGCCGTGAACCGCCATACCCAAAGCCCCCTCTGGGCGGGCGTGTTCAGCCTGTTCGTGCCTGGGCTGGGGCAGTTCTACAACGGCGACTGGCTGAAGGGCGCGCTGATTCTGCTAACGGGCTGGCTGATCCTGCCGTGGGTGTACGGGGTCATTGACGCAGTGATTACAGCGCAGGCGATTGCGCAGGGCGAGCGCACGGCAACCACCGTGCCGCAGGGCTACATCATCCTCGCGCTGAAAATCGGCGTGCTGGGGCTGAGCTGCCTCTACATCGGGCTGGTGTGGAGCCTCATCAGCTTCGGGCTGACGATGGCAGGGATACAGAATCTTGGGAAGCCGTGATGGTGAGCCGGGTGGGGATCGAACCCACGACCCACGGATTAAAAGTCCGTTGCTCTACCGCTGAGCTACCGGCTCACGGCAGAGAGTATACCCAACGCAGAGGTGGGATTGCAAGGGAGGATACCGTGAGCAGGAACAGACAGACAGAAAATGCAGATCGGGTATCCAAGACCTGCATCTTTACGCTATACTACGACACATAGACGCTGGCAGGGTTGATATTGCACCGTTTGAGAATCCTAATCGCACTTTGAACCACTTGGGGAGCGCTGCCATGAGTACAGGTAAGCCAAGCCCCCAGCTGCTTGTATCGTTTTTGATTGACTACGGTTGAACCCACTGGTAAGACAACCGGCGGTATGCCTGTCTGGGGTATTAGATTTTGGTTGCTCAAAAACAGAACAACTTCTTTGATTATATCGTTGAAATATCTAATTGGGATTGGATTGTAATATTGTGGAAAATAAATTGCAGAAGGTTTGAACGCATTATTCCGAGACATTGACTGCAGTAAATTGCTTAGAGGAATCGCGTTTGAGGAGGGCAAATTCACTATTGTTGGTACACTTGCCGCACTGTTGATTGCACTTGTAGGAGCAGACGCTCCTGTGGCAAATATAGACGGCGGTTGCGATACTCCTGCGCAAACAACAGGCTTCCATAGAGTGAGCAAAGTTTGCGCAATCGCAGGAGTAGAACCTTTTGAAAAGGACAGCTGAGAGGTGCGCGCACTCGCCATAGGCTTGTTAAGATCGTATATCTCCCAGTTGTCTCCGTCTGTGCATACAAGCAGCGACGCCCCTAACGCGCGGCAATATGCGAATCCTTGATTGACGGCAAATTGACCGAGTTTACGCAAAGCTTTAGCCTCAATCACCGCAAGCACTTTACCTTGATGCATCAGGACATAGTCTGCTCTGCCGGAAACTCGTGTATTGGTATTTACCTTTACATCATAGTCCACTTGTACTTCCTCAGGGATCGAGATGTCCCACTCCAATGCACGCAGAATGGGGTCAATCAGCCCATAGCGAGTCTGCAACTCGCTATTCGCGTAGATTGATCCGTGCGCTTGAATCCGAACCTGAACCGTCGCTATTGCCTGAAGTAGTGCCTGCATCTCTCGCCATCTCCTTACGCGGTGCTATTATACCCAAAAGATGGTGATAGTGCGCGCAAGTGCGGGGCACGGCATGCCGCGCCCCTTGTAAGCAATTCGCGGAAGCGGAGCTTCCGCACTCCACACGCGCTTAGGCGGTTGTCAACACCCCTCGCCAAACGCGAACAGCACCTGCAGCAGGTCGGCATCGTCGACGATGGCGTCGCCGTTGAGGTCGGCGGCGAGGTCAGCGCCCTGCCGCCCAAAGGCAAACAGCACGCCCAGCAGGTCGGCGTCATCCACGCAGCCGTTACCATCGAGATCGCCGTTGGGCGCGTACCGAACCGCCACGAGGCGGCGGTAGTAAGGTGTGGGGAAGCCCTGCCCCTCAAAGACCAGCAACCCAGCCGTCAGCAGGCTGCCGTCAGGCTCCGCGAACAGCGCATCGTACTCGATGTCGCTCGGCAGCTGCCACAGGAACCGCCCGCTCGCGTCCACCCGCGCCAGCAGCGAGACGCCCTGCGGCGCGTCGGGAAGCACTGCGCCCGACACCGCCACATACCGCTGCCCTGTGTCGTTGATGCGCACCAAGCCCGACAGAAACGGACGCCCATCCTCTACCAGCTCCGCGTCCGAAAGCAGCCTGCCGTTCTCGGAGAAGCGCATCAGACGCATGGTGCGCCGCTCATACGGCTCGCCGCGCCACAGCACCGACTTCACCAGCAAGTCGGTGTTGCCCTGCGCGTCTACCGCGAGGTCTTCGGCGTAGTCGTCGTGCCACTGATTCGTGTAGCGGTAGCCCCACACAGCACTCGCCCACGATGAATGCCGAATCAGCACCACATCCTCGCCCGTGCGGCTGTCCTCCGACTGAATCCCAACATAGTAGTCATCGATATCCGACGAGTTCAGCGCGACGCCCGCCACGATGGGAACATCTACTCCCCGCGAGGCACTGGAGTACCGATAGGGAAACGAGTCTACCGCGCGGAAGATGGCGTCTACGGAGTTGGCAGCTGAAGCTACTGTACCGTACACGATACCTCGTTGGATGTAGTCCACGCCTCCTGGTAGCACGCCCCACGGGCGCAGATTCGCGAGTAGCAGGAGCGAATAGCCGCTCCACTGCGTCTCGTACAGCGCGAGTTGGCTCGTGTTGCCGTTGGTAGCCTCAGCAGCGATGTAGAGTTCGCCCTCAAAGTAGAGGAACCGCAACGGGCGGAGGTGGCTGTTGGGGGTGCGGCTGAGAGTGAACACCCCAACGGGCTGACCTGCGGGGGTGAGGCGATGCACCTGCGCGGCGAGGTAGCCGTCGGCGTCGGTGAACTGCCCCAGCAGGCGCAGCTCGTCCGCGCTTTCTACAGCATCGACAAAGGCGTCGTCGAAGCCCGCGCCGTCCACTTGGTAGACCCACGCTTCCGCGCCGCACGGTAGCAGGCGGATGGCAAGCGCGTCGCGCCCGTTCAGCGGCGTCTCCACCCAGCCCAGCAGCATCAGCCCGCCGTCCGATAGGCGCACGGCGCGCTCCAGTTGCGCGGCGAGATCATCCTGTGGCGGGGTGTAGACATAGCGCCACACCTCGCGCACCTGCGCCGACGCCAGCGTCAGCAAACTTGCCAGAAGACCTGATACAATCGTCGCTCGCATGCTAATCCCTCCTTATCGCGGCGCAAAAAGCGGCAGGATTCCACAGGCGTCGGTGCGGGCGACGCTCGGAATGCCCTGCGCGTTGTAGCCGTCAAACGGGTCGATTGTGGGGTTGGTGCTGTTCGGGGCAACTCGTGCGCCCAGCCGTCGGGTCTGCAGCGACAAATCCAGCGTGATGAAGTGAACCCCACTCTTATGAATCCACACGGACTGCTGGGGCAGGCGCACCTCGCCCAGCGGGTAGGTCGTGTTCGGGTCTTGGCACGGGGTGAATCGGCACAGTTTGTCGGCGCGGTCGCAGCGCAGAGTGGGGTTCACAGGCGCGAAGCCCACCCAGTGTTCGCGTCCCAGCCCTTCCCAGAAGGTCGGCAGCAGGCTGGGGTCGCTCACAAGCGCTTGCGGATAGGCGTGCAGGTAGCCGTTGTAGGTGTAGCTTACGGGGGCAGGCGACTGCACGCGCTGGCTATAGTCAGCGTTCGGCAGTTTGCGGGGCAAGGTCGCAGGGCAGCTCAGTTGGCTTATAGGTTGCCCATACCAACGCAGGTACGGCAGCAGCGCGTTCGCCCAAGTCCAGCCACCGTGCGGACTGCCCGTCTGCCAGTTGCGCGGCACGGCAACGGGCTGGTTCCAGCCCCACGGCTGCGTGTCCGAAAAACGCTCGTATGCCATCGGGAACACTTCGTCCCAGTCCGCCAGATACATCTGCAATGCCAGCCCCAGTCGGTGCACATTCTGGGCGCAGCGCTTCTCGGCGGGGTCGAAGTTGTCGGCAATCGCGCGCATCAGGGAGACGCTCCCCAGCGCGCTCAGCAGAATTAGCCCCAAAGAGACAAGTCTCCTTTGCATGGCGCGCCTCCGACAGGATTATACATCATTAGGGCGCGCCACGCAAGTTTTATACCAACCGCGCGTTCAAAGTTCACAAATTCCTGCGCGTGTAGAATCCCCCCACTCCCTGCCCTCTCCCCCCTTGATAAGGGGGGAGAGGGTCGGGGTGAGGGGGGATTCGAAGCCGACGAATTTACGAACTCTGGCTGCGCAGTTGGTATTACAACCCCAGCTCGTCCCAAATCGCGTCGATCTTCGCTTTCACTTCGGGCGACATGCGAATCACATCGGGCCATTCGCGCGTGAAGCCCTCTTCTTTCCACTTGGTGGTCGCATCGAAGCCGATTTTGCTGCCATAGCCAACATAGGGGCTGGCGTGATCCAGCACATCGACGGGACCCTTGACAATCAGCGTGTCGCGTTCGGGGTCAACATTCGCGCCCAGCCGCCAGATGACCTCGCCGAGGTCGTGGACATTCACATCCTCGTCGAAGACCACGATGAACTTGCTGAACATCAGTTGCCCCAGCCCCCAGATGGCGTTCATCACCTTGAAGGCGTGCCCAGGATAGCGTTTGCGGATGCTCACGAAGCAGAAGTTGTGGAACACGCCCTCGACGGGCAGGTTCATGTCCACGATTTCGGGCACGGTCAGGCGCACCAGGGGCAGGAAGATGCGCTCCACTGCTTTGCCCATCCAGCCGTCCTCCATCGGCGGGATGCCCACAATCGTGGCGGGGTAGACGGGCTTGGCGCGGTGCGTGATTGCCGTCACATGGAACACGGGGTAGTAGTCGGCGAGGCTGTAGTAGCCCGTGTGGTCGCCGAAGGGTCCTTCCAAACACCGCTCGCCGGGGTTGATGTAGCCCTCAATCACGATTTCGGCGTTGGCGGGCACTTTGATGTCCACCGTTTTGGCGGGCACGAGTTCGACGGGCTTTTTGCGCAGGAAGCCCGCGAACATCAGCTCGTCGATGGCGGGCGGCAGAGGGGCAATCGCGCTGAAGGTCAGCGCGGGGTCGTCGCCCAGCACGACGGCGACCTGTATCGGCTCGCCTTGCTTCTCCGCGTGCTGGTAATGCTCCGCGCCCACCTTGTGAATCTGCCAGTGCATGCCTGTGGTGCGCTTGTCCAGCACCTGAATGCGGTACATGCCGACATTGCGCTTGCCCGTGTTGGGGTCGTGCGTGAACACCAGCGGCAGGGTGATGTACCGCCCGCCGTCTTGCGGCCAGCAGTGCAAAATCGGGAACTCGAACAGGTCTATTTGGTCGCCCGTTTTGACCACCTCTTGCGAGATGCCCTCCTTGACGGTGGTGGGCGGGACGCTGCGGGCGACCTGCAGCAGCCTGCCGAGTTGGGGCATCACTTCGGGCAAGGCGCGCAGCTTGCCCAACAGCCCGCCGCCCATCTGCGGCAGTTCGGGCTTGGTCAGCGCGTCGATCTCCTGGGCAATCGTCTCGTAGTCCTCCACCCCCAACGCGAGGCTCATCCGCCGCTTGGAACCCATCGTGTTGATGGCGACGGCAATATCGTAGCCTTTGGGACGCTCGATCAGCAGCCCCGGACCGCCTGACTTCATCACGCGGTCGGCGACTTCGGTAATCTCCAAGTAGGGGTCTAACGGGTAGCGGATACGCTTCAGCTCTCCCTCTTGCTCCAGGCGCAGCAAAAACTCCTGAAAGTCACGGTATGCCATAGCGTTGCCTCCATAGTTCGGTGAAACCTGCGTTAAGATATGGTGAAAGTATACCCGTTCGGGCGAAACTCGCGCAATTGGCAGGTAGGAATCGGGCGCGGGAGTCGTATTTAAGGGTAGGTATGCCCTCGCCTTCAGTCCTTCTCCTGCAAGCGGGCGAGGGGTATGGAAGCGCAGCTTCCGCCTTTCGCTGAAGCTGACGCTTCAGCACTCCAAAGCGTTTGGGTAGGTGACATTTGGTGCGACTAACGCTGCTGCTGATAGGTCTTCTGGGGTCGCTGCTGTATCAGGGATACTGGGACGAGCCGACGCTGTTGTCGGCGCATGCCTCTGCGCCGCCGAAGCGGGTTTCGGGCGACTCGGTGCAGCTGCTGTACCGCAAGGTGAACGGTATCCCCGTGCGCTATGTGGTCGCCGATTTGAACAACCCGTATGTGCGGGTGGGGGTCGCGACGGCGCGGCGGCTCGGTCGGGACGAATCGATCTGGGACTTGCTGGCGCGTTCGCAGCCGACCGCCGCCGTCACGGGCACTTACTTCAGCACGACCAGTAAGCTGCCCGTGGGTGACATCGTGATTGAGGGCGAGCGGGTGCATTTCGGCGGGGTCGGCACCGCGCTATGCATCACCTACGACAACCAAGTGCGCTTCATCCGCCAGAAACTGCACCGCCAGCGCGACTGGAGCAACTATCGGCTGGTGCTGGGGGCAGGACCGCGCCTGCTGCAGGGGGGCAAGGTCGCGCTGTATCCGCCTGGGGAGGGCTTCCGCGACAAGCGCGTCTACGCGCGGGGTAAGCGCGTGGCGGTCGGCGTCACCAAGCACAACAAGCTGCTGCTGGTCGTGGTGGAACGCCCCATCACGCTGCGCCAGCTATCGTGGGTGATGCGCGCACTGGGCGCAACGGACGCAATCGCGCTCGACGGCGGCGGCTCGACTTGCCTGTACTACCGCCGCGATGTGAAGGTGCTGCCCAAGCGCAAACTCACGAACCTGCTGGTGGTCTACGACGACCACACGGTATACGACGAGCGCATCGCGCGGCTCAAGCCCCAGAATCGGCTGGCGTCGCGGTAGCGTCCGCCTCCAGCCGCGCGCGTACCTGCAGCAGCAGGTCGGTCATCATCTCGCGCGTGAGCAGCTTCGTGTAGGTGTTGCGTGCGCTGGGGTGGTAGCTCGCTGCGAGGAACCGCCCGCCTGCAAGCGTATAGACCGCGCCGTGCCGAAATTGGGGGCGCGCGCCGTCGGGCAGCAGACTCTCCGCACGCGCCAAGCGCACGCAGGCGTCGAACGCTATCTGCCCCAACGCCAGTAGCCCGCGCAGGTTGGGCATCAGCCGATAGGTCGCCTGCAGGTACGGGAAGCACGCCCGCTGCTCGTCGGGCGTCGGCGTGTTGTCGGGCGGGGCGCAGTGGACAGCGGCGGTAATCGCCGCGTCGTACAGTTGCAGCCCGTCGTCGCGATGCATCGAGGTCGGCTGGTTGCAGAAGCCCGTCTGGTGCAGCGCGGCGAACAAAAAGTCGCCCGAAGCGTCGCCCGTGAAGATGCGCCCTGTGCGGTTGCCCCCGTGCGCGGCGGGCGCCAGACCGACAATCAGCAGCCGCGCGGTCGGCTCGCCAAAGTTCGGCACAGGCTTGCCCCAGTAGTCCCAGTCGCGATACTGCGCCCGCTTCTGCTGGGCGACCTGCTCGCGGTAGGCGACCAAGCGCGGGCACAGCGCGCAGGCGACAATCTGCGCGTTCAGCGCGTTCCAGTTGGACACCCCATATTATAGCCGTCGCCGAGCCAAAATTCATAAAAGCACGAACGAACGAGAACCTCCTCCTTAAGGTTCCCCCTGCGGGCAGGGGGAACCGAGCGGGCGCGCGGCGCGGCTCCCCTCGCGAAGCAGGGGGAACCTTACGCCTAAATGGGTAGGTTTTTTTTTGCGGGCATGCCTGCTCGCGGCGTTGCCGCAGGGCGTTTCTGCCTCCATGCAAGCGAGACGCTCGCGCTCCCAGCAAGTGCTGCGCTGGGAACGCGGGCGTCCCGCCCGCTATCCCGACTGGCGAGAAAAAACCTACCCCTTCAAGGGAATCCTACGGACGGGGCAATTATAAACTCTGAACGCGCGATTGGTACTCGTCCTGCCTCTGGCGCAACAGGTATCCTATTCCCGATGGCGAGCTATCGGCTTTCGCAGTTGGCGGAGTTGGTGCAGGGCGTGGTGCGGGGCGACGCAGACCTCACCATCACCGAAGTCGGCGGGCTGGACGATGTGCCCGCGGGTGGGCTGACCTTCGCGGAGGACGCCCGTCGCCTGCAGGACGCCCTCCAGACGCCCGCCGCTGCGATTCTGACCAAGCCGACGCTGGAGTTGCCTGCTGGGTCGGGCAAGGCGTTCCTGCTGCACCCGCATCCGCGCCTCGCGTGGGCGAAGCTCCTCGCGCTCTACAGCCCGTTCCAGCACCCCCCAGCGGGCGTCCACCCGACGGTCGTGATGGGCGACGGGTGCGACCTCGGCGACGAGGTGTGCCTGATGCCCTATGTCGTGCTGGGCAACGGCGTTCGGATTGGGCATCGCGTGCGCGTCTACCCCTTCTGCTACATCGGCGACGAGTGCGACATCGGCGACGATACCGTGCTGTACCCGCATGTGGTGCTGATGCCGCGCGTGCAGGTCGGCAAGCGGGTGATTATCCATCCCGGCGCAGTGATTGGCGGCGACGGCTACGGCTATGTGCAGCACGAAGGCGTCCACCACAAAATCCCCCAAATCGGGCGCGTGGTCATCGAAGACGATGTGGAAATCGGCTGCAACACGACGATTGACCGCGCTGCCACAGGCGAGACGCGCATCGGCAAAGGCACGAAGATCGACAACCTCGTGCAGGTGGCGCACAATGTGCAGGTTGGCGAACACTGTCTGCTGGTCTCGCAGGTGGGGATTGCGGGCAGCTCCACGCTGGGGCATCATGTGATTCTCGCGGGTCAGGTCGGCGTCAAAGACCATGTGCAGATTGGCGACAATGTGGTGGTGGGGGCGCAGGGGGGCGTCTCCAAGAACCTGCCCCCCAACGGCGTCTACTGGGGCACGCCTGCCATCCCACACCGTGAGTGGCTGCAGGTGCTGGCACACCTCTACAAGTTGCCCGAACTCGCCAAGCGCGTCGACGAGTTAGAGAAGCGACTGCGCGAGCGGTAGCGGGCTTACCACCACTCCCAGCCCTTGCGGTACGGCTTGCGCACGAACTCGTCTGCCTTGCGTGTGTTGGTCACGCGCCCTTCCTTGCCGTCCCAGTAGAGTTTTTCGCCTGCGCGGAACGCCGCGTTGCCCAGCAGCACCGCTTCGGTCAGCGTCGTCGCGTACTCGAAGTTGCTGTAGGTCGGGCTGCCCGTCTTGCACGCCTGCAGCCACTCCTCGTAGTGTCCAGGCGAAGTGGGCAGCGTGCGGGTAGTCAGCTGGAAGCCCTCGAACTGCTCTTTGGGATGCAGGCGATACTCACGGGCGTGGATGAAGTAGAACGCGCCCTTCTCGCCGACGCAGATGACCCCGTTCGGCGCGAGGCTCCGCTCGCCGACCAGCGCGGGGTCGGGCTTGAGACCGCCGTCATACCAATAAAGCTTCACGGGCGGCTGGTTGCCTCGTGCGGGGAACTCGTAAATCGCGCGGCTGGCTTTCGGTCCCGATTCGGGCATGCGCGGCGAGCCTTCCATCTCCACGCTCAGCGGCAGCCCCAACTCCAACGCCCAGTACGCCGTGTCGATGATGTGGCAGCCCATGTCGCCCAGCGCGCCCGTGCCGAAGTCCCACCACCCGCGCCATGCGAATGGGTGATAGCCGTCGTGGTAGGGTCGCTCAGGCGCAGGTCCCAGCCACAGATCCCAGAACAGGTACGGTGGGGTGGGCTTGGAGCCTGCAGGTCGCTCGATGCCCTGCGGCCAAATCGGGCGGTCGCTCCATGCGTGCACCTCGCGCACCGCGCCAATCACGCCCGACCGCAGCACCTCCACGGCGATGCGCAGCGGCTCGCTGGAGTGCGCTTGGTTGCCCATCTGCGTGGCGACTTTCGCCTGGCGCGCCGCCTCACGCACCTGACGCGCCTCCCACGGGGTATGCACCAGCGGCTTCTCGCAATAGACATGCTTGCCCATCTGCAGCGCGAGCATCATGGGCAGCGCGTGCGTGTGGTCGGGCGTGCTGATGACCACCGCGTCGATGTCTTTCTGGCGATCGAGCATGCGCCGATAGTCCGTCCACAGGCGCGCGTCGGGGAACACTTTCGCCGCGTTCGCCAGGTGGTTCAAGTCCACATCGCACAGGGCGACGATGTTCTCGCTGGCGACGCCGCGCAGGTTGTCCCACCCGCGCCCGCCGACGCCAATCGCCGCGATGTTCAGCTTCTCGTTGGGCGAGTGCCCCTTGCCCCAGCTCCTTAACACCAGCAGCCCAGCGCCTGCGCTCAGGCTCTGCTTCAAAAACTCACGCCGTGTCGTCTTCCGTGCCATAGCATACGAATAATTCGCCGCGCCGACGCCGACTCCTGCAAGGTATACTCTGCACTTGAAGCGTTGCGACCCGCGAAATCGCTTTGGCTATGGACGGCGCTGTTTGGGCTGGCGCTCGGCGTGCGGCTGGTGGGCATCGGGTGGAGCCTGCCGAACGCGGAACGCCATTACTCCTATCACCCCGACGAGTGGCTGGTGCTGCTGGCGAGCTACTTCGTGATTAACCCCTACGCGGGCGAATTCCTGCCCGGCTTTTACAACTACGGCACGCTGCCGATGTACCTGTGGAGTGTATGGCTGCACTGGCTCAGCGCGGTGGGGATGATTGACCGCCTGCCCGAAAACGCAACTCCCGCGCAGGTTGCTGAGTTGCGGGCGCAGTTGTACCTGTGGGCGCGTGTGCTGGTCGCGCTGATGGGCGCGGGCGCGGCAGTTGTCGTTGGGCGCACCACTGCACAGGTTGCAGGCGTCGGCGCGGGTGTGGTCAGCGCGTTGGCGATGGCGTTCGCGCCCGCCTTCGTGGTGCATAGCCGCTTCATGACCGTCGATGTGCCCACGACCTTTTTCGTTGCACTGGCGTTCCATCAGGCGGTTGCGCTCCGTGCGTCGCCGCGCCCGATGCGCACGCTGCTGTGGGGCGCGTTCTGGGCGGGATGCGCGGCTGGCTCTAAATACAACGCGGGGCTGGCGTTGCTCGCGCCGCTGGTGGGGCTGTGGCTGCTGCCGAACTTGCCCGTCGCGAAGCGTCTGCTCGGCAGTGGGGCGGCGGTGGGCGTCGCAGGGCTGACCTTCCTGATTGTGTGCCCAGGCGTGTGGGCAGACTCCGCACGGTTCTGGGCGAACTTCTGGTACGAGGTGCGCCATGTGGGGCAGGGGCACGGTGAGATTTTCACTGACACGGGTCTGGGCTGGCTCTATCACCTCAAGCCGAACCTAAGCACGGGCTTTGGCGCGTTGGGGCTAATCGTCAGCGCGCTCGGTTGGGCGTTGCACGCGCGGAACCGAGTCTGGTGGGGCGTGCTGGCGGCGTCGCTGGCGTACTACCTGCTGATTGGCGCAGCGGAGGTGCGCTTCTTGCGCTACACCTTCCCGCTGATGCCGCTGTTGGCGATGGGGGTGGGGTTGAGTTTACACCCCTCCTTAAGGTTCCCCCCGCTTCGCGAGGGGAACCGCACACGGGGGCGCGAACTTGGTTCCCCCTGCTTGCAGGGGGAACCTAAAGGAGGGGGTCTGCTCCCTGCGCTACGAAGCCTACTTGTTGTCGCCGCACTCGCCTGGCAACTGCTCAGCGCGGTGTCCCTCACCGCCTGCATGGTGCGTCCCGACGCCCGCGACCAAGCAGCGGGATGGGCGCGGGCGACCCTGCCCGAAGGCGCGCGGATCGGCTTCCCCACCGTGCCGTGGTTCTACACGCCGCCGCTGTTTGCGGAAATCGGCGAGTTGCGCTGGCAAGATAGGCTGGCGGCGGCACAGCGGGCGACCCGCTATCGGCTGATTCCGCTCGCCCCACCCGAATGGAACGCCGAAGCCCTACAAGCAACGCTACCTGAATACCTCATCATCAGCGAGTTCGAGTCGCGCGATGCCGCCCGCATCGGACGCGCCGACTACAAAGCCTTCATGCGCATCGTGGAGGCACGCTACACCCTGCTGCGCGCCTTCGAAAACGAGCCACCCCTGCTGGGACGACAAGCAGGTATGCCGCACGATTTGTTGTATGTGTGTCCGAAGGTGTTTGTCTACCGCCTGCGCAGTGAGTGAGGGGTATACTTGCGAATACTGCCTATGGGAAGCGCGAAGGAAACGGCGCGGTGGACAGAAGTGATTGAGAAGATTATGCACGCGAACGGGGGCGTCGCCTCGCTGGGGCTGCTCTACCAGCAGGCGTCCCAGTACCGCTCGTTGCCGTCAGGCGACTGGCAGAAGACCCTGCGGGGCGTGCTGTACCGCGAGGTGCGTCGCGGGCAGTATGTCAAGGTCGGTCTCGGCGTCTATGCCCTGCGCAGCGCCCAGCCGCCAACCAGCGCGTATGCTCAAGCAGTTCAAGGGGTCAGCCCAAACGCTTACCTACAACAGGTGAACGATGTGCATAGCGCGGTGGAGGGGATGCTGCTTGAGATTGGCAACTATCTGGACTACCAGACCTACACCAGCGACCGCAACCGCGCGTTTGACGGCAAGCGGCTGGGCGACCTGTGCCGCCTGCAGCAAGTGCCGCCGTTCACCTACCCCGACCTTGTGGAAACCGTCGCACGATGCGATGTCATCTGGTTCACCGCTGGGCAAAGATCCTTCCCCAAGTTCGTCTACGAGGTGGAGAACACCACGAACTTCGTTGCCTCGATGCACAAGATGTATCAGATCAAAGAGATTGACGCGCGTTTTGTGTTGGTCGCGCCCGAAAAACGGCGCAAAGAGTTCGAGCAAAAACTCAACGATGAACCCTTCGCCAGTGCGTCCTCTCGCTACACCTTCCGTTCGTTCGAGCAGGTCGCCGAATTCTACTTCAACTGCGCCCAGCACTACGAGCTGCGCGAGGCGTTTTTGAACAAGTGAGTGCTTCAGCCTCGCTGCGCTACCGAAGCGCAACAGGTATACTTCCCCCTATGAGCGACACGCGCAAGTTGCGGCTGGGGCTGCCCAAAGGAAGCCTGCAGGAGGCGACCTTCGCGCTGTTCCGCAAGGCAGGCTGGGACTTCCGTATCCCGTCGGGGCGTTCCTACGAGCCCATCTCGGACGACGCCGAACTGGACGCCATCCTGCTGCGCCCGCAGGAGATCCCCCTCTATGTGCAGGACGGCATCCTCGACGCGGGCATCACAGGCTACGACTGGGTGCAAGACTGCAACGCCGATGTGCATGAGGTACTGGAGCTGCAATACTCCAAAAACACGCGCAACCCGATTCGCGTGGTGGTCGCCGTCCACAACGACGCGCCGTTCCAGAGCATCCATGACCTGCAGGGCAAGCGCATCGCGACCGAGTATGTGCGCCTGACCGAGCGCTACCTGCAGCAGCACGGCGTACAGGCGCATGTGGAGTTCTCGTGGGGCGCGTGCGAGGTGAAAGTGCCCAGCCTCGTGGACGCGATTGTGGTCAACACCGAGACGGGTAGTTCGCTGCGGGCGCACAACCTGCGCATTCTGGAGGTCATCCTGCACTCCACCACGCGCCTAATCGCCAATCACCAAGCGTGGCAAGACCCGTTCAAGCGCGACAAGATCGAGAGCCTCGCGCTGATGCTGCAGGGCGCGCTGAACGCGGGGCGATTGGTCGGGCTAAAGATGAATGTCCACGAGGCGTGCTTGGACGCTGTGCTGGGCGAGTTGCCCGCCTTGCGCAAGCCGACGCTATCGCCGCTGAGCGACAAGGGCTGGTACGCCATCGAGACCATCCTCGACGAGAGCCAAGTGCGCGAGATAATTCCTCGCTTGCGCAAAGCGGGCGCGGAAGGGCTGGTGGAGTACCCGCTGAACAAGGTGATTCCCTAAGCGCGCCTGCTCGGCGACATAGGTCAAGGCGTCCGAGTATGCAAAGCGGCGACTAAAGCTGCTCCCACTCTTCGACCGAGATTCCTGCAGCCCTGACAATCGCACGCAGTGTGCCTAACGGCAAATCGCGGCTGGAATGCATCGGGACGGAGATTTTTACGCCCGTTTCTGGGTGGCGCATAACAGCGTGCTTGCCGCCGCCGAAGGGACCCTCGTAGCCAATCTGACGAAGCTTGCGAACGACTTCACGCGCAGGAATTGGCGTCAACTTGGGCATTCGTCAGCCGAGGTATAAGCAAGTCTCACCCCGTCAAGCTCGGGAACAGGGTCGCCAAACTTAATCGCCGTCAGAAGCCAAGCCTCTATCGCGTCGCGCAAGTTATTCAGCGCCGCTTCGGGTGTGTCGCCATAACTGATGCACCCCAACAGCTCTGGAACCGTTGCCGTGCAGCCGTCCGACTCGCAGGTCACCACCCCGCGGCGTAGGGCTTCTTCCACATACGCCGCGAAGGAGACCTGCTGTTTCGGTTGAGACTCGAGCGCCATCACAGCAGATTATACCGCACGAACGGGCGCACGGCTCACAGCGCCGCGATGAAGTCGGCAATAGCATTGGGCGCAGCGGTGTCGAACCCGACGACATCGAGCATGCCCGCGTCGTTCGGGTCGGCAATCGAGAAGCCCGTAGACGCCATGCCGACCACCACGAGCTTGGCAGGGATGCCCGTCCGCTCGCGGTACTGCCACAGCGCTTCGACAGGATGCACATCGCCCGCCCAAGTCTCGTTGTCGGTGTAGACGACGAATGCATCCGCCTCGACGCCGTGGCGCATCGCCCACAGCATCGGCTGTGCGCAGTCGGTCGCGCCGAACTGCACCGTGCGGTACAGCTCAAGCGCGCTCTCGAGGTTCCTAAAGTGTCGGCGCGACGCTTCGCGTAGCTTCTCCGTGAACAGCACGATGCGCACATTCTGCTCGACGGCGTTTGTGACGGTCGCCATCGCGGCGGCAGCAAACGCGCAGGTCAAGCCCGCGATGCCTGGCACATTCCAGTAGCCCATCGAGCTCGACACATCCAGCGCCAGCACGATGCGCTTGCCCGTCGGCAGCACATTCCCGAAGGCAACACGGTACGCCTCCTCCAGCGCGTCGACGACGGCTGGGATTGGCGTCCAGGCGGTCTTGGCGCGTGCGCCCGACCCGCTGCGGTAGGTCACCAACGCCGCCAGCACGCCCAGCGGGTGGATGCGCGCCTTCTGCAGTCGCTCGGCGTCTGTGAGCCGCTCGATCACCATGCGCGCCCACTCGTCAGGCTTGTTGCCCCGCGCGCCGATTGCCCCAAGGCGCGTCATCGTCGCCAAGTTGCGCAGCATGGCGGTCATGGGCATCTCTTCCAGCAGCGCGCGCCAGACCTCCGCCGAGCGCAGGTACTCGGTCGGCACGACCTCGCGCGGGAGTCGATGCTCGCGAATCAGGCGCGCGGCGTCCGCCTCGCTCAGCTGACGGCTGCGCAGTTGCCCGATTGCCTCAAGGTACTCGGACACCTCTGCAGGCAGCAGGTCGGCGTCGAGCGTGCGCTGCGTGATGTAGCGGAACAGCGCGCTGCGCTCAGGCGTGCTGGGCTTGGGGTGCGCCACGCGCAGGATGTCGCGATGCGTCCAGCCCCTGCGGTTCTGGTACTTGGTCAGCTGGTACGCCAGCTCACGCAGGTCGCGCCTGTCGTACCACTGCCCGACCAGTCGGCGCAGCCCGCGTCCCCAGCCGCGCAGCTCCGACGCATAGTCCACGAACGCCAGTAGGTGCGAACCTGTGCGCACGATGCGGTCGAAGTATTCGGGCACGAGTTGGCGCACCTCGCGACCGCCGTAGCTGGCGGCGATTGCCAGCAGGAAAATCGCGGGGTCGTTCTTGTAGGCGCGCCCGCTCCAGCTAATCTCCGCCGTGCGCGACAGCACATCACGCGGCTCCTGCGTCAGCAGGTCAATCGCGTTCACCGCGTTCTCCAGCGTCAGGCGCGGCTCGCCCACATAGTAGGTTCCCCCCTCCGTGCCGAGTATCAGGAACCGATCCAGCTGCTGCTTCGGGTCAATCAGGTAGGCGTAGCCCCCTGCGTTGTTGCGCACCTGTCCGTCCAGCCGTCGCGTCATCTGTCCTGGCAGTGAGACCCTTCGGATTCGCATAACTATCCCCTCACAATGAGCAGGCTGCTGGGAAAATAGCGCGGACGCGAGTCGTGGCAGACGATAACCGTCCGTCAGCGTCCCAGCAGCCGAGTCGGTCGCCGCCGAACAAAAGTTGGGCACGCGGACTACATCGCAACCGAGCGATAACCATACCCTACGGCTCGGCGGCGACCGACGAAATTACGCGATAGCACAAGTGTGGGAACCCCCAACAAACAAGCGTGGCGTGCGTGGATGCGTATCCTCCCCGCTACCGCATCACCCCCACAGTATACCCAGCAGGGTGTGGGGCGTGTCAAGGGGTGGAGTATAATTCCCCTGCTATGCGGTTTGTCGGGATACTGGTCTCCATCGCGATACTGGGCGCGCTGATGGTGGTGTGGCTGTATTACGGCACGGGCGGCGCGTCAGGGGGTGGCGCGTCCAACCCTGCTGCGCCGCCGCCCGCCAGTCGCGTCGGCGAGGCGCGCCAAGCCGCCGAAAGCGTTGAGTGTCGCAACAACCTCAGCCAAATCCGCGCCGCCATCCAGATGCGCACCACCACCGACGAGACCTACCCCGCCAGCCTGAACGAATTGGGGCTGCCCGCCAGCATGCTGGTGTGCCCCGTCTCGCAGCAGCCCTACCAGTACGACCCCACCACGGGGCAAGTGCGCTGCACGACGCCAGGGCATATGCGCTACTGAATCACCAGTCGTCGTAGTACCCGTGGTGTCGCCCGCGCAGGACACGCGCCGCGCCGCCCAGCAACTTGATGGTGAGAAAGCCTGCCACAAAGCCGCCGATATGCGCCAAGTATGCCACGCCTGGGTTATACACCAGAAACTGCGACACGAACCAGACAATCAGGAAAAAGATGGCGGGCACTTCCACGAAAGTGATAATCACAAACCACAGCACGCAATCGATGCGCGCGTGCGGAAACAGCAGCATATACGCGCCCATCACGCCTGCGATTGCGCCACTTGCGCCCACCACAGGGATCGGCGACGCCCAGTTGAACACAATATGCGACAACGCCGCAACCACGCCCCAAAACAGATACAACAGCAGATACCGAAAGTGCCCCAGCGCGTCCTCCACATTATTGCCGAAAATCCACAGCGACCACATATTGCCCAGAATGTGCAGGAAGCCCCCGTGCAAAAACATGCTGGTCAGAACCGTCAGCCACGGATTGACGACAGCCTCCGCGCGGATGCCATGCTGCATCTCCAGTTGCATCCGCAGCAGCGGGTTTACATCCGCCCCCGTAATCTCGGCAGGGATGGCGGCGTACACATAGGTAATGCGCGGGTCTACGACTTGCATGATGTAGACCAGCACATTCACCACAATCAGCCCCACCGTCACAAATGGGAACCTGTGCGATGGGTTGTGGTCGCGGATCGGCAGTAGCACGGGGGTATTATTCCCTACGAGGCGCGCCTCTCCTGCCAGCCTCCCCGCACAATTCAGGTACACTACTGCCATTCTGGGAGGAGACTATGGCTATTCGGATCGGCATCAACGGCTTCGGTCGCATTGGACGGATGACCCTGCGGGCGATTCGCAAGCACTACCCCAACGACTTCGATGTGGTTGCCATCAACGACCTGACCGACGCGCACAGCAACGCGCATCTGTTCAAGTATGACACCACCTACGGCACTTATCCAGGCGAGGTGTCGGCGGAGGAGAACGCCATCGTGATTGACGGCGACCGTATCCGCGTGTTCGCCGAGAAAGACCCTGCAGCGATTCCGTGGGGCGATGTCGGCGCGGATATCGTAATCGAGTCCACGGGTGTGTTCACCGACGGGCACAAGGCGGCGGCGCACCTGCGCGGCGGCGCGAAAAAGGTCATCATCACCGCCCCCGCTGCCAACGAGGACATCACCATCGTCATGGGCGTCAATCACGAGGCGTACAACCCCAGCCAGCACCATGTGATTTCGAACGCTTCCTGCACCACGAACTGCCTTGCGCCCGTAAGCAAAGTGCTGCACGAGACTTTCGGGATTGAACATGGCATTATGACCACCGTGCATGCCTACACGAACGACCAGCGCATTCAGGATCAGGTTCACAAAGACCTGCGTCGGGCGCGCGCGGCGGCGGCAAACATCATCCCGACCTCCACAGGTGCGGCGAAGGCGATTCACCTCGTGCTGCCCGAACTCAAGGGGCGGATGCACGGGATTGCGCTGCGCGTGCCGACGCTGACGGTCTCGATTGTAGACCTCACGGTGACGCTCTCGCGCGAGGCAACCGCCGAGGCAATCAACGAGGCGTTCCGTCAAGCGGCGATGGGCGCGCTGCAGGGCATTCTCGGCGTGACGGACGAGCCGCTGGTGTCGATGGACTTTCGCGGCGACGAGCGCAGCGCCATCGTCGACCTGCCCTCCACGCTGGTAATGGGTGGACGGCTGGCGAAAGTGATGGCGTGGTACGACAACGAGTGGGGCTACTCATGCCGCGTCGCCGACCTCGCGAAATACATCGCCAGCAAGGGCTTCTAACCTCGTCGTGGCTGGGCTATGCGCCGTGGGCAGTCCTCACGGCGCACTGCCTGCTGGCGATTGTCTACAACCTCGCGACCCCCTTTGGCAACAATGGCTACCCGAACACCCCCGACGAGGGCGCGCACTTCCAGTATGTGGCGTATGTCGCGCGGGAGTGGCGGCTGCCCAAGTTCGAGGGCTACGCAGGCGTCGGCTACGAGGCGCATCAGCCCCCGCTGTATTACTTCCTCGCGGCGGCGGTCTACGCGCTCACGGGGGGCGAGGGCAAGGCAGTACGGCTGCTGTCTACGGCGTGCAGCGCGGGCGTGGTGTGGCTGGTGTGGCTGACGCTGCGTCGGCTCGCGCCCGAACGCCCGCTGCTCGCGCTCGCGGGCATGGGCTTCGCGGCGTTTCTACCGATGCATATCGCTATCGGCAGCGCAGTCGGCAACGACGCCCTAACCAACCTGCTGTTTGCGGCGGTGTTGTACGCGCTGTTGGTGAACCTAAGCCGTTCGGGCGGCTTTGAAGCCCTCACCCCCAGCCCCTCTCCCACTGCGTGGGAGAGGGGAGCCAAGCCCCCCCACTCCCGCCTCGCGGGAGAGGGGGAGGGGGGTGAGGGCAGAACGCGCTTGCTCCTACTCCCCCTTCTCACAGGTCTAACCCTCCTAACCAAAGCGACGGGCATCCTGCTGATACCGATTATGCTGCTTGGCGTCGTTGTTGCGGCGCGACAGCAGTCGGGGCGTTGGGGGGCTGCGTTCGGCGCGGCGACGCTTGTGCTGGTGATAACACTGCTGGTCAGCGGTTGGTGGCTCGTGCGCAACTATATGCTCTACGGCGACCCGCTACTGCAGCGCACCTTTCTGGAGGTGTTCGCGGGCACGGCGAAGGCACAGGATTTTATCAATCAGGGCATGACTTGGGGGCAGTACGCGCGGTTGGTGGCGGACTGGACCTTCCGCAGTTTCTGGTTCGCGTATGGCGCGCCTGAAACGGCGCGCACAGGCTTGCCAAACTTCCTGCCCGACAGCGTGTATCTCGGGCTGGGCGTGCTGACACTGGGCGCGGTGATGGGGTTTGTGCTGCGCCTGCGCGAGCCGTCGCCGCTGTGGGCGCGGGTGTGGCTGCTGCTCGCGGGGCTGTGCTTGGTGCTGACGCTGGTCAGTTTCGTGCTGTTTGTGCGCGTGTTTTTCCAGACGCAGGGACGCTACTTCTATCCCGCGCTGCTGCCGATTAGCGTCTTTTGGGCGCTTGGCTGGGAGCGACTGGCGCCTGAACGCTACCGACCGACTGCGCTGCTGGGGATTACGGGGGTGCTGTTGGCGTTAGCGTTGGGATGCTTAAGGTACTTAGGCTAAATTCACGGACTATAAGTTGCGATTCTGGCGCAGCTGACGCGCCCATTCGATGTCCTCCAGTTGAAACTGTTCGGTGAGTTGAAGCGAGTGTCGGCGAAGGAACTCCCAAAGCGCCGCACGCACGGCTTCCTCTTCGCTTGCAAACCAGCCCTCCTGAACCATCTCACGGAGCAGTTGCGCCAGACGGTCGGGCAACTGGACTTGAAGTGTCGTCATCGGAATCACCGCGCTTATTGTACCCCCACGCGCCATGTTTAGCAAACGCCACTATGTCGTTTCAGCCGCTGCAGACTGTCCCCTAAATATGGAATAACCCCTTCGGGGATACCTATGGCTGGCAAGGCGAAGAAATCGGAAGGCGACGGCGGCGGCGGCAAGGGCAAAAGCCCCATGCTGATGATGATTGTCGTGCTGATTGCGGGGCTGGCGGGCGGCGTGTTCGCAGGTAAGAGCCTGCTCGCGCCCAAAGCGCCGCCCCCGCCGAAACCGCCCACTGTCGGCAAAACGCTGGACTTGGGCGAGTTCATCATCAACTTGGGCGACGAGAACTACCTCAAAGCGGGCGTCGCGCTCGGTCTCAAGGAGGGCATCGACCCCAAGAAACTGGAGGAAGACACCGCGCCGCTGCGCGACGCCGCGCTGATGGCGCTTTCAGGCAAAACGCGCTCGCAACTGAACACGCTGGAAGGCAAGCACAAGGTCAAAGAGGAAATCCGCGAGCGCGTGAACGAGGTGCTGGAACACAAAACGCACGAGAAAGAGAGCGTGCTGGAGGTCTACTTCACCGCGTTCACGACGCAGTAGGCGCACGCCCGCGCAGGAGGTAAGCAATCTCGGCGAGCGCGGCGAGTTGGAACGCGGCGACGCCCACCAGCAGCGACGCCTGCACCGACTGCGCGCCCAACGCCCGCGCCAGCGCCACGCCCCCCGCCAGCCCCAGCGCGTTCACCAGCAGGTTCACCGCCATCCCCCAGTAGACGACGGCGGTCTGCTTGGCAGCGATGCGCAACCCGCGCAGTGTGGAGCCATACGCCGTCAGCGCGGGCAGGAGCAGACACATCTGGAAGCCGAACACCACAGGCGACGCCAGCCCCGCTTCGAGCGCAAGCACCCGCCCTGTGAACAGCCCTGCCAGTGGCGTGAGCGCGAGCAACCCAAGCGCAAGCGTCGTGCCCAGCGCGACTTTGTGCGTGAAGGCGTGCAGGGCGCGCGCCGAGATGCCCTGCTGCCGCGCGGCGACGCTGACCTCCTGCAGCGCGAAGCCCCAACTGCGCACCGCCAACAGCGAGCCGAAAACCACCTGCCACGCAGCGATTGCTAACTCAGGCTGCGGCAACCGCGCCAGCGCAGCAGCGGTCAGCGGATGCACCAGCAGCGTCAACAGCGTCGTGCCCGCCAGCGGCAGGTGGAACCGCCCAATCGCGCGTTGGGTCAGCGGGGGCGTCGCCTCGCGGTGGGGCAGCACGCGCTCGCGCAACACGGGCAGCGCAAACATCGTCGCGACCGCCGCCTCCACCAGCACGCCCGCCATCACAATCCACGCGCCCGCGACCGCGCCAGGCAAGCCGTTCCACCCCAGGAGCGCAACCGCCACTGCCGTAATCGTCGCCAAGCGGATAGCCGTGCCCCAAGTGACCAATTGCGCCTTGCCGTAGCGCACCAGCACGCCCTGCAGGAACCGCCGCCAGCCAATCGCCGCCGTCCAGAGCAGCATCGCCTGCATCGCGCCGCGCCCCGCCTCCGCCACGCGCATAGGTAGCCCCAGCAGGCGCAGCGCAATCCCGTCATACAACGGCGTGAAGGCAATCAGCGCGGTCAGCAGTGTGAGGCTCACTATCAGCGCCAGCACGAAGCGCAGCACCGCGAAAAACGACTCGCGCCCCTGCACCAGCGCAATCGCCGTCGCCAACAGCATAATCACGGGGCTTTCAATCAGCAACGACAGCCCCAGCGCCACGCCGAAGCCCGAAATCTGCACCGACGGCTCCGCAAAACGCGCCAGCGCCGCGTTCGTCACGGGCGATTCCAACATCATCAGGGTGAAACTCAGCGCCAACGGCAACCAAAGCCAAAACAGCACCGAGCCTTGCACGCGCGTTTTCATAGACCGCTATAGGATACTCCACAGTGCGTCCCAACGCGCGTGGCGCAAAGCACAAGGTGAGGCTACACGCGCAGGCGTCTCAGGAATTCGCCAAAGGGTTGGCAGGAATCGTGCGTTGGGCGTCGTATCCTAAGTCGGGGTGAACGGTATGCTGACGCAACGGTCTGCATCTCGGTCGCCGCGTGCGTGGATACGAACTGTGTGCGCGGGGGGGGGGAGCAGTGAGTCGCAAGTCCACCCACTCCCAACAGTTTCGCTGCCTGCCGCGCGATTTGCAGCGGGCTATTCTCGACCTGCCCGAACCCCTGCAGCACGCGGTTCACCACGCAGTGGCGCGCTGTCAGCCCCAGTACGCGCCGCGCCTATACGCCGACGACTGGCGGGAGGAACTGTACCACGAAGCCATCGTCGCAGCGTGGGAAGCATACCAGACACACGACCCCGACCAAGGCGCTTCGCTGTACGGGTGGGGAATGCGAGTAATTGGACAGCGGCTTCAAGTGTTCTGCGACAGTGTGTGGGGCGCAGCGAAACGCGAATGTGAGTATCCGTGCGACGAGGAGACAGGCGAGCCTATGGAGTTTCCCGACCCGAACGCTTTTGAGGCAGTAGCGGGGCGGATTCTCGTTTGCGCGGTGCAGCAGGTGTTGCAGAACCTCGCGCCGCCGGACGCTCAAGTAGGGGCGTGGTATCTGCTGGACGGGCTGAGTGAGCAGGCGATTGCAGCGCGGTTGGGCGTCTCGCAGCCTGCCGTGAGCAAGCGTCTGAAGCGCATTTTGGCGGAGTTGCGACGGGAGCTGAGGGCAGAAAACGGGGAGAAATCGCCATAAGACGGGAGGGTTGGGGTTATAATTTTTGGCACAGGCGGCTACATGTAGTAGGTGGAGGGCGGGAAAAGTGTCTGTAAGCCGACCGCCTTCCGAGAGACCAGACTTGATGGAGGAGGAATAGGGCGATGAGATACTGGATTGTCGCATCGGGCAAGAGTATCGGGAGTTCAAGGTGATCTTCAAAAATCCCGTCATGAGAATAGGAATCGCGCTGATGGTCGCGATGATGACAGGTATGTTCATACTTACGGCGTCCTTGTCTACACTGTCTCCTGCTTGCGCCAATGTTGCTACCGACCCTATTCACTGTTGTCAAAACGGATATTCTTGTGGAGATGAGTGCAGAGGCAAGCATCCAGGTAGTTTTAGCGAATGCTTTGGATGTGTGCAAGACTGTTGTAGGCGCACCGGCTGTGGCGCGGGTGGTAATTGCAGTAAGTGTGGTGAGATAAAGTGTAGGCAAAAGCCCAATCCAGTACCGCGTCCGGGAGTGGAATAGAGGTGCAGGTATGAACAGGTGGTGGTATCTGGCTCTTGCAGTGCTGGTGATCTGTGTTGCGGCTGGGGTGACACTGTGGTGGTATCTCTCCCAGCCTCCCCAGCCGCAGTATGTCGGTCGGTCGTGGCTGGAACAACGCACCTTAGAGCTGGCAGACAAAGCCGAAAAAGGTCATGTTTTTACTGACGCCGAGTTCAACGATTTGGTCAAAATTGCTACGGAAGCCAGTGTACTCTATCGTGGTCGAGCGCTTTACGCGCTCGGGTTCACGAAGCGCGCGAACCAGAAGCCTCGCGCTTTGCAGATAATGATTGATACCCTGCGCACAACACCCGAACTCCGAGCCGACGCGATTAACGGGATTGCTTACCTTGGTAGTAAGGAGCATATTGAACTCATAAAACCTTACCTTTCTGACCCCGATCCAAATGTGCGCTTGATGACTGTAAACGCTATTGCTTGTTTGGGCGGCGAAAAGTACCGAGCCGTTGTTGAGCCGTTTCTACAGGATCCGTCGGAAGAAGTGCGCGCGAGGGTTCAGTACATCCTGAATACTTGGAACCAGAAGTCGAGGTGAACATTATGCCAACGCGTCGTGCAGGTCTTACTCTCATAGAACTCCTGATAGTGATTGCCATTATTGCCGTGTTAATTGCCCTTGTGCTGCCTGTACTGTTTCTGGGGCGCGAGAAGGCGCGCTCCAAGCAGTGCATAAGCAATCTGTCGCAGCTTGGAAAGGGCTTTCTCCTCTATCTGCAGGATTGGAACGAAACTTTTCCAACCGCTGGAGATCTGAGAGCCAATCCAGGCACTGCTTGGGTCGCTTACAATCACGATACAGCGGGGCGCGTCTATGCGGAGCCTGAGCGAGGAGCTATTTTCCCCTATGTGCGCACTGTGGAGGTCTACACCTGCCCGTCCGATTTGCTTGCGCGTTCGTTGCGTCTGAGCTATCAGATGAACTCAACAGTGGGATACATCGATCCTATAGCGGTTCACTATAGCGAGATTCGTGCGCCTGCGGAACTCATTCTGCTTTTAGAGACCGTCAATCAATACTACATCGGTCCGACGATAGGCGCCTTTGGAGGGGGATGCATAGATCTGCCGCCATCCACCGTATTGCCTTGCCCGTCGGATCCAATACCGTGCAATGGGGATAGAGGTTGCCTGGACGTCCTAAGTTGTCGCCATGCGGGTAGTGCAACAAATGCCCTTTTCTGCGATGGACATGTGCGCGCTTTCCCGAAAGGAATGCTGCCGTGCCGATATATCGAGAAGTAGTGGGGTTATAATTTTTGGCAAATCTGGCTACATTAGAGGCAGGAGGTACGACGATGAGACCTAACCGATTGTGCTGTGTGCTGTCAACAGCAGCGTTGGCGCTGTGCGTGGCTGTATCTTCAGCTGAGACGACAGAAGCGAGGGAAGTCAGTAGCCATTCAACGGCTGCGGACTCTGCGACCTTGTGTGTTGAGTTTGTGGAACATGCTCTGGTAAGTGTCTTGAACTACGGCGATGATACGCCGTCTTTACCAGCTTTACCAGCACCACAACCGCCTAAGAAGATTGCTGATAAGCCGAAGTTCACGGAGCCCGTATCGTCTCGCCTCTTGCAGTATTACGACAGTATTACGACCGACGCGAGCGCGCTGCCTCAAGTTATACCTTCGAGTGGCACTTACAAAAATCACGAGTCGTCTCGAAGGCGTACCTATTGGAAAGGTTGGAAAGGATCGCTGCAATGAGCCGTACTGAAGACGGCGCGACATCGGAATTGACCATTCCGGAAGCTTCAGAACTGAACACAGAGTTAGTGGGACTACAAGGGACTTACCGCATCGAACGCACACCAGACATCACGCGGATTTACATGTGTGAAGAGCGAGGCGGCTTCTCTCTAACTGAGGGTTTGGTAAAACCAGAGAAGCTTTTCGAGCAGAGTGTGATCTATCTGGGAAAGACAGGTGAGGTCGTGATTTCCTACCTTGGGGCAGACAGCTTAGTCTATGTTGCTTTCGCTGGTGAAGGCGGACTGGGCTTGCCCGAGCCCTTCTTGTTCACGCGTTATGGCACTTTGGTCTTTCTGGGGGGCGTCTCCCCGCTACGACTCTTCGGCGCAGCCCCTGAAGATTGGCGTCTGGTGGAGGTCAACAAGAATTCTTGGGTCTTCGAGTTCCATCCCGACAAGGAGAAGCGAAAAGAGATGGCGGAGCTTGAAAGCTTTGTTAGAGCGCGTGTGCGGTTGAATCGCGCCTATGACGACGCACCGCAACAGCTTGAGATCTTTCGGGAGGATGGCGATTACGAAGTCTGGATTGCGGAAGACTACAAGACGGTCAACGGCTGTTGGATGCCCAGTCGCGTGGTGATGGAGTCGTCCAGCAGTCGGGGGAGAGTGCAGGTCGTGTTCGAGCTGGTTGCGACGACGCCCTCAGCTCCCATACGAATTGACATCCCCGAGGGCGCGCCTGTTCACGATTGGCGTCTGTTGGGGCGCGCGGTGTGGCGCGGCGTGCTGGACGAAAGCCGCAAGATCGAAACGCAGTGGAGCGCGGAGTTGCTGCGCGATATTTGGCGTCAAATCCAGCGCGAGTCGGGCAGCGCAAGCCAACGCGAGGAACAGAAGTAGGTCAACAGTGCGAAGGGAATTCCGTCCGTCATGTGCCATAATAACACGCCAGCGACCATTCGCTGAGACTGCCCCAATCGCACGGGACTAAGCTGGCGTAAAGTATGCGACTGCGAAAACGAATGCCGTGGGTGCTTGTAATGGCAGTGCTCGTACTGCTCTCAGTACAAGCACTATACCTTCTTCTTCACAGAGGGGGTCGTTCCCAAAGACAATCGGTAGCGTACATTGTGGACAAGCATCCCCCCGCGCTGCCTGTGATTTCCAGCAGTCATCCCCGCCCCGTGAAAGCGATCAAAGTCACCCCAGCAGTGGAGGTAGGCATCTTACAGGATCGCGTTTCTGATGAACGGGTAAGTTTGTTGGTTATGCTCGATGAAGCGAGCATTACAAGGATGACTGCCTACGATCTGTCAACTTTTCGCCTGTGGCTGTTTAGCAAGGAATGGCGACTTTTGAATAAGCAAATCATTTCAGTAGCGCGGGCTTTTGATGCAAGGGGGAGATTCCGACCCAGGCGCGCCTTAGTCTCGCGACGGGGTAGACAATTATACGCAGTTTTTGAGATCAGCCCTGCAGATTGGCAAGCTGCGCACAACGTATTGATTACGGGCGGATTCCTGCGTGGCTCAGAACATAGCGTGGACTTTGAGGTTGTCGTAAGCAAATCCCAGGTGAAACCGCTGAAATCTCCACCCGCGCTTGGGCAAACTCGTCTTCCTGACCCCCCAAACACTGGCGCAAGTCGTGTCGCTGGCGCTGGTGGGTACTCCACAGTCCTCCGCAGCGCTCATGGGACTCTGGATGGCAGATGGGCGCGTGGAGCTATGACCAACTGGTTGGCTCTGGCAGGGTCGCGCGTACTGGGTGGTCCCAGCTGCTCCTTTGGCACGAGTCGGACACACTACGGGAAGCACAGTGCACGATTTCCCTTTCGCCATTTGGTATGTGGAATGGTCGGGTGAAACGACAGACAGAGACGCTTCATTTTTGATTGCCCACAGCACTACCATTGAGATGCTCGCGCTTGATCACAAGTATCACCAGTTTCACTATGCTGGCGGCGTAGCACATAAGACGTCGACCAGACCGATTACTTTCTCGATTAACCCAGATGAATATCTCAACCCGAAGGCTCTCCCCTCGGAGAAATGTTCTCTTGAACGATATGCTGAAATCGACTCAGGAATTCCGCGCAGAGGAAGGGAGCCCGTGTGGTGGGGAACCTCGTTTCACTGGAGAGGCGACGGACTATTTTCCCTCGCAAAACACGGAATAGAGGAGATAGCCTTGAACACGCCCTTCTGCCTCGTGCGGATTCATGCGCATCTCTTGATCGAGACCGCTACACGCCTTCCAGCGCGTCAAGCAGGTGCACATCGTTTCAGCGTGTACTGCTCCGATCCACTCACTTTCTTGTACGCCAAGGCACATCATGATTCTAGATACTGTTATATAACTCTTGATTTTTAGCAACGAGACCTGCAGGACGCAAGTGCGGCAAGTGCGGCGTAGCTGCGCGATATCAGGCTACACATTCAGAATGGGACAGGCGCTACGGTAAAGAATGGACAGCAGAAAGTCTATTGGGTTGAATGCCGATACCGACAGAAACGGTTGGAGTTGGCATGCGATGCGAAAGCGGGTATCCTATCGGCGGAGGTTGGCGCATATGCAAACGCAGATTCAGTGGCTGGGACACTCGACCTTTCTGATCACTTCGCCGAACGGCAAGCGGATCCTGATTGACCCGTGGGTGCAGGGCAATCCTGCTTGCCCTGAAGACGCCAAGCAACTGCCTGGCGTGGACATTATGCTGATTACGCACGGACACGCCGACCACTGCGCAGACGCCGTGTCGATTGCGAAGACCTATCAGCCGACGGTGGCGTGCATCTACGAGATGTACCTGTACCTTAGTCGGCACGGGGTGCAAAAGGTGCAGCCGATGAACAAGGGCGGCAGCGTGGTGATAGACGGCGTCACCGTCACGATGGTGAACGCCTTCCACAGCAGCGGTCTGGAGGAGGGCGGGCAGGTGGTCTACGCGGGCGAGCCTGCGGGCTATGTGGTGCGCTTGGAGAACGGGCTGACGCTCTATCACGCGGGCGACACCTGCGTGTTTGGAGATATGCGCATCATCGGCGAGTTGTATCAGCCCGATGTGGCGATGCTGCCGATAGGCGATGTGTTCACGATGGGACCGCGCGAGGCGGCGTATGCGATTCGGCTGCTGGGCGTCAAGCGCGTGATCCCGATGCACTGGGGCACCTTCCCGCTGCTGACGGGCACGCCCGACCAGTTGCGCGAGGCGACCCGCGACATCGAGGGGCTGGAAATCCTCGCGCTGCGCCCAGGAGAGAGCGTGAGCCTGTAGGCGACAACCAGTCGCCCAGCCAAAGTTCACAAGAGCACGATTGAACGCGAACCCGCTCCTCGTGGTTCCTCCTGCTCGTGGGGGGAACCAAACCTGTGCGCGGTTCCCCTCGCGGAGTGGGGGGAACCTGCAGGGGGTAAGTAATAAACTTTGACCCTACGATTGGTATTATTGCAGTACAGCAACGCGGTATAATAATCGCATTAGCGAAAAGGTTTCACCCAATGAGCGGTATTGGTATAGGAGGTGATGATCGATGCGACGCAAGCAACAGTTGCTCGCCACCGTGTGGCTGATGATAGCGATGGGCGCGTTGATAACGACAGGACACTCTCAATCCGAGAAGGTTCCCTCATCGCAACTGTCGTTCACTGGTGAATTCACTGATCGTCTGCACGGCTTTTCCGTCCATGTCCCTCAAGGTTGGGAGGTCAAGGTGTACAACAATTTCATTCGGATTAGTGATCAGGATGCCCTCTGTTTTGTCGTTTTGCGCGTGGCTCGTTATGATGGCAACCTACATCGTGTGGCTCAGGCCTGGTTATCGGAACATGAGGCGATGATGAGCCGGCAGCCGCGCATCGTCTTCAAAAAGTTTTCACAGGGCATTCTGATTGTGGGAGAGGGCTTGAGCTATCCCTTCGCCTTGCACCCGATGATGGTCGTCAATTTCGGGCTGCTCGGTCAAGCACCACCGCGCGACTATCGCGAGGTCACCGCTATCTTGCCAGGCAAAAAGACGGCGCTGGTGGTGAGTTTCTTGTTCCCAGCGGATACTGAGAAGGCGAAGTGGGATACGATGATGAACATCGTTCGCAGCTTCCGATTCCTCCCACCGTCCCAGATGATTCGCTGGCGACGCGAGCCCATCCGAGACCCTGAAATCGGGAAGGAGGCGGGCTGGATTCATGTGCCCGAAGGGTTTGAGTATCAGGGCGCCATCATCCAACAAGGTATGAAGCGCATGCCACGGCTCTCCCTCCGAAAAGGCGATTTCCTGTTCCGCCAAGATCTGATTGACATCAACAGTATGATTCTTCAAACGGCATTTGGCGGCAACGCCACCACAGTGATAACCATCAACGGTCAAAGCGCTACGCTCTCTGAGGCAACCTTCATCCAATCAGCCGAAGAGGTGGTTCAGCTCATCCTGGGTCTCTGGCGGGAGGAAACGGGCAAGGAGTGGGAACTCAAGGAGCGCATCCATCTGCCCAAAACAGAGATGGAAAAGCGGATGGAGCAACAGAATCTGCAGCAGGTAGCTCAAGCAGCGCAAGTCTTTGGTAGTCACCCCTCCGAGTAATGATTCATGGTATAATCAAGGCAGGAGGTAAACAGGATGGCACGAAAACCTTGTTCAGACAATCCCCCATGCCCCCGATGCGGC
>ENA-ORXB01001154-ORXB01001154.1-sediment-metagenome-genome-assembly--contig:-NODE-1154-length-35408-cov-18.494212_pt1 | contig 35408 bp, 33 predicted proteins | sample MGYA00237863_ERZ511475 | MGnify/ENA primary metagenome ERZ511475 (study PRJEB26305, sample SAMN06343858) | sediment metagenome | isolation source: hot spring sediment | place: Canada: British Columbia... | reverse complement strand
GTGAGGTCTGCAGCGCAGCCGAGCTCAAAGAACATGGCCAGAGAGAAATTATGCAGTTTGACCACATCGGGCATGCGGCGGGCAGCACACTCCGCCTGATAGCGTGGTTCCTTCTCGGCGTAAGAGATTGGCTCGGGTGTGATGCGGATACCTGGGTTGCGGCTTTCGAAGATGTTGATCGCCTCGCGAAGCGATCGTCCCCAGACATCCTCAACGAGATGCCAGTTGGAGAAGCGCAGGGTGACCAGCTCTCCGGAACGGACTGGTGTCAGGACGCTGAACAGGAGCGCCCCGGCCACAAGAGCGCAAGACACGACTCGGCAGAGCCGACCGCTTCTACTCATTGCCGCACCTCCAGTGGGCGGTGATGAGGACAGCGAACACGGCCGTTGCGCGCGCCCATGAAGTGAGAGATACCCCGAAGGGTAGATGTCCACGATGTGGACACTTTGTCCTCCTATAAATTATAACTCCCTCCCGGCGAGGCGACCACCCCTACCCGCAACAACCCGTTACGGACCCATGAGGGGCAAAGATGGCGGCGGCCTGGCAGGCGTCACAGCACAGGTGGTCGCAGCAGCAGATTGCGGGTCTCCCGAGCGACGGCGCGGACCGACGACTGGGGCAACCCCTCCAGCTGCACGAGCACCTCCGCCGCCTGCAGCACGATGCGCTGCAGGTCGCCTTCCTCGACGTCGAACTCCCGCACCAGCGCCACCCACTGCCCGCCCCGGGCCCACGCAGCGCACACCGCCGCGCGGCGCTCCGCCGGCGAGGGGACGGCGCGACGCCGCTCGCGGTCCCACTCCCCGCGAAACTCCTGAGGGAAGGGGTCGGGTTCCAGGCCGAACTCCTCCTCCAACCGGGCCAGGCGGCGCACCAGCGCAGCCAGCCCACCGAGGCGTGCCTCTTCTCCGCCGGCGCGCGGTGGGCGCTCCGAGCCCAGCGCCGCGGCCATGGCGGCAAGCCGGTGGGGGGCGGCGGGGACGCCGTCGCGCCGCACGACCTCTGCCAGGACCAAGGTCCGCGGGTGGCGCAGGCGGGCCGCCCAGCGCCCGTCGGCGGTGAGACGCGCTTCCGCATCCAGGTAGCCGAGCGACTGCAGGAGGACAGCCCGCAGGAGGAAGGCCTGTCCCAGCGGGTCGCGCACCCGCTCCAGCGCGCGTGCCGCGACACCGTCCGGGAGGCGGCGCAGAATGCGGGGAAGGCGTGCGCGCACCATGCCCAATTGCTCCGCTTCGTATGCGGCGAGCGAGCGCTGCAGCTCGTCCAACGCCTGCTCCAGCGTCCGCCGCGCCAGCAGGTTGAGCACCTGCGTGTAGCCGGGACGGAAGGCCGAGCGGACCGGCTCGGTCTCCGCCTGGGCGAGGGCCAGGCCGAATTGCGCCTCCCCGCGTGAACTGGCCGGCAGCGCCACCACGCCGATGCGGTCCCGGCCGCGCCGCCCTGCCCGCCCGACCATCTGGTGGAACTCCGTGGCCGTCAGGTCGACCCGTCCCTGCGGACTCTGCCGCGAGAGGGTGCTCAGGACCACGGTACGGGCGGGTACGTCAAGGCCGCTGGCCAGGGTCGTGGTAGCGGCGACCGCGCGGACCAACCCTTGGTCCAGCAGATCCTCCACAGCCAGCCGCCAGGCGGTGAGGTGACCGGCGTGGTGCGGCGCCACGCCGCCATGGATAAGGAACCAGCGGAAGGGGTGCACCGCCAGGTAGGGGAAGCGGTGCTCCCAGATCCGGAAGGCGGCCCGCCGCGCGGCCTCTCCCGGCAGACGCATCGCGCTCAACTCGCGCACTGCCTCGTCGCACTCCCGCCGTGAGGGAAAGAAGAGGATTGCCGGTAACAGGTCCGCGACCGCCAGTTCGCGCAGCGCCACGCCCAGCCAGCCGCGGCGCCGCTCCCCGCCGCGCAGCCGCGGGGCCAGCTCCTCCGGCAGGAGGTGGCCGCCTGCGTCCACCAGGACGCGGCGCAGTGGCACGGGGCGCTCCCACTCCTGGACGACGGCCGGGGGGCGTCCGCGGACACGGGTCAGCCACGCCGCTAGGTCATCCACGTTCTGCAGGGTGGCGGAGAGCAGCAGCAGGTGCGTCGCCGGAGGGGCCAGCAGGATGATCTCCTCCCAGGCCATGCCCCGCTCGGGGTCGCCCAGGTAGTGGGCCTCGTCCAACACCGCCAGTTCGGGGACGGTGCGGCCGTCGTAGAGGGCGTTGCGCAGGATCTCGGTGGTGGCCACGATGACCGGCGCATGCGGGCGGATCTTCCGCTCCCCGGTGAGCAGGCCGACTCGGCCCTCGCCGTAAAGGCGCTGGAAGCGGTGGAACTTCTGGTTGCTCAGAGCCTTGAGGGGAGTCGTGTACCAGGCGATGCCACCGTGGGCCAGGAGGTCCTCGATAGCCCGCTCGGCGATCCAGGTCTTGCCGCTGCCGGTGGGTGCAGAGACGAAGACATCCCCCCTCTGCACCGACTGCAGCGCCTCCACCTGGAAGCGCGCCGGGACAAAGGGGCCCGGCGGGACTTCGCCGACCTCCGCCAGCAGCGGCCGCAGCCCCGAGTGCAGGGTGGCGACGGATGAGCTACGCACCTAGCCGAACATGGACAGCGGCGCGTAAGCCGTGACGATCCAGTTGGGCTTGTCCACTACCTCACTGATCTTCAGGTCCACGGCGACGCTGCACAAGACGTAGGCGTCCTCAGGCGTAAGGTGGTAGGTCTGCGTCAGGTACCCGATCATGTGGCGCACCGCCTTGCGTGCGGCCTCCAGTAGGTCGGGGGCGATGCCCGTCGTGGCGTAGTAGCCCTTCTGGTCGTACCGTGCCGTCAGTGGCCCCGGCGTAATGAACTGCGGTTCAGGGATGGATTGGCCCTGACGCAGCCACAGGCGCAGCGCCACGTGCATGGGCGCCTCGATGCCGGTGACACAGACCTCGCCATCCCCCTGGGCGGCGTGGCAGTCACCGCAGGAGAACAACGCCCCCTCCACCTGTACCGGCAGCAGCAGGCGCGTCCCCCTGGTGAGGTGGCGGATGTCCATGTTGCCGCCGAAGCGTCCCGGGGGCATCACCGGGATCTCTCCGGGCTCAGCCGGGGCAACGCCCATGGTGCCGCAGAAGGGCTCCAAGGGGATGCGGATGTTCTCCTCCAGCGTGGTGTGGTCCCCGGCGGAGAGGTCCCAGATGCGCAGGTAGGGCCGGGTGAATTCCTCCTCCAGCAGCCCAAAGCCGGGGATGACACCTGTCCAGCCCCACCCCTTGGGGTGCAGGTCGAGGATCTCCACCTCCAGCGTGTCGCCCGGCCGCGCGCCCTTCACCGCCACCGGACCGCCCAGGGGGTAGATGCGGCTCCAGTCCAGACGGGTCAGGTCGTCGGCTGTGGAGGCGGGGGTGATCTGGTTGTCGGTCACCTCGCGCAGATCGAAGACCACGGTGTCGCCACTCTCCACTTCCAGCGCCGGTGGAAGCCGGTTGTTCCACGCATAGTGCACTCGATCGGCGGGCAAGAAGTGCGTCCGTCCCATTCCCCTCACCTCCTTCGGTCCGCACCTATCCTTATTGGTCTGCACTAGCGCCACTTCAGAGACGTCACCTTGGGCTGCAGGAAGAAGAGCAGGTAGTCGGGGCCGCCTACCTTGGCGTCGGTCCCGCTCATGTTGAAGCCGCCGAAGGGGTGCACGCCCACCAGGGCGCCGGTGGACTTGCGGTTGATGTAGAGGTTGCCGCAGTGGAAGTCACGTCGGGCGCGCGCCATCTTCTCCGGGTTCCTGGTGAAGACTGCGCCGGTCAGCCCGTACTCGGTGGAATTGGCGATGGTCAGGGCGTCGTCGAAGTCGCGGGCCTTGATCACCGCCACCACCGGTCCGAAGATCTCCTCCTGGGCTATGCGCGCACGGAAGTCGACGTCGGCGAAGACCGTGGGCTGGATAAAGTGGCCGTTGCCGGCGGCGGGCTCCCCCCCGGCGGCCAGGCGCCCCTCCTTCATGCCGATCTGGATGTAGTTGAGGATGCTCTGCTTCGCCCGCTCGTTGATCACCGGCCCCACGGGGAAGTTGTCCGGAGCGGGGCCCACCTCCAGGGCGCGCACCTTCTCCACGAAGGCCTCCAGGACGTTGCGGTAAACCGGGGCGGTCACCACCAGCCGCGAGCCGGCGGAGCACTTCTGCCCCTGAAAGCCGTAGCCGGAGACCACCGCTGCGGAGACGGCCTCCTCCAGATCGGCCTCCTCATCCACGATGACCGCGTTCTTCCCGCCCATCTCGCAGATCACTCGCTTCAGCCAGATCTGGCCGGCGGAGACCCTGGCCGCCTGCTGGTAGATGTGTACGCCGACGTCTTTGGAGCCGGTGAAGGCGATCATGCGCACGCGCGGGTGCAGCACCAGCGGGTCGCCCACCTCGCTGCCGGAGCCTGTGACGATGTTCAGCACCCCCGGGGGCAGGCCGGCCTCCTCCATCACCTCCAGGAAGACGTGGGCGTTGGCCGGGGAGTCACTGCTGGGCTTGAGCACCACCGTGTTGCCCGCGGCGATGGCCGCCGCCGCCATGCCCACGGGTATGGCCAGGGGGAAGTTCCAGGGGGGGATCACGGCCACGACCCCCAGCGGCAGGTAGGTGTACTCGCTGTATTCCTGCGGGTGCGGCGCCAGCAGCTGGCCCCGGGCGTACCGCAGCGCCTCCCGGGCGAAGTACTCCAGGTGGTCGATGGTCTCGGCGACGTCGGCGTCCGCCTCGGCCCAGTTCTTGCCGACCTCGTAGATCTGCCAGGCCGCCGCGGCGAACTTGCGGCGGCGCAGCCGGTCTGCGGCGCGCAGCAGAAGAGCCGCCCGCTCTTCGGCGGGGACTCGGCTCCAGACCTGGAAGGCCCCATTCGCCGCCTCCACCGCCTGCTCCACCTCCCGCGGCGAGGCCTTGGGGACCACGGCCACTACCTCGTCCACATTGGAGGGGTTGCGGGAATAGAACCGATCGTAAGCGGACAGCCGCCGCCCGCCGATGACCAGGGGCAGCTCTTTCCCCAGCTCCCGACGCACCTCGGCCAGGGCGGCCTGCATGGCCGCGCGGTTGGCCTCGACGGTAAAATCGGTGAAAGGCTCGTTGCGGAACTCTGGCAGCGCCATCGCCTCACCTCCCGCGGAGATCCCGCTTCATTATTGTCGAGGCGGTCGTCGATTACCTGCGCCCGCCAGCGTTTCGGCGGGCTCCACCAAGAACGTCAGGGCTCCCGCGAAGGGGGTATAATCCCCGGTGGAGAGGTGCCGGAGCGGACGAACGGGGCTGCCTTGAAAGCAGCTAGGGCGGAAACGCTCTCGTGGGTTCGAATCCCACCCTCTCCGCCACCGTCCCGGGCATGGAGTTCCTCTCTACCTGACGGCTCAGCAGGGTTTCCGGTGCTCAGGTACGGATCGTGCGCGGGTGCCCTACGGCGACATCCAGGAGGGTGCCAGCACCACGTCGGCGACGACCACCGAGACGATCCGGACGATGAGCGGGGCGAAGCGCAGCCGCAGGGGGCGGTCCACGGGGACCTCGACGGTGAGGACGCGCAGTGTCACGCCGTCCTTGTCCCGCACCAGCAGGTTCACCGTCACCCGCACCGCGGTCACGGGGAGGTCCTCGGTCGCGGCGGTGAAGGTCAGTACCGCCGGCGCGGCGTCTACGTCCACACGCACCCGGGTCAGGATCAACGACCGGTAGAATGCCGGGAAGATGAACCGGGTAACGGTAGCAGGGCGCGCCTGGCGCGGTCGTGACGCGGAGATGGTCACGGTGTACCTGCTGACCAGGTTGCGACCCAGCGGCAGAAAGATCTGGAACGACTCGGCGGCGCCGGGGAGCAGCGTCCAGGGGATCCCGTCGCTGCCGAAGGCCGCCAGATCGCCGGTGGGGGCGAACCCCGAGGCGTCGATCACCAGCCCGCCGGCCGGCAGGGCGCCGGCGTTGCGCACCGATCCCGTAACGATCAGGGTCCGCTCCACCAGCGCGTGCCCCACGTCCACCAGCTCCAGGACCGCCGCGGCCAGAGGTGTCGGCGCTGCCTGCCCCCGACCGGGCGACACAGCCCCCGCGCCGGGTAAGACGGGGGCCGCACCTGGCGACCCAGGGCCCGCACCGGCCGTCGCGCGGGAAAACGCCAGAAGAACCAGCGCCGCCAGCACCGCGGCGCACAGGCGAATCATCCCCCCACCCTCCTAATTAAAGTACGGCAGGAACCAGGGCGGCGTTCAGGTATACTGGCCTCGAACCGAGGTCGGATGATGACGGCAGGCACCCTGACCCCCCCGGTGGAAAGCGGGGCCGCCGCGCTGAGCGACCGGCTGGTGGCGGAGATCCGGGAAGTGACGCGCGGCGAGCCGGTCGTCGTGGCCTTCAGCGGTGGCCTGGACAGCACCACCGTGGCCGCGCTGGCCAAGGAGGCCCTGGGCGCGCCCAATGTCCTGCTGGTCACGGTGAACATGGGGGCCTACTCCTACCGCCGCGGCAACCAGATCGTCCTGGAGCTGGCAGGGCAGCTTGGGCTGCAGCAGCGCTGCCTGCTCGGCCAGTTCGCCCAGCACCGCGTGCAGCGCAACGGCCCGGCCTGCAACCGCTGCACCCGGGAGGTCAAGCTGGGGATGGTGCGCCGCGCCAGCCGCGGCCGCCTGGTTCTCACCGGGGCCAACCGCAGCGACACCTGGGGACAACTGGGCCTGAAGGTCTGCAACGGCTACTACGCGCCGCTGCTGGATCTGGAGAAGCCGCAGATCCGGGCCATCGCCGACCACCTCGGCCTGCGCGTCCCCCGTATCGGGGAACACCCCGGGCGCGAAGGGTGCAAGCTCAAGCACCTTCTGAAGCCGCTAGTCAACCCCGACTACCACGGCCGCGCCGTGGCGGAGGCGAACGAGGTGCTCCTCCGGGTGCTGCGCGAGGCCGGAGCCGTCGTCGACCTGGCCAACGTCAAGATCATCGGCCCGTTGGGGCGGAACATCGGGCTGGTCAACGTCAGGCCGCTGCCGGACCCGCCGCTGCGCGCGTGGCTGCTGCAGGCCCTGCGCGCGCTGCCGGAGCTGGACGAGGTGCACATGGTCGAGACGCCGCTGCGCCTGGTCGTCAAGGCGGGGCCCGGGGTGATGCACGACGCGCACGCCCGCCACTGGTTGCAGCACGGGCGGATGCAGCCGGACTTCGCCTTCCCTATCGAGGTGCAGTGGGAGCCTGCCCGGAACAGCCGCCTGCACACCTTCCAGGTCGTCGACTTCCGGCCGGTCCCGGGCTGATCAGCGCCATGGTTCGTCCATCCGGGCCGTCGATGCTGCGGATCGCCCTCCTCGCCCTGGCCCTGCTGGGGCTGGCGGCGGCACAGGGGACGGTGGCCGGCCCGCAGGTCAACCTCGAGTTCTGGACGATCTCCCTGCAGCCGTTCTTCACCGACTACGTCAACGGCATGGTGGCGGCATACGCCCGGGCGCACCCCGATGTCCGTGTGCGCTGGGTGGACGTCCAGTTCGCCGCCGTGGAGCAGAAGCTGCTGGCGGCCCTGGCAGGCGGCCTGGCCCCTGATGTGGTCAACCTGAACACGGAGATGGTCCTCCGGATGGCCGAGCAGGGACTGCTGGTGGACATGGACGCCGCGGTCCCCCCCGCCGCGCGCCAGCGCTACTTCCAGGGGTTGTGGAACTCCCTGCGCTACCGCGGCCGGACCTACGGGCTGCCCTGGTATGTGGCCCCCAACATCCTCGCCTACAACGCGGGCCTCTACCGCCGGGCGGGGCTGGACCCCCTGCAGCCGCCGGCTACCGAAGAGCAGGTGATTGCCCACGCCAGGACCATCAAGGACCGCACCGGGGTCTACGGGTTCATGCCCAATGTGGACGGCATCCGCCTGCTGCACCGCTTCCAGGAGCACGGACTACCCATCCTCAGCGCGGATGGGAAGCGGGCGGTCTTCAACTCCCCTGCGCACGTGGCCTACCTGGCCAGGTACGTGCAGCTCTTCCGCCAGGACTACTTCCCCGAGGACACCTTGCGCCGGGGGTACCTGGGCGCCACCGAGCGCTACAGCGCGGGCCAGTTGGGTATCCTGGCCACGGGCCCGCAGTTCCTCCTGCGGGTGAAGCAGGACAACCCCGAGGTCTACGCCCAGACCCTGGTCGCTCCTTACCCCAGGGGACGAGGCAACGTCATCCACCTGCCCACCATGGCCATCGCCGTGCCCAGGGCCAGCCGACAGCAGCAGGCGGCGGTGGCCTTCGGCCTCTTCGTCACCAACGACGAGAACCAGCTGGCGTTCAGCAGGCTGACGGTGATCCTGCCCTCCACGCGGGCGGCCGCGGCACATCCCTTCTTCAAGCAGGGAGGCGCCACCGCTGAGGAGCGGGCACGGGTGGTGGCCGCAGCGGAGCTGCCCTACGCGCGAGACCTCACCGTGGTGGTCCCCCAGGCCGCCGACTTATACCGCGTCTTCCGCGAGGCCATCGAGTCCGCCTTCTTCGGCAAGATGTCACCCAAGGAGGCCCTGGACTGGGCTGTAAGGCAGTGGACCGCGCGGCTCTGAACCCGCTCCGGCGAGATATGGGCAGGGCGCGGTCCGCCGGGGTGCTGCTGGGGCTGGCCGTGATGGCCAGCGCCGCGGCCGCCGCCCCTACAGCGGCGGTGCCCGACGCCTGGGCACCATCATCCGATCGACCCCACATCATCCCACAGCCGCGGTCGCTGCGCTGGCTGCCCGCGCTATTCCCGCTCACCGACCGGACGCGCATCGTCGTGGGAGACGATGTCGCGGCCGAGGACCTCTACGCGGCGCGCGACCTGAACGCGGAGCTGCGCGCCCTGACGGGGCGGACGCTGCCGGTGGTGCGGGCCGCTGACGTGGCGCAGGCACGCGACGTGATCGTCCTGGGGGAGCCTGCCCTGAACAGGTGGTCGGCTGCGCTGGTCGCCCGGGAGGGAGTTCGGGTTTCGCCGGAGGACCCGGGGCCGGAGGGCTACGTCCTCAAGGTGATGCCCGACGCCGTGGTGGCGGCGGGCAGCGACCGTAGGGGGACATACTACGCCGTGCAGACACTGCGGCAATTGCTGGTACCCGCCGGCGGCGGGGTGGGCTTCGTCGGGGTGGAGGTGCGGGACTGGCCGGCCCACCGGATCCGTGCCGTGCACATCCTGTTGGACAATGCCTCCGACGAATTCCACGTGGCGCTAGTCGAGCGCATCCTCAGCAAGTTCAAGTTCAACACCATCGTCGCCGAGGCCGAGTACGTGCGCTGGGAGAGCGCGCGGAACCTCTGGCATCCATCAGGGGCATCGAAGGAGGAGGTGGCGGTCCTCCTGCGGACTGCCCGGGAGCACCACCTGGAGGTCATCCCCCTGATCCAGACCCTGGGGCATGCGGAGTGGCTCTACACCAACAACCAGAACCTCGACCTGCTTGAGATCCCTCCGGAGCAGAGCAACGCCCGCTACGTCTACAACCCGCTGAACCCGCGGGTCTACCAGGTCCTCTTCCCCATCCTGGACGAGGCGGTGCGCCTGTTTCAGCCCCCCTACCTGCATATCGGGCACGATGAGGTACGCAACGTGGTGCCCTTCCCCTGGTCGGAGGAGGGGAAGCGCCTGGGATTCGGGGAGCTGTTCGTGCGGGACGTGCTGGAACTGTACCGGTTCCTGCAGGCCCGGGGAGTGGGCACCATGATGTGGGGCGACGTGCTGCTGACCCACGACTTCACCCCCCTGGTGGAACGGCTGCCCCGCGACATCGTCATGGTGGACTGGCAGTACCAGGAGGCAACCCGCTACCCCAGCCTGGGCCGCTTCATCCAGTGGGGCTTCCCCACCATCGCCGCTACCTGGTGGAAACCGCAGAACATCGTCGGCTTCGCCCGGGAGGGGGAGCGGCAGGGCGCGCTGGGCATGCTGCGCACCACCTGGACGGGACACTTCCAGAACCGCAGCGTCCTGGAACGCCAGTACCAGCAGATCTACACATACCTGGTGGCGGCGGAGGCCTTCTGGAGCCCGCGCGCAGCGGCAGACGCCTTCTCCAACCAGCGCGCCGGTAGCGACGGCACCGTTCCGGAGGACGCCGCGGCCCGCTTCCGCCGCGAGTGGCAGCCTGCGCCGCTGCGTACGCAGGCCATCGCCGGAGTGCTGCTGGACCTGCGCGCCGCCGCCACCCGCAGCCACGTGGACCAGGACGGACGGGGGTGGATCGGCAAGGGGCCAGAGTTCGACCTGCGCGCGCTCTCCCCGGGGAGGCGCCGTCTGGGGAACATCCTCTTTGAGATCCTGGATCCGGCGCAGAACGGGGGGCGCTCCGTGGTCATGCTAAGGGGAGCGCGGGAGGAGTTACGCCGGCTCCCCCTGCGGGTCCGCATCCCCGTGGGGCGGCGCGCCGCCGCTATGGCCTTCCTGCACACCACCCCCTTCGCTGCGCCCCGCTTCGGCCAGGAGGTGGGCGCCTACGTGATCCGCTATGCCGACGGCACGCAGGAGACCGTCCCCCTGCTGTTCAAGCGCAACATCGGGTCCTGGCTCGATGAGCCGGTCTCCATGGAGCAGCGGTCGGCCTGGTCCGGGCGGACGCGCTCCGGCCTGGAGGTCCGCCTCTCCCTTCTGGTGTGGGCGAACCCCCACCCGGCGAAGGCCATCGCGGCCGTCGAGGCCACCACCAGGGGGGCCGACGCCACGCCTGCGCTCTTCGCGGTGACGCTGCTGGACGAGCTGCCGTAGGAGGCAACGTCCACACAGGATGCGACGGGATCTCACGCAAAGAGACCACGTCCCGCAGGAGGGCAACCGCGGATGAGGCTTGCCGGCCGGGTCGTGATCGAGGAGTTTGACTGCGTCGCCCTGCGCGACAACCCCCTGGGCGACCCCGCACGCCGTCAGATCCCCGTCTACCTGCCGCCCGGTTACGACCGCAGCGGGCGGCGCTATCCGGTCATCTACTGGCTGCACGGGTTCACCGGGACGGGGCTAGGCGCGGCCAACTTCAACCCCTGGGTGCCTTCCCTGCCCGAGCTGATGGACCGGGTGATCCTGGAGGGCGCGCCGCCGGCTATCCTGGTCATGGCCGACGGCTGGACGCGCTACGGCGGCAGCCAGTACCTCAACTCCTCCGCCACGGGGCGCTACGAGGACGCGGTAACCGAGCTCGTGGCTTACATCGACACCTACTACCGCACCATGGCCTCGCGCAACCACCGCGGCATCGACGGCAAGTCCAGCGGCGGCTACGGGGCGCTGGTGCTGGCCATGCGCCACCCCCAGCTCTTCGGCGCCGTAGCCGCGCACAGCGGGGACATGTACTTCGAAGCCTGCTACAAGGTGGACTTCTGGAGGGCGGTGGACACCCTGCGCAAGCACGGGGGTCTGGCCGGGTTCCTGCAGGCCTTCCAGGCGGCGCCGAAGAAGCCCGAGGAGATGGTGCGGGCCATGGTCTCGCTGGTGGCCATGGCCATGGCCTACTCCCCCAACCCGGCCAGTCCGCACGGCTTCGACCTGCCCGTCGACGTGGAGACGGGAGAGGTCAACGAGGTGGTCTGGGCCCGCTGGCTCCAGTGGGATCCGGTGCACCTGGTGGAGCGCCACGCCGAGGCCCTGCGATCCCTGCGGCTGATTTACTTCGAGTGCGGCAGCCGCGACCAGTACAACCTGCACCACGGGGCGCGGATCCTGCACCGGAAGCTGGAGCGTCTTGGCATCCGCCACGAATACCTGGAATTCGACGACGACCACACCCAGATCAACTACCGCTACGTGGAATCCCTGCGTCGCCTGTGCAACGTGCTCAGCGCGTAAGCGCCGCCCTCCCGGGGGCGCGGGCCCGCCCGCGCCTGCTCGGTCTCTCCCGCCGGCAGTGGCGGACCACCCTGGTGGCCTACCTCTTCATGCTGCCGGCACTGGTCCTGCTGGCCGTCTTCACCTTCTACCCCGTGGGCTTCGGGACCGTGCTCAGCCTCTTCGCCTACAACCTGCGCACGCTGCTGGGGATGGAGCCGGCGCGCTTCGTGGGCCTGGAGCACTTCCGCGCCCTGCGCACCGACCGCTTCTTCTGGATCGCCCTGGCCAACACTCTGCAGTACGTCCTGGTGGTGCCGGTCCTGCAGTTCGCCTCCATCCTTCTGGCTGTGGCGGTGAACCGGCGCCTGCGGGGGATCACCTGGTTCCGAGCCGCCTACTACATCCCGGTGATCACCTCCATGGTGGTGGTGGGGCTGCTGTGGCGCTGGCTCTACGAGCAGGATGGGATCATCAACTACGCGCTGCTGTCACTGGGTGTGATCGCCCGCCCGGTCTCCTGGTTGGGCAACCCTAACCTGGCGCTGTACGCGGTGATGTTCGTCACCCTGTGGAAAGGGCTGGGCTACTACATGGTCATCTACCTGGCCGGCCTGCAGGCCGTCTCCCCCGAGTACGAGGAGGCGGCCATGCTGGACGGAGCGGGGCGGTGGCAGATCTTCCGCCATGTGACGCTGCCACTGCTGCGCCCCTCCATCCTGGTGGCCTCCACCATCTCCACCATCGCCGCGCTCAAGGTCTTTGAGGAGGTCTATGTGATGACGGGTGGGGGGCCTATCTTCCGCACCTTCACCATGTTCTTTTACATCTTTGACGTGGGCTTCCAGAAGTTCGACTTCGGCTACGCCGCGGCCCTGGCCGTGGTCCTGGCGGCGGGGATCATGGTGCTCTCCGCCGTGAACTTTGCCGTCTTCCGCCGGGGCGGCTATGAGTACTACTAGGATGGCGCGGCACCGGGCGTATCTGGGGACGCTGGTCCTCTACCTGGGCCTCGGCGCCCTGGCCCTGTTCACCGCCTTTCCCCTGTTGTGGCTGCTGGGCACCGCCCTGCGCACCCAGGGGAGGGTCTTCGGCTTTCCTCCGCCGCCGCCCTGGCCCATGGGGCTGGACAACTTCGTGGCCGTCTGGCGGACGCTGCCCATCCCCCGCTTCTTGCTGAACACCCTGCTCATCACCGGGGCGGGGGTGGGCGCCAACCTCCTGCTCTGTGCCATGGCCGCCTACCCCCTGGCGCGCATGCGCTTCCCAGGCCGCAACTTGGTCTTCTTCGTCCTGCTGGCCACGCTCATGCTCCCCTCGCACGTGGGCCTGATCGTCAACTTCGTCACGCTGACCCGCCTGCGCCTGATCGACAGCTACGCGGGGGTGGTGCTTCCCAGCGCGGTCAGCGTCTTCGGCATCTTCCTCCTGCGCCAGCAGTACCTCTCCATCCCCCAGGAGCTGGAGGATGCGGCCCGCATCGACGGAGCCTCGGAGCTCGGCCTCTGGTGGCGGGTGATGCTGCCGCTGATCGCTCCGGGGCTGGCCGCCCTGGGCATCTTCGAGTTCGTCGCCTTCTGGAACTCCTTCCTCTGGCCGCTGATCGTGCTCAAGTCGCCGGAGAAGTATCCCCTGGCTGTGGGCCTGCTCTACCTCTCGGGCCTCTTCGCCCACAACACCCGGCTGATCGCCGCGGGCGCGGTGATGATGACGCTGCCCATCATCACGGTCTTCCTGTTCACGCAGCGCTACTTCATGCGCGGGATCACCCTGGGAGCCATCCGGTGAGGTCCTCTGTCCTGTTCATCCCGCTGGATGACCGCCCGGTCACGCGGGAAGCGGCCCTGCACCTGGCCGGCCCCGCCGGCGTCACGGTGCACACGCCGCCCCACAACATCCTCGGCGGCCGGGACCGGCCGGGTGACGTCCGCGCCCTGTGGGCCTGGATCCGCCGACAGGCCGCGCAGGACCCGCCGGCGGCGTGCATCGCCTCAACCGAGATGGTGTGCTTCGGCGGACTGGTGGCCTCGCGCCGCAGCACGCCGCACTGGCGGAACCTCCTCCCCTGGCTGGACGAACTCTACACCCTGGCGGCGACGGTGCCCACCTACCTCTCGGCAGTCATCCCCCGGACGCCCGTAGCCGCCGGAGGAGGTGAGGACCCCTCGCACTGGGAGACCCACGGGGAAGCACTGCGGGCTTACTCCGCCGCCGCGGACCGCTACGCCTGGATGGGAGATGCGGCCGCGGCGCGGCTGTTGGCGGAGGCCCTGGAGCGCCTTCCGGCCGGGGTGGTAGAGGCGGTCCTGGCCCACCGTCGCCGCCACCTCCTGGTAAACGCCGAGCTGGTCCTGGCCGCTGCCCGGGGGCGGCTGCGTGCGCTGCTGGTCGGCCAAGATGACACCACCGCCACCGGCCTCTCCCGGATGGACCGCGAGGCCCTGGAACGCCTGGCTGCGGTGGCCGACGCCTCCAACGTCATCTTCACCTCCGGAGCCGACGAGCTGGGCGCGGTGCTGTTCGCCCGCTGGCTCAATGCCGCCGCCGGCATCCGTCCGGCGGTGCGGGTGGTCTATACCTTTCCCCAGGCTGCGGACCGCGTGGCGGCGTACGAGGCGACGCCGCTGGCGCAGAGCGTGCGGGAGCACGTCGAGGCCGCAGGATGCCGTCTCGTCTCCTCGGGCGAGGAGGTCCTCCTCTGGGTGCACAACTTCACCGAGGAGCGCCAGCGCGAGGCCCGCGACCAGGACGAAACAGCGGACGGCGTGGGCGCCTCGATGGCGGCGCGCCTGGCGGAGGAGGCCGCGAAAGGAAGACCCGTGGCGCTGGCCGACGTGCGCTACGCCAACGGGGCAGACCGGGCGCTGGTGGCCGCGCTTCTGGAGCGCCCGGCATTGGGCGGGGTTACCGCCTACGCCGGCTGGAACACCGCCAGCAACGCCCTGGGCTCGGCCGTAGCTCAGGCGGTGGCGGTCTACCACCTGGCCCGCAGGACCCCCCCGGGCGACGCGGCGGCACGGCAGATGCTGCTGGCAAGGCTCCTCGACGACTGGGGCTACCAGGCTTTGGTCCGGCCTCAGCTTGCCGCCTTGCTCCAGGCGCGCGGCGGCGATCCCGCGGCGCTGGGTGCAGACGAGCCCGCACTGGAAGGAGCCGCGCTCCAGCTCTTCGCCGAGCGCGTGCTGCCGCCGCTTGCGGCCTCGCTAGGAGTGCAGGTGGCCCTGCGCCGTGTCTACTTTCCCTGGCACCGCCTCTTCGAGGCGGCGGTGGAGGTTGCCGTGGCGTGAGCAGGACGGTGGTCATCGGCGGTGGGTTGATCGGGCTGTGGTGCGCCTACGAGCTGCGGCGCCGCGGCGTCGAGGTCGTAGTGCTGGACCGCGGCACCCCGGCGGCCTCGTGCTCCTGGGCCAACGCGGGCTGGGTGGTGCCGGCCTTCTCCAGCCCTCTGCCGGCGCCGGGCCTGCCGGCGCAGTCGCTGCGCTGGCTGCTGCGCCGGGACAGTCCTTTCCGCGTCAACCCCCGCGCCCTGCCGCAGCTTGCGCCATGGCTGGCGGCCTTCTGGCGCCGCTGCAACCCCCGCGACTACGCCGCAGCGTTCGACGCGCTGGCCCGCCTCAACGCCCGGACCACACAGCACTACGACACCCTGCAGGCCGAGGGGGTGGCCTTCGAGATGCACCGCCTCGGCCTCCTCTTCACTTTCGTGCGGGAGGCGGAGGTGGCGCACATCACCGAGGACCTGGAGCGCATGCGCGCCCACGGATACCCTCCCCCCACCGTGATGGACGCGCCGCAACTGCGCGCGGTGGAGCCCGCCCTCTCGCCCCGTGTGCGCGCCGGAGTGCTGGTTCCCGAGGAGCGGTGCGTCCGGCCGGAGAGCCTGGTGCAGGGGCTGGAGGCCCGCCTGGTCGACCTGGGCGTCCCTGTCCGCCGGGGCGGGGAGGTGCGGGGATTTGCCCGGCGCAACGGGACGATCACCGCCGCCCTGACAACGGCCGGTCCCATATCCGCCGACAGCTTCCTCCTCGCCGCCGGAGCCTGGTCGGGGCTACTGGCCGGTCAGTGCGGCGTGCACCTTCCGCTTACGGCAGCCAGGGGATACAGCATCACGCTATCGACGCCCACGCTGCAGGTACGGCACCTCGTCTACCTGACCGAGGCCAAGGTGGCGGTGACGCCCTTTCGCGCGGCGCTGCGGTTTGCCGGTACGCTGGAGCTCTCGGGGATCTACGAGCGTGCCGACCCCAGGCGCCTGGCGGCGGTCCGCCGGGCCGCCGACCTGTACCTGGCGGAGCAGGCGAGCGGGGCCACGGAGTCGCACTGGATGGGCCTGAGGCCGGTGACCCCCGACGGCCTGCCCCTCATCGGACGGCTGCCCGGGCAGGACAACCTGTACATTGCCGCCGGCCACGGGATGCTGGGCATCACCCTGGCCCCGGCCACCGCCTCCGCCATCGCCACGCTGATGCTGGAGGGGCGGGCAGATGTCGACCTGGCTCCGTTCGACCCGGCCCGCTTCGTGCGGCCTTCGACCCGGTGGGCTGCCCGCGGCATCCGCCATGACTGACTATGATGTCCTGGTTGTGGGGGGCGGTCCGGCCGGCACCGTGGCCAGCGTCTCCGCAGCGCGGGAGGGCGCCCGGGTGGCCTGCGTGGAGCGGTACGGTTTCCTCGGCGGGGCCCTCACCGCTGCGCTGGTGGCGCCGATGATGGGCTTTCACGCCGGGGAGAGGCAGGTGGTCTTCGGCATCCCTCAGGAGATCGTCGACCGTCTTCGGGCTATGGGCGCATCGCCCGGGCACGTCCCCGACCCCATCGACTTCTGCTACACGGTCACCCCATTCGACTACGAGGGGCTGAAGCGGGCCCTCCTGGAGATGGCACTGGAGGCGGGGGTGGATCTCTGGCTGCACAGCGTCTTCCTGGAAGCAGCCTGCCGAGGCGGGCGCGTGGAGCACGTGCGCGTCTGGCAGAAGGACGGCGTCAAGGAGGTGCGGGCCGCGATCTACATCGACGCATCAGGAGACGCTGACCTGGCCGCCGCAGCCGGATGCCCCGTGGTCACCGGGCGGGAAAGCGACGGGCAGCCCCAGCCCATGACCCTGATGTTCCGTCTTGGGGGGGTGGACTGGGACGGAGTCATGACCTACCTGGCCGCGCACGAAGAGGAGGCGCAGCACGGCCAGGGCTTGCGCGCCCGCATCGAAGTCGGCTGGCTGCGCCGCCTGCCGCTGCGCGGCTTCGCTGGGTTCACCGGCCTGATCTCCACTGCGCGGGCGCAGGGCGAGTGGACCATCCCGCGGGACCGCCTGCTGGTCTTCGAGGGGGTGCGCCCCGGCGAGGCCGTTGTGAACACCACCCGGGTGACGGGGCGGCTGGGCATTGTGGGCCGCGATCTGGCGCAGGCCGAGGTGGAGGGCCGCCGGCAGGCCTATCACGTGGTAGACTTCCTGCGACGGCGAGTGCCCGGATTCTCGCAGGCGTACCTGCTGGAGACGCCCGCTCAGATCGGGGTGCGCGAGACCCGCCGGATCGTCGGCGAGTACATCCTCACCCAGCAGGACATCCTGAGCGCGCACAAGTTCCCGGACGCGGTCGCCTGCGGTGCCTACCCCATCGACCTCCACGACCCGACCTCCAACCGGCTGGTGGCGCGCCGCCTGCCGACCGGGGAGTACTACACGATCCCCTACAGGGCGCTGTTGCCCCGTGGCGCGGCCAACCTCATCGCTGCCGGGAGGTGCATCTCCGCCACGCACGAGGCCTTCGCCGCTTTCCGCGTCTCGGCCATCGTCATGGCCATCGCCCAGGCTGCTGGGACAGCAGCGGCACTTTCGCTGCAGGCGCAGCTCCCTCCGAGGGAGCTGCCGGTGGCGGAGTTGCAGCAGCGCCTGCGCCACCGCGGTGCCTTTCTGGGCGTGTAGACATCAGGCGGAGGCCCTATGCAAATCGTCGCGCCGCCCGATATGATGTGCCTGCCGGCTCGGCCATAACATCTGCAGTGACGCCATCGACCGGCGGGATCCAAGAGAACGGAGGGAACCAGATGCGCACGCTCGTCCTGATCATCGCCGCCACCCTGCTGCTGACGGCCTGCGGCGGCCGCGCCGCGCAGCAGCCGCCAGCAGGCCCGACGCCCGCGGCAGAGGCGCCCGCGGCCACCCCCGCCCCCGCCGGCGAGGCCAAGCCCGCGGCCCCGGCCGGCGAGCAGGAGGTCAAGATCACCATGACCGAGTTCAAGTTCGAGCCGCAGACCGTTGAGGTGAAGGCTGGAAAGGTGAAGTTCGAGCTGGTCAACGCCGGCGCCGTGGAGCACTCCTTCGTGATCGTGGGCACCGACAGGCGGCTGGAATCGGTGCCGCCGGGGCAGTCCGGGGAGCTGGAGGTCGAGCTGAAACCGGGTACCTACCAGATCGATTGCGACATCCCGGGGCACAAGGAGGCCGGGATGGTGATGACGGTCGTGGTGAAGTGAGGCCCCGAGCGGCTTCTGCTGTCCGGAGGCTGACGGGTCCATGCGCGCCGGATTCGCGGCATTCTGGATCCTGATGGCGATCCTGGAGGTGGCGCGGCGGAGCAACCCGGCTGTGGTCACGTGGCTGGGCGGTATCGCGCCCTGGTTGGTGGTGCTGATGACCGTGCTGCCCATTGCGGAGATGGTGCGCGAGTTCAGGCAGCATCGTCCCGTCCAGGGCGTGCGCACTGCGCTGTGGACCGTCCTGGGCGTAGTCACCCTGTTGTTTGGGCCTGCCTGGCTGCGCTTCTAGTCCCTACTGCCGACCTCGCTGGCTCGGGTCCTCGCCCGATGGAAATTCCTCTCCCCACCTGATTGTTGCCCCACAGTACCTAGCCTTATTTTGATGACAAAGTTTGTATCTTTGACTTCTTTTTTACATCCGATCTGGAGACCGATGCAGCTCACGCGACAGGCCCAGTATGCCGTGCGGACGGTGCTCGACCTCTCCCTGCACCCCCAGGGCCGCCTGGCGGAGATCGCTGCCCGCCAGGGCATACCCCGCAGCTATATGGCGCGGGTCGTACAAGGCCTCAACCGCGCAGGGATCATCCGCACACGGCGGGGGGTGGGGGGAGGTGTGCAGCTGGCCCGGCCAGCCACGGGGATCACCCTGGGGGAGGTGATCGCCGCCGCCGAGGGGCCGCTGACGGTCAACCTCTGTGTGCTCTGGAAGGACTGCATCTGCCGGCAGCCGTGCCCGGTGCGCGCCGCCCTCGCCCGGCTGGAGGCCGCCATGAACCGCGAGCTGGCGGTGACGGTGGCGGAGCTTGCCGCCCGGCTTCCGACGCGGGCCCGCCGCGGTCGAGGCAGCGCACGGGAACAGCCGGTGCAGCGAATTCTGATCACTGAAAGGAGGGAGAGGCAATGAAGGTACGTACGCGGGGGGTGACGGTCGTCCTGGCCGTCGCCGTTATCCTGACCCTGGCCCTGGTGGCCCGACAGGGGACCAGCACGGGGCAGTCGCTGCCGCGCGACCTGCAGGAACTGGTGCAGGCCCGCAAGCTCACCCCGGACCAGGTGCGGGCGGCGCTGCAGACCTACGTCCCGCCGGGCCAGCATGACGACTACCTGATGTTCTCTTCCGGAGGGCAGTCGGGGCAGGTGCTGGTCTACGGCCTGCCCTCCATGCGCCTGCTGCGGGTGATCGGCGTCTTCACCCCGGAGCCGTGGCAGGGGTACGGGTTCAGCAAGGAGACCCGCGAGGTGCTCGGAGAGAGTGAAGTTCCGGAGGAGACCCTCACCTGGGGAGACACACATCACCCGGCCATCAGCGAGACCAACGGGGAGTACGACGGGCAGTTCCTCTTCATCAACGACAAGGCCAACGCCCGCATGGCCGTCATCGACCTGCGGGACTTCGCCACCAAGCAGATCGTGAAGAACCCCAACGGCGCCAGCAACCACGGCGCCGTTGTCAGCCCCAACACCGAGTACGTGCTGGAGGCCACCCAGTACGCCGCCCCCTTCCCCTTCGGTTACCAGCCCGTGACCCAAGAGTCCTACAACACCCGCTTCCGCGGTCTGGCCACCTTCTGGAAATTTGACCGGTCCAGAGGGCGCATCGATCCGGCGGCCTCCTTCCAGATCGAGCTGCCGCCCTACTGGCAGGACCTGGCGGACTTCGGCAAGCTGGAGAGCGACGGCTGGGTCTTCATGAACTCCTTCAACACCGAGCGGGCCATCGGCGGCACCCTGCAGAAGCAACCGCCCATGGAGATCGGCGCCTCGGCGCGGGACATGGACTACCTGCACATCATCAACTGGAAGAAGGCCGCGGCGCTGATAGCTCAGGGCAAGGGCAAGGTGGTCAACGGCATGCGCGTCCTTCCCCTGCAGGTGGCCATCGACCAGGGGGTACTATACTTCGCCCCACAGCCCAAGAGCCCGCACGGCAACGACGTGGCTCCCCGCGGCGACTACATCGTCACCGCCGGCAAGCTGGACCCCAACGTGACCGTCTACTCCTTCAAGAAGATCCAAGAGGCCATCAAGGCGCGGGCGTTTTCCGGCAAGGATCCCTACGCGGTCCCCATCCTGGCCTTCGACCGGGTGGTGGCCGCGCAGGTCAAGGTGGGCCTGGGGCCGCTGCACACGCAGTTCGACGACAAGGGCAACGCCTACACCAGCATCTTCCTGGACAGCGCGGTCTCCAAGTGGACCCTGGGGCCACCCTACAAGAGCGCCGCTGAGGCCTGGAAACTGGTGGACAAGATCTCCGTCCAGTACAACATCGGCCACCTGGCCGCTGTCATGGGCGACACCGTCAAGCCGGGCGGCAAGTACCTGGTGGCTCTGAACAAGTGGTCGGTGGACCAGTACAAGAACGTAGGCCCTCTCTTCCCCCAGAACCTCCAGCTCATCGACATCAGCGGGGAGAAGATGAAGCTGCTGAGCAACACCCCCGTGGGTCTGGCCGAGCCTCACCTGGCGCAGATCATCCCCATGGATCGGGTGAAGTCCTGGGCCAGCTACCCGCAGCCGGGAACGAACCCGATCACCATGCAGGTGGACCCGCAGGCGATCAAGGCGGGGCAGGCGCGCATCGTCCGCCGGGGGAACACTGTGGAGGTGTGGATGACAGCCATGCGCAGTCACTTCACGCCTGACCGCATCCGGGTCAAGAAGGGTGACACGGTCATCCTGCACATTACCAACATCGAGCAGGCGAAGGACGCCATCCACGGCTTCGCCATCGACCGGTACAACATCAACCTCTCCCTGGAGCCCGGGAAGTACGAGACGGTGACCTTCCGGGCCAACAAGGTGGGGACGTTCCCCTTCTACTGCACCGAGTTCTGCTCGGCCCTCCACCTGGAGATGGCCGGCTATCTGGAGGTGACGCCGTAGCCACCGCCAGGCCCGGTCGGAACCCCCCGCCCGCGCAGACGAGGCGGGCGGGGGGAGGCCGGCCGGACCCAGGGAACCAGTAGCCATGGCGACCGATGCACTGCAGGCACAGGTGAAGTTCGCCCGCCCGGCGAGGATACCGCAGCGGAGCCGGCTGGCGCTGCTGGCGGCCGCGCTCCTGCTGCTTTCCCTGGCATTCCCCTACTGGCAGGTCATCCTCTTCGCGCCCCAGTACCCCGGAGGCCTGCGGGCCCGCGTCTACCTCACGCACGTCGGCGGCGACGCCCAGGAGATCACCACCCTCAACCACTACATCGGCATGCCGGGGCTGGATGCCGCCGCTCCCCTGGAGCGGCGGCTGGCGGTGCCGCTGGTCCTTCTGGCCGCGGCATCGCTGCTCCTCCGGGCGGCCGGCCGTTCTCCAGCCGCCCGCTGGGCGCGGCTGCTGATGTATCTCACCGCGGTGGTGCTACCGCTAGCCGTGGTCGCCGACCTGGCCTACTGGCTGTGGTGGATGGGACACACCATCGACCCCGCCGCCCCCATCCGCATCGATCCGTTCATGCCCACCATCGTCGGCCGCGGGACCGTGATGCAGTTCTCTACATCCGCGACCTTCGGTGCAGGCTTCTTCCTGGCACTGGCGGCGGCGGTCCTCTCCCTCTACGACGTCGCCCGGGGGCGGAGGCGGAACTGATGCGCGCTTCCTACACCCCGCCCCGGCAAGGAGTGGCGTTGGCGGCGGCGCTGGCGGCGGGGACGGTGCTGGTCACGACTTCGATGGCTGCCATCTCCGCACCAACAGCTGTAGCAGCGTCTCTGCAGGCCCGCATCGATGCCGCACCACCCGGGGCGACGGTGACGGTCCACGGTGTGGAGCGGGGCCCCGTAGTCATCAGGAAGCCGCTGAGGCTCGTCGGGGAGCCAGGTGCGGTGATCGACGGCGGCGGGCGAGGTACGGTGGTGCGCATCACGGTGCCGGGGGTGATCCTCAGCCGGCTCACCGTGCGCCGCAGCGGCACAGACCCCAACGAGGAGGACTCCGGCATCGCCATCGACGCGCGCGGAGCGGTCCTGGAGGACCTGGCGCTGGACGATGTCCTCTTCGGCCTCAACCTGAAGCGTGCGGACGACGCCCTCATCCGAAGGGTGACCATGCGGGGATACGACCTACCGCCCGGCCGCCGGGGCGACGCGGTGCGGCTGTGGTACAGTCAGCGGGTGGTGCTAAGCCAGGTGCGCATTCGCCGCCTGCGGGACGTGCTCATCTGGTTCTCGCGCTCCTCGGTGCTGCACGCGCTGGACGTGGCCGCCTCGCGCTACGGCGTCCACCTCATGTACGCCGACGACCTGCGTCTGCTGGAAAGCACCTTCACCGACAACGCCATCGGGGCCTACGTCATGTACAGCAGCGGCGTGCACATCAAAGGGAACCGCTTCCTGCGGCACCGTGGGAGCACCGGGGTGGGGTTGGCCTTAAAGGAGTCCGACGACGTGGTGGTGCAGGGCAACCTGATGGCCGGCAACCACGTAGGGCTGTACGTGGACGGGACGCCCCGGCGGGAAGATGGACGCAGCGAGTTCGTGGGCAACGTCGTGGCCGGCAACGAGACAGGGATCGTCCTGCTCTCCAATTCCAGCGGAAACGTCATCGTAGGCAACCGCTTCGACCACAACGCCCGCCAAGTGCGCGTGGAGGGCGGAGCGCAGACGGGCAACATCTGGGCGCTCGCCGGCCGGGGGAACTACTGGAGCGACCACGCCGCCCTCGACGTCGACGGTGACGGCGTGGCCGACCTGCCCTACCGGCCGCGGGAGTGGTTCGAGCGGCTGGAGGACCGGCTGCCCGAAGCTGCCCTCTTCTGGGGCAGTGTCGCCGTGGGCGCGGTCGACTTCGCCACCAGGCTGCTGCCGCTGTTTCCGCCCCACGTCCTGCTGGAGGACCCGTCTCCGCTGACGGCCATGCCTGTGGCCCCGCAGCACCGGGGGGAGGGCACCTCGCCTGCCTTCGCGGCCGCCTCGGGGCTGCTGGCTCTGGCGGGAGCGGCGATGCTGGGGCGGGCGGGGGTCCACCGCCGCCCCGGGAGGAGTGAGCGACCGGCGTGATCCGACTGGCGGGCGTCACCGTTGCCTACGGCCGTCGAGCCATCCTCCGCGGCGTGGACCTGGAGATACCGAGGGGGAAGCGCGTGGCCATCGTGGGGCCCAACGGCGCGGGCAAGACCACATTGATCCGCACTCTGCTGGCGCTGGCTCCCTTCTCCGGGACAGCCACCATCGGGGGGTTCGACGCCCGCAGGGAAGGCCCGCGTGCCCGCGCCCTGGTGGGCTACGTCCCCCAGACGCCGTCGTTCCCCGGCACACTCACCGCCGCCGAGGTCGTCGCTCTCTTCCAGGAGCTGCGCGGATTGCCCGCGGACCCGCTGCCGTTGCTGCGTACGGTCGGCCTGGAGGACGCCGCGGACAGCGCCGTGCGCACCCTCTCCGGCGGCATGGTCCGGCGGCTGGCGCTGGCCGTGGCCCGCATCGGTGATCCGCCGGTGTGGCTGCTCGACGAACCGACAAGCCAGCTGGACGCGGAGGGTGAGCGTCTGGTGCTGGACTGGCTGGACGCGGCCGGGCAGGAGGGGCGGACGGTCCTGCTGGCGACGCACCAGCTGGATGGGCTGGACGGGGTTGTGGACCGCGTCGTCCTCCTCGAGGCGGGGCGGATCATCGCGGCTGCTGAGCTGCCCGCGCTGCACGCCCGCCGCTGGGTGGAAGTGGTCACCGTGCCGCCGGCGCCTGCGGGCCTGCCGGCTGCGGCCCAAGTGCTGGCCGCGAGCAACGGCCGCCTGCGCCTGCGAGTACCCGAGGCGGTCCTGGCGGAGGCGGTGCGCGCTCTGGGGAGACGGCCCCTGCGGATCCACGAGCCGCGCCTGGAGGACCTCCTGCGCGATCCCTACCGCCTGCTCCACGAGGGGGACCTATGAACAGCGTCCGGGTGCTGGCCCGCTGGGATACCCGCGCCGTGCTGCGCGACCGCTGGTTCGTCTCCGCTGCCGCCGCCTTCGGCGCGCTCACCCTCGCCGCAGCCGCGCTGGCCCTGGCCAGCCCTCCCATCGCCGGCCTCTCCTCCTTCGACCGCATCACCGCCACCCTGATCCACCTGACGATGCTGTTCGCGCCGCTGCTCGGCCTGACCGCCGGCGCCGGGTGGATCGCTGGCGAGCGCGAGACGGGCGCCCTCGTCACCCTCCTCAGCCAGCCATTGCAGCGGACGGAGCTGTTCGCCGGCAAGTACCTGGGGGTGGCACGGGCACTGCTGGCCGCCATGCTGGTGGGATTTGGTACGGCCGGGATGCTCCTGGCGGCGCGCGTGGGCACGGACCGACTGCCCGCCTTCCTCTGGCTGGTTGTGCTGGCGCTGGTGCTGGCTGTGGCATCGCTCTCCCTGGGCTTCCTCCTCTCTGCGACAGCGCCCAACCGCAGCCGGGCCCTGGGTGCGGCGCTGCTCGCCTGGCTCGTCCTGGTTATCGTCAGCGACCTGGGAATTTTGGGGACGGCCCTCATCCTGCGCCTCCCCGCGCCGGTGGTCCTGGTGTTGGCCGCGCTCAACCCGGTGAGCGCCTTTCGCATGGCCGCAATCCTGGGGGTCAGCGGCACCGCGGAGCTGCTGGGGCCCGTGGGGCTCTACGCGGGGGAGCGCCTCGGGCCAGCCGGCCTGATGGCCGCACTGTGCGCGGTGCTCGTCTTCTGGGCCGCCGGCGCCTACTACGCCGGCCGGATACGGTTCACGCGAGTGGTAGAGACGTGATGGCCGAGCGCCCGTGGCAGTTGATCCTGCCGTACCTGATGCTGCTTGTGGCGGTGGGCATCATTTTCGCCGCCTGCACGCCCGCAGCGCAGACGACGGTCGGTGAGGGAGACTGGCAGACGCACCTGACGGTGACGCCGCAGCGGCCGGCGGCGCTACGACCGGTCTTCCTGCAGGTGCGGCTGACAGACCGCCAGGGCGCGCCTCTGGACGTGGCGGAGCTGGAGGGCTTTGCCGGGATGCCGGAGATGGAGCACGGTGAGTCGCGGATCGCCTTCCGCCGTACCGCCCCAGGCGTCTACGTCGCCGAGCACACCTTCTCCATGGACGGCCGGTGGGTGATCAGGCTGCGCGGACGGCGTGACGGCGTTCCGTTTGTCGGCCGCGTGTCCGTCGATGTGGGCAGGTGACGGCGCTACTGCCGGGGCGGCAGGGAGGCGGCGCGGATCCAGGAGACGGCCATGGCGTAAGCAAAGAGCAGCCCGCCGCCCAGGAAGAGCAGGCTCCCGCCCCTGGCCAGGGCCGGCTGCGCGAAGAGGACGCCGCCTGTCAGCAGCAGGCTCCCCGATAGAGTGAGGTAGAAGGAAGGCACGCCGACCACAGGATAGTATGGCGCCGCCAGCCGGGGCACTTCCGCGGCCGGGATGCCCAGCGCAAACCGGTAGTACCACATAAGGAACGGCGTGACCTTGTAAAGCTGCCCCATGATGGCCAGGCTGAGCCAGCCAACCAGGAACAGCACCGCGGCGGCCGCAGCCGCACGGCGCCCCTCTGTGCCCAAGCCACCTGCGGCCCACACTCCAGCAAGGATGGACAGGAGGACCGTCTGCCCCAGGATCGCCCACCAGTGGTGGATGGTCAAATCAGGCTTGGCCTGCTGCCGTGCCCGCAGGACCCGCAGCAGGCTCCCCGCGTAGAGCAGCCCTGAGGCGGCCAGCAGCGCTGCGCCGAACCTCGCAGGCGGCGGCGCTCCAAGCAGCGCCGCCGCCACCAGGAGGAGCACTCCGGCGTTCAGGGGGAGCAGAGCCGGGAGGAGAGGTATCGCCCGGGCCGCAGCGCCGGCGTGCGTCTCCCCGCTCCCCGCATCCGCCCTCGCCTCTATCCGGTGCAGCCCGACGAACCGCGGCAGGAGGTAGGCGGAGACGCTGACGACGAGCTGGGCGAACCACCCTCCCAGGCCCAGCGCCGCGTGGACGCCCCACGCGGCGTCCCCCAGCAGCCCACGCCAGAACGGCCACCGCCAGTTGAGCGCCGCCAGCACCCCCCAGGTCGCGGTCAGCAGCAGGTATCCCAGTGCCAGCGCCACGCCGCTTGCCTCCGGTGTCCAGCGGCGGCGTCGCCGGGCGATGCGCGCCGTCAGCCAGAGAAAGTAGGTGATCCCAATCCAAGCCACCAGTCCGCCAGCGGCAACCCAGGGGACGCGCCGCAGGAGCAACCCGCCCACCAGCGTTGCGGCACCCGCAAGGCTGAGGCCATACTGGATGAGTGCGCCTCGGCCCGGCCGCCGCGGCACTCCGACCATTGCGGGGAACATCTGGTGGATCGCCCCCATCGCCAGCAGCGTACCCCAGCCCAGGGTGACCAGGTGGTTCACGGCCAGGACGGGGTAAGTGCGGAACGTCCCCGCGGCCAGCTGCGGAGAGACCGACGCCAGCCCCGCGCCGGCCACGGGCAGGAGGAGGACGGAGGTGACCATGAAGGGCACGGCGGACGTCATGCCGGGGAGGGCGGCGAACCGCGCGATCAACGTGCGCACATCGTCTATGGTCCCTCCCGCGTAGGCGGACAGCAAGAGGAGGAGAGCGATGAGCCTGTACCTGCTGCTCAAGTTCCTGCACGTGCTGGCGGCGATGATCGCCGTGGGTACCAACGCCACCTACGGACTGCTCCTGGCGCGCGCCCACCGGGAGCCGGCGCACCTGAGCCACGTCCGCGAGAGCGTGCGCGCGCTGGACCGCCTCATCGCCAACCCCGCCTATGCCGTAGTCCTGGTGACTGGCCTGCTGCTGGTATGGGTCGGCCCAGTACCCCTGGCCGCTCCTTGGCTGCTCGGCGCCCTGCTGCTGTTTCTTTTGGTTGCCATCCTGGGCCTGGGCGTATTGACGCCGCTGACCGGACGCCAGAGCCAGGTCCTGCGGCTCCACGGTCCGGAGGCGCCGGAGTATACCCGGCTGCGGCGGCAGATCAACCGGATCAGTGGTCTGGCCGCCGCACTGGTCCTGCTCATCCTCTTCCTGATGGTGGTGAAGCCCCGGCCGTAGGGATGCCGGCCTGTGTGGCGGTCAGTGGCCTGAGGCAACCACCGGTACCGCCGTCGCCGCCCTAGTAGATGAACTCCTCGATGTCGTAGTGGGCTACGCGCGGGCCGCCGCCCGGGGGGAAGCGCAGGCCTTGGTGCAGCGCCCGGAGCTGGGCGCGCGTCTCGGCATCGGAAAGCGGCCGCAGGTCCCGTGCGGGAGCGGCCCCCCCTGCCGTGGCGGGAGGTTGCCGGAAGGTGGAGAGGTAGATCAGGTCCCCGGGGCCCAGAGGCAGGGAGTTGAGCAGGCCGAGGGTGCGGGCCACGTGGCTATTGGCGAACTCTCTCCCCCCGATCCCGGCCAGCACGATAACCCCCACCGACAGGCCGGCCGCCTTCAGGGTCTGCACCAGTGCGGCCGCCTCCGCCGCCTGCTGTGGCTTGTTCAGGAAGCGCAGCAGGTCGTCGTCTCCGCTCTCCACCCCCACGTATACGCGGCGCAGCCCCGCGGCGCGCAGTCGGGCGAAGTCGTCCACGGAGCGGCGCTTCCCTGTGAAGACGTCGAGGAAGGCGCCGACGGGCCCGGGATCGCGCCCCATGCGCGCGCACCACTCCGCGACCACCTGCAGCCGGGCCAGCAGGTCGTCCACCGGCAGCAGCAGCGCGTTGGCCTCGCCCAGGAAGATGCCGCGGCGCAGGCTCACACCCTCGGCGAGAAACCGGCCCACCGCCTCCACGTGCGCCACGAACTCGGGAATGGGTTTCACGCGGAAGGGAACATCGCGGTAGAAGGTGCAGAAGGCGCAGCGGTTCCAGTGGCAACCTTCTGTGACCTGCAGGACCAGCGCTAGGTACTGGTCGGGGGGGAGGATGCCTACGGGCCGGTAAGCCTGGAGGAAGCGGGCCACGTCCAGCCGCGCGGCCCTGCTGTCAAAGGCTGCCGCAGCGGAAACCAACCGCGCCGCCTCCGCCTCCGATGGGCGGGCACGGGCGGTCCAGAGAAGCTCCGCCTCACCCCGCTCCAGGGCCCGGCCGGCGGCAGCCGCCACATGCGCCGCCCGGTCGAGGAATGCCGAGGCTTCTTCTGCGGGCAGGGGGCGGCGCAGGGGGGTGCGGACGCCGTGCACCGTGACCGTGTGCTTCTCGATCATCCGCCCATCCAGTGCGCGACGGTAGAGGCGCTGCCCGACCCAGGCAGCAAAGAGCCGGCCGGCCCGGTCGTAGGTGAAGATCGCCTCCTCGCCATTCCACGCCGTGATGACCAGGCTCTCGTCCTTCACCGTAATCCGGTGGCTCTTGCCGGCCGCTGGGCCGGACGATCCGGGACGAGGGGATTCGACTGGGTGCGTGTCCACCTTTCAACTAGTGGAGGGGTCGGTCGCGCAGGGGCAGCAGCAGGAGGAGAGCGGTGGTGGCCGTGGCGCCGCCGTAGAAGAAGGGAGCCGCGGGACCGAGGGAATCCCACAATCGCCCGGCGACGAGGCTGGCCGGCAGCAGCGCCAGCCCCGTGGCCGTGGCGAAGGTCCCCAGCGCGGTGGCCCGCAGCGGGGCGGGGACCAGGTCCACCACAAGGGCCCGCTGGGCTCCCTCCGCGAGCGCGTAGTAGACACCGTAGACCAGAAAGAGCGCGGGCACGGCCCAGCGGCCCGCCGGGGCGCGGAGGAGAGCGAAGCCGAAATAGACGACGGCGAAGACGGCGTACCCCACGACGAGAATGCGCCGCCGGCCCATCCGGTCGGAGAGCGCGCCCGCCGGCGTCGACAGCAGCGCGTAGACCATGTTGAAGGCGAAGTAGACCAGCGGGATCACCGCCGCCGGCAGGCCCAGGTTCCTGGCCCGCAGGATGAGGAAGGCGTCCGAGGAGTTGCCGAGGGCAAAGACCGTGGCCGCCAGCGTGAAGTGGGCGAAGGGACGGCCCAGCCCGACGAATGCCAGGCGGGGCGGAGGCGCGGCGACGGCGGGCCGGCCCACATCGTGCAGGAACAGGGCGGCGGTCAAAATGCCGGCCGCTCCTGGGATGGCGGCAACCCAGAAGACGGTGCGGTAGTGCTCCGGGGCCATTGCCAGGACGGCGAAGGCCAGCAGCGGCCCCACCGCGGCCCCGGCGGTGTCCATGGCCCGGTGGAAACCGAAGGCCAGCCCGCGGTGTTGCGCCACCACGGAGTCGGCGATGAGCGCGTCGCGCGGCGCGGTCCGCACCCCCTTGCCCACCCGATCGACAAACCGCACCGCCAGCACGTGCGGCCAAGTCCCAGCCACGGCCAGAAGAGGCTTGGTGAGGTTTGAGAGAGCGTACCCGGCCACGACGAGCGGCTTGCGCCGGCCGGCACGGTCGGAGAGCCACCCGGCGAAGACGCGCAGGACGCTGGCGGTGCTCTCAGCGACCCCCTCGATCAGCCCCACTGCGGCCACCGGCGCCCGCAGCGTCACCGTGAGGAACAGCGGCAGCACGGGGGCGATCATCTCCGAGGCGATGTCGGTGAAGAAGCTTACCAGCCCGGCAACGAGGACGTTGCCGCCAAGATATCGGAAGCGCGCAGAAGGGATGGCGGCGTCCGCCGCGCCAGGACGGGAAGCCCGGGTCACGACACCACCCCGCTCACGGCTTTAGCCTATCAGGCCCGGCCCGACGGGGGGATCCCCCTGTGGGGTCGTACCGCTGCGGACCTCAGCGCCACACAATCCCGGGGGCGCCGGCGAACTTGTGCAGCACGCGCTGCCAGGAGGTCCCTTCCTCTCCCATAGGCTCGTCGTGAAACCGGTAGTCGTGCTTCCGCCAGAACTCGGACAGTTCGTGGCTCAGCCGCTCGACCAGCCGGCGCTCTGTGCGCAGCAACCACTCCAGATCGGCGGCGTCGGCCGTCTGCGCCGAGACGGCGGCCAGATGCCGCAGGCAGAGGCCAAGGCTGTTCCCGTAGCGGGCGCGGAAGTCCGCATCCGCCGCCGCCCGCGCCGCCGCCGCTACGTACCGATCCTCGGCGGCCCACTGTTCGCGGCAGGCGGGACAGGGCCGCCGCCCCGTCAGCCACGCCCGGATCCCGCGCGCCGCCTCCTGGTGGGCCTGGCCCGCACGCGCCAGCCAGCGCCGTCCGCCGCCCACGCCCACCGCCTGCTGCTCGGCGGTGGCGATGAACGCGCGGCGGAATTCCTCCAGGAGGTGGCGGTAGACGATGGCCACACCGGTGGGGCTGTTGAGGAACGCGGGCAGCCGCCAGGCGTGCGCAGGGCAGAAGCCGCGCGCCGCGATGAGCTCCTCACGGAACCAGGGGTCGTTCACACCTTCGTAGAGGAATCCCCACAGGAACCTGCGCACGCTCTCCAGGCTGAGGTGGCAGACGGGGCAATGGCCGCGATCCAGAGCCCCCAGCAGGGCGTGAAACAGCATGTCGCGCTGCACCGGCCTACCCGCTCCTGTTCTGCTCCCGCGGGCGGGTGCGCAGCGCGTCCGCCGCGGCCGCCCGGTCGGGCGCGTCGTCCGACGAAGGCTGCCCGGGCGAGGCTTCTCCCCCCAGCTGCGCCTCCAGTTCCGCCACCACCCTCCGCAGGCGCGCTCGCCGGGCCTCCTGCAGCGCCAGCGACTCCTGGAACTGGGCATTGGTCGCCTCAAGTCCGGTGATGTTCATCTGCAGTCCGCGGATGGCCTCGTCCGCCAGGTAGGCGCGGTGGCGCAAAGATGCCAGCTCCGCCCGCGCCGCGGCCCATTCGTTGAAGACCTCGGAGAAGGTCCGGTCGGGCAGGGTGAGGGCGTCGGCACCGTATGCCAGTAGGATCTTCACGCCCTCCTCCGCCGTCCACCCTTTCTCTCGGATGAAGTCGGCAAACCTCTCGCCCAGGACCCCGGGCATGCGGACGCGCAGCCGATGCAGCGGGGGGAAGACGACCCGACGTGTCATCGGCCTCTCCCGGTGAGCCGGCGCGCGATGCGCTCCCAGAGGCCGGGCCGGCGGAAGGCGGTCGAGGAGGAGGACGGCGACGAGTTCAACCGGTCGATCCGCGCCTGCAGCAGGGCGTTCTCCTCGCGCAGCGACCGCATCCGCTGCCGGTTCTCCCTGAGGGCATTACCCAGCGCGTGCGCCCGCTCACTCAGCCCATGCATCCTCATTTCCGCGACGATGGTGCGGGCGCGCATGGAAACCACCAGCGCCGCGGTCTCGCGGCGGCGGAGTTCCTGAGCGCGGCGGGTGGCGGCGCCTTTGGCCTCGCCCGACGCCTCCCACTCCTCCTCGTCCCGACGGTAGCGCTCCAGGCCCAGCTCCAGCAGCCAGGGGAGGTCCGCCTCCGGGTCGCGCCCGTGGGATTCCAGAGCGCGGCGGATGGTCGACCAATCGTCCTCCAGCAGCTCGACCTCGATCTCCCATTCCACCGACGTCCTCATGGCTGAGAATCCCGCGCGCTCATGGCCCAGAAACAAAGAGCCCCTGCCGACCTACGATCAGCAGGAGCTATCAGCCCCGGTAGGGGCACAGGCGAGCTCCATCGCCTATGCGGTTGCAGTTTGAGTGTGGCATGGGCGGGGCGCGGTGTCAACGGCACTGCGACGGCCGACGGCCGCGACGCCCACGACGCCGCCGCAGCGCGGACCGTTGCGCCTGAGGGCACATTGGACGATCATATGGGGGAGGAGAACGGGCCAGAGTATGCCGTCTTTCGCCCTGCTGGGCTTGCTGTCCGTCGGCATCGGCATCGAGCTGGCGGTGACGGCTTTTCTCCTCCTGCGGTTCCTGGAAAGCCGAGAGGCCCAGGTGGGCTGGTGGGCAGCGGCCTTCGCCCTCTACACCGCCCACGTGCTGCTGGAGGCGCTGGCCTTCCTCTGGCCGGGCGCTATTGTCCTGCGGCACCTTTTCTTCGTACTGGCGGCCGCAGCCATCGCCCGCAGCCTGGGACCGCTCTCCCTGCCGCTTTCACCGTTGCTGGCGGTGGTGGCCATCGTCCTTTCCGCGCTGCTGCTGCCTTCCTCCCCGGGCTGGGCGGCCGTTCCGCCGTCGCTGCTGGGCGGCGCCTGGTTCGTCCTGGCGGCGATGCGCTACGTCCACGTGGTGGGCAGCCTGGAGGAGCGCTCCTCCCTGCTGGTATTTGGCGGCCTCCTGCTCACCGGGGTCATCTCCCTGGCCTATCCGCTCCTGCGGCCGCAGCCCATCTGGGTCGGCGTGGGCGCGGTGCTCTCCGGGCTCTTCACCATCGCCTTCGCCCTGGGGGTGCTGCTGCGGAGCTGGGCCCGCGCCCGCGACCTGGCCACGGTCAACGCTGTGGCCGAGACCCTGAACCGCTCCACCAACATCCAGGAGGCGCTGCAGACATCCCTGCAGCGGGTCGTGGAGCTGATGAACCTGCGCAGCGGGTGGGTCTTCATCCAGGAAGACGGCGGCTATACCCTGGCCGCGCACCGCGCCCTGCCGGAGCCTCTGGCCGCCAACGACGCCGCGGCCATGGCGGGCGACTGCCGCTGCCTGCAGCTCCTGCGCGAGGGACGGTTGCGCCAGGCCGTGAACACCGTCCCCTGCCTGCGGCTGGAGAACGCCGGGTGGCCTCAGGTGCGCCATGCCAGTGTGCCGCTGTATACCGCGGGGCGGGCGGTGGGCGTGATGAACCTCCTCCTGCCGGAGGGCCGCAACCTGGTGGGCCGGGAGCTGGACATGCTGGCCGCTGTGGGTCATCAGATCGCACTGGCCGTGGAACGGAACCGTCTCTTCGAGGAGGTGCGGGCCAAGGAAGCCGCGCGAGGAGAGCTGATCGAGAAGCTGCTCACCGCGCAGGAGGACGAACGGCGACGCATCGCCCGGGAGCTGCACGATGAGGCGGGGCAGGCCCTGACCGCCCTCATCCTCAACCTGGAGATGGCCGAACGGGCCGCTCCGCCGGGGGAGGCGGCTCGGCTGGAGCGGCTGCGTGCCATAGCCGAACACACCCTGGGGGAGCTGCGCACGCTGATCTACGAGCTGCGCCCTACCATCCTGGACGACCTGGGGCTGGGGGCGGCCATCCGCTGGCTGGTCAAGGAGGTCGTGGAGCCCAACGGCATCAAGGTGGACCTACAGCTGCAGGGGCTGGAGCGACGCCTGCCGCACGCGGTGGAGACCGCAGTCTTCCGCATCGCCCAGGAAGCGTTCAATAATATGCTCAAGCATGCGCAGGCCTCCCATGCCCGGGTGGCCGTGGGAGTCGACCACCGGGAAGTCAGCATCACGGTGGAGGACAACGGCCGGGGCTTCAACCCGGCGGCAGTGCCGCCCAGCCGTACGGGGCGGGGGCTGGGGCTGCTGGGGATGCGCGAACGGGCGGAACTGCTGGGGGGCAGGCTGGTGGTGGAGAGCACGCTCGGGCAGGGGACTCGGGTGCATGGCGTGCTTCCCCTGCGCGACGGCGGAGGGTAGGAGGTCACGTGGCCAAGATCAAGGTTGTCATCGCCGATGACCACGCGGTGGTCCGCGAGGGTATCAAGATGATCCTCAGCCGGGAGCCGGACATCGAGATCGTGGGCGAGGCTGGCAACGGCCGCGAAGCCCTGGACCTGGTGGCCAAGACCAAGCCGCACGTGGTGGTGATGGACATCTCCATGCCGGAGATGGGGGGCGTGGAGGCCACGCGCCGCGTCAAGGAAGCCCATCCCAAGGTGAACGTGCTGGCGCTGACCATGCACGAGGACGAGAGCTACGTCTTCCAGCTGCTCAAGGCCGGCGCTTCGGGATACGTGCTCAAGCGGGGAGCGGCGCAGGACCTGGTGCAGGCCATCCGCTCCGCCGCCCGCGGCGAGGCCTTCCTCTATCCGTCCGTGGCGCGCAGCGTCCTGGCCGACTACTTGAAGCGGGTGGAGGCCGGCGAGGAGCGGCACCGCTTCGACGGGCTGACGGACCGCGAGAGGGAGATCCTGGCCCTGATCGCCGAGGGGCTGTCCAATCAGGAGATCGCCCGGAAGCTGTACATCAGCATCAAGACCGTGCAGACCCACCGCACGCACATCATGGAGAAGCTGGACCTGCACAACCGGGCCCAGCTGGTCCGCTACGCCATCCGCAAGGGCCTGATCGAGCCCTAGAGCACCCGCCCCTTGCCCGGAAAATCGGTCAGCCGCCCGATTCCCCCTCCCCATTCCCGACGTTAGGCTGGAACCCAAGATATTGCGGTGTCTGCGGCAATGGTCCGGGTCCTCATCGTCGAGCAGTTTCCCACGACCGCGGCGGTTATCCGCACGCTGCTGGCGGCCTCATCGCGTGTCAGCGTGGTCGGGGAGGCCTCGGAGGCGCCCCATGCGCTGCGGCTGCTGGAGCACCTCCGCCCCGACGTTGTCATCCTGGACGGGGCGCTGGGGCACCGGGATGGCCACAGCCTGATCCGGCAGATGAAGGAGGCCCAGCCCACGGTGCGCCTGATCGTCCTCAGCGACCATCCCGACCCCCTCTACCGGGAGGCGGCGGCCGCCTCGGGCGCCGACCGCCTCATCCTGAAGGTGCATCTGGTCACCGAACTGCTCCCGGCCATCCGCGCTGTCGCCCCGGGGGCCGGTCCGGCCTAACCAAGACCCCTCAGGCGCCTCCCCTGGCCCGGGCCCGCACGCTGACCCGGATGGTGCGGGTGATCCAGAAGACGTTCCAGGCCACCAGGAGCATCCCCAGCATGGCCAGCCGCGTGACGTTGACGATGGGCTGGACCCTGAGCTTCCCTTCCACTACCTCGACCAGGGCCAGCGGCTCCACGCGCAGCCCCCCGCCCCCGCCGCCCCCGGTCGCCCCGTTCCCACCGGCCTTGGGCGCCTGCCCGCCGCCCAGGCCGAAGCCGTAGGCGACGGAGGCCACGGGAATGACCTTCCGACCCTCGATCTCCATCACCTCACCGAAGACGACACGCACGCCGGCCTGCCCCTGCATCTCCCGCAGTCGCTGTTGTAGCTCTTCCAGCATCTCCTGTCCCTCCTCCCGGGGTCAGCGGACGATGAGCACGGGGCAGGGCGCTTCCTGCACCACCCGCTGGCTCACCGAGCCCAGCAGTGCCGCTTCCAGGCGTCCCAGTCCCCGCGACCCCATCACTATCAGGTCGCAATTCCTGGTGCGAGCCACCCGCAGGATCGCGTCCGCAGCCGGCCCCTCCAATACCTCCTCCTCGAAGGGCACTCCCTCCCGCTCCAGAATCGCCGTGGCTTCACGCGCCACGGCCTGGCCCTCGGCCGGACGCCTGGCCATCAGCTCCTCAAGGTAGGGGCTGCCCAGGTCCCGAGGGATAGGCTCGTAGGCGGTGACGACGATGACCCGAGCCTGCCGCCCTCGCGCCATCTCGA
>ENA-ORXB01001150-ORXB01001150.1-sediment-metagenome-genome-assembly--contig:-NODE-1150-length-35557-cov-4.212655_pt1 | contig 35557 bp, 31 predicted proteins | sample MGYA00237863_ERZ511475 | MGnify/ENA primary metagenome ERZ511475 (study PRJEB26305, sample SAMN06343858) | sediment metagenome | isolation source: hot spring sediment | place: Canada: British Columbia... | reverse complement strand
GGTCTTCGCCGTGAATATTTCACGTCTAGCGTCTACAAACAAAAACGCCCGCGCATTGTTTTCATTGCACACTTTTTATGCTTATCACCCGCCTAATTTTACGCAGGTCTTCGCCGTGAATATTTCACGTCTAGCGTCTACAAACAAAAACGCCCGCGCATTGTTTTCATTGCACACTTTTTGTGGTTATCACCCGGCTAATTTTACGCAGGTCTTCGCCGTGAATGCGCTTGCCCATCTCAAGGTAAGAATGGACTCCTACGGCAGCTCGGCGCAATCGCTTATATGGCGCGCCTTCCTTTCGGGGCTCATTGGTAAGCTCATCTTCTCTTCGCCATTGCCTGACGCCGCGCTTAAGGGGGGTCTTTTTCAGGCCGTCTTTTTCGCCGCCCAAGCTTGATATACAATCGGTCACAGGCAGGCGATGGTCACGGAAAGGAGTCCCCTTGAACATTCTTTTCATATGCAAGACTTTGCCCCATGCCCGGGTTATCGGGGGACCCATAATCGTTTATAACCGCGTGCGGCTGCTCAGCGAGAGCCACCGGGTATCGCTGCTCTGTTTCGTGAGCGAGGAGGAGAAGGAATACACGGGCTCCGTTGCCCGCTTCTGCGTGGACTTTCAGGCGGTCCCCATGCCGGCGTCGCCGACGGCTTTGGCGAAAATTAGAAACATATTCCATTCCCCGGTCCCTCCCTATTTCATGCACTGCTATTCCCCCTTCATGTACGAGAGACTGGGAGAGATGGTGCGGAAAAATCCCTACGACGTGGTGGTCTCCGAGTACTCCATGGTGGCCCAGTACCTCTACCGCAATCCCGACCTGGAGGGCATGAAGAGGGTCATGTCGGTGCACGAATGTTATTATCTGGCGCGCCGCAAGGCCTTCAAGGTGCAGGGGCTCTCCCGCGAGGGGCTGTCCGCCTTGTTCAACCTGAAGGGACTGAAGAAGTTCGAGTTCGGTATGTACGCCGACGCCGACCGCGTCCTGACCCTGACCCCGGAGGGAAGGGACGAGCTTTTAGCGATACGGCCCGATTTAAAAATCTCCGTGGTGCCCCACGGCGTTGACGTGGATTATTTCCGTCCCTCCGGGAAGGAGGCGAAGGAGGAGGCGGTAATGTTTCTGGGCAACTACCCTCATGACCCCAACCGGGACGCGGTCATCTACTTCCGCGACCGCATCTGGCCGCTGATAAAAGAGAGGGTGCCGGAGGCCCGCTTTTACGTGGTGGGGAAGGACCCCACGCCGGAGCTGGAGGAGCTGGGCCGCAAGGATCCCTCTATAGTGGTCACCGGCACCGTCGAGGACGTGCGCCCTTTCTTCGAAAAAAGCAAGCTCTTCGTCAACCCGGTGAGGATCGGGGGCGGTTTCCGCGGCAAGGTGCTTGAGGCCATGGCCATGGGCATGCCCATCGTTTCCACCTCCCTGGGGGCGGAGGGGGTAAGTGCCGTGAGCGGAGAGGACATGCTCATCGCCGACGACCCCCGGGACTTCGCCGCGGCAGTGGTCCGTCTTATGGAAAATGATTCCATGTGCGAGCGGCTGGGGGAAAGAGCCCGCTCCCTTGCCGTGGAGCGGTTCTCCTGGGAGAAGGGTGTCGAGGAGCTGGAAGGTGTCCTCGACGAGGTCGTCGGCGGGTAAGCTCGACACCAAAGCTTTTTCCGGGGTCGTGCCGGGGGTTGGGGGCAGGGTCTCGCTTGGCTCCGTACGCTCGCTGCGACCGACCCCCAGGCCCCCGGGGCGGGGTGAGAAGCGATGGAAGGATGAAAAGACCCAATACCCATCGCTTAAAACCCGGTGCTTGGTGGTTAACCCAGTATGCTGAGATGGTATAGGGACCTCTTAGTTCCCCAGCCAGCATGGGTTATATTTATATCAGCTGCCCAGGTCCTCTTCCAGTACCTCCAGCACGTATTCCAGAAAGCGGGGGCCGTATCCGCCCTCGGCGTGGATGTAATCCTGGAATATCTTCAAGCGGCAGTTGCCGCCTGCCCGGCGCTGCAGCTCCCGGGCCTGTTCGGGCTCGAAGACGAAATCGTCCTCCCCGTGGATGATGGTCAGGGGCTGGGGGGCTACGCGGTGCACCAACGAGGCGGGCGGATCGGCGTGTTTGCTGATCTTGTCGATCTTCACCCCGAACCGGCGCGAGCCGTAAGCCCGCCCGATGGGGTTGCCGACTATGAACCTGATCAGCCTGGCGCCGGGCGCGCGCGAGCTCCGCACATCGGCCGGCACGCTCACCGCGATCACCGCGTCCAGGCCGCCGAATTGGGCGGCGTACCTTAAAAGCGCCACCCCGCCCATGGAGAATCCGATAACCGCAAGCTTGAGGTTGCCGTCCTCCCGGGCCAGGTCCACGACGGCCCGGAGGTCGTTCACCTCCAGGTACCCGAAGGTGGATCGCCCCGGAGACAGGCCGTGGCCCCTGAAATCGAAAGTGTAAACGGTGTACAGGTCGGCGAGGTCCTGGGCCAGGGCCACCAGGTTGAGAATGTTCTTGTTGCCCCCGAAGCCGTGGCAGATGATCACCCCCCGCCCCGGCTCGGCCCCCAGCCGCAGGGTGTCCAGATAGGCGCCGTCCGAGGTCACCACGGTGCGTCGCAGCGTGGGGAGGGTATAGGCCGCGAACATACCGTCGCCGAGCAGATCTTTGCTTGACTTGCTTTCCATGTCTCGGTTGCTCTTCTTCCCCGTTCCTGCCCGAAGGGCGGTTACCCCAGGTTCCCACCGACCATTTATTTATTATAAAAGTAAAAGGGATGCCGGTAACGCTGTTTGCCGTCTGGGCGGGTATTGCGGCCGCGTTAATTCTTGTCGGTAAAAAAACCATTAGGAGGAATTGCGGGGGGATACCCTGCCCACCACAACCATGCCCTTTTTCGTAGAAGGCCCTTCGGGAGGGGAAAGGGTCTGAGAAGCCTCTTCGATGGGAGCGCGCGTTGGATAACGGCGGGTCAAGGGGTAGCATTAAGGTGTCGATAAATTTTTCCATGGCGAGGAGAGTAGGCGGCGTTTATTCGAGCAGGTGGGAGGGGAGAGAATTGAAGCCGGTAATGGCATTCCGGGGAGTGGTTGCCTTTTTCGTCCTTGCGCTCATGGTTCTGCCGCTGTTGCCGGCTCTTGGCTGTGGAGGTTCGCATACCACCACCCAAGAGGAAAGGCTCGAGAACGAAGAGGTTCCCGCCCAGGAAGAGAAGGAAGTCTCCTCCAACAAGGTCACGGGAGGGGGCAAAACGACCGTACACATGTGTGGGCGCTCCGTGCTCGCGGGGTGGTTCGAGCATTGGGGATGGGATTACGATCCGCAAAACCCGGTTGAGATCGACGGCCACACCCTCATCTATCACGAGATGGAATCGCCGCCGGAAATAACCGATACCGCCGTGGCGGTAGCCAGGGCTATGGGAGCGCAGGGAGGGGGCATTATGTTCTTCAAGCTGTGCTTCGCCGACTTCACGGGCGGGGACGAGCAAAGCGCCCGCGAGAACCTGGCCGCCAACCAGGAGATCATCCGCGAGGTAACAAAGGTCGCCGTGAACCAGCAAGGACTTACCCTCATCCTCGGAAACGCCCTCCCCATGGTCAAGCAGTATACGGACGACTGGCTGGTGTGGAACCACCGCCGGTATAACGGCTTCCTCGAGGACTTGGCCGCCGCCTATAAAGGCCGCGTTCTTGTGCTGGACCTCTACGGAGCCTTGGCCTCGCCCGAGGGCTGGCTGCGCCCCGAATACGCCGCCGATACGGAGGACTCGCACCTCAACGGCAACGCCTATGCCGCGCTGGACGCGGTTTTGCGCCAACTCCTCGTCGCGCTGCCCCCCGCTCCCTAAGGGCGCTTTCTCGCCGTTGATATCAGTTTGGCACCACCGGCAGTATCAAGCGCGAGGGCAACTTCTTATTATGATAGGGCCAGATAAAGCCGGGGTTTTGGAGAGGCAGGATCATGATCAAGTCGGCGGTGGTGATCCTTAACCTGATGCGATGGCCCGCCTTGGACTTGTGATAGCAGGCTTGCATCTCGATGGGATGGGCGGCGTTATTGGCCATCTCCCAAGCCTTTCCATCATGGTGGCCCTCATACCATCCCTGGCTTATGAGGGTTCCGCTCCCATCCGTCGCCACGTCGTAGACCCAGGGATCGAGCTGGGCGTAGCCATGTGAGCTCTGGCAAAAGGTCACCACTTTGGGAGCGACCGTTACCGTTAAGTCCTGGGTCAAGGGATCGGAAAAGTTCTGGATAACGGTTGTAATTATTTGACAGCAATCCATTGTTGTGTCGCATACCGGATTCCAGAGGCTCATCGTGAAGGCGGACAGGTTGCGTGTAAGCGCCGCCCAGCAGCATGCCGGCGATCAGGATTTTCAAGGCGTCATTGGGGTAGATGGAGAAGATGAGGTCGAAGAGGCCGTGCATGGGCACCACCGCCCTCACTCGCGGATAGCCCGGATCTCCTGGCCTGGGGTTCTCCCTGGGAGCGATAAGATGGGAAAAACAACCCCCCATGGAGTAACCGGTAACTCCGACCACCGGCCCCTTGTCGTCCCGGAGAACCGTGACACTGCCTGTCTTGTGCCTTTAGCGGCAGCAGTGATAAGATATGAGCGAAGTTTATTAATCTGTATATTATGCGTTTCAGAGCATATAGGGGAAGGGATACAAGCGTAAAAGATTCACATTGCTATGCGCGTTTATCGCTTGGTGATTGCGGAAAGCTCGCAATTTTCTGGCGTTCGGCGCGCGTAGAGAATGAGGCTTCGTAAACCATTCATGCCGAGAAAAGAATGACCCCTGGCAATATGCGGTGCGGTCGGGGACGTTGTTGACCGCGGGCGACAAGCGAAACAATCTCACCAAAGAAGAGCGGGCGGTGGAGCCTGTCCGATCGAAGCACACAGGTCGGGCTTTTATACGTAGGGTTGGAGAGAAAAGGGGGAAAGCGATGAGAAAGGGGATGTCGATGATGCTGAGGGCGGTGGCGATTTTGGTCATGGCGGCGCTCGTGGCCTTGCCGGCGGCAAGCCCCGCATGCGGGGCATCGGCCGATGCCGCAACCGACGCGACCTCGGGGAACCCGGCGCTGCCGCCGGAATTGTCCGAGAGCTCCAGGATCTGGAGCGGGCACGGGGTTGATGTATTGATTGAGCAGAAATATCTGTACGCCAAGCCGAAGCTTGATGTGGCCGTATCCTACCCCGAAGTGCTCAACTACATTCCATACCTTCGCTACGCGGTAAATGGCCAGAGCACCGCCGGCGCTCACGCGGTGGTGGTGGCTCTCTCCGGGATGCACGCGGGAAACAACGGCTTCGACTACTGGGCCAAGCAGTTGGTATCCCTGGCCAAGGCCGACAAGGGCATGAACGTCGAGGTCTGGGCCGTTGACCGCCGGGTGAATAACCTCGAGGACACCACCGGCCTGAACGAGGCCGAGAGGCTGGGGCGCGAGGGAAAGCTGGAGGAGGCGAAAAAGGCGCTGAACGGCTACTACTACGGCGGTTTGGAAATAAACGGCAGAAAATTCGCGGGATTCATCACCAACGAGAAAGCCCCCTACCTTACGGAGTTCGGGCTCAGGATAGCCATGGAGGACATCTATACCCTGATAAAGTTCGCGTTCCCCGACCAGAACGTCAGGAAGAAAAGGGTATACGTAGCGGGCGACTCCCTGGGGGCGGTTATGACCGCGGACTTCGCCTGTTGGGATTTTGACGGCAACGCCAGTACCACGGCGGACATCGGCTACAACAACATCGCCGGAGTCATCGCCCTGGACGCCTTGATGACCCCGAATGCCCTTCCCATAAACCAGGATGTCCTGAGGATCATCTCCAATTTCCTCCCCGGCTTGTTCAGGGACCTCCTCAACATAACCAGCCTGGCCACCTACGAAGTGACCCTGAATATGCTGCGCAGCCGCATCATGCCCGTGCTCCTGCCAACCTCGGAGATCGGCTACGTCCCCGAAACCTACCTGGGGGTGGAGGTCAACGCCATGATGGCCGACGCCGCCCCGGACGCCGAATCCACTTTCTACCAGGAAACGGCGGGCCTGAATGTCGACCCCCGTACCGACATTATTTTGAGGTTGTGCATGTCCAGAGACCTCCTGCACTTCTTAAGCGGCGAGGTCTACCAGAAGAAGGTGCGTTTCACCAACGAGGCCCTCTTCGGGATGGTTTTCGACAACAACTTCAACCCCATCACCATGAACGAGTCGGCGGAGGGATTTCTGACCGGGGGGCCGATAATCGAGAAGAGCTTCCCCGGCATAGGAAACCTGGACGCTTTCCTGCCCAGCCTCATCTGGAACCCCATAAGCGGCTTCATGCCCTACGACACCATGTACATCCCGAACAGCACCACCGCCCTCTACAAGTGGGTGGAAGCTCATGAAATCGACAGCGACCCCACCGCCCGCAAATACACCAGCTCCAAGGATGAGGTGTCCAATCTACACGACGTGGCCAAGTGCTGCTACGAAGGTCCCAGCAACATAGCCGAGTGGTACTACACCACTAGGCTTTTCGCCGATCTCATGATCGCCAACACAGCCGGGGCCGATAGGTACGGCCTCAATGTCCTGCACGCCGACAACCTTTCCAAGGTGCCCACCTTCATCAGGCTGAACAAGGAGGGCACCAACATCGGCTACGCCAAAATGAACGGCATGAACACCACGGGCATCGAGATGCCCGGCCAGCACCTGGACGTGCTGATGGCGGACGTGGAGAGGGATGAGGTGTCCAAGGCCAAAACGGTCATGTACTGGCCGTTGTGCGACTGGATATACAGCATAAGCGGTCCTGTGGCCGCCCACAAGATAGTGGCTACCGCGGGCGCGGGAGGGAGCATAACCCCCTCGGGCACGATCGAGGTCGCTGGCGGAGCCAGCCAGACCTTCACCATCACCCCCAATGCCGGCTATAGCATAGCGGACGTATTGGTGGACGGCGTAAGCGTGGGCGCGGTGAGCACCTATACCTTCACCAAGGTGAATGCCGACCATACCATAACCGCGTCCTTCTCGGCTCAGAACCCGTGCGGAACGGGAAGCGGGACGGGCGTTATGGTGTTTGGGCTCTGCTTAGGTCTCCTTTCCTTCGCCGGTTCGGGGTTAAGGAGGCACCGGAAGCGTTCTTGCCGGAAGCCATAGATAAGGGCGTGTAAAGGGGGACGGTTTAATACCGTCCCCCTCTTTTCGCGGTACACCTAGGACGACGTACGGCCTTCGGTAGCCTCCGTCGCCAGGAGATTCAATTCCCCTGTCCGACGCTCGCTTTCAGGCGAGCTCCCGCCTTTGCCTGTTCTCCGCCGTGCGCGTGACGCGAAGAGTTCGTTGCTGATGCCATGGGGCGGCAGGGCGTCGATTGGCATGCGGCTTACGGGTTTCTACCCCTCTCATTGCGGAATATCGGCTGCAGGGGTTACATATAAGGAGTACGTAAGGAGCGCCGGCTTTACTTAAAGGGGGAGAGCGTTATGAGGACCAAGCAGCAGTACATCGAGGCGTTATCCAAGATGAGGAGAAACGTTTACTTCGACGGCCAGTTGATAGACCGCGCCAGCGAGCTCCAGATGGACTGCATCAATGTTATCGGGACCACTTACGACGAGGCGCAGAAGCCGGAAAACGAGGGCCTTCTGACCGCCATATCTCATCTTACGGGACGCAAGATCAACCGCTTTACCCACATCCATCAGAGCACGGAAGACCTGCATAAGAAACAGGACATGACCCGTTATCTCTGCCAGAAAGTAGGAGGTTGCATCCAGCGCTGCATGGGCATAGACGCCGCCAACGCCATCTACAACGTATCCTACGAGGCGGACAAGCAGAACAACGGCGCCACCTCCTACCACGAGAATTTCAAGAAATGGCTCATACGCTTCCAGGACGAGGACCTCATCGGCTGCTGCGCCCAGACGGACGTGAAAGGCGACCGCATGCTCCGCCCCGCCGACCAACCCAATCCCTCCTCCTACCTGCGCATCAAGGAGAGACTCGCGGACGGTATCGTGGTCGAGGGGTGCAAGCTGCATATCTCGGAGGCCTCGGTGGCCGACGAGATCCTGGTGGTGCCGACGCGCGCCCTGCGACCCGATGACGCCGATTACGCCGTTTCCTTCGCCGTTCCCGGCGACTGGGAAGGCCTGAAGCAGGTGGTGACCATCCACAACCTGCGGCCGAGGGAGGTTTACAAACGCGGTTTCACTCCCGGAGCGACGGACTCCTATCTCATCTTCGAGGACTGCTTCGTTCCCTGGGAGAGGGTTTTTCTGGCGGGAGAATACCTGCACGGCAGCGTCCTGGCCCTTCTCTTCGCCCTCTTCCACCGCCACTCCTATTCGGGTTGCAAACCGGCCATCGGAGACGTCATCCTGGGGACGGCGGCCCTGGCGGCGGAGATGAACAATATCCACAGACAGTCCCATGTGCGCGAGAAACTGGCCGAGATCATCATGACCGCCGAGCTCGGTTACGCCGCCGGTTATACGGCGTCGGACCTGGGAAGGCCGGAGGTCTACATGCCCGGGGTGGGGTTCGTGCCCTACGGCCCGGGTTCCTACATCCCGCACTCCATATATTGCAACGTGGGACGCTGTCTCACCGGCGAGGCCGTCTTCAGGGAAGCGGAGATCCTCTGCGACATCTCGGGTGGAGTGGTGGCCACCTTCCCCCACGAGAAGGATTTCGCCAATCCCGAGACCGGGGACCTGCTCCTGAAATACACCAAGCGCAATCCGGAGATCCCGGTAGAGGACCAGGCGCAGTTCTGGCGTTACCTAGGAGACATGCTTTGCTCGGCGACGGGCGGGATCGCCAATATCGGCAATTACCACGGCGGCGGCTCCCCCATCATGGAACAGATCGCCATCACCACCCAGTACGACATAGAATCCAGGAAGAAACTGGTAAGATATCTTGCGGGAATGAGCGGCGGAGACCGGGAGGTCTTCACCAGGCAGACGCGTGACGTCGCGGGTGCCGAGCCCGGTGGATAAAGGAATCGCCGTTCCCACGGGGCGGCGTGAGGAGGCAAGAAGAGCATGCTCATAGACCTGCACGTGCATACCGCGGTGTCCTCTCCCTGTTCCCAGATAGACCCCCATCAGTTGGTAAGGTTCGCTCCCGAGATCGGCCTGGACGCCGTCTGCGTCACCGAGCACGAGGAGATGGAGGGGGCCGAGTATGCCTGGCGCCTGGGGCGGGAAGCGGGCTTTACCGTTCTGCGCGGCATTGAGGTGTACACGGATTTGGGGGACATGCTCGTCTTCGGCCTCTACCGCCCCTCCTTCCCCCTCCAGACCCCTTTCAGGGAATTGGTGGACGAGGTAAAGGAGGCGGGGGGAGTGATTATCCCCTGCCACCCCTGCCGGGGAGCGCACGACCTCTTCGATACCATGGGGCCTGAGACGACCGGTTACCTAATGGCCCATATAGACGCCGTGGAGGTGCGCAACGGAGGCACCACCCCGGAGGCCAACCAGGCGGCGGAGAAAATGGCTGGGCGCTACGGCTTGCCCGGCGTGGGGGGAAGCGACGCCCACTTCCTCATGCAGGTAGGGCGTTGCCTGACCGTCTTCGAGCGGGATATAAGCGATGAGGAAGACCTGGTGAGGGAGATCAAGGCGGGAAGATGCCGGGCGGTTTACCTGGAGGAGTTGCGGGGAGCCTCATAGCGGCGCGGGGAGCTCATGATGGCGGGGATTTCCTTTTTCACTTCTCCTTGGTGATGCGGAAACGGCACCTCTCGCCGCCGCGGGGGAGCGCCTCCAGGACCTCCACCTTGAATTTGCCGCCGAGATTGGATATCAAGCCGGTGAACTCGTACTGGGAGCAGCTTTCCGCGCAGTCTATGCCTATGTGCTTGAAGTACCAGTCATACCAGGGATCCCTCTTGATGGTCAAGATCCCCTCCTCGCCGTTCATCTCGGCGTAGATCTGCTTGAGCTTGGGAAGGTAGGCCAGGGATTCGTTGTTCAGGAGCAGGAGAAGCTTCATGGCGTCCTCAACCGTGGGCTTAAGGCCGTACACCCTCACCAGCCGCTTGCCGGCGCTGCTGCCCAGGCCTTTCATGGCCGCGTTTATCAGTTCCTGCAACTGTTTTCTGTCGAGGCTTTCGCCGGCGTACTGGGCGATATCGTTGAAAACTCCCATAAGCGCGGCGTAAAGGGTGCGGTACTTATCGTCCACCGACATGGCCGGGCAGATCAGCATGTCCAATCCCATCACCTCCCAGGGAACCATTCTAACATCAACGGTTCCGGTGTTGGCAACATGGCCTGACTGATCCCGGCCGGGCGCGCGGCCCGCGCGTGCCGCCGCGAGGCCGGCCGTCACCTTGCTCGCTTATCCACGGACGAACGCATGTCCGGCCGGCGGCGATATATCCGGCATGCAACACGGCGTTGATGTCTTGGGCGGAACGGCGATGCCTTAAAGGGAAGTGGACTTCATTGGAAGGAGATGTTCTTCTTCAGAAAATCCGCTTCCTCCTGATTTGAGGAGGCGCCGTTTTTGGTGATGACGGAAAAATACATCATTTTATCCTTGAAGAAGAACAGGTAGTCCTGGGAAACCTGCAGGCCTTGCCCGCTGATAACCATGCTCATGAAAAGGGAGGGGATGCCGCAGGACATCTCCTCGACCGCGAACTTCTCGATCTTTAGGTTTATGCCGTAACCCTGGTAAGCCGCCTTGAACTGGTCGATGAGTTCGCTTTGGTGCTTTTCGAAGAAATCCTCCACGGCTTGAAATTCCTCGCTGCTCGGGCTGTCCATGATATAGGCCTTGCCGTGGCCGACGGCTATGGAGTTGGAAAGGGTGCCGTCCGAGAAAAGATAGTCCAGGCTTACATCCTGGTTCCCTTGCGCGGCGGCTTTTTCGAATTCCTTCATCATCTCCTCGCTGGCGGGTTCCCATCCCGGCGGAGCGGGTACGTTTATGGAAGGTTTTCCCTGCAGGGCGAGGAACACGGCCAAACCCGAAATAATCACAACCCCGAGCACGGCCAGCATGATGATAAGCGCCTTCTTGCCGCCGGAGCTTTTGCCCGCAGGGGCGGCACCGAAGCCCGGAGGATGAGCGCCCGGCGGTGGGGGCCGATAACCCGCCGGAAGGCCGGGCGTATAGCTGGGAGCCTGTCCCGGGAAAGGCGCGGGATGGTCCGGAGCTTGACCCGGCGGCTGGGGATAATCCGGAGAGCGCGTGCTTTCCCGAAAACCCTGGCCGACCGCTTCTTGAGGGGCTATGCCGACACCCTGCATATTGACGGTCGCGAAAGGCTGCTCACAAAGGTAACACCGCTCCGCCCTTTCGCCGTTGTCCGCTCCACACCTCGGACATTTCATGCCATCACCCCGCAGATCCAAATGACTTTGACGTATCGGGGATCTTGCCCATGAAACGTGGGTAATGGGGATATAATCCGGCAGAAAAACATCGCTTTCCTCGCGTGCCGGCCCCCGGCGGTCAGCGCCTGATTCCTCCGCCTGTCGCTGCCCACGTTTGTGGGGAAAGAACCGCTATATATTACTCGTCTCGAGGCGGAAGCACCTTTAAGGTTGGATAAGGCGGCATTGCCTCAGCCCCGTGAGGGAGTTGTTTGCAGCCCGCCCTTCCTCGGCCCTTCGGTGCCGGCACACGAGGCGGCGTCGTCGGGGCGCGGCGTACGAGGCCCGGGAACGTGTCAAGGCCGGCTTAGCATGGCTTGGAAAGCGTCAATACCTGGTTATGTGCTGTTCGCACAACCCGAAAAAGTTGTCTACCTCCACGGCGTCGTCGCCTTTGCCCAGCCTGCCCCGAAAAAGGCCGAAAGGCTGGTGAAAGTCCGAAAGTATGGGTCCCACGCGAATCCTCTCCGCCCTCTCCCCCTGGGGATGAAAGTCCACGTCCACTAGGCCGTCGGTGGTTTTGATGAACCACGGCCCCATGATGTCCGCCTCGCTGTAGGCGAAGCGCGCCGCCCCGGTGAGATGGATTTCGCCGTCGATCCAGTAACAGTTCTCACTGTATGTCTCGTCGTCGGCGATGTTGTTATGGCAGAGGTTGGCGGCGATGAGGGCTCCCTGTGGGGAATGGCCTCCGAAGGTCATCCACCGCCAGAAGCTGCGATAAGGGTAGAAGGCTTTTTGCTCGTCCAGCAGGGCTAGGTCCCTGGAGGGGTCCAAGTCGATCTCCTGCCCTCCCACGGTAATTTTTCCCTCCGCCGGGCAGACCGCCTTGTGGGTGTACAGAGGCCGGTTGGGGGAGAAGGGGCTCACCACGACCAGCGGCTGGTACCTGGATATGTCTTCCAGCATGCGCAGCTCTCCGCGTATCTCGGGCAGCTCTCCCCTAGAGGCCGCTCGTATCTCGATGTGATGATAACCCTCCTCCAGGTTGTTCCGGATGCGGACCGCGTAGTCCCTGTCCTGGAAGGAACATTCCCCCCTCCAGGTGGTTTCGGCCAGCACGGCCTTGCCTGCCGGACCTTTCCTGGAGTGTTCCGTCCGAGTGCCCCGCTCGCGGTCATAGTGGTAGACGAAGGAAACGCCCATGAACTTGGCGTTGAAGATGACTATGCCCAGGTAGTGCCGGGGGTGGATGACCCCGATATGCTGCCATTCCTTTAGGCGCGAACGGCTCAAAGGTCCCGCGTACCTTCCCCCCATGCCGAAAATGTCCAACTGGTCCAGGTTCAACTCCCTGAAAGGCTCCTTGAAGGCGCCGAACCCTACCACTTTCCCATCTTCCACCAGCCTTGGCGGTGTTTCGGATATAACGCGCATGACCGCTCCCTCCTTCTCCTGACCCCCTCGAATTTATTTATGGTTCGCGTCGCCGATAACCCGTACTTGTTGGAGACGACTCTTTTAATATACTATGTCGGACGGGCTTAGGCGGCTGCTCGCTGGCTCTGGTTTAGATTCCGTGCGGTTATGGCCGGTTGTTGGCGGGTTGAGCCGAGAGCGGCGAAACGATAGGGGATAGGCCGATGCCGGAAACCGGCTCTTTTCCGTCATGAGACGGTGGGGGTCGTGAAGGGGTGAGATGGTTGATCACCGCTTTTCAGCACCTGGGAATAGGCGTGAGCGACGCGCAAGCCGTTTACCGTTTCTACCGTCAATTCCTGGGATTTAAGGTCAAACTTACCGATCATACCGCCTACGCGGAGGAACTGAAAAACATCATCGGGGCCTCGGTGGAGATACGCACCATTTTGGCCGCCAATCCCCTTGGAGGAGCGGCCGTCAAGCTGGTTGAGCACATTTCCACCCGACCCATGCAACCCGTTGAGGCGGCACAATGGGGCGATATAGGCCTGCTGGAGGTCGGCTTGGGAGCCCATCGCCTGGAGGAGTTGTACCTCGACCTCAAGAGCCGTGGAGTGGAGTTTCTGACCCCGGTGAGGAGCATGGAGCTCAGCGCGGGAGGGAGAGAGCTTTACGCTTATCTGAGGGACCCCGAGGGCTCCCTGATTCAACTGGTGGAGGTGGGAAAGGGAAAGCGCCCGGCGCCGGGTGGGGTGCGACACCTGGCCGTGGGCGTGAGCGACATGGCGAAAGCCAGGGAATTTTACGCCGGGCTTCTGGGGTTTACCGAATTGGTTCATGAATACAGGGGGCGCCTTCCGGAGATGGATGCCGTAACCGGCGGCAAGAAGATGGAATTGGTGATCATGGCGCGCGAAACGACATCACAAGCCTTCCTCCCTTCACCCGGAAAGTTCTTCATAAAACTGGTTCATACCCCGGATTACAAAGGAAAACCCCTCTACGAAGGTAGGAGGTGGGGGGACATAGGCCTGACCGAGGCAGCCTTCCAGGTCGAAGACCTAGGCAGGACGGTGAACTTTCTCATCACGGGCGGAATGAAGCTCCTTCAGGCGCCTGCCCGCCTGCCCGCGGGGCATGGCGTCAAGGGGTTGTTTGCCTATGTCGAGGCGCCGGACGGTGTGGTCTTGGAGATGGTCGAGCCGGAAAAGATAACCCATGCCTCCAACTTGCTGCGCAGGCTGAGGAAAACGGACTCTTAAGCTCCCTTGTCGTGTCGCGCGACGCTTTCAAGAGCATGCTTCCGGGATGCCCCGCGCTTTTCCCGGCCGGAAAGTTCTTGTGCGCACACGGGCGGAAAGCGTACCCAGGGCCAAGGTAAAGCGGCCGAATCTCGGGGGTTGGCGGTTGGCCATGGCCTGATCGCCTTTTAAGGTGCTAAGATGAGTGGCGAGCACGGACGGCCTTTTCGTTGCCGTGGGATTTTTAAGGGGGTTATATGGATATTCCGGAGGATCTTCAGAAGGTGGTGGAATTCCACGGCCATCTCTGCCCAGGGCTGGCCATCGGTTACCGCGCCGCCGTTGAAGCCCGGCGTGAGCTAGGTTTATCCAGGGCCTATGACGAGGAGTTGGTGTGCGTGGTGGAAAACGATTCCTGCAGTGTGGATGCCGTACAGTACTTGACCGGGTGCACTTTCGGCAAGGGCAATCTCATCTTCAAGGATTATGGCAAGCAGGTATTCACCTTCGCTTCCCGCAGCAGGCCCGGCAAAGGGTTGAGGATAAGCCTAAGGCCGGGTGCTTTTTCTTCCCCCGGCGGGGAGGCGGATGCCTCGCGGAGAAGGGAGGAGGTTCTGGAGGGGCTGCTCGCCGCCGGGGCCGAGGAGCTTTTCTTCCTGGACCGGGTGGATCTGGACTTGCCAGAGGAGGCGAGGATCGTGCCCTCGGAACCCTGCTCCAACTGCGGCGAGCCGACCATGCGGAGCAAAATGGTGGAAAGGAATGGAAAACTCCTCTGCATCCCCTGCTCGCAAGGCTGGAGTCCACCCCCCCATTGGTAACCAGCTCGAGGTAAACGTGGCCGCTTTAAGCGGCTGTCGCGGAAAAGGCCTGTGTGGGGTTTCCCCTCGGATGCCGCCTTGTTCATAGCGGTCGGTATTCGGGGGTTTGACAGCAAAAGCAGGGGCCGAGCCGGCAAGCGGAGAAGGCGAGCAGGAATAATAAAAGGCGGTCTTGGGGGAGATGTCGGAAGGCTTTGAGCGATGGTACGAGAAGGCGCGCCTGGCCCTCCAGGAAGCCGAGGAGCTGCTTTGCCGATCCCTGCCGCTCGAGGCCATATCCAGGTCTTTTATGGCCATGATCTATGCGGCCGGAGCCGCCCTGGAGGAACGGGATGGGGAGATTTCGGGATGGGATGATGTGGTGCGGCTTTTCCAAGACGAGGCTTTGCCGCGTCTGGGGTTGAGCATGGAAAATAGGCGGGCTCTGGTCATCGTGGCCGATCTCTACCGCAGGGTGGTGGAATGGCGCGAGATGGAAGCCGATCCCCTAACCGCTTCGGCATGTCTTTCCGATGCCAGGTCCTTCGTCGCCGAAACGGAGGAAAAGGTGCGGCTTGCGCAAGAGCGGTAGAAGGAAAGGCGCTCAAGTACGCTTTTCCCACATTTCCCGGAAACGCTGGGAGTCCTCCCACATGTAGATGTTGTTGAAAAGGACGTAAGCCTTTTTCTTCTTGCTTTTCTTCAGCATGGTCACCAGCTTGGAGAGCTCACGGTCCGTGTAGCGATGCCGGAAGTTTTCCATGCCGTGCAGCCTCCAGTAGATTATCGACCCTGCCTTCTCGCGCCCCTGGAAGGGATCCACGACATGCAGTAAGTCAAGGTCACGACAGATCTGTCCCGCTTCCTCCGCATCCCATTGCCCGCGCGGCTCCCAGGCCAGTTGCAGGCCGTTTCTGTCCACGCTTTCGAAGAAGGCACGCATATTGGAGATGTTTTTGGGCCCGGGCCCGAAGGTGGAGGGGGTCTGGAAAACCACGATCTCCGCCTCCAGTGCTTTGGCCACCTCCAAGGTTTCCTTCCAGGCTTTGAGTACTTCCTGGGTGGGCTTGAAGGAGCCGTAGGCTTCCTTCTGGCGCTCCGGGATGGGGTGGGAAAGGCGCTTGTAAGTGGGGCTGGATGGGCGATGAGTTATGAGCTGCCAGGCCTTTAAGGTGAACTCGAAATGGGGCGGGGCCTCGTGGCGCCATTTAAGGGCGGTCTTGACGCGGGGCAACTGGTAGAAAGTGCGCTGAAGCTCCACCATGGGAAAGGTTTTATAGTAGGTCAGGCGAGCCTGGGGAAAACCGCAACAGCCTACTTTGAGCTCCAAAATCGCACCTCAAAAGTCAACTAAGCCCACCGGCCTGGCTTCATGCCCGGCCCGTCCCGGCCTACCTAAAAGGCCTCCTGCAATAAATATGGGCGATGGGCGGAAAACGCGCAAGCCCATGGCGGTCGAGCTCATTAGGCACAGGCCTCGGAGGCGAATCCCCTTGACGCCATGACCCTTGGTTTGGCCTTGTTGCCGTGACCATTTCCGGCAGAGTGACCAACCTTTCCGTTTCCACAACTATAAATTCCAGATAATAGGGCAAATTTCCTCCGGGAAAAGGCTCGGGGGCCGCCTGCGGCCGGATTCCCGGGTCTATCCCCATGCCGGGGAAGCATCCGCGTCAGGGCCTCTGGGGGTATGATCCCTTGGAGCTGAAGTCGAGGTCGCTTCCTTCGGAAGGTGAGCTCTTGCTCTTGGACGGGAAGTGCTTGCGCTTCAGATCTTTTAGGAAATCGCGATTCAATGACCGGAAACGGCTTACGGCGTGGTGGGCGTAGGTATAGACGGCAAAATCCCACCAGCGGAAAAGTATCCCCATCTTCCAGCATTGCCATATGGAGTAGAAGCGGCGCATGGAGCCTATGGACCCCTCTTTCTGCAGCTGGTAGGGGGTCATTTTAAGAGGCTTGTAGACCACGTGGTGGCCGCTGTACTTCGACCAGTCCTCCACCAGGATGCGCCCTTGCTCCCGCAGTTCCTGGTAGGTTTCCGTTCCCGGCAGAGGGGTGAGGACCAGGAACTGCACGGTGTCGATCTTCATGCCCCGCGCGAACTTGACCGTTTCGCGGATGGTCTCAAGGTCGTCCTCGTCGGAGCCCAGCACGAACATGCCGTGCACGCGGATACGGCGCTGGTGGAGGATCCTCACCGCGTCCGCGATGTCCTGAACCGTCTGCTGCTTGCGGTAGCTCTCCAGGGTGGCGGGGTTAATGGACTCCAGCCCCAGATAAAGAAAATAACATCCGCTGCGGACCATGAGGTCCAGGAGCTCTTTGTCTTTGACCACGTCCACCCGCGCTTGTGCCGTCCACCTGACCTTTATGCCGCGGTCGATCATGCCCTGCAGCAACTCCTTGGTGCGTTTGGGCAGGGCGGTGAAGTTATCGTCGTAGAAGAAAATACTGGCCCGGGGGTTTCGCTTATGCAGTAAGTCAAGCTCGTCCAGGACGCTCGAGGTTTCGCGGAAGCGATAGCGCCTGCCGAACATCTTGGTGACCGAGCAGAACTTGCAGTCGTATGGGCATCCCCGGCTGGTCATGATGGGCATTATGCGGAGCTTATCGAAGTTCTTTATCAGCGTCAGATCCGGCCAAGGCAGATCGTCGAGATGTATGGGTTGCTTGGAGGCGGGGTTGTGAAAGAAGCGCTCTCCGTCGCGGTAGGAAAGGTTGGGGATGGACTCGAAATCCGATTCGCCGTCCCGCAGCTTCCTGACCAGCTGCAGGAAAGCGTTTTCCCCTTCCCCGCGCACCACGAAGTCGGCGCCTTTCTCCAGCGCCTCTTGGGGAAGGAAGGTCACGTGAGGCCCTCCCATGACCACCGGCATGTCGCCAAGCTGTTTTACCTTGTTCAGCATGGCGTAAGCCTCGGGGGCGGTGGTGGTTATGGTGGATATTCCCACCAGGTCACACTGGGCCAGCTCGTTAAAATCGACGTTTCCCACTTCCTGGAAATATACCACCGGCCGGATGCCGAGTTCCCGCTCCAGGAGCGCTCCCAGTAAAGGCAAGCCCAAGCGGGGCAGCTTGAACTTGCTGTATACGTGTATCCCGGATGTTTTGGGTTCTATCAGCGCTATTTTCATGTCGTCCTTCTTTCGGGTGTCTGGGCCGTGCTTTTAAGCCTGCACCTATTTATACCCACATCCAACGGTAAATACAACATGACGGATGGGGAAAGGTTACGAGAAGCTTCCGCGAGCACCCTTGTGTTGCAAGCCCGGATGTTTATGTTCAAGGCTCTTCGCCATAAAATGTGAGTAATCCGGCTGACATCCGGCCTTCGACAGTTTACCGCTACCTTAGCTGCCTGCTTTTTCTGAATGGCGCCGAAACGGATATCTTAACTCTATCCGCAATTTTGGGAGATGAGCAAGGTTTAAGTTTGCGCTTTCGTGGAAATCATCGCAATAGGGCCCTAGGGCCGAGGAAGGCGAGCTTTTGGATACAATTGGTTTATAATATGATGGTAGGTAAGCTCCTCAGGCGGTAAAGGCGCGGGAACCGGATCTTAAGGCGGGTAAGATGCAGGGGAAGAAAATTCTCATCGTAGATGACAATCCGGTGATAGTTGAGTTGCTGCAACGAAAGCTGGGGCGGGAGGGATACGAGGTGGATGGCTGCGTGGAAAGCGGCGAGGCGGTCAAGAAGTGCATGGAGAATAAGCCGGACCTGGTTATCCTGGATATTCTGATGCCCGGCAAGAGCGGTTGGGACATCCTGCAGGAGATAAAGTCCAACCCCGAAACCGAGAACATCGCGGTGATCATCTCCACGGTCAAGAACCGCCCCGAAGATTTGGAGAAGGTCCGTGACCTGAAGGCCGAGGATTATATCGCCAAGCCCTACGTGTTCAGCGATCTCCTGGAGAAGGTGCAGAACATTCTGGGCAGCGGCTGAAAGGGCAACTAGCGGGGGTAAAGGGCGAAACTCTCGTGAAGCCACCAGCGGGGGTAGGGAAGAACCTGCCGCTCGCCGTCTATGGCGGATATCACCTCCACCCTTAGTTCCTTCTCCCGTATCTCGACCAGGTTGAAGGAGGGGATTATGCGGCCGCGCGTGCGCCAGGTGGAGGCCGTCCCAGAAGTGACCAGATACATGTGAGCCACGGGCCAGACATAGGGGACATGCTTGTGTCCGGAGAGGACCAGGTCCACCCGCATATCCCTTAGCACCTGCATCACGTCGCCGGCGTCCCAGACGATATTTCTCTCCCGACCCGTGCCGGGCACGTGCACCAGGTGGTGGTGAAGCACGAAGATCTTGAATACCCCTTCCTCCGCGAACTCCCTCTGGATGAAATCGTAGTTGTGCCTGCCCACTTCCCCGTCGTTCAGATCGGCTTTGTTGGAGTCCACGGCGACCACTTTGACCTGTTCGCTAAGGTGTTTGCCGATGTCGCCGCAATGGATGAAGGATAGGGTGGAGGCGCGGGGACCGAAGAGCTCCTCGAAGTGTACGTAGCCCACGTTGCGGCAGTCGTGGTTGCCCGCTATGACTACCTTGCAAGGGCATTCTATATGTGCGATATATGCGGCCGCTTCCTCGAATTCGTCCCGGTAGCCGTTGGCGGTGAGGTCACCCGCCACTATTACGGCGTCGGGACTCTCATGGTTTATGATCTCGATGCACCTGTCCAGCAAGGCACGGTCGAAACGGGCATCCCCGCAGTGGAGATCGGATAGCTGGGCGACCAGGAAGCGCTTTTTAGTCCCCTTCATGCCGGCCCCCTTTTCTTCTCGATCCCCTTCTCGAGAGGAAGCGGGACCTTTTCCTCTCTGGCTCATGGTTCTCTTCCGACTCTTCCTCCAACTCCTCCAACTCCTCCAACTCTACCAACTCCTTCTTCTCCAGGGAGAATTCTTCATAGACGCTGGTCTGGGGTTCCGGGTAGGGTTGCTCGCCGCAAAGCTCTCGGGCGGCTACTATCCCGCTCAAGGCCGATCCCTCCAGAGTGCCTCCATATCTGCTCCACGCTCCCACCAGATAGAGGTTCGGCAGCGGAAGGCGCGGCCCGGGCCGGTTATAATGCCATTGGCTCAGGTCGGGGGCGAAGCCGAAGATGGCGCCCTGTCCGTTGGAGGTCAGGCGCGTATGATGGGTGGGCAGAGTCATAAAGACCTTTATCGCTCTCTTCACCGCCGGAAGCATGGCCCCTATCTCCTCCCTGGCCAGGGCGGCCAGCTCGGCGCCCAATTCGTTTCCCCGCGCGCTGTCCTCAAATGCCTGATAGCATTGCGGCGGCACGTTGATGCGGGCGAGGAGCACGCAGCCCGCTTTCCCCTGCACGTTGCACTCTTCCTTGCTCAGTATGAGGGAGTCGACCTCCAGGTAAGTATCGCCGGTCCTGACCTGGCGAGGCCTGGAGGGAAGCAGAAAGACCCTTTCGGGCATCCTGAGTTTTTCCCGGAAGACCAAGTGGAGAAGGAAGGCGGAATTAGAGGGGCGGAGCTTTTCCACCTCCTTCATATAATCCATGCCCAGATGTGAAGGCTGTATGAGCCCCGTTAAGGCTTTCCTGGGGTCGACGTCCAGCACCACCACTTTGGACCGGATCTGTGAGCCGTCGGCCAGGCGCAAGCCTATGGGCCTGGCTTTGTGTCCCTCCCCCTGGACGAGCACTTCCTCGGCGCCGCAGGAAGTTGCGATCACCCCGCCCCCTTTACGTATCAGGCCGGCCAACTTCGCGGTGAGGTCGGAGAAGTGCAGAGCGGGGTAGTATATACCGTCAATGAAAAGGGAAACCAGAAGGCGGGCACCTTCATAGGCGGGATAACTTCGGGGATTTCCTCCCGAGACGGACGCCAGACGCCCCAACAGGCCTCCCAGATATTCCTCCGGCAGGTATTCGTCCAGCATGTCCTGGTAGCACATGTTCTGCCACAGGGCGGAGAGGGGATGACGGTAGAATTGCTCATGGTATTCCTCAAGATTATGGGGAAGGGTAGGGCTCAGGTAATCCGGCCGGTCCATGAGCTCGCCGCGGAAGCGGCGCAAATCGGACATGAGGCGGCTCAGGCCGGCACGGCTGGAAGGGAATTTCTTGCTTAATTTTTCCAGATCACCGTCGGGCCCGGATCCCAGGCGGAGGGCTACTTTCCCGTCCGCCAGGCCCCACTCCAGCCTCCTCATGGGGATCTCCTTTTCCAGTCCCAGACGCTCGAGGAGGGCGCTCAAGGCGCTGCCTGCCCCTCCCAGGAGCATGGTGGGGCCGGCGTTCAGGGGACACCCCTCCCAGTAATAGGTCTGGCAGTAGCCTCCGATGGAGCGTGTCTTCTCGGTGACCAGAACTTTCATGCCCGCATGGGCCAGGAGAGCCGCGCAGGCCAGCCCGCCTATTCCGGAGCCCACCACCGCGGCGTCGAATTCGTTTTTTCTCAGGTTGGTCCCCGGCGTCAGGAGGGGTGGCTTCCACTTTATTGCCAACGGCCCCTTTTCGACCAGTTTGGATTCCAGGCGTCGGGGGAGGATGAGAAGGATTACGGGGGTGGAGACGACACCTGCTCCGATCAGGGCCGCGGAGATAATGGAGGAAAGCGAGGTGGATGTCCTGCCGGACAAGGCGAGCATGCAGACGATATTCGCCAGAAGGCCGAGGACGAAGATGCCGTCCCACTTCCAGGTGAGGATGCGAAAGACGCGTCGCAGAACGGGGCTTTCGCGCATGCTGTCCGGGAAATCGATGAAAAGGTAGTGGGAGGGGAAGTATATTCCGTACATCATCCCGTAGGCGGCCATAATGGTCAGGAAGGCGAAGCCACTGGCAAGCAAGTTGGGAATGCGGGTGAAGATTTCGTCCCTCAGAGCCAAGGTCACCGCGCAGGCCAGGATGAAAAAGAGCAGGGTGAAAACCTGCAGGATACCCCATTTCCTGCCGCGGGGCATGAGCGCGAACATTCCCAGGGTTATGGCCAGCCCCGCTACCGCGCCCCATTGCGCCAGCTCCAGATAGGAGAGGACGGCCAAACACAGCCAGGGAGTAAAGGCCGCGATAAGGAGCAACAAACCTTTTCTGCGCAAATTTATTACCTCCTCCTACCCGCTTGAGCCGCGAGGTCCGGGGTCGGGCTACAGTTTAATATACCTCATTTCAGGAGCACATCCCTTTGTTTGTGCTGCGCGGCTACGCCGGGGGAGAGGCCCGGCTCCAAAGGCCGTCGGAGGGACGCCGAGCTGCCGCGTCCCGACTCCTGCTCCGGTGTCCATGATGGTTGGGTATCTACCCCTTTTCTTTTTCGTCCTCCTCGAGATGGCGCGAAAGGAAGCGGAGGACATCGCGCAGCAGCAGCAGCGAGGCCATAAGCGAGGCCAGGAAGACGCCTACCCCCAGCAAGGCCAGGGCCAGTTGCGGGAGCATGGATCGGGCGGCGAGGACGACGCAGGCGGCGGCGATCAAAAGCAAGGGAATGGCGGTCGCCAGCAAGGCCCGCCGCAGGCGCCGCCGCAATTCCTCCATTCCCTCCAGTAATTCCCCATAGGGGGCTTCGTCTTCTCCCGACATGGCGCGGGATAGGGCTCTGCGCAGGCTTTCCGGCCCCATTACCAGAGCGCGGTAGCGAAAATGCAAACAATAAAGCAGAAGAAGTACGCCGACCGCGGAGAAAAATACCAACGCGAATAGAGAAATATCCAATGGTCCCTATCCTCCGTCTAAAGGAAACGGAACGAAATGATTATAATCCAGGGCGCGAGGCGATGTAGAATAATAAGCATCGGAGAAGCACACGGGGGTCGGCTCCGTTTCGGGAGCGTGGAAAGGGGGAAAGATGCCGGACGGCTTGATTTCCAAGACGGAGGCGGAGGTGGCCTTGGACCTGGTCACCAGGTACCTGGAATTCGCCGGCGAAAAGGAGCGCGGCAAGTACCGCGATGCCGATTCCTACTTTCGGCTTTATGAGAAAGCCTATCGCCTTATAAGGGAAATATCGGAAAAGAACAAGCCCACCACCGGGTTCACGGCCTGACCGCGGGCAACGCGGAGACGCCGGCTTTCGAATTCCGCTTTGCTTATGACCCCACGGCTTCGGTGATCTTTTTCCCCAGCTTGTTCTGGCTCAGATCAAACTCCATCTGCTTGATCTGTTCGGAGATGATTTTTTTCAGAATCTGGAAAACCGCAAAACTGATCAATTTCTGCAGCTGGGACTTCTTTTTCTTCTCCTTCTTGCCAGGAAGTTTCTTGGCTACCGCCTTGGCTTTGGCGTCCGCCGCCTTGCGTCGCGTCTTATCCGCCCTGGCCCTGGCCCTGGCCCTCATCTTCAGCAACTTCTTCATTTTGCGGCGCTTTCTCAGGCGGTTGAGAATAAAGAGCGCCGCGACAATGGCCGCGAACACTCCCCAGCGCTGCCCTTGCCCCTCGCCGCCTAACTCGCTCATCTCCCGCGCCACCTCCTAAAGCCTGGAAATCGTGGTGCCATCCATGTTCTATGTATTATAACCCATGCCGCGCGACTAGAAGGGACTAGAAGAAATATCACATAAATAAAGCCCGTTCCGGTTGACGGCTTGAGCCGTGCTGCTTATCTTTAGGTAGCGTCGTGCCGTTTCTTGGAGAGGAGGTACGTTTGGCGGCGGAGGATGGCGCGCGGATTCGCGGTATGGCCTTAGATGCCTGGAGGGATATCAGGCGCTGCCCGCTCATGTGGCTGATTCTTTCCGCCGCCTCACTGCCCGTCATTTTCCATTTGTACTTTTTAACGCCGGGCTCTCCCGCCTCGTTATACTTGCTTTTTTTACTCATCGGCAGCGCGGTTTGTTTCGTCCCTTACTTTCTTTTCTGGTGCATGGCCGTTTTTTTCTACCATGGCAAGGAACGAGAGAAGGAGGGGGCTTCATACGGTGACGCTTACGCCCTCATGACCAAGCGGTCACGTCCCGCCTCTTTGGCCGGAGCGGTTTGCGGTCTCCTTACCGCCGTGGCTTTCATGGTGGCTCAGATCGTTGTGAGCATGATCCTCAGTTTTATGCTAGCGGGCCAGGTCAGCGACGCCACCCTGTTAATCTTAAGCCTTGTCAATTTTTACCTCAGCTATCTTGTGGCTGACCTGGCCCTGGTGTTCATAGCCATGGTTCCCCAGATGATCTGCCTGGAAAAAGGGAATAAAGCCGAGGAAGTGATCCGGGCCAGCTACCAGGTGGTCAAGGCCAGGTATCACGATGCCCTGATCCTTTTTATAATACCCGAGTTGGTTACGCGTACTCTTTTCCTGGGCGCCTCCATAGTCATGAGGTACCTTCCGAATCCCGGCCTGTTGTTCTCCGTTCTTCTCGTATGCATGGCCCTCCTGGAGGGGGCGAGGACGGCTTTCGTGGCCGCCGCCTTCAACCGCTTCTATTACCGCGTGCTGGAGGAGGAGAAGGAGAAAAAGCGTAAGGCCAAGTCCAAGAAGCAGCCCGCCAAGAAAAAGGCTGGAAAGAAGTAAGATTTAAGAGGCAGTCTCCTGGGGCAAAAAGCCTTCGATGTCTTTCGGGGCAGGGTTGCGCTCGGGCGCCGGAAATCCTCCGTCGCATATGCGGGCCTCCACGAGGCCCTTTCGCGGGCTTCAAGTGTTGCGGGTTTCGCATCCGCCTGCGAGCAGCAATATCGCCGCTGCAAGAAGAAGAGAAACGGTCCATACAATGAGGGCTAGTCTCCGCCGAGCCTTCATCTCCTCACCTCCTTTTGTTTCAGCTCTCCGCCTAAAATGTGGGTAATGCTACCGACATGCGGCATTCGGCAGTTTACTGATACCTTAGCTGCCTGCTCTTTTCGGAATGGCGCCGAATTGGACTTCTTAACTCTTCCCACACTTTTGGGAGATGAACCTCTATCTCTAACTCGCGTTGTGGGCTGCGCCGCTTTAATTCATGAGGCCGGCCAGGAAATTAAAGCGGACATGATTGGGTAGTCTCAGGCCGGCCTCAGTCCGAGAGTAATCCACTTACTCCGCCGGCGGTTTGATATGGATCATACCGCCCGGACGCGTGCCCGGCGGGCTGAGGGCGTTGAGAATCCGAAACCCACTGTTGCGGGTGAGTGCATGAGGTATCCTGCGCATGGGCAGGTAATAATGTGGGATGGTCTGAGCTTGGCTTGAAAACGGAAACTGGGAATCAGTTGAGAAGCGGCTCCACGTGGTTCTTAATCTTGACCTTGATACGGCAGAGAGCGTTGTCCACCACCTTGGTGTCCCGTTTTATTTCACCCGCGATCTCCTTGTAGCTCTTACCCTCCAGGTAGGAAACCAGAACCTTCCATTCCAGACCGCTGAGCTTCTCTTTCAGGATGGAGATAATACGCTCCACCTCATCCTCGAAGATGAACAGGTCAAGCGGGTCCTCCGCCTTGGTGCACGTTCCACTACCGGTAAAATATACCACCTCACCCCCTTCGTCGAAGATGTTCGACTCCAACGAGCGGTAGCAGCTCAACGGGTTGTGTTTTTTGCGGGTGTGGGTCTTCACGGCGGTGATGATCTGGCGGGTGATGCAGAGGACGGCGAAGGAACGGAAGGAGCAGATATCGTTGAACTTGTAGTCCCGTATGGCCTTGTACAGGCCGATCATGCCCTCCTGGATGGTGTCGTCGTGTTCAGCCCCATCCAGAAAATAGGATTTCGCCTTGACGTGGACCAGGTACTGGTACTTATTCAGCAGATAGGCTTCGGCCTGAGAATCCCCCCGCCTGGTACAGGTTATCAGGTCCTCGTCGCTCATATCGTCGTAGGTAATCTCGTAAATACGAGGTCTGGTCTTTTCCTTGACCGGCAAGCCGAACCCTCCTTTTTTACAGCCCATATTTAGTATATTTGTGAGTATGTTAACCCATATATATAGTTATTGTCAATATCTTGTGGTGAAGAAAATTAATGAACACCATATAGGGTATGAATCACGCCGCGTTTAGCCTCGGCTTGGCGTGCCTCCGTGGCGCGGCGCAGAGGCCATGACGGCGGGGGCGGCGCGAGGAGGCACCTCTCGCTTCACGCCCGTATGTTAGAATCGTCTTTGGTTCTTTAAGCCAGATCGTGGCGGCGCCGTGAAAGGGTGGAAAGGTTGCGTGAGGCAGCGGCAAGCAGAATTTCAGCGGCCAAGGCCACAAGTGTTTTCAATTCCTCGCCCGAGCCTTTCGCGTATGACCCCGGTTTTCCGTGCGCGCCGCCCTCATTTTTCGGGGGGACCGCCCCATGAAAGAGAGGACCTACGAGGCGTCTTTAAGCGCTTTGTACAATCCCCATGACGCCATCAGGGAAAAACTCCGGGCTGATCTGGAAGATCTTGGGCGTTACATTTCCCGCTGCATCCGCTGCCCCTCGGGGGGTGGAGGGATACCCGGATGTGGGGAGCCGGGGAGCCATGTCTTTATGTTGGCCGGGAGGCCGGGCCCGGAAGCGACGCCGCTGAATCCCTGGGGAAGGTGGAAAGAGACCTTTCTCCGCCGCGTGAGGGAGGAATGGGGTTGGAACGAAAAGAGCTTCTATTTCTCCACTGCCGTGCGCTGCCCCATAGAGAAGGTAGACCCGGCCGTTTTGCGCCGTTGTTCTTCTTACCTATGCGAGGAGCTCTATATTTCTGCCCCTCGTTTGGTGGTGGTTTCCGGGAAGCTGGCCGCGGTGACCTTGCGGGCGACTTTAGGGGAGGAAGTCCCCGCCAAGCCGAGGGCGGGCGACCTTTGTTCCGTTTCATCGCTTCGCTTCCTTTTTAATCTTGACGTGGCCAGGATAGGGGAGGACGAGGAGGCGGCGGTGATTTTCTGGGATATAATCCGTCGTGCTCCAGTATGACGGGTTATCTCGGGCGGCAAGCGAAAAAGGGAATCGTTCGGCAGCCGGAATTAGGAAGTGCAAGGCGGGAAAATACGGAAGGTGTGTCGGGCGCCGGCGCGTTGAAAGCGCCGCTCGAAAGAGCCTGGAACGGGCATCCGAAATCTGCTTTACTTTTAAATAGTTGGCGGCGCCGGAGGGAAGTAAGGGCATGGATTGGAGATCGCGCCTTGACGGCTACCTTCAAAAGTACGTTAAGCTGTTTCGCGCCAAAACCACGGTTATCTACCTCTTTCCGGTGGTGCTGGGTTTCGCGGCGGCGGCGGACGGAGGGGGAAGCGTCGCCGGTTACAAGATTTTTCTCGCCTTTATTGCCTTTTTCTGCGGCTCCTTTTTTTCCAGCTCCCTGAATTTTTATGCCGACGTGGAGTCCGATCGCCTGCATAACGATATGTACAAGGGCGATTCCCACATGTCCGATCAACCCTTCGTGACCGGGGAAATGGGCAAGCTGGAAACCATTCTGCTTTTTGCCTTGAGCAGCTTGGGATGCATCGCTCTCTCCTTGGCGGTGAGCCTGCGTTTCGCCGTTTTCATGGTAGGCGGGATAATGGCGGTTATCGGCGTGCTTTATTCCCACCCTTGGTTTCGCTTTAAAAACCGGCCGGTCCTGGATATCGTGACCAACGCCACCGGCGCCTGCTTACTCCTGGTGGCGGGATGGAAGTTGGTGCAGCCGCACGGCTGGCCTCCCGTATGGCCTATCGTCTTCGGTTTCCTCTTCTCGGCCACCCTTTACATGCCCAGCGTGGCCAACGATGTCCCCTTCGACGCGGCGGCGGGATTTCGCACTTCAGGGGTAGTTTTCGGAGCGGAGGCGCTTCTTAAAGCCATGATTCCCTGTTGCGTGTTGCTGGTGCCCGCCGCGGTGTTCAATTTTCTGGCCCATCAAAGCTGGCTCTTCAAGCTCTTTATAGCCCTGGCCTTGCCCGGAGCCTTTGCCTTCACGGCGGGAATGCACCTGCTGTACCGCCCGCCCCACATTCGCTTCAACGCCGGCTTGCTGGTATATCCCCTTCTGGCGCTGCTTCTTTTCAATTTCGTTTATGGCGTGAACGCCGCACTCAGATAGGATTTTAGCACATTGAAAAGGTAAAATAAAAAGATTGTTGTAATAACTCTTGACAATATTATTGTTAAGAGTTATATTAACCATAGACTGAATTTAATGAAAATGAATCCATCTTTAAGGTGAAGGAGGAAAAGGAAAATGGGAAAGGCAGTAGGTATTGACTTGGGCACGACCAACTCGGTAGTCGCGGTCCTCGAAGGAGGCGAACCGGTAGTCATACCCAATAGTGAAGGAGGGAGGACCACCCCTTCGGTAGTGGCCGTGTCCAAGACCGGGGAGTGGCTGGTAGGTCAGGTGGCCAAGCGCCAGGCAGTGACCAACCCCGAAAACACGGTCATGTCCATCAAGCGCAAGATGGGCACCACGGAAAAGGTGAAGCTTGGAGACAAGGAATATACTCCTCAGGAAATATCGGCCAAGATCCTGCAAAAACTCAAGGCGGACGCCGAGGCTTACCTGGGGGAGAAGATCACCGATGCCGTGATCACCGTCCCGGCTTATTTCAACGACGCCCAGAGGACGGCCACCAAGGAGGCAGGCCGTATCGCCGGGTTGAATGTGTTGCGTATCATCAACGAGCCGACCGCTTCGTCGTTGGCTTACGGCCTGGACAAGGAGAAGGATCAAACCATTCTGGTTTTCGACCTGGGCGGGGGAACTTTTGACGTATCCATCCTGGACATAGGGGAAGGAGTTTTCGAGGTCAAATCCACCGCTGGCAACACTCAATTGGGCGGAGACGATTGGGATCAGCGCATCATCGACTGGATGGCCGACGATTTCAAGGCCAAGAACGGCATCGATCTTCGCGAGGACAAGATGGCCCTGCAGCGCTTGAAGGAGGCGGCGGAGAAGGCCAAGATCGAGCTTTCCACCACCACCCAGACGAATATCAATCTGCCCTTCGTGACCGCCACCCCGGAGGGTCCTCTGCACCTGGATATGACCCTTACCAGGGCGGAGTTCGAGAAGATGACCGCCGATCTGCTTGAAAAGTGCGTTGGCCCCTTCAAGCGCGCCTTGAAGGACGCCAACCTGGATCCCAAGAAGATCGACCACGTGATCCTGGTCGGCGGCTCGACTCGCATGCCCATGGTGCAGGACCTGGTGCGTAAGCTCAGCGGGGGCAAGGAGCCTCACAAGGGCATCAACCCGGACGAGGTGGTGGCCATGGGGGCGGCTATCCAAGCAGGGGTTCTTAAGGGAGAGGTCAAGGACGTTCTTCTCCTGGACGTTACCCCGCTTTCGTTGGGTATCGAGACCCTGGGTGGGGTGTTCACCAAGCTCATCGAGCGCAATACCACCATCCCCACGCGCAAGAGCGAGATCTTCACCACCGCGGCGGATGGTCAGACCAGCGTGGACATCAAGGTATACCAAGGTGAGCGCGAGATAGCCGCCTACAACAAGCTCATCGGTAACTTCCAGCTGGTGGGAATACCGCCGGCGCCTAGGGGAGTGCCGCAGATCGAGGTGACTTTCGACATCGATGCCGACGGCATACTGCACGTTTCGGCCAAGGACTTAGCCACCGGCAACGAGCAGAAGATAACCATAACCGCCTCCAGCGGTCTGACCGAGGAAGAGATCGAAAGGATGGTCAGGGACGCCGAGGCTCACGCTGACGAGGACCGCCGCCGTCGCGAGGAGGCGGATGCCCGCAACAATGCCGACAGCCTGGTGTACACCACGGAAAAGTCCCTGCGGGAGCTGGGGGACCAAGTTTCCGCGGAGGACCGCAAGGCCATTGAGACGGCCATCGAGGAGGTCAAGGAGGCCCTCAAAGGGTCGGATGTCGACGAGATCAAGCGCAAGACGGACATATTGATGCAGGCCTCCTACAAGTTGGCCGAGCACATGTACGCCCAGGCTAAGACCGAGGGACCCCACGTTGGTCCTGAGGGCGACGGCAGCTACGGGGCAACCGAGGAGGCCGAGGGCGAGGTCATCGACGAGGCCGAGTACGAGGAAATGTAATGGCAAGGAAGCTTTGACCATAAACGAGTATGTGGAAAGGGGTGAGTGAAATGGCTATCGTGAGATGGGATCCGTTCAAGGACCTGCTGAACCTGCAGGACGAGGTGAACAGCCTCTTCAGGCGCAGTTTCTTCCGGAGCGTGGAACCCTTGACGGCGGTGGAGGGCACCGCTTCGTGGGCTCCGGCCATCGACATGTACGAAAGCGATGACAAGCTCACCGTCGAGGCCGAGCTGCCCGGCCTTGAGGCAAAGGATATGGAGATAACCATCGAGGACGACACCTTGCGCATCAAGGGCGAGCGGAAGTTCTCCAACGAGATCAAGGAGGATAACTACCATCGCATCGAGCGGGCCTACGGCTACTTTGAGCGCAATATCCCCCTGCCGCGCAAGATACAGGAGGACAAGGTAGTGGCCACCGTCAAGGACGGCCTGCTCCGGGTGGAGATGCCCAAAGCGGAAGAGGCCAAGCCGAAGCAGATCCCCATCAAGGTGGAGGGAGATAAGAAAAAGTAATCCCCTTCCGTCTAGGTCTGGAGGAGGGGCTGGCCGCGGGGTCCAGCCCCTTCCGTAAGGACCCGGGATCATGGAGAGGTGAAGTTTAATGAAAGACGACAAGCAGGACGTGAAATCGAAGCAGGAAGGAGCTCCCAGCCAATCCCAGGATGCGAAGCGAGAGGACGCGAAGAGGCAGGCGGGTGGCAAGGCAAGCGATCCCGCCCGCAAGGAACTGCACCAGATGACCAAGAAGGAATTGGAAGAACTCGTCCTCGAGCTGGAAGGCCGCTTGAAAGAGGAAAGAGAAAAGGCTAGGGAATACCTGGAAGATGCCCAGAGGCAGAAAGCGGAACTGGAGAATTACCGCAAGAGGATGATCCGGGAACAGACGCGCCTCATTGAGCAGGCCAACCGTTCCCTGGTTTCCAAGCTGTTGCCGGTAATAGATAACCTGGAGAAAGCGGTCGAATCCGCGGAGGGGAGCGACAGCCGCCTGGCGGAGGGGGTGCGCATGGTCTACGCGCAATTGATGGAAGTTTTGGAAAAGGAAGGGTTGGAAACCATAGACCCGCACGGCCATCCCTTCGATCCCGAGCTCTGCGAGGCGGTGATGGCCGTGGTAAGCAACGACCACGAGGACGAAACGGTGGTCGAGGTGCACCAGAAAGGCTACAAGTACAAGGGAAGCCTGCTGAGGCCCGCCCGCGCCACGGTGAGCAAGTGCGATTGAGGCAGCTTGAAGCATGGGCGGGGGATGGAATGTCCATTTCGACATTGGATTGTGGCAACGGAAAAGGGGTCGCCTCCGGCATCGCGCCATAAGCGGGAAAAACGGCGCCGGACCCCATCTTCCGGCAAACCGGACGTGACGTAGGTGAGAAGCGTTGAACGGGGCAAAGGATTATTACCGCATACTAGGAGTGGATAAGAAGGCGTCCGAAAAGGAGATCAAGGACGCCTATAGGCGGCTTGCCCGCAAATATCACCCCGACACCAACCCCGGGGACAAGAGCTCCGAGGAAAAGTTCAAGGAGATTTCGGAAGCCTACGAGGTATTGTCCAACCCCGAGAAGCGCAAGCAGTATGACTCCGGCATGATGTTCGCCGGCGCCGGAGGTGCCGGCTCCGGTTTCGGTCCCTTCGACTTCTCCGGCTTCGGTGCCCGTCCCGGCTCGAGAACCTACACCTACACGGGCGACCTGGGCGACCTGGGCGACCTCTTCAACCTTTTTGGCGGCTTGGGCGCCGGCACGGGCCGAAGCCGGCGGACGCGCAAGGGAAACGACCTCTCGACCGAGGTGACCATCTCCTTCGAGGAGGCCTTGGAGGGAGTGACCGTTCCCCTCACCGTGAGCGGCAAGAGCGTCTGCCCCTCCTGTAAGGGAAGCGGCGCCAAAGCGGGAACCCTACCCAAGACCTGCCCGACCTGCAACGGGAGAGGGACCGTTTCCCAGAATCAGGGGCCCTTCGCGTTCTCGCGTCCCTGCCCGGCTTGCGGCGGCCGCGGCACGGTGATCGAGGAACCCTGTCCCACTTGCAGGGGGATGGGAGCGGTGGAAAAGCCGAGGAACATAAAGGTGAAGATTCCCGCCGGGATCAAGGACGGCGGCAAGGTGCGCTTTCCCGGCAAGGGTGAGGCCGGACCGCCCGGGAGCGCTCCCGGCGACCTTTTGGTCAAGGTTCACGTCAGGCCGCACAAGTTTTTCAGGAGGAAAAACGGAGATATACTCCTTGACCTGCCCTTGACTTTCCCCGAGGCGGCCTTGGGGACCAGCGTGGAGGTGCCGACCGTCAACGGCAAGGTCAAGCTGAAGATACCGGCCGGCACCACGGATGGACGCAAGTTCCGGCTGCGGGGAAAGGGCGCTCCCAAGCCCAAGGGCAAAGGCCATGGGGACATGATCGTCACGGCGCGGGTCGTGGTCCCCAAGAAGCTCTCGGCCAAGGAGAAAGAGCTGATCAAGAAATTGCAGGAGTTGGAAAAGGAGAACCCCCGCGCCTTCCTGCAAAACTAGGTGATGACAAATGGATGAGAAGAGAGCGAGCGAGGAACCGTTATACGTCATAAGCGTGGCGGCAAGACTGGCCGACGTACATCCCCAAACCCTGCGCATCTACGAGCGCAAGGGGCTGATCAAACCCGCCAGGGTGCACAACCGCAGGCGGTATTCCGAGAGCGACATCGAGAAATGCAAGCTCATTCAGGAGCTGACCCAGGAGATGGGGGTGAACCTGGCTGGGGTGAAGATGATCCTGGACTTGAGGAAAAACATGGAGGACATGAGGAAGCGCATGAATTCCATGCGCAAGGAGATGGAAGAGTTGCAACGGCACATGGAGGAGAGGGTCAGGCAGATCAAGGCCAGTTTCCGCAACGATATCGTGCCCATGCCCCGCCGGGATATAGCCCTGATCAAACCCATGCATAAGCCCGGGCGCCCTCCCGGATCTTGAGTTTTCCGGCCGTCGCCGAAGCGCGGTCGCCCGGAGTAGGAAGGCGTGGGCGGGGGCATAATGTTTGGGAAGAGGAATAGAGCATATGAGCCCGAAGGAGGGGCGAAAGATTGAAATTGTTGGTGACGGCTTCGAGCCGTCGCTTAAGGAGGAAGATAGATGGTAAGGTTCGACCAGTTTACCGTGAAAGCTCAGGAGGCCATAGGCGATGCTCAGGGCATCGCGGCTGAGAAAAGCAACCAGTTCATAGAGGTGGAGCACCTCCTCCTGGCCCTTTTGCGCCAGGAAGGGGGCACCGTGCCCTCTCTTCTGGCTAAGCTGGGGGCGGATGCCGGGGCGGTGGCCTCTGAGGTGGAGGTTGCACTGGAAAAGATCCCCAAAGTGCACGGCGCCGTGGGGCAGATCCAGATATCCCCGCGCCTTTCCTCGCTTTTCGAGTCCGCCCTGGCCGAAGCGGACGCCATGAAGGACTCCTACATTTCCACCGAGCATCTCCTGTTGGCCATAGCGGAGGAGAAAAAAGGAGATGCGGCGGAAATTCTCCGCTCGCACGGCATCGATCGCGAACGCGTGCTCAAGGCGCTGACCGAGGTGCGGGGCACCCAGAGGGTAACCGATCCGGAGGCGGAGGAGCGCTACCAGTCCCTTTCCCGTTTCGGGCGTGACCTGACCGAGCTGGCGCGACGGGGCAAGCTGGACCCGGTGATAGGGCGTGACAGCGAGATCCGGCGAGTGATGCAGGTCCTGTCGCGGCGCACCAAGAACAACCCTGTGCTCATCGGCGACCCGGGGACGGGCAAGACGGCCATCGTGGAGGGGCTGGCCCAGCGTATCGTGGAGGGTGACGTGCCGGAGGGATTGCGCAACAAGCGCCTGGTGGCCCTGGACATAGGGGCCCTGGTGGCCGGCTCCAAGTACCGGGGCGAGTTCGAGGACCGTCTTAAGGCGGTGCTTAAGGAGGTCACCGAGTCCGAGGGGGATATAATTCTTTTCATCGACGAGATGCATACCCTGGTGGGGGCAGGTGCCGCGGAAGGGGCGGTGGACGCCTCCAACATGCTCAAGCCGGCGTTGGCCAGGGGCGAGCTGCACTGCATCGGGGCTACCACCCTCGACGAATACCGAAAATATATAGAAAAGGACGCCGCCCTGGAGAGGCGCTTTCAGCCCATTTTCGTAAGCGAGCCCGACGTGGAGGACACCATCGCTATCCTGCGGGGGCTGAAGGAACGCTATGAGGTGCATCACGGCGTGCGCATCAAGGACTCCGCCCTGGTGGCGGCGGCGGTGCTCTCCGACCGCTATATAACCGATCGTTATCTTCCGGACAAGGCCATAGACCTGGTGGACGAGGCCGCCTCCCGCCTGCGTATAGAGATCGACTCCATGCCCACGGAGATAGACGAGGTGGAGAGGCGCATCAAGCAACTGGAGATCGAGAGGCAGGCCTTGAAAAAGGAGAAGGACAAGGCCTCCCAGGAGCGCAGGGAGAAGCTCGAGGCGGAGCTGGCCGAGCTCAAGGAGAAGAGCTCGGAGATGAAGGCGCATTGGCAGTCGGAAAAAGAGCGCATCGACCGCATACGCGAGCTGAAAGAGCGCCTGGAGCAGGTGAAGATCGAGGAGCAGAAGGCGGAGCGGGAAGGCGACCTGGAGAAGGCGGCCCGCCTCCGTTACGGAGAAGCCACTGCGCTGCAGAACGAGCTGGAGGAGGAAAACCGTCGCCTGCAGGAGCTGCAGAAGGACCGCGCCATGCTTAAGGAGGAGGTCGACGACGAGGACATTGCGGAGGTGGTTTCCGCCTGGACGGGCATCCCGGTGTCCAAGCTCCTGGAGGGCGAGGTGGAGAAGCTCATCCGCATGGAGGAGCGGCTGCGCCGCCGCGTGGTGGGGCAGGAGGAGGCCCTGGAAAAAGTATCTAACGCCATCCGACGCGCCCGCGCCGGCCTGCAGGACCCTAACCGCCCCATAGGTTCCTTCCTCTTCCTGGGGCCCACCGGGGTGGGGAAGACGGAGCTGGCGCGCAGGAAATCACGCGAAGAAAGGCGCAAGGCCGAGAAGGCGACGGAGGACGGCGAGGGAGGCGGCGATGGAGGGCGGTAGGTTCATCGTCTCCACGTCCCCCCACATCAGGGACCCCATCACCACGCGCAGGATCATGTGTCACGTCATCGTGGCCCTGGCGCCGGTCACCGTCTACGCCCTGGTCATCCACGGCATACACGCCTTTTACGTGCTGGTCTCTTCCATCGCGGGAGCGATGCTGGGCGAGCTGGCCGTGCAGAAGGGGAGAAAGCTGCCGGTCACCCTGGACGACTGCAGCGCCCTGCTCACCGGGCTGCTCCTGGCCCTCACCCTGCCCCCGCAGCTTCACTGGTGGATCGCCTTGATCGCCGGCCTGGTGGCCACCGTACTGGGCAAGCAGATTTTCGGCGGCCTGGGGCACAACCTCTTCAACCCGGCCCTGGTGGGGAGGGCGGTGGCCTTCGTCTCCTGGGCCTCCTACATGAACGCCGGATACGCCAGGTCCGCCTCCATCGCCATCGCCAACACCTCCACCCACAAGCTCATCGAGAAAGCGGTGGACGTGGCCAGCGGGGCTTCTCCCCTGGCGGCGATGAAGATAATATACGATCCCTCGACGAGCCCCATCGGCCCCGGCGGCGTCCCCCACGGGATCCAGGCATCCACCTACTACAGGCCGCTCTTCCTCGCCAATCCCTGGGGGTGCCTGGGGGAGGTCTCCGCGCTGCTGCTCATCCTGGGAGGGATATACCTGGTGGCCGTGCGCATCATCGACTGGAAGGTTCCGGTAATTTACGTGGGCACGGTGGCCGCGCTCACCTCCATCACCGGGAGGGACCCCCTCTTCTACACCCTGGCGGGAGGCCTGCTCATC
>ENA-ORXB01001145-ORXB01001145.1-sediment-metagenome-genome-assembly--contig:-NODE-1145-length-35660-cov-6.862209_pt1 | contig 35660 bp, 36 predicted proteins | sample MGYA00237863_ERZ511475 | MGnify/ENA primary metagenome ERZ511475 (study PRJEB26305, sample SAMN06343858) | sediment metagenome | isolation source: hot spring sediment | place: Canada: British Columbia... | reverse complement strand
TGCGGCCCATTGGAAGCGCCACGCGCGCAAGACCGCCAGGCTGCTGGGGGCGGCGCGGAACCCCAACACGGGCCACGCTGCCCCGGACATCGTGGCCGGCCCCTTCGTCGTCGAGCACAAGAGCCGCAAGACCCTGCCCAAGTGGCTCTTGGAGGCCCTGGAGCAAGCACGGCGCAACGCCGCCCCTGGCCAGACGCCCGTGGTGGTGCTGAGCTGGGCTCCCGGGCAGGGGCGCAAGGTGCAGCGTTACGTTATGTTGCGCTTCGAGGACTGGGCCGAGTGGCACGGGGCGTTCGAGGCAGGAGGGAAGGGGGGATGAAATCTTCAGCGGCCGGCGACCGAGACCGCACGGCCAGGGAGATTTTTTCGTGTACGAGTTGGGGAGCCGGGGAGAAACGGGGTAGGGGGGACCGAATCTCTGGGGCGCTCGGCCTCGACCGCCGCCCCAGGCGTGTTCGTGCGTTGGCAAAATTCATGGTGCAAAAGTTGGCGCAAGAGGGAGTGACAACATGGCTGACGTGACCATGGGGCTGATGCTCTTCCTGCGCTGGCTAGCCCAGCGGCTCGGGTGGGGGCGGCCATGAGCAACCTGGAACATCGCACCAAGCACCTGTGGCGTCGTTTGCGCCCTCCCTGCGCCTGCCGGTCCTGGGCCATTCCGATCATCGGGCCGGACGAGCCCGTGGACGAGAGGCGGCGGCTCCCGGAGCGCTGCCCTGACTGCGGGAGGACCATCCCCGTTCGGTGCATCGTCGTTCGCTCCGTGGACCGGGAGGGGTGAAGGTTGCGGCAAGATGCGGCAAGCCGTCGGCAGCGGGCCCTGGAGCTGCTGGCCGAGGGCCAAACCCCCCAGGCCGTGGCGGAGCGGCTCGGCGTCAGCCTCCGCACCATTCGGAGCTATCTGGCATCCCCGAACGTGCGGGAGACCTTGCAGCGCTTGCGGGACGAGCGGTTGCGCCAGCTTGCCGGGCGAGCCCTGGCCGAGGCGGGGGCGGCCCTGGCCACCTTGCGGGCCATCGTCGAGGACGAGGCCATGCCGCCTCAGGCTCGGGTGTCAGCGGCCGGGAAGCTCCTCGACGTGGCCCTGCGACTGGCCGAGACCGTCGATCTTGCCGAGCGGGTGGAAGCTCTTGAGGAGCTGGTGCAGGAGCGAGGAGGACGGTATGGGAGGATTGCGTAGCCGACTGGAGCGGGTACGTCGACGGCTCCGCCCGGCCGGATTGGCGGCCGAGTGGGAGCGGGTGCTAGCGACTCTCGACGAGCGATGGGGGCTGGCGACCGACCGGGAGGCCGTTCAGGGCATGGCCCGGGAGGCCGCTGCCACGGGGCGCCATCCCGGGGACGTGCTGGCCGAGCTGCTGGTGCAGCACCGTGGGGGAGCAGCGCCATGACGTTGAACGGTCGCTTGGCCCGGCTTGAACGACGGATCACGATGGAGCACGTCTCTCATCTGAACGCCTTCCTGGAGGCGCTGCGGGCGTTCGGGCGGCCCTGGGCGGGACGGGTGGAGGGCCTCGACGCCGAGGAACTGGCCCGCCTGCACCGTGACCTGGCGGCGCTGTATCGGCTCGGGACAGAGCGACCCGAGGACGCCCCAGGCGGGTGAGGGGGCCGCGCAGCTTGGGCGCCCCGTCAAGCCCGTTACCTTACGCATGTGGTGCATCACGGGACGCATGCGGTGCCGTCTGGTCGGGCGGGGCCGCCACGCCCTGTACCTGGTCACCCGCGCTGACCTGGAGAAGGCGCTGGCTGAGGCGCCCCGCCCGGGCGGCTACCGGCCCCGTCGCGTGACCAAGGGGGAGCCATGAGCAGCCCTGATCTTGCGTCGTTCCCACGCGAGGAGTACACTAGCCGAAAGCAAGCGCCCCCGCGCTGCTCGAACAGCCGGGGGCCGGCGAGCCTGACGACCTTGCCAGGAGGCCCGCAATGAGCAGCGTACCACGAACGGCATCCCCGCACAACCCCCTTCGAGCCCAAGACCTGAACCGTGAGCGCGTCGCCGTCTACTGCCGCGTCTCCTCCGACGAGCAGGCCCAGGCCGGCACGATCCAGAACCAGATCGAGTTTGCCCGCCGCTACTGCGACCTGCACCAACTGCCCATCGCCGAGATCTACGCCGATGAGGGCGTCTCGGGGACCGTGCCCCTAGCGGAACGTCCCGAGGGCGCGCGCCTCCTGGCGGACGCGCAGGCCGGCAAGTTCGGCACGGCGCTCGTCTACCGCATCGACCGTCTCGCCCGCTCAACCCGCGTGCTGCTCGACGCTCACGACGCCCTGAAGGCCAGCGGCGTTGCCCTACGGAGCATGACGGAACCCTTCGACACGTCCAGCCCCCTCGGCGAGTTCATCATGACCCTGCTGGGCTCCCTGGCCGCGCTGGAGCGGGCGACGATCCTGGAGCGCATGAGCCTCGGCAAGCATCGCGCCGCCCGCGAGGGACGTTGGCTCGGGGGCGCGCCCCCCTTCGGGTACCGCGTCGAGGGGCCGGAGCACGACCGGCGGCTGGTCGTCCACCCCGAGGAAGCCGCCGTGGTGCGGCGCATCTTCCACCTGTACGTCCACGAGGGCATGGGACTCATCCCCATCATGGAGCTGCTGAACGCGGAGGGCGTGCCGTCGCCCTACGCCAGCCGGGGGACCAAGACCGAGCGCTGGCCCGAGCAGGAGCGCCGCTGGAACACCGGCACCCTTTCCCGGCTGCTTCGCAACACCGCATACGTCGGCCGCTACCGCGCGGGGGCTCGGTCCGGGAAGGAGATCGCCGAGTACGAGACGCCCCGCATCGTGGACGACGAGACCTTCGCCGCGGCACAACGGCTCCTCGGGGAGCGCTTCATCGAGGCGACCCGGAACGCCCGCCGTTTCTACCTGCTCCGCGGCCTCATCCGCTGCCACTGCGGCCGGACCGTCGTCGGCGACGGCCGCCACGCCGACAAGCAGTACTATTACGCTTGTCCCGTGAGGCAGCACTTCCGCATCCGCGCCGAGGTGCTGGAGGCGGCCATCGTCCACGACATCGCGGAGTGGGCGCGGAACCCCGGCCCGATCATCGAGCAGCTGCGGGAACGGCTCCGCGAACGGCTGGTCGAGGCCCGCGACGCCGCCGAGGAGCTGGCGCGCGTCCGAGAACAGATCACCGACAAGAAGCGCGAGCAAGACGCCGTGATTACCCTCTACCGCAGAGGGCGCATCACGGAGGAGCAGCTAGACGCCCAACTGGACGCCCTGAACGCCGAGCTGGCCGTGTTGGAGGCGCGCCAGCAAACACTCTTCGACCGTCAGGTCACGGCCCAGTCCCAGGAGGCCGCGCTCCTTTCCGCCGAGACCCTTCTTGCCCAGCTTCGGGAGCGCGCCGACTTCCTGGAGCACGGCGAGGGGGAGGAAGCCAACCTGCTGCGGCGCAAGATCGTCAAGCTACTGGTGGCCGGGATCGACGTGGACGCCGAGGGCGTCCCCACCATTCGGTACCGCTTTCGCGCGCCGGCGGATTGTTCTGTACAGACTTCGGCGTGAACGAAGCCGGCGTAGGGATCCAGGCCGGCCAGGATGACGGCCTGCTCGACACGGTGGTACAGGTACCCGTAGCCGTAGTTCAGGCAGGAGTTGACCAGGTCCGTGGCCCCACGCGTCTCGCGTCCCTGCCAGTCCGGTACCTCCACCAATCGCCGCGCCGCGTCCCAGTACCACTTGGCCGCATGCGCCTCCTGCACGAGCAGCCCCTCGCGGAGCTCTTCCACCCTCGTCCCCGGTAGCTCGGCGATGCGTCGGGCATGCTCCTGGATCTGAAAGGCCGCCTCGCGCACCGCTTCGTAGAGTTCGGGCTCCGCCCGCCGGTTCTTCACCATGTAGCGCAGCAGATTGGCCTGGTTGCCAAGCTTGCCCGCCGCGAACGCCTTGGCCAGCGCCACCCCTCGCGCGTCACCGTAGGCCAGCAACTGCTCCCGGCGCGTGTGCACGGTGCCGACCAGCCCCGGCGCCATCAACCGCGCATAGGCCGTCCCCGACCGAGACAAGAAGGCGATCGCCACCCCCTGCTCCGCACACGCCCGCACCAGATCGCTGGACAGCGTTACCCCGTTGGCGGCGATCACCACCTGCTCCAGACCATGCAACGGCCGCTCGTGGAGGGTGTCCCGCCCCAGCGACACCCGCACCCGCTCCGACCGCTTGCCCACAAATGCCCCTGGATGCTCCACGAGCAGCTCGCCGTCCCCAGCCGCCATCATTCGATCCTGCTTCCCTTTCCCGGTTTCCCGGTCGGCACGCGGCCGTTGGGCGCCTCGCCGACTTCCTCACCTGTTGGTTCCAGATCCAAGCGGCAAGTGCGACGCACAGCACGAGCAAGCAAGACCATAACGGCCACCACCGACCGGCTCGGTTCAGAGACGCACGTCAACCGACACGGCGGACCAGGCAGAGCGACCGACGGCCCAGGACGCCACCGGTGGAACATGTCGGTGAGGCGGCCGCCGATCCGAATAGGGGCCCAAGCGAAGAAGACACGTCTAGGCACGCCTCAAGCTCGCGAACGGCGAGCCGGAGACGCGCCGCGCAGGGCCTAGAGGGCGCGGAGCAGCCGTTCGGCCAGGGCGGTGGTGTCCACCTGATAAGCGCCCGCCTGCACGAGCGCCTTCAGGTGCGCCACCCGCTCGGCCCGTGTGTCGGGCGCGTGCTGCGCCGCCCGCTCCAGGCGGCGCAGGTGCGCTGCCGCCTCGCTGAGCTGCACCGCGTCCGTGTGGGATGAGGTCACCCGATGCGGCCGTGACGGTCGCGCCGCAGCCTGGCCGACCACCAAGGACACGACCGATGTGGTGTGACCCGCTTCCACGCGCATGGGGTCAAACTCCTTCCAATCGCTCACTTCCTACCACGTGCCCACACGCGGCACAAGACCGGCCGGTCGGCGGCCCCGGACAAAGCGCTCACGCCGCCGGCACGAGCTTCGCTACCACCACCAGCCGCTTGGTGTAGAGCCGGTCCGGGTAGCAGGTGATCAGCGTCAGGGTCGCGTCCGGCGTCGGGTCCATGACCTCCACCGCCGTGGGCGCGACCACACGGACCTCGGTGATCTCATACGTGATCTGCCGCTCGGCCGTGTACACCTCGACGCGATCGCCGATGCGCACCTCCGGCAAGCGCCGGAACACCTCTCCCTTGCGGCTCACGGGGCTGCTGATATGGCCCGCCATCACCGTGTTGCCCTTCTCGCCCGGCAGGGCGGTGCCACGGTGATAGCCCACGGCGAAGGCCGCCGTCTCCCACACCGGTTTGCCATCCTCGATCACAATCCCCACCTCTACCACCCGCGCGTCCAAGGCGATGGCGGGGATCACCAGTCGGATGGGCAGCTCCGGCCGCGGGATGGCGCTGAGGTGCTCGATGAGGGGGTACTCCGCCACCCCTGGCGCCGGCTGCCCCCCACCTTCGGCGACCGGGGACGGGGTCGAACCGGGAGCTTCCGTATGGACCGCCGTCCGCGACACGCCGGTGCGCGGGGCGAGCAGCAGGATCACGCCGCCGATGGCGAGAAAGGCGCTCAGGGAGAGCAGGAAGGCCGGAACGGTACCGCGTTGCCTCACGGTATCCTCACCTGCCGCTTAAGCGCGGCGTTCAGCACTGCCGATCCACGGCCGAGCCGGCCTGTGGGCGGGCCAACGTGGCCGCATAGCCGCGCCCCGCCACGGCGCCACGGTCCAGCTGAACGACGGCGTCGCGCACCGCCCCCATCTGCGCGCGCAGGGCCTGCTCGTTGGCGTCGTCCTGCTCCAGGATGCTGCGCACCAATCCGCGCAAGGCCGCACGTACATCCGGGTCGGCACCGGTGGGCTTGATGGTGGGGAGCGGCAGCACGTTGGCGGGCGGCGACTCACGCTCAATGGCCACCAGCTCGGTGATGATCTGTTCGCGTAGGTCCATCAAGGCCAGGAACTCGTCCAGCCGGTCTTGGCGCAGCGCCTCACCCTGCCGGCGGGCCAGGCCCAGCAGGCGGGTGAGGAGCTGGTGTTGCCGCAGGGTGCCCAGGTCGGTCATGCCACCATCCCTCCCCGCGCCGGTTGCACCGCCTCCGCCTCACCCCGTACCACCGCCTGCCAGGCCGACCGCACCGGCTCCAGCAAGCGCAGGGCCGTGGCGATCGCGGTCCCGTCCTTGCGCAGGTTGGCCTCGAGCAGGGTCTTGTAGATGAACAGGTACAGCTCGCGCAGGTTGGCGGCCAGGGCGCCGCCGCGCTCCAGGTCCAGCCCGGCCACCAGCTCCAGCACGATCTCCTGCGCGCGCACCAGGTCCGCGCTGGCGTCATCCAGACGCCGCTCGGCCAGCGCCGCCTGGGCGCGGCTCAGAAAGCGGACCGCGCCGTCGTAGAGCAGGAGCACCAGCTCACCGGTGCTGGCCGTCTGGATTTGCGTGGCCTGGTACTGCTGGTATGGGTTCGGCAACTTCATGTCCTCGTCCCTTCGCTGCACCGCGGGTCGTCACGGTGAGTCTCGACGCACCGGGCGGTTCGCCCTATCGGGGAGGCGCCGGATAGGTCGTGGGGTCCGCGCGGCGACTCACTGGGCGCCCAGTCCCAGCAACGCCAGCGCGGTCAAGGAGGAGCGCTGCGCCTGGAGCTGGGCAATGGCCGTCTCCATGCGCGCGAACTTCTCCTGGAGGAGCTGGCGCTCCCGGTCCAGCCGCTCGTTGATGCGGTCGATGTTCTCCTTGATGCGCTTGGTCTCCTGATCGGCCTCGTCCAGGCGACGGTCCATGAGCCCGTCGGCGCGCACCAGCGGCTCCAGGTACTGCTCGAACTTGGCCGCGATACCGCGCACCGGCGTGGTCACGGTGATGGTGTCCGTGCCGGCCTGGATCGTGGGCTTGAGGGTCACGGTGAGGCCGGGGATGAGGCTCGTGAGGGTGCTACCGGGGGCAACCTGGTCGACTACCGTGTCCACGCTCGGGCCGCCGTCCGCCGGCTTGAACGTCACCGTCACCTTGGCGGTGCCGTTGCCGTTGTCGGCCGTGGTCACGGTGTAGGTGCCCGGCTTGCGCACCGCCGTGGGCGTGCCGCTGATAGAGGCCACGCTGCCGGTGCCACCCGGTTGCAGGGTGGCCGAGGCCTGAAAGGCGGCCAGCACGTTGGCCACCCCGGCGGGGTCGGCCTCCAGCGCCGCCCGGAACTTGGCCTCGTTCAGCGTGAGGGTATTCGTGGTCCCGACCGCCGACCCCACGGCGCCGAAGCTCACGCCCAGGTCCGCCAGCGTGGTCTTGCCGCCGCTCACGCCGTCGATGCGCGCGGTGATCATCGTGCGCAGGGTGCTGGCGATGCGCATCAGCCCCGCATCGCCGGCCAGCGGCCCGTTGGACAGCAGCGGGTTGTCGGTGTTGAACTTCATCTGCTGGTTGATGAAGTCCAGCGTGCTGTTGAACTGAGTGACGAGGTCCTTCATTCGGCCGACGGCACCGTCCACGTCCTGCGCGACGGTGACGGTATCGGCCGTGGCGCTCTGGCGCAGGAGGGTGATGGTCACCCCCGGCACGGCGTCGGTCACGGTGTTCGAGGTGCTGTAGTACGTCACCGGGCCGTTGCCGGCATCGACCTGGATCTGGGCATTTTGGCCCAGCGTCTGCGGGGCCGTGAGCACGCCGATGGCGTTCAGAAAGTTGCCGCTCACGTCCTCGAACGTGATGGCCGTGCTGCCGGTCTTCTTGGCGACGATCGTCACCTTGTCCGTGGCGGCGTCGTAGCTGGCGGTCACGCCGGCAGCGGAGGCGTTGATGCGGCTGAGCACGGCGCTCAGGCTGTCCCGAGAGGCGTCGTAGCTGATGGATACACCGTTGATCTTGAAGGTGCCGCTCGCGGCCAGCGTGGGCATGGTGGTCGAAAGCGGTTCGCCGGCACGCACCACGCCCAGGTTGCCGGTGCTGGTGCGGGTGGTGCCCGCCGGTGAGGCGAGCAGCTTCATCGCGCTGAGGAAGTTGCTCGTGTCCGAGCCGGCACCCAGCGTCACCCCGCCGGGGTGCGACAGCTGCAGCCGGTTGGGGCGCCCGTCCGGGTCCGACACCAGCGACACGGTGATGCCGGAGACGTTGGTCTGAATGCGCTGCATGACGGCGTCCAGCGTGTCCACCGTCGGGTCCACGCTGATGGTCACGCCGTTCACCGTGAAGGTGCCGGCCGTCACCGGCGTGGCCAGGTTGGCGTCCTTGAGCAGGGCCGTGGGGTTGATGGCGGCGCCCAGGGCCGTGGGGCTGCTCACGCGCGTGGCCGTGGCCATCTGCTGCACGGTGACGGTGAACGTGCCCGTGGCGGCGCCGCTGCCGGCGCTCACGGCCACGCTCGGGCTGGTGCCGCCGGGCGTCACCGTCGCTTTCTTCCCCTGGAGGTAGCCGGCGTCGATGAAGTTCTTGATCTGGTTGTAGAGGTTGGTGAGGCGGGTCTTGACGTCGCGCAGGGCGGCGGCGCGGCGTTCGCTGGCCGCCTGCTGGTCCTGCGCGGCCTTGAGCGGCCCTTTCCTGGCATCCAGCAGCTTCTGGATGATGCCGGCCGTGTCGATCCCCGAGGCCAGGCCGGTGAACATGATGGGCTGCTGCCCGCCCACCCCGCTGACCATGACCACCACCTCCGGAGGATGCCCCGGGCCGGCGGGCCAGGGCCTGCCCCGGCGCAGCCGCTCCGGCCCTTACCCGGTCCGGCTGCGCCGGGGCAGGCCCTCACCCGGTCCGGCTGCGCCGGACCACCCTCTCCCGCCAGCGGGAGAGGGATTGGGGTTCCGACCCTCACCCCCGCCCCCTCTCCCGCGAGGCGGGAGAGGGGAGCAAGCGTCCACGAAGCCGCCCCGCCGGTGCCAGTTCCCCCTCTCCCACGCTCACGTGGGAGAGGGGGTCAGGGGGTGAGGGCCTGCCATTCCGGCCCTCACCCGGTCCGGCGTAGCCGGCTCGCCCTCGCCGGCATAGCTCCATACCCCCTCTCCCCCGGCTCGCCGGGGGAGAGGGGTGCCCGAAGGGCGGGGTGAGGGCCACCACTCGTCCGTCAGGCCCTCACCCCCGCGGTCCTCTTCGGTTAGCCCCGCAGCAGCGCCAGCGCGCTCTGCGGCACCTGGTTGGCCTGCGCCAGCACGGCGGTGCCCGCCTGCGAGAGGATCTGGGCCCGCACCATGTTCGAGGTCTCCTGGGCCACGTCCGTGTCGCGGATGCGGCTCTCGGAGGCGCTCAGGTTCTCCACCGCCACCGCCAGCGACTTCACCGTGTGCTCCAGGCGGTTCTGAGCCGCGCCCAACGCGCCACGCCGCTCGTTCACGAACGTGATGGCGCTGTCAATGGCGTTGATGAGCTGCTCGGCATCGGCGGCCACAAACGTGCCACCGGTGACGGCCGTGTTGAAGTCGCTCAGCTCGGTGTTGAGGGTGGACAGGCCGGAGGCGGAGATCTCCACCCGGTCAAAGGAGACCGAAATGGCATCCCCCGTGGCCACGCCGCCGGCACCGGCGCCGATCTGGAAGTTCGCGGCCGAGCTGCCGGTCGCTGTTACGACCGTCTGCGTGTCCAGGCCCGCCTTGACGTTGGCGGCGGTCTCGCCCGCCACGGACGAGACGGTGACCCTTACACCGAGCTGGTTGTAGTCCAGCACGATGGAGCCGTCCGCGGCCACGGCGAGCTGGGCATCGGCGATCTCCTGCGTCACCGTGCCGTCCGACAGCTGCAGGCCCGTGGCGGTGCTCGTGAATGTGAAGGTCTTGCCCGCCTTGGCACCGCTCACGTCTACCGCCGTAACGGACGTGTTGCTCGCCGCATTGACCACGAAGCCCGCGCGCACGGCGCTGGTAGCATCGAGCTGCGTGGAGAGGGCGCCAGTGAGCAGGCTCTTACCGTTGAACTTGGTGCGCTGGGAGATGGCGTTGATCTCGGTCTTCAGCGCCTGCAGCTCGTTGTTGATCGCCTTGCGGTCGTCGTTGGAGTAGGTGTCGTTCGCCGCCTGCACGGCCAGCTCGCGCATGCGCTGGAGCATGGAGTGCACTTCCTCCAGCGCGCCCTCGGCCGTCTGGATCATGGAGATGCCGTCCTGGGCGTTGCGCATGGCCTGGTTGGTGCCGCGGATCTGGCTGCGCAGCTTTTCGGACACCGCCAGCCCGGCCGCGTCGTCGGCCGCGCGGTTGATGCGCAGGCCGCTAGACAGCTTCTCCAGCGTCTTGGCCTGCTCCAGGCTGGTCATCGCCAGCCGGTGTTGCGCGTTGAGCGCCATGATGTTGGTGTTGATCGTCAGACCCATGGTTGCCGTGGCCTCCTAGCCGGTGAGATGTACGGAATCCTTTCCGTTTCCGGCGGCTGTTGGCGCCCGCCGCCGCCCGCGGGGTGTGAGAAGGCGATCCGTCCCTCTTGCTTCGCTCGCCACACCTCCCTGCAGATTCACCCTGGGTGTCGAAGCCATCCGGCCCGACTTTAGCCACACCGGACACCCGCCGGTCGGCGTACGCCGCTCACCGCCGCGGCGCGTCCCGCTCACGGGCCGTGGGCGGTTTCGGGGCGCGCGCGAGCGCCTCCAGCGCCTGGACCGTCGCCGCCCGGTCGCGCGCCTGGGCGGCGGCGCGGCGGTTTTCGCCCTGCACCGCGCGCCGCACCTCCTCGCGCAGCACGGTCACGTGTGCTGGGGCACGGATCCCCAGCTTGACGCGATCGCCCTCCACCGCCAGCACCGTGACCACGATGTCCTCACCGATGAGAATGCTCTGCTCCGGTTTACGGGTGAGGATCAGCATCCCTGCCCCCTCCACGGCCTCCCTGCTCGCCCCGCCCCGGACGGCCGGCGCTCACGCCGCCCGCTGCGAGGCGTGTCCCGTCTGCCCTCCCAGCGGGTGGCGCAGGCTGTAGCGCGTGCCGTCCAGGATCACCTGTTTGGCCGCCCAGGTGCGCACGTTCACCACCACCGGCGCCAGCAGGTTGGCGGTGATGGCGCCGCCGTCCGCCGGCACAGTGAGCACCACCAGCACCAGCGCCTCCTCCGCCGCCCGGAGGTCGAGGGCGTGCACGTCCGCCGTGCTCAGCTCAAACGCGTAGTCCGGGAGCACGGCCGGGGCGTCGGCCAGGGGCAGGGCCAGGGCCGGCTCGGCCTCGCACTGGAGCCAGTAGAGCGGGCAGTCCGCGATGGGGATGAGCGTCCAGTAGCGGTACTCCTCCAGCCCCGGCATCCCCGCCACGAAGCGCAGGCGTGTCGCCTCGCGTACCGGCGCGGGCGTCGGGGCGCCCGATAGTCGAGCCATGCCGCCGTCCTTTCTAGCGCAAGAAATCGAGCAGGCTGGGCTGGATCGCGCGCGCCGCCGCGCCCAGCGCCGCCTCGTACACGTTGCGGGCGGCGTTCAGGCGGACGACGGTGTCCGCCACGTCGATCTCCTCCAGGCCGGAGCGCAGCCCCTCCAGCGACGTCTGCTCCTCCGTGAGCTGGTTGCCGATGGCGTCCAGGCGGTTGACGCGTGCCCCCACGCTGCCGCGCACCTGCAGCACGGTGTCCAGCGCCCCGTCGAGCGCCGAGAGCGCCGGACCAGTGGCCGCCACGCTGTCCCCGGCGGTTACGGCGTCGCGCAGCTGGATGAGCGCCTGGATAGCAGGCAGCACGGCCTGGTTACCCGGCACATCCACCCGCACCTGCACGCCCTGCCCTAGGTCCTGGGCGATGGCGACGGCGTTACCCGTGTAGGTCACGGACGTGGGCACATTCGGGTCGCCGGTGGGCGCGAACGGCGGAGTGGTGGTCTTCGTACCGGCGAACAAGAACTGGCCGGCAAAGCTGGTGTTGCCGAGCTGGATGGCGTGCTGCACGAGCTGGTTCAGCTCCACGCCGATGGCCTGCATCTGGTCGGTGCCCAGCACGCCCGAGCCGGCCTGCAGGGCCAGCTCCCGCGCCCGCTGCAACGTCTCGGTCAGCCCGCCCAGCGCCTGGTCCACCGCCGAGAGGCGGGCGCGGGCCGCGTCCACACCGCGCAGGTACTGCCGATTGAGGGCCAGGTCACGGCGGTGGCGCAGCGCCTGGGCGGTGGCCACGGGGTCGTCCGAGGGTACATGCAGCCGCCGGCCGCTGGCCAGCTCCTCGCCCACCCGCGCCACCTGCCCCAGGTTGTGCTGCAGGTTGGCGCGTACGCCGTCGAACAGGATGCGATCGGAGATACGCATGGCAGTTACGTCCGGTTGATGAGGGTGTCCAGCATCTCGTCCACGGTGCGGATCACGCGCGCCGCCGCCTGGTAGGCGCGCTGGAACTTGATCAGGTTGCTCATCTCTTCGTCCACGGAGACGCCCATCACGGACTGGCGCTCGGCGTCGATGTGCTTGAGCACCGCCTCCTGGCCGTTCATCTGCGCCTCGGCCTGCTTGGTGGACACCCCCAGCGAGGCGACCATCGCGCGGTAATAGTCATCCAGGGTGGCGGTGCCGCCGTTCATGAGCAGCGCGTCCTGCACGGCGGCGATGGCCCGCGCCGTGTTGGGGTTGCCGGGCTCGCCCGGCGCGTCCGACGCCGCCAGGCTTTCCGGGCTGCCCTGCAGCGTGGGGTTGACGGCGATGTCCGCCGCGCCGGAGCCGGTGAAGAAGTTCAGACCGGTGGCCCCGTTCAGGCCGTAGCCGCTCTGATGCCGGGCGTTGACCGCCGCGATCAGCGCCCCGGCCAGCGTGTCCAGCGCGGTCATCAGGCCGGTGACGTGCACGTCCCGCGCGCGGATGATGCCCGCCACCTCACCGGCGGTGATGCCGGCATCGGCGTTGTCCGCCGCCCACACGACCTTCTTGAAGTTGTTGTTGCCGGGGTCGGGCACCGCGGCCAGGGTGTTGGCCGTCACCCCATCCACCAGTTTCCGGCCGCCGATGAGGACATCGACGGCGCCGGAGGGGCCGTCCTGCACCGTCACGCCGGCCAGGCCGGCAAGGTCATCGAGCAGCAGGTCGCGCCGGTCGAGCAGGTCGTTGGGGGTGCCGCCGGCCAGCGTCACAAGTTGAATCTGCTGGTTGAGGGCGGCCACCTCCTGCGCCTTTTCGTTGATCTCCTGCACCTTGACGTCCACGGCCGCGTCCAGGTCCGTGCGCTGGGCCGCGAGGAGGGCGTAGGTGCGCTGGAAGGCCGTGCTCAGGGTGACGCCCTGCTCGATGGTGGCGGCACGGGCGGCGATCGATTCCGGATGGGCCGCCAGGTCGCGGAAGGTGTTGAAGAACTGCACCAGGTGCTGTTGGAGGCCGAGGTCGGAGGGCTCGCTGAGCGCGGTCTCCGCCCGGCGCAGGGCGGCCGCCTCCGCCTGGTACTGGTCGTAGCCGCGGCGCACGTCGCGGTACTGCACATCCAGGAGCGCGTCGCGCAGGCGGCGGATGCGGCTGGCGTCCACGCCCAGGCCGATGTCCTGCAGCGGCACACCGGGGTTGCGCCAGCGCGACCGGGCGGGCGGGATGGCCCGGAACAGCACCTCCTGGCGCGAGTACCCCTCCGTGTTGGCGTTGGCCACGTTGTGGGCCGTGGTGTCGATGGCGAGCTGCGCGGCACGCAGCCCGGTCACAGCGGTATCGAGCCCGATCGACAGTCCCATCGCCTACGGTCCTCACGGCCCTCACCCCAGCCCTGCGGGCACCCCTCTCCCGCGCGCGGGAGAGGGGCTGGGGTGAGGGTGAAATCGCGCTCACACCGTCCATATCTGCCGCGCGGTCTCCGGACCGCGCAGCGTGCCATTCGCGGCGTACGTGGCCGGCAAGGCGGCCTGGAGCAGGCGCAGCGCCTGCTCTGTGGCGGTCAATGCCCGCCGCGCCAGCGCCGCGTTGGCGTCGTTCAGGGCACGCAGCTCCGCCAGGGCTGCACGGAGGGCCGCGCGCAGCCCCTCAAGCCGCGCTTGCTCTGCTTCGGTCTGGCCCTCACCCCCAGCAGCCCTCACCCCGGCCTTCGGCCACCCCCCTCCCGCGTGCGGGAGAGGGGCTGGGGGTGAGGGCGGGAAGCCCGCGTGCGCGGCCCGTTCCTCCTCCAGTCGGGCGAGGGCTGCCGCCACTCCCTCCATCTCCCGCACGATGGGCGCTAAGGCAGCCACATCGCCGGCCAGCATGGCGTCCCGCTGCGCCGCGGCCAGCGCCACCATGCGCCGACAGCAGCGCAATTCCTCATCCAGCAGGTCCAGCAGCGTCATCGACGTTGCCGCCGCGTCGGTCATGACCCAACCCCCGACGCCAGCAGACGAGCGGCCAGCACCTGCGGGTCCACCCGGTAGGTGCCGCCCTGCACCGCCGCGCGCAACGACGCCACCACGTCCGGCCGTACGTCCGACTGCTCCGTTACCGCACCCATCAGGCGGCGGAACCGGTCCACCGTCTCGGAGAGGTCGAGGCGGTCCGTGCGCGGTCGTGTGCCGCCCGGGCGGGGCGCCGGCGGCGGGCCGTCGAGCACGCCGGCGGCCTGGCGCGTGTAGGTGCGCGCGACCGCGGTGGCGATAGCGTGGTGTACCCGCATGCGTCATGCCTCCCGGAGAGAAACCTGTTCAGGCGGCTCGGAGCGGGCGCCGCTCGGCAGCCCCTCCGGTCGCGCCTATGTGCTACCTGGCAAGGTGGCGGCCATACGCAGCATCTCGTCCGCCATGCGGAACGAGGCGGTGTTGAGCTGGTACAGGCGCTGGGCCGCCAGCACGCCCGCCATCTCGTCGGCAAGGTCGGCGTTCGCCGCCTCCAGCGCGCCGGCGCGCACGACGCCCACCCCATCCTGGCCGGGCGGCGCGGGCTGCACCGGACCGGAGGCGGCCGTCTCGACGAAGACGCCGTCCCCTATCGCCAGCAGGCCCTGCGGGTTTATGAACCGGGCAAGCTGGAGCTGCCCCGCGTTCTGCGTGCGCCCGTCCGCCATGACCGCCAGCACTTGGCCGCCGGCAGCGATGCGCAGGCCCACGACGCCGTCGGGCAGGGTGACGCTCTGCAGGGCGTTCCCGGCTCCGTCCACCAGCCGCCCCTGGGCATCGCGGCGGAACGCGCCGCCGCGCGTGTAGGCCTGGGTGCCGTCCGGCCGCGCCACGACGAAGAACCCCTCGCCGTCGATGGCCAGGTCGGTCGGCACGCCGGTCTCGCGGATGGGGCCCTGACGGAACATCGCTGCCGTTGGCACTTGACCGCCCAGCGGCGGCACGGGCGCCCCCGGCTGGGGCGTGCCGGCCTCGCCGCCTTCCAGCAAGGCGCGGAACGCCCTGAAGCCCGGTGTGGTAACGTTGGCGATGTTATGCGCGCGGACGTCGAGCTGGCTCCCCTGGCGCAACATCCCCGCCCGACTGACGTCGATGGCTCGCAACATGCACCGGCTCCAGTCGGCGCTCCCCGGCACGCTGGTGCGCACCGGAGCGCCGAACCGCACCCATTACAGCGGCTCGCGCCGTGGGCAAGGTATCCGTCGATTCCCCTACGGCCGGGGAGGTCAGTCCCTAACGGGCCCAACGGGATGAGATCGGTGAGGAACGCGCGCGCGTGCCTCACTCCAGCCCTGCCGGGATGAGACACGCGCGGCCGGCGGGGCACCGCGATGCGGGCGGCGCAGCACCGGCGTGGTCACGAGGGGCGGAAACGGGGGATCACCTCGCGCGCGAACCGCTCCAGCGAGCGCACGATCTCGGGGTCGTCCGGGCGCAGGCCGAGGGGCACACCCCAGGCGATCAGCTCCGTCACCGGCACGCGCTCCCGGTAGGCGGCGATCTCTCGCGCGATCTGGTCAGGGGTGCCCAGCAGGTAGCGCCCCTCCAGGATCGGCACCACCGGGCTTCCCTCCGGCTGCTGCGGGTGCACCGGCGGCTGTCCGCCGGCCACCAGCCACTCGCGATACAGCGCCGCCCGGTACTGCTCCCCCGGCCGCAGCCGCTGCCAGGTAGCGGCCGGGTCGTCCGTCACCACGAACGGGCGGTTCACCAGCACCTGGTACGCCGCCGGGTCCTCGCCGGCCGCGCGCAACGCCGCCGCCCAGACGTCAAAGGTCTCACGGCGGTCGCCCTGGGGCATGAGGTGCAGGCGCAACGCCGCCGCTCGCTCCGCCTGCGGGCGGCTCATCGCCCCGGCCCACAGCGGCGGGCCGCCGGGCCGAGCGGGCGGCGGGCTCAGCCGCACGTGGTCAAGATCGTAGTACCGGCCGTGGAAGGTGACCGGCGCCCCGCTCCACAGGGCGCGCAGCACCTGCACCCCCTCGATGAAGCGGGAGACGCGCTGGCGGCGGGGCACGCCCAGGGCGCGGAACTCCTCCTCCCGGTAGCCCAGCCCCAGGCCCAGCTCGATGCGCCCGCCGGAGAGCTGGTCCAGCACGGCCACCTGCTCGGCCACATGCACCGCGTGGTACAGCGGCAGCTCCAGGATGAACGTGCCGATGCGCAGGCGCGTGGTGCGCGCGGCGATCGCCGCCGCCATGGTGAGCGGCGCCGGCATGTAGCCGTCGTCCACGAAGTGGTGCTCGGTGATCCACACCGAGTCAAACCCCAGCCGCTCCGCGTAGGCGATCTGGTCCAGCACCGCGCCGTAGAACGCGGTCCACGGCATCCACCACTGCTCTGGGTTGCGGAAGTCATATGCCAGCCCGAAGCGCACCCATTCACCTCCTTGGTCGCGAGGACTCCCCACCGCCTGTTATCCACCGCAGCATAGCCGGCCGCTCGCGCACGGGCAGCCGGCCGCGCCCGCTTGACGCTTGTTCCGGCCCGCCGTATCGTGCGCCCGCAACGACAGGCTCGGACCAACCCTCTGCCTGAAGGAGGTGCGGCATGGGCAGTCTGGACGGAAAGGTCGTCGCCGTCACCGGCGCCGGGCGCGGTATCGGCCGGGCCGTGGCCCACCTCTGCGCCGCCGAGGGGGCGGCGGTGGTGATCAACGACCTGGGCTGCGACGTGGACGGCAGCGGCCGCTCGCCGGAGCCGGCCCAGCGCGTCTCGGAGGAGATCGCGGCCGCCGGCGGGCGCTGCACCGTCACCACCGGCGACGCCGCCGATGAGGCCGGCGCCGAAGCGATCGTGCGCGCAGCCCTGGACCAGTTCGGGCGGTTGGACGCCCTGGTGCTGGCCACCGGCGTGCGCCGGGACCGGCCGATCTGGACGCTCTCCGAGGCGGACTGGGACATCGCGGTCGGGCGGATGCTGCGCGGCTACTTCCTGCCCACCAAGTTCGCCACCATCGTCTTCCGCCAGCAGCGCAGCGGCCGCATCGTCATGCTCACGTCGGACGCCGGCCTGGGCGCCGCCGGCCGCTCGGCGCTAGCCGCCGCCTCGGAGGGCGTCGTCGGGTTCATGCGCACGGTGGCGCGCGACATGGGCCGCTACGGCGTCACCTGCAACGCGGTGAGCGCCCAGGCCGACACTCGCCTGTTCGCCGCCTCCGCCGATGCTTACCAACGCAAGCGCGGCGTGCTGGACCCGGAGGAGGTGGCCGGCCTGCCGCCGCCGCCGGCCGTGCAGTGGTGGCAGGACGAGGTGGGGCCGTGGGACCCGGCCTGCACGGCGCCGCTGGTCGTGTTCCTGTGCACCGACGCCGCCGCCGACATCAACGGCCAGGTGCTGGGCGCGCGCGGCGGCGACGTCTACCTGTACAGCAACCCGGCGATCGAGCGCAGCATCCACACCTGGGGGCGGCGGTTCACGCTGGAGGAGCTGGAGGTGGTGGGGCCGCGCGCCCTGGGCTTCGGCCTGCAGCACCCGGCGCCGCCCGCCCCGGCCGGGCCGGGGGCCACGGCGTGAGACGCCGGGGACGCCGTCGCTGAGGAGGTGGACCATGGGTAACCGCTTGCAAGGACGTGTGGCACTGGTGACGGGTGGTGGGCGCGGCATCGGCCGCGGTGTGGCCCTCCTCCTGGCCGAGGAGGGCGCCGCCGTGGTGGTGAACGACGCCGGCGTGAACGTGGACGGTACCGGCCACGACGAGGGGCCGGCCATGCAGGTGGTAAGCGAGATCGTGGCCGCCGGCGGCCGCGCCGTGGCCAACACCGATTCGGTGGCGGACTTCGAGGGTGCCCGCCGCATGGTGCAGACCGCCCTGGAGCACTTCGGCCGGCTGGACATCCTCTGCCACGTGGCCGGCATCCTGCGCGACCGCATGGTGTTCAACATGACGCCCGAGGAGTGGGACGCGGTGCTGGCCGTGCATCTGAAGGGCGCCTTCAACACCGTCCGCCACGCGGTGGAGCCGATGATGGCCCAGCGCTGGGGCCGCATCCTGCTCTTCTCCTCCGGCTCCGGCCTGGGCAACTCCGGCCAGGCCAACTACTCCGCCGCCAAGGAGGGGATGGTCGGCTTTGCCCGCGCCCTGGCGCGGGAGCTGGGGCCCTACGGCATCAACGTGAATGCCATCTACCCCGGCGGCGCCACGCGCATGACCGCGTCGGTGCCGCCGCAGGCGCGTGAGCGGCGGGCCGCGGCCGGGATCGTGGGCGGCGGCCAGCTCGCCGGGCGGGCCGAGGTGCCGCCGGCCGCCGCCCCGGCCGTGAGCGAGGCCGAGGGCGGCCCCCGTGACCCGCTCAACAACGCGCCCACGGTGGTGTTCCTGTGCACGGAGGCGGCGGCCAACATCTCCGGCCAGGTGATCGGCACCAGCGGCTGGCAGGCCTCACGCTACAGCCCGCGGCACGTGATCCGCTCCATCAGCCGGCCACGCCGCTGGACGGTGGCCGAGTTGATGCAGGTGGTGCCCGGCGCCATCACCGCCGGCATCCCCAACCCGGCACCGGCCCAGCCGCCGCAACCACAGCCACAGCCGCAGCCGGCCGGTAGCTGACCCCAGGCGCGGGCGTGACCGAGGCACGTTGACGGCGGCCGCGCCCGCGCCTACCCTCCGGGAAATAGCACATTTGTTCCTATCCGGAGGGATACCCGTGGACGCGCTGCCGCTGCCCCGCCTGATCGCGCGCCTGGACGCCGACCGCCTGCGCCGCTACCGCGAGCACCTGGACTTCTACCAGGGGCGGCAGTGGCGCGACCGACCGCGGCGGCGGGAACGCCAGCTTACCTTTAATTACGCCCGCGTGCTGGTGGAGAAGGTCACTAGTTATCTCATGACCGGCATGGACTTCGCCGTAGACCCGCCGCCCGGCATGGACCCGGCGGAGGGGCGGGCGCTGGCCGCGCGCACCGAGGCCGCCCTGCGCCGCGTGTGGGAGGACAACGCCCTCGACTTGCTGGACTTCGAGACGGAGATCGACGCCGCCGTGCTGGGCGACGCCGCCTACAAGGTCACCTGGGACGCCGCCGCCGGGCGGGTGCGGGTGACGGCGCCGGACGTGCAGGGCCTCTTCGCCTGGTGGCGGGGGGACGACCCCGGCCACCTGTGGCGCGTGGCCACCCGCTACCAGCTCACGCCGGATGAGCTGGCGACCATCATGCCCTCCCGGCAAGCCCCCACCCCCGGACCCCGGCCCTCACCCCCAGCCCCTCTCCCGCAAGCGGGAGAGGGGCTGGGGGTGAGGGCCGGTGAGGGGCCAAGGGCTAGCAGCGGCGAGCGCCTGCTCACGGTGGTGGAGGGCTGGACGGAGGAGACGTTCGAGCTGTGGGTGGAGGAGCGGCTAGTGCTGCACCGTCCCAACCCCTACGGCTTCATCCCGTTCGTGATCTTCGCCAACCTGCGCGAGGCCAAGGCCCTGTGGGGGGTCTCCGACCTGGCCGCCATCGTGGAGCCGGCGCGCGAGCTCAACCGCGCCCTCTCCCAGCTCTCCCTGATTCTGGAGCTGTCCGGCAACCCCATCGCCGTCCTGGAGAACGTCACCGACAGCAGCGATATCGCCGTGGCCCCGGGCGCGGTGTGGGAGATCCCGCCCGACGCCCGCGCCTACCTGCTCGACCTGCTCCAGGGCGGCGGCGTGCGCCTGCACGTGGACTACATCGACCTGCTCTACCGCACCCTGCACGACCTGGGCGAGACGCCGCGCACGGCGTTTGGCGAAAACCGTCAGGGCCTGTCCGGCGTGGCCCTCAACACCGAGCTAGACCCACTCTTGAAGAAGGTGCAGCGCAAGCGCCTGATCCGCACGGCCGCCTACCGCCGCCGCAACGAGCTCATCCTGCGCCTCTTGGAGCGGTTCACGGGCGAGCCGTTCGCCCCCTACCGCAGCCGCATCGTGTGGGGACCGGTGCTGCCCCAGGACCGCAGCCGGCAGGTGGCGGACGAGCGGGCGCTGGTGGCGGCCGGCATCCACTCCCGCCGCCGCGCCGCCGACGCCCTGGGGGTGGAGGACCCCGACGCCGAGTTCGAGCGCTGGCTGGCAGAGGAGCGTCAGGCGGCCGGCTTGCGCGCCGCGGGCACCGCCGATACCGACCCTCACCCCGGCCGGCCCACCGGGGCGGGCCGGGATCGGCCACCCCTCTCTCGCGCGCGGGAGAGGGGTCGGGGGTGAGGGACCAGCCTCCGCAGCCGCCTCCGAGGCAGCCCGTCCCGGCCGGACCGGGGGCACGGGTACCCCCACCATTGCCGCGAGGCTCCCGCCGACATACGCTCATGCTATGGATCGCGACACGCTGTGGCGCAAGTTCGACGCACTTCCACCGGAAGGGCAGCGGGAGGTGGCGGACTTCATCACATTCCTGCTCGCCCGCTTTGGTCGACGCCGTCCGACCAAGCCGCCCGCGCGGACGCCGCTCGCCGAGGAGCCGTTCATCGGTATCTGGCGAGATCGCGCAGACATGGAGGACAGCACCGCCTGGGTGAGGGCAGTCCGGGCGCGAGAATGGAGGGGCGAGGAACGCGGCGTTGATACTGGTCGATAGTGACGTCCTGATCGACGCCGGGCGCGGGGTGCACGACGCGGTAGCCTGCATCAACGAGGTCGAGCAACGCGATGACCCGGCCGTGAGCGTCGTCAGCCAGATGGAGCTGATCGTCGGCTGCCGTCGCAAAGCTGACCTGCGTGTCGTCGAACGGTTCCTCCGGAGATTCCATGTCATCCACTTGAACGAGCGCATTTCTCGGACGGCGATTGACCTCCTGCACCGATACCGGTTGAGTCACGGCCTGCTCCTCGCGGATGCACTGATTGCCGCCACGGCATTGACGGAAGGCATCCCGTTGGTATCGAAGAACCAGCGAGACTACCGCTTCATTGCCGGCCTTGACCTTCGGCCGTATCCGAACCCATTCGCTCCATGAACGATCGCGGATCGCTGCCCATGGTCCCGTCCGCTGACATGCTTCCCCGTCGCAGATAGCAGCACCTCGCCGCGGCGGAATGTCTCTCGCTCAGCGCCCGGGTATCCATCTCCCCGCACTACCCTAGAGTTATCAGCTTGAACTCGGGTCACGCGAGTGTCGTCGGGAGGGTGGCAACGCGCGGGGCATCGCCGACCTAGCCGCCATCGTGGAGCCGGCACGCGAGCTCATCCTGCGCCTCTTGGAGCGGTTCACGGGCGAGCCGTTCGCCCCCTACCGCAGCCGCATCGTGTGGGGACCGGTGCTGCCCCAGGACCGCAGCCGGCAGGTGGCGGACGAGCGGGCGCTGGTGGCGGCCGGCATCCACTCCCGCCGCCGCGCCGCCGACGCCCTGGGGGTGGAGGACCCCGACGCCGAGTTCGAGCGCTGGCTGGCAGAGGAGGCGCGGATGCGTACACTAACCACACCGGATCGGAGCGCTGAGGGGGCAGGACATGGATGAGGGGTCTGAGCTCACCGCTCACGGTGACGGCGTATCCCACCAGGCAGCGCGCGCGGACCGACCACTGCCCGGCGCGGCATCCGAGGCGACACGCGCGGCGGGGAGCGGCACGACCGATGCAGCCGTACCGAGAGCAGCGCCGTGGATGGGCTCGCCCGTGGGCAGCCGCGCGGCGCTGCGCGAGGTGGCGGCGCTCTTTCTGCGCCTGGGCTGTACGGCCTTCGGTGGGCCGGCGGCACACATCGCCCTGATGCGCCAGGAGGTGGTGGTACGCCGCCGTTGGCTCGCGGACCGAGAGTTCCTGGACCTGCTCGGTGCCACCAACCTCATCCCCGGGCCCAACTCCACGGAGATGGCCATCCACCTCGGCTACGCCCGCGCCGGCTGGCGGGGCCTGCTGGCCGCCGGCGCGCTTTTCATTCTGCCCGCCACGCTGATCGTGCTGGCCCTGGCGTGGCTGTACGTGCGCTTCGGCACCACCCCTGAAGCGACGTGGCTGCTGTACGGGATCAAGCCGGTGATCATCGCCGTAGTGGTACAGGCGCTGTGGGGCCTGGGCCGGGCGGCCATCACCGGCCCCCTGCCCGCCGTCGTGGGCGCGGCCGTGATCGCCCTCTCCCTGCGCGGCGGCAACGAGATCGTCCTCCTGTTCGGCGGCGGGCTGGCCCTGTGGCTAGTGCGCCGCGTCCGTGCCATCGCTCGACAGGGCGCCGGCCTGCCCGTCGTTCTGCTCATGCCGCTCACGCCCATGGTGGGCGTCTCGACCACCGGCGGCGCGAACCTGCTCACGCTGTTTCTCACCTTCCTCAAGATCGGCTCGGTGCTGTACGGCAGCGGCTACGTGCTGCTGGCGTTCCTGCGCAACGACTTCGTCCACCGCCTGGGCTGGCTCACCGACGCGCAGCTTCTGGATGCCGTGGCCGTCGGCCAGGTGACACCCGGCCCGGTGTTCACCACCGCCACCTTCATCGGCTATCTCGTCGCCGGGCTGCCGGGCGCGCTCCTGGCCACGGTGGGCATCTTCCTGCCCTCGTTCGTGTTCGTGGCGCTCACCCACCCGCTGGTGCCGCGGCTGCGCGCCTCCACCCGGCTGCGCGACCTGCTGGACGGCGTCAACGTCGCCGCCCTCGGCCTGATGGCCGCCGTCACCTGGCAGCTCGGCCGCGACGCGGTGGTGGACCCCCTCACCGCCGCCCTGGCCCTCCTGGCGGGCGTCGCGCTCCTGCGGTTTCGGGCCAACTCCACCTGGCTGATCGCCGGCGGCGCGGCCGTCGGGCTGGTCCGGCACCTGCTGGCCGGCTGAAGGCCGGGGCCGGAGAAGCCGACGGCCCGCGGGCATCGCGGCCGTCGGCTCCCGGCTTCGCCGCCTACGACCGGGGATCGATGGGTGTGAGCACGCCCAGGCGCTCCTCAATGGCCTGTGCCGCATCGAGGCACAGGTCCTCACGGAAGCGCGGACCGATGATCTGCACCGCCTGCGGCAGGCCGTTGGCCACCCCCACGGGCACCACGGCCGCCGGCAGGCCGAGCAGGTTGCCGGCCACCACCAGGCGCATACTGCGCACCAGCGCCAGCACCTGCTCGACGCCTTCCAGGTCATAGCCGACCGGGAAGGGCGGCATGGTGCACACGGGGCCCAGCACCAGCGGCCACTCGGCCTGAAACTCCGACCAGGCACGGGCCAGGCCACTGCGGGCGGTGAAGCCGGCCATGTAGTCGCCGTAGGACAGGGGCGGCATCGCCCGCGCAGCGAGGTGTAAGAACTGGCGGGCGTCGGCGGATACCACCGGCTCCAGCATGGGCATGAGCACCATCTGCAGCTCGGTCATCACCAGTTTGGCCCACAGCTCCCCGGCCGTCGCCACCGCCGGCGGCTCCACCTCCTCCACCCGGTAACCGGCATCGCGCAGCGTCGCCGCGGCCCGCCGCACCCCGGCCGCCACGTCCGGGTCCACGCCCTGGCCGCCTGGGTCCACGGTCACGGCCACGCGCACCGGCCGGGCCGGCGCGGGGCCCTCCAGCGGCGCCGGTACCCATGTGGGATCGCGCGGGTCCGGTCGGCTCATCACCGCCAGGGCCACGCGCAGATCCTCCACCCGCCGCGCCATCGGCCCCTGCACGGCGAAGAGCTGGAACGTGATGGGAAAGTCACGCGGCTCCAGCAGCGACACCCAGGGCACGCGCCCGGTGGTGGGCTTGATGGTGGCCGTGCCGCAGAACTGCGACGGCACGCGCAGCGAACCGCCGTAGTCGTTGCCCATCCCCAGGGGCGTCATACCGGTGGCCAGGGCCGCCGCCTCACCGCCGCTCGAGCCGCCCGGCGTGCGGCGCGGGTCCCAGGGGTTGCGCGTGGCGCCGCGCAGCCCGTTGTCGGTGTGCCACCGCAACCCGAAGTCGGGCAGGTTGGTGCGGCCGATGGGGATGACACCCGCCGCCTTGAGATGGGCGATATGCGGGGCGTCGCCCGGCGGCACGGCCTGGGCCAGGGCGGCGATGCCCTGGGTGGTGGGCGTGCCCGCCAGGTCGATGTTTTCCTTGACGGTCATCGGCACGCCGTGCAGCGGGCCCAGGGGCGCGCCGGCCGCCACCGCCGCGTCGGCCGCGTCCGCCGCGGCCCGGGCCTGCTCGGCCAGCACCACCGTAACAGCGTTCACGGCGTCGTTCACGGCGGCGATGCGGGCCAGGTGCGCCTCCACAACCTCACGGCTGGAGACCTGCCTGGTGCGGATGAGTTCCGCGAGCTGACGGGCGCCCGCCCGCCACAACTCGGTCTGCACGGCCATAAAACGCTCCTTTCATCCTGGCGCCCGCCCAGACGCCGCCGCCGCGGCCCATGGCGCAAGTCTTGGCCGGCCACTACCCGATGTCAAGGTACGCACGCACATCTGCAACGAATCTGAAACGTCCAGGATCGGCGTGTCGTGTTATACTGGGCACGCTATCCGAACGTTCGGACGGATGCGCCGTCCCCCCGCCGTGCCGGCCTGACCCCGGCGTAGCTGGAGCCAGCTCCGCACAGGAGCTGCGACGAAGCCTGGAGCCCGTGCCGTGGATCGGGTCGTGCCGGCGGCCGGGGATACACCGTCGGTGCAGCATGTGTCAGGAGGGTCAGGATGAGAGCCGCCGTGATGACCGCCTTCCGTCAGCCGCTGGAGGTGAAGCAGGTGCCCGATCCCACGCCCGGGCCGCGTGACGCCGTGATCCGCGTGCAGGCGGAGGGGATCTGCCGCAGCGATTGGCACGCCTGGATGGGCGACTGGACGTGGTTCGGTTTCAGCCCACAGCTGCCCGTGGTCATGGGCCACGAGATGGGCGGAGTGGTCGAGGCGGTGGGCAGCGAGGTGCGCCGCGTCAAGCCGGGTGACCGGGTGACGGTGCCGTTCCACGAGGGCTGCGGCGTCTGCGCCTACTGCCTGAGCGGCCGGCCAAACCTGTGCGATAACGTGCAGGTGCCCGGCTTCTCGCACGACGGGGGCTACGCCCAGTTCGCCCGCATCCCGAACGCCGATTTCAACTGCATTACCTTGCCGGAAGGGGTCGATGCCCTCACGGCGGCGGCGATGGGCTGCCGCTACATGACCGCCTACCACGCCGTGACCATGCAGGGCCGGGTGCAGCCGGGCCAATGGGTGGCGGTGCACGGCACCGGTGGGGTGGGCCTGTCGGCCGTGCAGATCGCGGCGGCGGCCGGCGCCAACGTGATCGCCGTCGACATCGACGACGCCAAGCTGGAGAAGGCCCGCCAGGAAGGCGCCGTGGCCACGGTCAACGCGCGCGCCACCAAAGCGCCGGAGGCGATCCGCGAGATCACCAAGGGCGGCGCCCACGTCTCCATCGACGCCCTCGGCATCGGCGACACCGTGATCAGCTCGGTGACCTGCCTGCGTAAGGGCGGTCGGCACGTGCAGGTGGGGCTCACCACCCAAAAGGAGCAGGGCATGGTGGCCCTGCCCGTGGACGTGATGGTGCTCATGGAGCTGGAGTTCGTGGGCAGCCTGGGCAACCCACACCCCAAGTACGCCGAGCTGCTGGCGCTGGTGGAGCGCGGTCGGCTCAACCCAAAGGCGCTCGTCACCCGCGAGGTGGCGCTGGAGGAGGCAAGCAACGTCCTTCAGGCGATGACGGACTTCAAGACCATCGGCTTCAACGTGATCACGGACTTTTAGCCGCACGGGGTGGAGGCCGGCCTCCACCCCGGCAGGGGAAAGCCCTCACTCCTGTCTCCCTCGCCCCCGCCCGCCGCGTCCGGGTACCGGCGTCTCAGCGGGTCGGGGCGAGCGCGCGCCCGCGGGGTGAGGGTGAGCGCCTCTTGCGCCGCTCTCGCGTCACTTCCCGGTCGGGGTAAGGGGAGGAGCGCGACCTCGGTCATCGGGGAAACCTTGACGTTGCCCGTGACGGGCGGTTTCGATGCGTCAAGGCGAGCCTATCGTGTACGGACCCGCGTGAGAGCTATCTCCGGGCGGCGCGCGGCGCCCTCCGCCGGTTGGCGGCCCTTCCCTTTGGCCCCTCCGTCCGCCATCCTTGGGGCATGATCCCGGATAACCAGACCGCCGCTGCCCGCCTGCGCGCCGTGCTTGCTGCCGGTCGGTTCGTGGTCACCTGCGAGCTGGAGTGCCCGCGCAACGCCTCCGCCGCCAATGTGGAGCGGCAGGCGCGCGGCTACGCCCCCTACGTGGACGCCGTCAACTGCACGGATAACTCCGCCGCCATCGTGCGCATGAGCCCGGTGGCGGCGGCCGCCATCGTGGCGCGAACCGGCCTCACCCCCCTGGTGCAGCTCACCTGCCGCGACCGCAACCGCATTGCCCTGCAGTCGGACATCCTCGGTGCCGTGGCCGTGGGCGCGGCCGGCATCGTGGCCATGACCGGCGACCCGCCCGGCACCGGCAACCACCCCGACGCGAAGACGGTGTTCGACATCACCAGCCTCGAGCTGATGCGCGTGGCGCGCGGCCTGCGCGAGGGCCACTTCATGTCCGGTGACCCGGTGCGGCCCGCCCCGGATCTGCTGGTGGGCGGGGTGGAGAACCCGGCCGAGGGCGAGCGCTCGGTGAGCCGGCTGGCCGCCAAGGTCGAGGCTGGTGCCGAGCTGATCCAAACCCAAATCACCTTTGACGTGGAGGCGTTTGCCCGGTGGATGGAGCAGGTGCGGGCGGCAGGCCTCCACGAGCGGGTGCGCATCCTGGCCGGCATCGCCCCGGTGCGCCGTCCGTCCATCGCCCGCTACCTGCACGAGCACGTTCCGGGCATCAGCGTGCCGGCGCCCACGCTGGCCCGCCTGGAGTCCGCCGCCAACCCGGAGGCCGAGGGGGTGCGCGTGGCGGCCGAGGTGCTGGCCGCGGTGCGAGGCATCCCCGGTGTGGCCGGCGTACACCTTATGACCTTTGGCTGGGTGGAGGGCGTGGCCCGTGTCGTGCAGGCCGCCGGCATAGAGCGCACCCCTGCTCAGGGGGTAGACTGAATGCTGCACAGTGAGTGCCGCGCGCCGAGACTCTCACCCCGGCCTTCGGCCACCCGCCCTCACCCGCCTCGCGAAGCATACCACCCTCTCCCGCGAGCGGGAGAGGCCCGGCGGAGCACGGGCCCCGTGCCTTCGGCCGGGGGGCTGGGGGTAAGGGCAGGCTTTGCCGGGGGCAGCTCCCGCCCTCGTCAGAGAGAGGGTAGGGGGTGAAGGCCGACTCCGGCCGGGGGGAGGGCTCGCCAGAGGTGAGGACGCGCATATGGCCATGATCATCGACGGACAGGCAATCGCGACGGAGGTGCGCCGTGAGCTGGAGGGGCGGGTCGCGGCGCTCAAGGCCCGCGGGGTGACGCCCGGGTTGGCCGCCGTGTTGGTGGGCGATAACCCGGCCTCGATCTCCTACGTGCGTGGCAAGGCCAAGGCCTGCGCCGAGGTGGGCATCTACGCCGAAACGGTGCGCCTACCCGCCACCATCACCGAAGAGGCCCTGCTGGGTACCATCGCCGACCTTAACGCCGACCCACGCTTCCACGGCATCATCGTGCAGTTGCCGTTGCCGTCGCACCTGGACGGTGACCGGGCCACGCGCGCCGTGGCCCCGGAGAAGGATGCCGATGGCCTCCATCCCTTGAACCTCGGTCTGCTCATGCGCGGGGAGGGGGTGTTGCTGCCCGCCACCCCCTCCGGCGTGCAGCAGCTCCTGGTGCGCAGCGGCCACGACCCGGCCGGCAAGCACGTGGTGATCGCCGGCCGCTCCAACCTGGTGGGCAAGCCGCTGGCCAACATCCTCATGCAGAAGGCCCCCGGCGCCAACGCCACCGTCACGGTCTGCCACACCGGCACGCCGGACTTGGCCGCCGTCACCCGCCAGGCCGACATCCTCGTCGCCGCCATGGGGCGGCCGCGCGCGATCACCGCCGACATGGTGCGGCCGGGGGCGGTGGTGATCGACGTGGGCATCAACCGGGTGGACGACCCCACGCGGCGCACCGGCTACCGCTTGGTGGGGGATGTGGACTTCGAGGCCGTGGCCGCGGTGGCCGGCGCGATCACGCCCGTGCCGGGCGGCGTCGGCCCGATGACGGTGGCCATGCTGCTCGTCAACACCGTCACCGCGGCCGAGCGGCAGAGCGGCCTCGGCCCCTTCTGACATCGCCGTCGCGATGCCCCGGCGCTGACACCACCGGGAGCGGACCTATGCCCGATGCGCCTCTCCGCCTGCTGATCGACACCGACCCGGGCGTGGATGACGCCGTGGCCCTGGTGATGGCCCTGCGCCACCCGCGCGCCCGGGTAGAAGCGATCACCGTGGTGGCCGGCAACGTGGGCCTGGAGCACACCGTGCGCAACGCCCGCTACGTGGTGGAACTCTGCGAGGCGGACGTGCCCGTCTACGCCGGGGCCGCCCGCGCCCTCCTGCGCGAGCACCGCCGCGCCGCCGATGCCCACGGCGAGGACGGGCTGGGTAACCTGGGCCTGCGCCCGCGCGACCCACGCCCGGCGCTCGGCCACGCCGCCGACGTGCTGGTGGAGCGCATCATGCGCGAGCCGGGCGCGCTCACGTTGGTCACCCTCGGCCCGCTCACCAACGTGGCCTTGGCCCTGCTCAAAGAGCCGCGTCTGGCCTCCACCGTGCGGCGGGTGGTGATGATGGGCGGGGCGGCCAACACCGCCGGCAACGTCACCCCGGCGGCCGAGTTCAACATCTGGGCCGACCCAGAGGCGGCGCGCATCGTCTTCCGCGCCGGCCTGCCCCTGACGATGGTCGGCATCGAGATCTCGCGCGCCGCCCGCTGGACGGCGGAGGAGATCCGGGAGTTGGCGGCGCTGGGCACGGCGCGCGCCCGTGCCTGTGCCGCCTTTCTGGAGCACGCCCTCACCGTGGCCGGCCAGCGCGGCCGCGTGATCCCCGGCGAGGTGTTCGGCGCCGGCTGCCCGGACGGCACGGCCATGGCCGTGGCCCTGGAGCCGGAGGTGGTCATCGACGCCGAGCAGTACTACGTAGATGTGGAGACGCACGGCGAGCTGACCACCGGCGAGACCGTGGTGGACCGCCGCGGCGTGTTGGGCCGGCCGCCCAACACCACGGTGGTCCACGCCATCGATGTTCCCCGCTTCAAGGCGCTGGTGCACGCCGCCTGCCGCTAGCCACGGGCGCGCTGCTCGTTGGCCCACGCCGGCCCGCACCGTAGGATCGAGGCATGGACGTGGTGCAGGCGGCGGTGCTGGGCCTCCTGCAGGGGCTGACGGAGTTCTTGCCGGTGTCCTCCTCCGGGCACCTGGTGCTCGTGCCGCGCCTCCTGGGGTGGCGCGAGCACCCGCTCAGCTTCGACGTGGCCCTGCATCTGGGCACGGCGCTGGCCGTGCTGCTCTATTTCCGCCGTGAGGTGCGCTGCCTCATCCACCGCGGCCTGGCCGACCTGGTCGGCTACCGCTGGCGGCTCAGCGCCTACAGCCCCGTCGGCCGGCTGGCGCTGCTCATCGTCCTGGGCTGCCTACCGGCGGTGGCCGTGGGTGGCCTGTTCAACGACTGGATCGAGGCGCACACCCGCCAGGCCTGGCTGGTGGCGCTGCTGCTCGTGGTGGTCGGCGTGGTGATGCTGCTGGCCGACCGGCGCGCGCCGCATTCCCGCTCGATGGAGGCGCTGGACCCGGCGCGGGCCCTGTTCATCGGCGTGGCGCAGGCGCTGGCGCTGTTGCCCGGGGTCTCGCGCTCCGGCGCCACCATCGCCGCGGGGATGTTCGCCGGGCTGTCCCGCGAGACGGCCGCGCGCTTCTCCTTCCTGCTGGCGGCGCCGGTGATCCTCGGCGCGGGCGTCAAAGAGCTACCGAACCTGCGCCATGCGGCGGCGCAGGGCGTGGGAGCGGCGGAGCTGGCCGTCGGTTTCGTGGTCTCGTTCGTGGTGGGGCTGGTGGCCATTCACGTGCTGCTGCGCTACGTCGCCCGCCGGCCTCTCACCGCTTTCGTGCTCTACCGCTTCGCCTTGGCCGCTCTGGTGCTGGTGGTGCTGTGGCGTGGGTAGGCCCCAGGCGGGAGGTGTCGCCGTGTGGGCGCACATGCCGGTCACGCGGCGGTTGATCGTCCTGCAGTCGCTCGCGCTGCTGTTCGTCCTGTTGGCCGCCTGCGCGCCCGGGCCGGAGGCGCTCGAGGGGGAGGGTTCTGCCCCGGAGCCGATGGCGGTGGAGCCGGTGCCGGTGCTCGTAGGGGCGGGGGATATCGCCTCCTGCGCCAGCACCGGCGATGAGTCCACGGCGGCGCTCCTGGACGCGATCCCGGGCACGGTGTTCACCACGGGCGATAACGTGTACGATCACGGCACACCGCTGGAGTTTGCCCGGTGTTACGAGCCGTCCTGGGGACGGCACCGGGCACGCACGCGGCCAGCGCCGGGCAACCACGACTACGGAACCCCGCACGCGGCGGGCTACTTCGCCTATTTCGGCGAGGCGGCGGGAGCGCCGGACAAGGGCTACTACAGCTACAACCTGGGCAGTTGGCACATCGTGGTGTTGAACAGCAACTGCGGCGCAGTCGGCGGCTGCGGCCCCGGCTCGCCGCAAGAGCGCTGGCTGCGCGCCGACCTGGCGGCGCACCCGGCCGCCTGCACGCTCGCCTACTGGCACCACCCGCGCTTCAGCTCCGGCCCGCACGGCGGCACCACGGCCGTGCAGGCGTTCTGGCAGGCGCTGTACGAGGCCGGCGCCGAGCTCGTGCTCAACGGGCACGACCACCTGTACGAGCGGTTCGCACCCCAGGACCCCGATGGCCGCCGGGATGAGGAGCGCGGTATCCGTCAGTTCACCGTCGGCACGGGCGGCGCCAGCCTGTACGCCGTGCGGCGGCTCGCCCCCAACAGCGAGGTGGTCCACACCGCCACGTTTGGGGTGCTCAAGCTGACCCTCTACCCCGACCGGTATGAGTGGGAGTTCGTCCCCGTGCCGGGCGGTCGCTTCACCGACTCCGGTGGTGGTACTTGCCACTGAACGGCCCCTGTGCTACCCGAGGGATGCTTCAGCGTTCGCGCTCTGGCTGGGGCGGGCGGTCTGGCCCTGGAGACGGGGGGTGAACACCGGTGATCGCCCGGCACGCGCCGCCCGTCGCCGGCGCGTGGTGGCACTCTCCCGCGTGCGGCGTGCAGGCCCTCACCCCCCGGCCGACCCTCACCCGCCTCGCTGCGCTCGGCACCCTCTCCCGCTTGCGGGAGAGGGAAACCCGCCTGCGGGAGAGGGGGGCGTCGTTCGCGAAGTCGCTTGGCCGGCGGCAGACCCCCTCGCCCTCGTCAGAGGGAGGGGGGCAGGGGGGTGAGGGCCCATCCCCGCAGGGGGTGAGGGCGGGCGCGCCCACCCCTCACCGCGGCCCCGGTGATGCTCCCGGCGTAGACTCGGATGCAGCCGCCCCGCCAAACGTTCCGTTGGGAGGGAAGGCATGAACGACGGCTATCCCGTTCACTTTTCCGTCACCTACCCAGATCGCCAGCTCGACCGGGTGAGCACCGCCTTCCGCCTGCTGGCGGCGATTCCCATCCTGGTGGTGCTGGCCAGCGTCTCCGGCGGGAGCTGGTCGTGGACCAGCGGTGAGGGGACGCGCGTGGCGGCTTCGGGCGCGGGTGGGCTGCTGTTCTTCGGGCCGCTGCTCATGATCCTGTTCCGGCAGAGGTACCCGCGCTGGTGGTTCGACTGGAACCGCGAGCTGCTGCGCTTCACCAACCGGGTGGCCGTCTACCTGGCGCTGATGGACGACCGCTACCCGGCCACGGACGCCGAGCAAGCGGTCCGTCTGGAGCTGCCCTATCCGGACGTGCCGCGCGAGCTCAACCGCTGGCTGCCGCTGGTGAAGTGGTTCCTGGCCATCCCGCACTACATCGTGCTGTTCTTCCTCGGCATCGGGGCGCTGGTAGCGGTGATCATCGCCTGGTTTGCCATCCTCTTCACCGGGTGGTACCCGCGGGGGCTGTTCGATTTCGTCGAGGGCGTGTTTCGCTGGAGCAACCGGGTGATGGCCTACGCGTTCCTGTTGGTGACGGACCACTACCCGCCCTTCCGCCTGCGCCCGTGATCTAGGCCCGACCCTCACTGGCACGCACGGGCCGGTAGGTCAACGCCCGCGAGACGCGACGCCCACGCCGCGCCGAGGGACCGCTCGGCGCGCGCCTTGACGCCCAGGGGCAGCGTACGCCCCGTGATGAAGGGGGCAGGGCCGGCTTCGCCGCTACGGGATCGCGGCGGCGACACCGGTAGGCGGGGTGTTCTTGAAAGCGCGGCCGTCCTTCATGATCAGCGCCAGCCGCTCGTGGTGACGGAGCACCGTGATGTCGGCCAGCGGGTCGCCGTCCACGGCGATGATGTCGGCGTGCTTGCCCACCTCGATGGTGCCGGTGAGGTGGTCGATGCGCAGGCATTCGGCCGCGGTCTTGGTGGTGGCGACGAGGGCCTGCATGGGCGTCATGCCGCCCGCCACCATCAGCGCCAGCTCCTCGGCATTGGTGCCGTGCGGGCCGACGCCGGTATCGGTGCCCATGGCGATGCGCACGCCCTTCTCCACGGCCATGCGGAAGCTGGCCAGGTGCGCGTCTTTGACCTCCTGCGCCTTGCGCAGGGCGTAGGGCGGCACGTTGGTCGGGTCCTGCTCGGCGCGGCGGATCACCCACAGCGGCGCCACCAGCGTCGGCACCAGGAAGGTGCCGCGCCTGATCATCTCGTCTACGGCCTCCTCGTCCAGGTAGATGCCGTGCTCGATGGAGGCGATGCCGCCGAACACGGCGTTCTTGATCCCCTGCGTGGCCTGGGCGTGGGCCATGACCGTCTTCCCCGCCGCCCGCGCCTCGGCCACGATCACGGCGATCTCCTCCGGGGAGAAGCCGCACGCCCCCGGCTCGTCGTTGGGCGACATCACGCCGCCGGACGTGTGCACCTTGATCTGGTCGGCGCCGGCGCGCAACAGCTCGCGCGTGGCCTTGCGCACGGCGTCCACGCCGTCCACCACCGTCCAGGGGTGCTCCGGGTCGGGCACGCGCAGGTTGGCGCCGCTGGGCATCACCTGGTCGCCGTGGCCGCCGGACTGGGAGAGGGCGCTCACGGCGATGCGCAGGCGTGGGCCGGGGAACAGGCCCTGATCGATGGCCATCTTCACCCCGCGCGGCGTCCCGCCCGCGTCGCGCACGGTGGTGAAGCCGGACTCCAGGGTGATGCGGGCGTTGGTGAGGGCCTGGGCGATGTTCAGGCTGTAGGGGGTGAGCAGGCGCTGCTGGATGCTCTGCGCCGAGGACATGAGGTGGACGTGGCAGTCGATCATGCCGGGCATGACCGTCATCGTGCCGGCGTCGATCACCGTGGCGTCGCGCGGCACCGCGCCGTTCCGATTGACGGCGACGATCAGCTCGTCCTCGATAATCACCGTGGCGCCGCGCACCGGGTCCGCGCCCGTGCCGTCGATCAGCGTGCCGCAGCGAATGGCCGTGGTCATGTCCTGCTCCCTTGCACCGCGCCGTGATGGCGTGTTCTGCAGCCGCCATTATGCCCCAGCAGAGAGCTGACCGCGACCGGCTCGCGTTACCGGCGCCGGATTTCCCCGTTGTGAGAGGGTGACAGGAGGCGCGTCGCTGGGCGATACTCGGCGCGATGCCCCTGACGGGAGGCGGTGATGGATCTGTCCACTACGCGCGCGCCGGTTGGGGCGCGGGTCCGCCCGTTTTACGGGTGGGCGGTGGTGGCCGGCACCTTCGTCCTCCTGTTCATCGGCTTCGGCACCGCCTATTCCTTCGCCGCCTTCTTCCAGGCGCTGCGCGACGAGTTCCAGGGCTCCCGCGCCGACGTCTCCCTGGTCTTCGGCATCACCGGCTTCCTGTACTTTAGCCTGGGCGCGGTGAGTGGGCCGCTGGCCGACCGGTTTGGCCCACGCCGGGTAGTGGCGGCGGGCGTGCTGCTCATCGCCGCGGGCGTGCTGGTGGCCAGCCGGGCGCAGGCGTTGTGGCAGGTGTACCTCACCTACAGCCTGGGTGTGGGCGTGGGCGTTGGTTTCGCCTATGTGCCGGCCATCTCCGCCGTGCAGCGCTGGTTTGTGCGCCGCCGCGGCGTGGCCTCCGGCCTGGCCGTGGCCGGCATCGGCGTCGGCAACCTGGCCATGCCGCCCATGGCCGCCGTGCTCATCGACCACACGGACTGGCGCACGGCCTACGTGCTGCTCGGCCTGCTCGCGCTGACGCTTGGCCTGGCGGCGGCCGCGCTGATCGAGCATTCACCACAACGGCGCGGCATGCTGCCGGATGGGGCGCCGCCGTTCCCGCCCTCACCCCACCCTTCGGGCACCCCTCTCCCGCACGCGGGAGAGGGGCTGGGGGTGAGGGCCGATGAGGTGGGCGTGCGCGCGGCGCTCGGCTCCCGACCGTTCAAGCTGCTGTACGCCGCCGTGGCCGCCTGTTCTGCCGGGCTGTTCATCCCCTTTGTGCACCTGGTCCCCTACGCTCGCGACCACGCCCTGTCCGGCACCGCCGGCGCCTGGCTGGTGGCGCTGATCGGCGTGGGCAGCACCGTGGGCCGCTTCGCCCTGGGCAGCATGGCCGACCGCCTGGGCCGTCGCCGCTCCTTGATGGTGATGTTCGCCGGGATGGGCCTGGCCCTGCTCTGGTGGACCGTGGCCGTGGACCTGTGGTCGCTGGCGCTGTTCGCGGTGCTGTTCGGCGTCTGCTACGGCGGGTTTGTGGCCCTGATCCCGGCCCTGACGGCCGATTACTTCGGCGGGCGCAGCGCGGGCAGCATCATCGGCCTGCTGTACACCAGCGTGGCCGCCGGCACCCTGGTGGGGCCGTGGTTGGCCGGCCGGATCTACGACCTGCGCGAGAGCTACCTCTTGCCCATCGCCGTGGGCGCTGCCGCTAACTTCGTCGCCCTGGGCTGCCTGGCGGCGCTCATGGAGCCGGCCCGCTGGCGGGCCGAGCGGCATCCAACCGACTGAGGCCACTACTCCCAACGGGGGGTGGGATGCAGCGGCGCGGGGCGGGACGCTGACCTCAGGCCCCGCCTCCCTCATGTCTGAAGGGAGCCTCGCCCGTGACCACCCAGGGTACCACCGGAGAGCAGAACGCCCCCCGCCCAAGCGCGGGAGACGGCGGCCAACATCGCCGAGCAGATGTGGCAGGGGACGCGAGAATCGATGCAGCGGACAACGGGGGAGACGCGGCCGGCCTTCGAGCAAGCGCGGCAGGAGCCAACCCCGTCCGGGCTGCAGGCCATGTTCGAAAAACTGCCCACCCCCGGCCCGCCTCACCCGCCTCGCGAAGCTTACCACCCTCTCCCGCACGCGGGAGAGGGGAGCATCGTTCGCGAAGCTGTTTCACACGCGCCAGACCCCCTCTCCCTCGTCAGAGGGAGAGGGGGAAGGGGGTGAGGGCCCGCGCGCCCACGCGCCCGCGCGGCGTGCGGGAGTGCTGCGGGGAAAAATCCCGCGCCCTCGGCACACTGTTCCCGCATGTCATCCCTCGCGCTTGCGGTCCGTAATGGCGCGGGTGGCGTGCGCCATGCCCCGTTGGGCGAGGGTGCGCCCCCACACGCCCACACGCCCACGCGGCCTTCGGAACTTCAGGAAGAGGATGACAGGGTGATTTCTCTATCACCTTGAGCCGATGCCAT
>ENA-ORXB01001140-ORXB01001140.1-sediment-metagenome-genome-assembly--contig:-NODE-1140-length-35695-cov-4.574316_pt1 | contig 35695 bp, 26 predicted proteins | sample MGYA00237863_ERZ511475 | MGnify/ENA primary metagenome ERZ511475 (study PRJEB26305, sample SAMN06343858) | sediment metagenome | isolation source: hot spring sediment | place: Canada: British Columbia... | reverse complement strand
CTGGAGTTCAGACGTGTGCTCTTCCGATCTCGCGTCTGGCCGCCCCCGGGGGCGGCCAGACGCGCCAACCCACCAAACCCCCTCCTGGGGAAGGGCCGGGCTGCGGCCTAGCAGAACACCCGGCTGCAGCCCCAGGCGGTGACGCATCTTGTGTGCACCCAACTTGCATCCCCGCCACCGTGGGCGATAGCGGCGCGTCGTCCCCGCTCGATACCTGCGGAGGCAGCAAAGCCGCGCGCGGACACGGGGCGTCATCTCAGCGAGCACTCGGCGACGTCGAGGGGCGCGGCCAAAGGCCGAGACCCAGGACCTGAACTAGGCATAAAAACCGATTTGGACCTTATGCAAAGTGATGGTAGAATATGCCCGAGCAAGCTCGGGATTGACGGCGCCTTTGCAAGACCAGCCTACAAGGGGGTGCAAATGATGGAAGAGCAGATTGGGAGCTTTCTCAAATCGCTCGAGGTCGAGAAGGGCTACTCGGTTAACACCCTGATCGCATACCGGAACGACCTGCAGCAGTTTCTGCGCTTTCTGAGGGAGCAGTCGTCCGGAAGGACCCCCGTCAACTCGTGGTCGGATGTGACCAAGCAGGACCTGGTCGCGTTCATCCTGTATCTGAAGACCGAAAGGGAGTACTCCTCGGCCACGGTCGCACGCAAAGTCGCCGCCGTCAAGTCCTTCTTCCACTATCTGCTGACCGACCGGCTCGTGCAGGAGGATCCTTCGGCCAGCCTGGACTCGCCGAAGGTACGCAAGTATCTGCCGAAGGCGATCTCGAAGGAAGAGGTCGAGATGCTGCTTGCCGCACCGGCGGGCGTGGAGAGCGCGCGTGGTCGCCGCGACCACGCCATCCTCGAGCTCTTGTACGCGACCGGCATGCGCGTCAGTGAGGTCGTGAGCCTCGACGTTGGGGACGTCGACACGGCTTCGGGCACCGTCCGCTGTGTCGGCAAGGGTGGCAAGGAGCGGGTGATCCCGATCTACGACCGTGCCATCCGCGCCGTCGAGGACTATCTGGAGCGGGCGCGCCTGCAGCTTCTCAAAAAGCCCGATGAAAGGGCTCTGTTCCTGAACCACCGCGGCAACCGCCTGACGCGCCAGGGGCTGTGGCTGATCATCAAGCGCTACGTGGAGCAGCTTGGCATCAAGACCCCGGTCACGCCCCACACGCTGCGCCACTCCTTCGCCACACACCTGCTCAACGGCGGGGCCGACCTGCGGAACGTGCAGGAGCTGCTCGGGCACGCGAACATCTCGACGACCCAGGTGTATACGCAGGTATCGAGCGATCGCCTTCGCTCCGTGTACGACCAGTCGCACCCGCGCGCCAAATAGCGGCATCGGGTGGGATGGGGCCTCCGGGCCGGCGCGTGTGGCCCTGCCCATGGCTGTGACCGAGGGGAGGGACACCGACCCGCGGGCCTGCTCAAGCCGTGCCCAGGCGCCGCGAGGGGCAAGGGAACGCGGCTGGGGTGGGGTGGCCAGGACGTGCCTGGCGCCTTGCCCCGGCCGTCTTTGTGTCTGCGTTTCTGTTCAGGGAGAGACCCAATGGAAGACCAGCCTCCGCGCTCACTCTACCAAGCGATCGCAGCCTACATTCGGGGGCAGATCGAGGAGCGCCCCGACGTCGGCATTATCCTTGGCTCCGGGCTCGGCGTGGTTGCCAGCCGGGTCGAGGAGGCCGTAACCTTCCCCTATGATGGCCTGCCCTTCTGGCCGCGGAGCGGCGTCGAGGGCCATCAGGGCGAGCTCGTGATCGGCCGCTGGGCGGGGCACGTGGTGGCGGTGATGCGTGGCCGCGCCCACTACTACGAAGGCTATTCCATGGCCGAGCTGGCCCTGCCCGTGCGGGTGCTCCATGCTCTGGGGATCAAGCACCTCGTGGTGACCAACGCCGCGGGCGGTCTCGACCCGGCCTTTCACGCCGGCGACGTGATGCTGATCACCGATCACATCAACCTGGTCGGCATGGCGGGCCTCTCGCCGCTGCGCGGGCCCAACGACCCGGTGCTCGGACCGCGCTTCCCCGACATGCGGCAGGCCTACGACCCGACCCTCGCTGGCCTGGCGCGAAGTGTGGCCAAAGAGAAGCTCATCACGCTGCGCGAGGGCGTGTATGTCATGGTCGCCGGACCGGTCTTTGAGACCCCGGCCGACATCCGCTTCCTGCGTCTGATCGGCGCCGATGCCGTCGGGATGTCCACCGTTCCCGAGGTGGTAACGGCGCGGCATTTGGGCCTGCCGGTGCTGGGGCTCTCGGGGATCACCAATGTGGCGCCGTTGTCGGCCGACGACGCGCCGACGACGCATGAGGAGGTGCTGGCCACGGCGCAGGTCATCGGGCCGCGGATGCGGACGCTCATCGAGGGCGTGCTGGAAAAGCTGTAGGAGGGGGCGCTGCTCTCAGCAGCGCGCGACGGGCTCGACCTCGCGCGCCGGAAAGGCTGCGGGCGTCTCCTGGTTGAATGTGGCGATGAGCTCGGGGTCCACTTTGGGGCGCCGGTCGTAGGTGAGGAGACCGTTGACCTCTCCCTCGACGTCCACGAGCTGTGTAAAGCAAAAGCCGCAGACGTCCTCCATGTCCAGAATCCCGCGCGTGAGGTCATGATAGCGCTGCAGGTACCTGTCGCGCGTGTCTATGCCGCAGGCCTGCAGCGGCTTGCCCGCCGGCGGTGGGTAGCCCTCCATCGCCATACCCCCGTACTCGCTAAAGATGACCGGCTGCCCGCCGTAGTGATGGCCGACGGCGAAGAAGGGATGGCCGGAGTCGTACACGTACGTCTGCCCGGCGCGGAAGCACGGCCACCAGACGTGCAACTGCTCGGCCGTGCGCAGGTAGCTGTGCACGTCGGCGATATCTGTGTCGAGGTGCTCCCAGCCGCTGTTGTCGACGACCAGGCGCGTCGGGTCGTGCCGGCGCGTCAGGGCGACGACGTCCCGCACGGCCCGCTGTACCTCGGGCCGGTCCCGCACCCCCCAAATGCCCCAGGACTCGTTGAACGGCACCCAGGTGATGAGGCACGGGTGATTATAGTCCCGCGCGAGGACCTGCAGCCACTCATCGCGGAGGTCGGCAATAGCTTCGGCCGAGAAGCGGTAGATGGCGGGGGAGGGCATCTCGCCCCAGACGAGGAACCCGAGCCGGTCGGCCCAGTATAGCCACCGCGGGTCCTCAATCTTTTGATGCTTGCGGGCGCCGTTGTAGCCAAAGCGGCGGGCCCAGAGGATATCGGCGCGGAGTGCATCGTCGGAGGGAGCGGTGTACTGGCCGTCGGGCCAGTAGCCCTGGTCGAGCACGAGGCGCTGGTAATAGGGCCGGTCGTTGAGCAGTATGTTCCTTCCTTCGACGGCGACCTTGCGCAGGCCAAAGTAGGAGTCGACGCGGTCAACGGGGCTCTCTCCTGCCAGGAGCGACACGCGCAGGTCATAGAGCACGGGAGACTCGGGCGACCAAGGGCGGGCCCGGGGGATGCGGAGCAGGAGGCGGCCCTCGCCCGGCCCGCCCCTCACACGGGCGACCGGCTCGGCGAACAGGATGGCCGTCGCCTCTACGGACAGCGCCCCCGTGTCGCCCTCCGCCTCGACCTCGATCTGCACGCTGCCATCCGACAGGTCGGGGGTGAGGACCAGGCGGCGGATGTGCGCCGGTGGGACGGGCTCCAGCCACACCGTCTGCCAGATGCCGGTTGTGCGCGCGTACCAGATGCCGGTTGGCTCCTCGCGCCAGTACTGCTTGCCGCGGGGCTGATCCGTGCTCGGCGGGTCGAAGGCGCGCAAGACCAGCGTGTTGTCGCCGTCGCGGACGACATCGGTGACGTCGAAGGAGAAGGGGGTGTAGCCGCCTCGGTGGCGGCCGAGGAGCGCCCCATTGAGCCAAACGGTGGCCTCATAGTCGACCGCACCAAAGTGGAGGAGCAGGCGCTCGCCCCCACGGGGTCGCATGGTCGCGAAGGTGCGCCGGTACCAGACCACGGGGCGTATGCCCTGCTCGCCGATGCCGCTCAGGGTGCTCTCGAAGGGGAATGGCACGAGGATACGCTCGCCGAAGGGGCCATCCTCCTGCCAGTTCGCGGCGAGGCCGCGGTCGTGGTCGTCGGAGGCGAACTCCCACGTGCCGTTCAGGTTAACCCATGCGGCCCGCCGCAGGTCGGGCCTCGGGTACTCGGGACGGGGCATGCCGGACGCGGAATCGTGCAACGTCATGGGTGACGAGCATGCCGGATTCGGGCGGGCGTGTCAAGCCGGTTTGAGGGTTGGGGGTGGGGTTCGCCTCGGCGAGGGCGTCGCCGTCGCCGTTGACGGCGCCCCAAGAGTGTGTATACTGGTTTCTGGAAAATCCCATACACTCCAACACGCGGGGTGGCGATGCGTTCACTCAGCCGTCTCGGCATCAGTGCTCTGCTGGCCCTGGGTGCTTGCTGCCTGGCCCTCTCCTGCGGCGGGCCGGCTGTGCCCGCGCCCCTCGTGTTGTCGACCTCACCTTCACCCGTTCCCCAGCCAAACCTGCTGCGCAGCGCCGATTTCCGCGAGGAGCCCGCCGTGTGGGAGGGCTTCCGCGAGCCCGTGTCTGCCCCCGTTCGCCTGTCTCTGGATCAGGCAGGGTTCGTGAAGCTGACGCTGGAGGAGGTGAAGGATCCCATAGCGGCGGGCTGGCGGCAGGCGGTGCGCGTGGAGGGTGGCGAAAGCTATCGCGTCTCCTGGCGCGCGCTGGCCGAGGGGCTGGCCGGCTATGCGGACCTGCGGCTCGCGTTCTACGACGGCAATGGGCAGCTGCTATGGCAGACGGGGGCGGCGCCGCTGGTCGGGCACTCGGCCTGGACGGCCTGCGGCGCACGTTTCCGGGCCCCCGAGGGGGCACGGCATCTGCTCCTGTCGCTCGGGGTCGAGCGGGCGACCTCCGGGCGGGCAGCCTTTGCCGAGCCTTTCTTGGCGCATGATGACGCGCCCCGGGCACGGGCCATCATCGTGGACTATGGCGCAGAGGCGGGCCGCCTGCGCCTTCGGCTGGGCTGGAGCAGGGACCCTGAGAGAGCGGCCGGGGCTGGCGGCGAGGCCTTCCGTGGAGCGCATCTCGTCCGCGTACGGCTTGCAGACGTGTTTCCCTACCCCTGGGCCGATCCCGACGATCCGGCGAGCTATCGGTTCTCTGCCCTCGACGCGACCCTCGGCCGTCTGTCGGAAGAGGGCGAGGTCGCCGTGCGGCTGGAGGGCGACGCAGGCTGGGAGGCAGGCGCGGACGTGTGGGGCGCGGTCGCCCGGCACATCGTCATGCACTACAATCGCGGTTGGGCAGGCGGGTTGCACTATGCCATACGGTGCTGGGAGGTGGCAGGCGAGGGCGCGCGCGGCGGAGCGTGGTGCGATGTGGTGGCCGCGACCGTATCCGCGCTGAAAGAGGACGATCCGGGGCTGGAGGTCGGCTGTCTGGTGCCGGGGCCGGGGGCTGAGGCGGAGGAGCTTGTTGCCTGCCTGGCAGAGCGCGGAATCCATCCGGACCTGGTCTCCTGGCGGCTGGACTGCGACGGGGGTCCCTTCGCGCTGGCAAGCCTGGAGGAGGACCTGGAGGCGGTGCTGGAGCGCCATGGGCTGGGCGATGCCGCGGTAGGGCTGCACTGGAGCCCGCCGGCAGGGCCCGAGGGGGACGACGGCAACTATGAGGCCGCATACCTCGCCGCCGCCTTCGCCTACGCGCAGGGCACCGCGCTGACGCGGGCGTGGCTGGACTGGCCCGGGCGCTCTGCGGAGCGCGTTCTTCCCGAGCGCGTGGCGCGGGTTCTGCAACTGCTGGAAGGCTTTGAGGAGACGCCTCGCCGGCTGATGGTCGAGGGCGGCGATCCCCTGGGCTTTGCGGTGCTGGGAGCCCGGAGCGAGGACGGCCGTCTGGTACGCATTCTGATCGCCGATACCGGGTCCCGCTCGGAGGAGTACCGGGTGGGCCTGGCGGGCTTTCCTGCGGGGTTTCGGTACACGGTGACCGAAGTATCCGGCCTGTGCGCGTCGGAGGTCGTGGCGCGGGGGAGCGAGGCCGGGCTGGCCGACCGTATGCTGCGGCTGCCCTGGCGCTCGCCGGCGGTGCATCTGGTCGAGATCGCCTGGGAGTAGGGCGCAAGGTCCCGCCGGGTGGCCGTGAGGCGCCGGCGCCGTTGGCGAACCTGCCGCGGGTCCGGCCTCCCCGGGGAGCATCAGGCCGGCTCCGCTGCCAGGCGCTCCCTGGCGCGGCGTAGCTGCTCGGCTACGGCCGCGGGCGCGGTGCCGCCCTGCACGCGACGGCGCTCGAGGGCCACGTCGATGTCGAGCGCCCCGTAGAGCCCGGCATCAAAGGCAGGCGATAGCGCGCGATAGTCGGCCAGACTGAGGTCGCGCAGGCCGACTCCCCGCTGCAGCGCGACGCGCACGGCCTGCCCGACGAGGCGGTGCGCCTCGCGGAAGGGGACGCCCCGGGCCGCGATATAGTCGGCCAGCTCGGTTGCCAGTAGCAGGTCGTCGAGCGCCGCCGCCATGCGCTCGGGTCTGACCTTGAGAGTGGCGACGGCCCCCGCTGCGACCTTGAGGGCCAGCTCAAGGGTGTCCAGGGAGTCGAAGAGAGGCTCCTTGTCCTCCTGCAGGTCCTTGTTGTAGCCGGAAGGCAGCCCCTTGAGGACGGCAAGGAGGGCGACCAGGTTGCCGAGGAGGCGCCCCGCTTTCGCACGGATGAGCTCCAGCGAGTCGGGATTCTTCTTCTGGGGCATGATGCTGGAGCCGGTGGCGTAGGCATCAGCCAGCTCGACAAAGCCGTACTCGGGCGCCGACCAGGCGACCAGGTCCGCTGCCAGGCGAGAGAGATGGCTGGCCGTGAGGGCGGCCCAGGCCAGCATCTCCACCACAAAGTCGCGGTCGGCGACGGCGTCCAGGCTGTTCTCGGAGGCGCGGTCGAAGCCGAGGGAGCGGGCCAAAGCCTCGCGGTCGATGGGGAGGGGCGTCCCGGCGAGGGCGGCGGAGCCGAGCGGGCAGACGGCCACACGGCGGCGGATCTCGCTGAGGCGCTCGACATCGCGGTCGAGCGGCCAAAAGTGGGAGAGGAACCAGTGCGCGAGAAGGAGCGGCTGGGCCGGCTGGCTGTGGGTGTAGCCGGGCAGGGCTACGCCCGGATGAGCCTCGGCCTGCGCGACGAGCGCCTCCTGCACGCTGCGCAGAGCCCGGCGGAGGTCTGGAATCCGGTCCAGTATGTAGAGGCGGAGGTCGGTGGCCACCTGGTCGTTGCGGCTGCGGCCGGTATGAAGCTTGCCGGCGACCGGCCCGACGAGCTCGGCCAGACGGCGCTCGACGGCGGTGTGGATGTCCTCGTCGGAGGGCTGAAAGTCAAAGGTGCCCTCCGCGAGCTCCCGACGGATCTGCCCGAGCCCCTCGCGGATGCGGGCCCCCTCTTCAGGGGTCAGGACCCCCGCGGCCGTGATGGCCTCCGCCCAGGCAAGGCTGCCGCGGACGTCCGCGTCGGCCAGGCGACGGTCGAAGGGAAGGGAATCGCCAAAGGCCGCCATCTCTTCGGCTGTGTTGCCGGCGAACCGGCCCCCCCACAGCTTCATGCCGCACCTCCACAGGGCCTCAGGTTCGGTAGTGAGCATTTATGTCAACATACCGGTGGGTCAGGTCGCAGGTCCAGACCGTCGCCTCGCCGCCGCCGAGCCCGAGGTCGATGGTGATGGTGACTTCGGACTGGCGAAGGATGTCGGCAGCGCGGGCCTCGTCGTAGCTGAGAGGTCTCCCACCGGAGACAAGCTCGAGGTCACCAAAGCGGAGCGACACCCGGTCAGGATCGACCTCTGCGCCGCTGTACCCTACGGCACAGAGCACCCTGCCCCAGTTGGGGTCGCCACCGTAGATGGCTGTCTTGACCAGAGGCGAGTGGGCCACGGCTTTGGCGGCGCGGTGCGCGTCGGCATCGTCCGCCGCGCCGCGCACATGGATGGTCACAAAATGGCTGGCGCCCTCGGCGTCTCTGACGATGGCGTGGGCGAGGTGCGTGGCTACGGCCGTGACGGCTTCGGCGAGCGCCTCGCCCGCGGGCGAGGCCGGGTCGGTGATCGGCGTGTTGCCGGCGCAGCCGTTGGCGAGGAGAAGCACGGTGTCGTTGGTGCTCGTGTCGCCGTCGACGGTGATGGCGTTGAATGAGGCGGCGACGGCCCGGTTGAGGATGGTCTGCAGCGCAGGTGGGCTCGCGCCCGCGTCGGTGGCGATGAGGGCCAGCATGGTGGCCATGTTCGGGTGGATCATCCCGGCCCCCTTGGCCATGCCGGCGACGGTCACCGGGCGGCCGTCGAGCTCGGTGCGCACGGCACAGGTCTTGGGTCGGGTGTCGGTGGTCATGATGGCCCGCGCTGCCTCGAGCCCGCCCTCACGTGAGAGGCGACTGGCGGCGACGGGGATGCCCTCGCGCAGGCGGTCCATTGCCAGGCGAACGCCGATGACGCCGGTGGACATGACCAGGACGGCTTGTACCGCGCAGCCGAGGGCGCGGGCGGCAAGGGCGGCCATCTCTGCAGCGTCAGCCAGCCCCTCTGCGCCGGTGCAGGCGTTGGCGCAGCCGCTGTTGATGACGACCGCGCGCACGGCGGAGGGGTTCTGGGCAAGGACGGCCCGGTCGTAGCGCACAGGTGCGGCGGCGAAGCGGTTGGTCGTAAAGACCCCCGCCGCACTGGCTGGGCGCTCGCTGTGGACGAGCGCGAGGTCGAGGGCTTCGCCTCCCTTGAGGCCGCAGGGGACGCCCGCAGCGAGAAAGGCAGGGACGCTCGTGATAGTAGCCTCGGGGATCGATTCGTATGCCATAGTGCCCCAACCTCAGTCGCGTTTGAAGCTGGTATAGTCGGGCGCGCGGTAGCGAGAGACGCCAAGTCCCTCGATGTCCAGGAGCGCGCGGACTTTCATGGGCAGCCCGAAGAGGTGGATGAACCCCTCGGCGTCCTTCTGATCGTAGACATCGTCGGCGCCAAAGGTCGCATAGTCCTCCCGGTAGAGCGAGTTGGGGGACTTGCGGCCAACGACGGTGCAGGAGCCCTTGTAGAGCTTGCAGCGGACGGTGCCGGTGACGCGAGCCTGGGTTTGGGCGACAAAGGCGTCGAGGGCTTCGCGGAGCGGCGTGAACCACTGGCCGTAGTAGACCAGCTCGGCGTAGCGGCAGGCGATGAGCTCCTTGTAGTGCATCGTCTCGCGGTCCAGCGTGAGGCTTTCGAGGGCGCGATGGGCGGCGTAGAGCACGGTGCCGCCGGGGGTCTCGTAGACGCCACGGGACTTGATGCCAACGAGGCGGTTCTCGACGATGTCGACGCGGCCGACGCCGTGCTTGCCGGCGAGGCGGTTCAGCTCGGTGAGCAGCTCTACGGGGCCGCAGGCCACCCCGTTGAGGCGGTGCGGCAGGCCAGAGCGGAAGTCGATCTCGACGTACTCCGGCTCGTCGGGTGCGCGCTCCGGGGCTACGGTGCGCAGAAACATGTCCTCGTCCGGCTCGTACCAGGGGTCCTCGAGGGGCCCGCCCTCATGGCTCACGTGCCAGATGTTGGCATCGCGGCTGTAGATGGAGTGGGGGCTCTGGCGGACGGGGACGTTGTGCGCGGCGGCGTAGGCAAGCGCATCCTCGCGGGAGCGGATGTGCCACTCCCGCCAGGGGGCGATGATGCGGAGGTGGGGGTTGAGAGCCTGCACGGTGAGCTCGAAGCGCACCTGATCGTTGCCCTTGCCGGTGCAGCCATGGGCAACGGCATCGGCCCCCTCGAGCTCGGCGATCTCGACCTGACGGCGGGCGATCAGGGGCCGGGCGAAGGAGGTGCCGAGCAGGTACTCGCGCTCATAGACCGCGCCGGCCATCATGGTGGGAAATACATAGTCGGTCAGAAAGACCTGGCGGAGGTCCTCGATGTAGGCCTTGCTGGCACCGGAGGCGAGCGCCTTGGCTTCGAGCCCTTCGAGCTCGTCGTCGCCCTGTCCGAGGTCGGCGGTGAAGGTGATCACCTCGCAGCCATAGTTCTCTCGCAGCCACGGCACGATCACAGAGGTATCGAGGCCGCCGGAGTAGGCGAGGATGACCTTTTTGACGGGTTTGCGGTCCATAGCACACCTCCGTTAACGGGCCCGCCGTTGGCCCCCTGCCTGTGGCAGGGAACCAACGGCGGGCGTGATCGCGGGGCCGGCGATGACCCCGTGGCATATCGAGGCCCGGTGCTCTCCGGCAAAGGGCCGCCTCGGCCTGGCCCGGAGAGCCTGCCTGTGATGGTCCTGGCCTTGCTATAGCGAGCCGGGTCGCCTGCCGGTGCCGGGAACGGCGGGCACACGGCAGGTCCGTGCCGAAACGCATCCGCGGCGCCGCCCGGGGCTGGGGGCTTGGCCGCGGGAGAGCGGCGGGCTTTGACAGGCCCTCCGCCGCAGGCTATACTTCGCAGCCGCTCGCTAGCCGACGCCTGCCATGTGACAGGTGTCGTTCAGGGCGACGATCTCGTAGCGCTGGGGCCCGAGGTAACGGAAGATATTCAGGCTGCAGGTGTCCTGCCGCAGGTCGAAGTAGTGGTTGAGGTCGAGGCCGAGGACCGTGCAGAGCAGGACCCGGTTCACGACCATGTGGGCGACGAGGACGATGGTCTCGTCGCGGTGACGGGCGGTGACGGTGTCCAGGGCCTCCATGGCGCGGCGCTGCACATCGGGAAGGCCCTCACCATCCGGGAAGCGGATGGTGCCCGGGGCGGCGAGCCACTGGCGGTAGACCTCGGGGTCGCGAGCGGCGGCCTCCTGCGGGGTGAGGCCCTGCCAGGCGCCAAAGTCGACGTCGAGGAGGCCGGGGAGCACCTGGGCGCGAAGGCCCAGGCGGGCGGCGCAGATCTCGCCGGTGCGGACGGCGCGCCGGAGCGGGCTCGTGTAGACGGCGGCGACCGGAAAGGTCGCGAGGCGCTCGGCGAGGGCGGCGGCCTGCCGCTCCCCGGTGGCGTTGAGGGGAATATCGACGCGGCCGCGGTAGCGCTCCTCGCGGTTCCACTCGGTCTGGCCGTGACGGGTGAGCAGAATGGTGGTCATAGGGACCTCTCCGGTTGAGCGGACGTTCCGGTTGTGATTGTAGGCGAGGGTGGAAGAACTGTCAATTGGGGGGCGTGGGGTAGGGTGCAGTTCATGTTTGGGGCAGTTCGCGTTCGGCGACGCTTTCACCGACGCCTCCCCCTTCCCCTCCCCGGGCAGCCGCTACGGCGGCTGCCCGGGGAGGGGAGATACCCAAGGCAAAAAGGGTCCCCTCCCCCAGGTCGGCCCATAGCGGACCTGGGGGAGGGGGCGTCGGGGGTGGGGGCCTTCGCACCACGAGGGCCTGCGCGGAACGGGGGTTCGGGCGGGAGTGTTTCACGTGAAACACTCCCGCACCTTCACTGGGGTCGTTCGGGAGTGTTTCACGTGAAACAGGACGAGGTACCGCGAGGCATGAGCCAACATCCACCCGTCCTCGACTATGGGGAGAGCACCTACGAGCAGGACTTTTGGCGCGGCAAGGGCCGCGAGTACGAGGATGCGGCCGAGCGCCGCGCCCTGCGTCGCCTGCTTCCCGCTTCGGGCGACCGCCTGATCGACGTGGGGGCCGGCTTTGGTCGGCTTGCCGGCCTCTACGGCGGGCACCGCGAGGTCATCCTGCTCGACTACTCGCCCGATCTCCTGCGGGACGCCCGCGCACGCCTGGGCCCGAACCCGCCCCTCACCGTTGCTGCCAGCTTTTACGACATCCCGCTCGCTGATGGTGCCTGCGACACGGCCGTGATGGTCCGTGTGCTCCACCACGCGGCCGACGTGCCCGCCGTGCTGCGCGAGCTACGCCGCATCCTGCGCCCCGGCGGCACGCTGGTTCTCGAGCACGCCAGCAAGCGCCACCTGAAGGCGATGATCCGCTACGCCCTGCGCCGCGGGCCGAGCCCCTACACCCTTGAGCCCTTCGAGTTCGCGCGTCTGAACTATGCCTTTCACCCGGCCTACGTGCGGCAGCAGCTCGCCGCCGCCGGTTTCGCCATCGAGGAGGAGCGCGCCGTCTCCTTCTTCCGGGTCGAGCTCCTCAAGCGGGCCATCCCGCCGCAGGTGCTCGCCGATCTTGATGGGCTTCTCCAGCGGCCCCTGGCGCCGCTGCGCCTCACACCCAGCATCTTCCTGCGCTGCCGGGCCGTCGGGGAGGCGGGGCAGCCCCTGCCCGGTCGACCTCTCTTTCGCTGCCTGCGCTGCCACGGGGTTTCCCTGCAACCCGATGCCGACGGGCACCTCGTCTGCTCCGACTGCTCCGCCCGCTGGCCCGTCGTTGAGGGGATACACCGATTCCGCACCTGACGGCCGGCGCCCGTCTGCGCGTTCGCCGTGCGCTGCGCCGGGAACGGCCCTTTCCCTTGGTCCTCATAGGCGGTAACTATGGCAAGGCGAGGGTCCCCTCTTGGAAGGAGATGCCCCCACCCCTCGCCCCGCCCCCGCCGCGGCGGGGGCGGGGAAGACCAGATAAGGGGGTGCTGGCGGGCGGCGAAGCCGCCCGCCAGCACCCCCTTTTAACATAAACCCCCTTCCCCGCGGCCGCGGGGAAGGGGGGCGCACAGGCACGCCCTGCCTGTCGGTGGTAGGAGCGGAGCGAGTACGGGAGCCTTCGAACCCAGCCCCCGAAGGGGGCTTTGCTCTTTTCAGCCCGAGGCTTCAGCCTCGGGCGGCAGGCGGCTCACGCCCGCGGCACCGCGCGGGGCAATCGGCCCGGGATTGGATCGCGGGCTGACTGTCCCGCGCTGAAATGCGGCGAAGCCCCTCCGGGGTTGGGTTCAGGATGGGATAGGCGCTTTCCGATGGCCCGATTGCAGTGGGAGCCCCGCGGCGGCTGATTGCATCCCGCCTGTGGATTCGAGTGTCGCCGCGGCGGGGACGGGGCTGTCTTCAGAGGTGTCTTCCCCCTCCCCGCGGCGTCCGGCTCGGGGAGGGGGCAAGACGGACGCTCCAGACACAGCATGACCAGAGGTCATTGTGATGACCTCTGGACGGCGGCGCCGGCCGCGCCCGGAAAGGCCAGGCTCGAGAGGAGTGCCCCGGGGGTCGAGGTGCTGCAAAGGGCGATGCCTTCGCGGGCGAATGGAGGCTGTCTGCCCTGAATCAACGGCGGGGAGGGGCAACTCCCCTCCCCGCCCCGCGGCCCTTACATGCCGAAGGGCTCTTCCTCCTCTTCTTCCTCCCCGGCGAACTCGGCCATGTCCTCAACGTACAGGTCCGGGTCCTCGTCAAAGGCGCGCTTGCACTCGGCGCTGCTGAAATAGTACGTCTGCCCCTCATAGACCGACTTGTACTTGGTCTCCTCAGGGACGACCTCCACGCCGCAGACCGGATCGATGACCGTCCGTCGTCGCATGGCACACCTCCATGTCCTCTAGCTGTATCGGGCCATCGGCAGCCCGACTCGGGGCCGGTGTCGCGCCCCTGGCACGGCGCAGGACTGACCGCGCGCCCCGCTGCCGGCCCTCAAGGCGCCTAGCCTGGCAAGAATCGTGCCCTCGACCTGTATGAAGGGGGAGACGCCCTCGCCGCGCATCTCCCCCTCCTGATCCCGCGTGCGGGCCAGAGCTCGGCCTGGCGCTACCGGCCGCTTCGGCCCTGCTCCATCTCACCTGCGCTTGATCCGATCACCCCGGGCATCTCCTCACCGACGTAGGCCTCGGGGTCCTCATCGAACATCCGCTTGCAGTCCGGATCGGTAAAGTAGTACGTGTGCCCTTTGTAGGTCGAGGTATACGGTGCCTCTCGAGGATCGACCTCGAGGCCGCAGACCGGATCTGTCACCATCTGTTTCTGCACTGCTAAACCTCCCTGTCCCGTGCCTGGGTTTCGAGCCACACGGGTACCGGTCCGGTGCCAGCAAAAACCGTGCCCCACGAGGCAAGCCCGAGCCCGCTCTTGACACTGTACGCAATTACTGTAGAATGGAGAATGCAGAGTCGGTCCGAGGCGCGTCCTCTGGCAGGGTGACCATCATCCCCAACCGAGGACTCCCCTCGCCACCATGCGCCGCTCCGCCGCCGTGGCGCGTCCCGGGCCCCTTGGGGAGTCATCCCACCTTACCAGAAGCGTGTCAGGAGCAGGTGCCATGAACCCAGACCTCTTCAGGCTGCACGGCCAGGTTGCACTCATCACGGGTGGAGGGACCCCCCTCGCCCACGCCGCGGCGACCGCCCTTGCCGAGGCTGGCGCCGACACGGCGCTCCTCTACACCACCGGGATCGACGACACCCGCAAGGCTGTTGCCTCCCTTCGACGCCGCTGTATGGGCGTGCAGCTCGATCTGGCCAGGGCCACAGTCCCCCAACTCCAGGGAGCCGTGCAGCAGGTGAGCAACCAGCTTGGCCGACTCGACCTTCTCGTGAACTGTGTGGGGAGCGCCGGCCCTGTGCCGGCTCTGGAGTGCACCGAGAAGGAGTGGGAGGAGGCCCTGCGTATCAACCTGCGCGCTTCCTTCTTCCTCTGCCAGGCGGCGGGCGCGTACTTTCGCCAGCAGGGCCGCGGCAAGATCATCAACGTGGCCCCGCTCGACCCCGGCCCACCCGGCCGTGTCAGCATCGCGCATGCGGCCTGCAACAGCGGCCTGGTCGCCCTGAGCCACTTTCTCGCCGCGGAGTGGGCTCCGCTGGGGATCAGCGTGAGCTGCATCATACTCGGTCGCCTTGACGGTGACTCTGCTGCACCATCCGCGGAACAGGCCCCGGTCCCTGCACTTCTCGGACGCATGCTTGCCGGGCACCTGAGCACCGCCGAGGACCTCGCCAGCGCTCTGGTCTACCTGGCCTCGCAGAGTTCGGACCAGGCCTCCGGCATATCCCTGGTGGTTGACGACTCGGCCCACTGACCCTGACTGCGCCGCCAACCTCCCCCGAACCGCGCTCCCGGCGCGGCGCTGGTGCCCCTTTGTGTCTCTTTGCGGCCCGGATTCGTTATGTCGAGGTGACCTCGCCTGCTGTGACCGACGCCTGCTGCCCCCATCGCCCGGAGTCGTGCCGCGCACCGCGCGGTGTGCCCGTGCGCGCCGTCCGGAGCGGACGGTCAGATGTTATGTTCAGCCCCTTTTGCCCCGCCGGTGCCATGGTGGCCCGCCCCGGAGCGCCCTCGCCGCCCTCCCCGAGGCTCCCATGTTCCGCTCTCTGTAGACGACAGGAGGCAACCCGCTTCCCGGACGGGTTGCCTCCCTACCAGGCAGAGCTGTGTGTGCTGTGTTCAACCTACGAGACGCGTCTGGCGTCTGTACCGTAGGTGCCCTCCGGTGTCCCCTTACGGGGCGCCACCACGGGCGCCCGCGTGTATCTCCCTGCGGGGCGCTCGAGCCCCACGCCGCCCGATCACCCGCCGGGCCCCTCGTTGCCCTCTCCTTGTGGCCCGTACGCCTGCTGTGCCACCCGCTCGACCGAGGCGAGTATGGCATCCAGCCGGGCCGGGTTCTCCACGAACCTGCGCACTCCCTCGCGGAACGCCTCAGCTACCGGCGGTGGCATCTGGTGCGAGGCGTCGAGTCGGAGGACCGGCGCCTCCGCAAGCTGACGCGCTGCCCTTCGGCTCAGCGGATCGGCATACTCTCTCAGCTCTGTCCCACACTGTGCGGGGATGAATCCGCCCCGCCGCACCCACGCCGCCTCGGCCTCGTGGCTTACGAGGTACCGCATCAGCGCCACCGACTGCTGCGTTGCGCGCAGAAGCGCCAGCGCCTCCACATCCGCCACGACCGCGGTCTCGCCATCATCCCTCAGCGGCGGCATTGGGAAAAAGTCACACTCTCGCCCTGCCCCCTGCCAGAAGGATCGCCTGACGACCCGCGGCACTACCGTCGATCCCTGCAGATACAGGTAGGCCTCCGGTAAGCCGGCGTACAACAGGCCGATAGCCTCCTCCTGATCCATCTGCAGGGCACGGGGCACGCCCCCACTCAGGTTCTTCGCCCGGCCAACGATCTCGGCCCACCGACGGAACGCATCCCGCACGGCTTCGTCGGTCCATGGGATCGCGTGCCGGACCCACCGGTCGTAGACCTCGGCGCCGCTTGACCGGAGCAGAATGTTCTCGATCCAGTCCGTCCCCGCCTCACCCGGCTCCGCATTCCCATCCAGGGCGAGGGCCCACGGGCTGAGGCCGCTTGCCGCGATCTGCTCGCTCAGGGTTACCATCTCTTTCCATGTCAGGGGGACGGTCCATCGGCGCCTGCGGAACTGCTCGGGGTTGTACCAGATGATGCTCTCGTTCGCCACGCGGTATGGCAGCCCGTACAGTCGCCCGGCGAGGCTTGCCGTGTCGAGCCAGCCCTCCGGATAGCGACCCTTCACGAGAGCCGAGCCGAGCGCCCCATCCAGTGGGAGAAGGTGTCCCCGGCGGGCAAGGTCGCTGACCACCCCCGAGCCGGGCAGTACCGACACGTCCGGCGGTATGCCTGCAGCGATCCGCGCTGCCAACACGCTCGGCACGTCGGGCGTGGATTCGAAGGTCACGCGGATGCCGTGCCGCTCGCAGAAGGGCTCGACGACCGCCCAGAAGCTATCCAGATCGGGGCCCGTCCAGGGGCCGAGCACGGTCACCTCGCCGCCGGCCGGCTCCTCTGTCTGCGCCACCTCCAGCACCGCGAGCGGCGAGGAGGCCTCGGCATACCCCGGCCTCGCCCCATAGGGCATCACCTGCTCCCCGGTGCTGCCGATCACCAGAGCCGCAAGACACAGGGCCAGCAGGGTCCCACGGCAACGACGCCCCAATCCCCTTCGCGCTCCTCTCTCCGCGGGCGACAGCCGCGGACGAGTGTGCGGGCACCGCCGACGAGATCAGAGCCCCGGCAGCAGGACCTGCGACCGACCCCACGCCCCCCAACACGGCAGCAACAGCCCCTCAGGGCCGTACTCGTTGGGAGATCATCGCCCTGCAGTGTGCCCACGCACGGCAACCGAGGGCAGGTGCACCCACCCGGAGCAGGAGCTCCGCAGAGCCCGCTCTGTTGTCCGCAGCACACCGGGCCTGCGGCACCTCTGGGGCACCATTTGCCTCCGATCGTCCGGGCGGTGCTCCAGAGGATGCCCTGCTGCCAACCCTCCCGGGTAGGCCGTGTGTGAACCGGCGCGACGGGATGCCTCGCGGGTCACCTGGTCTACGGGGCCCGCAGCCACCCTCGCCGTCCGGCGATTGGCGCAGGCGAGCTTCACAGCCCGCCCACGGTGAGCGGCCCACAACATCGGTGAGGTCTGTCTATCCCTTTACCGATTCTAGGGCCAAGGGGTGATCGCTGGCAAGCTGCCACGAGGGGTAGTGCAGCAAAAAGCGTGCCAGCCACTACCTGCCAAAGAGGAGTCGCCCCAGCCAGGGGCGGCGCAGCTCGACCGCAAGCTCCGGGCACAGCTCATGGCAACAGTAGCAGCGGATGCAGCGCTCGAGGTCCATTCTCGCGCGGCCGTCCACCACGGTGACCGCCTGTGCCGGGCAATGCTTGGCGCAGTACCCGCAGCCGGTGCACCGGCTGCCCGCCTGCGGCGAGACGAGCATCTGCCCCATCGCCCATCGCCGCAGCGGGCCGGGCAGGGTTCCGACGTCATAGGCGGAGGCCTCGACCTCACCGGAGGTCGCCGGCACGCCATCGGCCGATCTCACGGCGAGCAATGGCAGGACGTGTCGCCGCAGCCAACGCGGCACGAGGCCCGGGTCCACCTGGGCTGCCGTCCCCGGCCTGAAGCCCACAAACAGCAGCGCCTCGAGGGGGTCGCCCCGCAGCTCGATATCCTCCAGCCGGCCGGTTGTCAGGCCCCGCTCCGCCGCCACCTGCAGCGGCGGGCTCGAGAGGGGTTCCCAGCCTGCCAGGGACATGGCGACCACGTCCTCCGCGACCGGGTCGGCGCTGGCCAGAAGCACCTTACCCGGGAAGGGGTCGCCGCCTGAAGGCCCGTTGCCGTCCATGGCCACGATGCCATCCATGATCGAGAGCACCGGTCGGACGCAGAGCATGATATCCACCAGCCCTGAGGAAAAGTCCAGTGCCTTTGGCAATCGGGCATGGTATGCGGCTTTCAGCACCCCGGGCACGACGCCGAAGAGGTTCTTCACCGCGCCGGTCAGCCGCGTGAGGTTGTGGGTCTTGAGCTTGGGGAGGTTGATCACGGCGTCGGCCTCGGTCACGGCGGCCATCACATCGATCAGCTTGAGCAGCGCGCCATTGGGGTTGGGCACCTGGACCCCGCGCAGGTCATAGCTCAGCTCCGCGCCGGTCTCCTCGGCTACGTCGATCATGCCGGTCCGCCGGTAGACCCGTCTCAGAAGCGCGGTCGTCAGGCCCCCTCCGGGAGCATCGGCGATCACGGGGGTTGCGCCTGCCTCTTGCACCAGCCGCACTACCGCACGCACCACGGCGGGGTGCGTGGTTGCCGCTGCTTCCGGCAGCGACGGGCGCAGCAGGTTCGGTTTGACGAGCACCCTCTGGCCCGGACGCACGTACTGCCCGAGGCCGCCAAGCAGGTCAACGGCGCGCCGCACCGTAGCCTCGACGCGCTCGACGTCATAGTCCTCGCACCGCAGGATGGAGACAACCGGCCTCTGGTCCATAGCACCCCCCCGCCACGCGCCACTCGGATTGGTGGCTCCATTCTACTATGGTTGAGCGGGAGCGCAAAGGGGGCAAGTCCACTGACGTACCCTTGACACACTCTCCCGACTGTGATATCCTTCCCCCCGCTACAGGCGTCGATGACGGGAACAAGTAGGCGCCCGCAGGGGTGCGCCCAGAGAGCCGCGGGTCTGGTGGAAAGCGGCCGCACGGCGGGTGTCGAAGCCTTCCCCGAGACGCAGGAAGAAAGCCACCGGCCAGGGCCGGCCCAGGGGCGGCGGCCAGGGGGCGAGTAAAGCCTGCCGGGTCCTCCCGTTACCGAGGGAGCCTCTCAGCGAGAGGCGTCGAGGCGCCCGCCGGCGACGGCGGCGCGAAGCAAGGTGGTACCACCCGTCGGCTGGGTCCTTGCCTGGGGCAAGGGCCTTTTTGTTTCCATGGATGACCGCCTGCATCAGGGCTACGTACACGAAAGCGAGGGACTATGAGGAAACTGACTGCCCAGGAGCTACGCCGGGCCTATATTGACTTTTTCCGCGCTCGGGGGCACGCCGAGATCCCGTCGGCTCCGCTCATCCCCGAGCACGACCCGACCGTCCTCTTCACGACCGCCGGGATGCATCCGCTCGTCCCCTTCCTGCTCGGCCAGCCCCATCCGCTGGGCAAGCGCCTGGTGGACGTGCAAAAGTGCATGCGTACAGACGACATCGACGACGTCGGCGACCGCACGCACCTGACCTTCTTCGAGATGCTCGGCAACTGGTCTCTGGGCGATTACTTCAAGCGCGAGGCCATCACCTGGAGCTACGAGTTCCTCACGCAGGTGCTCGAGATACCGCCGGAGCGTCTGTACGTCTCCTGCTTCGCCGGCGACGAGGACGCCCCACGGGACGAGGAGTCGGCGGCCATCTGGCAGTCGCTGGGGATCCCGCCCGAGCGCATCTACTTCTTTGGCAAGGAGTACAACTGGTGGGGTCCGGCCGGCAAGACCGGTCCCTGCGGCCCGGACACGGAGATGTTCGTCTTTACCGGCGGCCCCTGCACCGAGGGGCGCGACGGCGAGTGCGATCCCTCCTGTAGCTGCGGCCGGTACGTCGAGGTCTGGAACGACGTCTTTATGCAGTACAACAAGACCGAAGCGGGGACCTACGAGCCTCTGGCTCAGCGCAATGTGGATACCGGCATGGGGCTCGAGCGGACACTCGCCGTCCTGCACGGCTACGACGACGTCTTTCGCACCGACCTCTTCATGCCCATCATCGAGCAGCTAGAGGCCCTCTCGGGGCGCCGCTACGAGGATGAGGACCGCCGCGCCATGCGGATCATCGCCGACCATATCCGCGCGGCCACCTTTATTATCGCCGATGGCGTGCTGCCCTCCAACGTCGAGCAGGGCTACATCCTGCGCCGTATACTCCGGCGGGCGATGCGCTTCGCCCGCATGCTCGGGATCGAGCACTCGGTGCTGCCGGACCTCGCCCTCCTCGTCGCTCAGCGCTATGGTGAGGCCTACCCGGAGCTGCTCCAGAAGCGCGACATGATCGCCCATGAGATCGGGCTCGAGGAGGGGAGGTTCCTCCAGGCGCTGCAGCGCGGCGAGCGCGAGTTCGAGCGCCTCCTCTCCCGGCTCAAGGACCGGCAGATCAGCGGGCGCGACGCCTTCTATCTCTACGAGACCTATGGCTTTCCGCTGGAGCTGACCGCCGAGATGGCCCGGGAGCGGGGCCTTACGGTCGATCAGGCTGGCTTTCAGGAGGCCTACATCCGGCATCAGGAGCTGTCGCGGGCGGGCGCCGAGCTCAAGTTCGCCGGCGGGCTTGCCGATCACACCGAGGAGACGACCAAGCTGCATACTGCCACCCATCTCCTGCACGCGGCTTTGCGGCTTGTGCTCGGCGAGCACGTGCACCAGGCCGGCTCGAACATCACCGCGGAGCGCCTGCGCTTCGACTTTACCCATCCCGAGAAGCTGACGGATGAGCAGCTCGCCCGGGTCGAGGAGCTGGTGAACCAGGCCATCGCCGCCGACTATCCGGTCTGCGTCGATGAGATGAGCCTCGAGGAAGCCCAGGCCAGGGGTGCCCTCGCCTTCTTCGGCGAGCGCTACGGCGAGCGGGTGCGCGTCTACTCCATCGCCGACTTTTCGATGGAGGTCTGTGGCGGACCGCACGTCGAGCGCACCGGGCAGCTCGGCCACTTTAGGATTCAGAAGCAGGAGGCGGTCGGCCGCGGCGTCCGCCGCATCCGGGCGGTGCTCGAGTAGACTCGGACCGGCCGGACCGTCACTGCCGGAGAACGGCATCACCATACTGCGGATATGGCGATGCGTGCCGGCTGTACGTCGCCCGGCACGCATCGTGCTCACTGTCGCTGATCAGAAGCGAGGAGGGAAAAGTGCCCGCCGATATCCTCTCGCGGCTCTGTTTGCCGGTTCCCCTGGTGTGCGACGGTGCCATTGGCACCTACCTGCAGGCGCGGGGGCTGCCCGGCGGGACCCCGCCCGAGCTGTGGAACATCGAGCAGCCGGACGAGGTCCGTGCGCTGCATCGCGCGTACCTCGAGGCGGGGTCGCAGATACTCACGACCAACACCTTCAGCGGCAACCGTCTGCGCATGCCCGACACTCTCGGCGGCCATCCCCGAGCAGAGCTTGTTCGCCGGGGCGTGGAGCTGGCACGCGAGGTGGCCGGGGATTCGGTCTGGGTGGCGGCCAGTATGGGCCCGACCGGACGGCTGCTCGAGCCCTACGGAGACCTGAGCTGCGACCTTGCCGAGGAAGCCTACGCCGAGCAGGCGGAGATCATGGCCGAGGCCGGGGCCGATATCATCCTGATCGAGACCATGTCGGACGTGCTGGAGGCGCGCGCCGCCCTCCTCGGGGCGCAGCGCGCCACGAGTCTGTCGGTCTTTGTGACCTTTGCCTTCGACGAGGCCGGGCGCACGATGATGGGCTCGCCTGCCTCCGAGATCTCCCGTGAGATGCAGGCGCTCGGGGCCGCAGCTGTAGGCGCCAACTGCGGCGCGGGCCCGGCGGCGGTGCTCGTAGCCCTGACGCAGATGGGCCGGGCTACTTCCCTGCCGCTGATCGGTCAGCCCAACGCCGGTGTGCCGCGCCTCGAGGCCGGCGAGACGGTGTGGGACAGCACCCCCGACGAGTTCGCCGAGCATGCGCGCCGGCTGATCGATATCGGCGCGCGCGTCATCGGCGCCTGCTGCGGCAGCACACCGGCGCATATCCGGGCTATCCGAACGGCGGTGGACGCCGCCCGGGCCTAGCGGGACCTCCTCTGCGCGCGCTTAGCGTGGCGTTTCTGCCGGTGCTCGCGCCTCAGGGCAGGTCGTGGCCCCGGCGACTCGCCGCACCGCCGCAACGAGCTCGTCGAGACTGAAAGGTTTGCGTAGCACACCGGCTGCGGCCAGCTCCGGCGCCCGGTCGGCTTCCTCCCGCCTGGCTGTGCTCAGGATCACCGGTATCTCGGGTCCGGGGCGCTCTCGTAGGCGGGCGAGGAGGGTGCTGCCGTCCATGTCGGGGAGCACCACGTCGAGGAGGATCAGGTCCGGCCTCGCCTCTTCGATCTGCCGCAGTGCGTCCCCGCCGGAGTGTGCCACCCGCACCGAAAAGCCCTCGCCCTCCAGGACCGGCACCATGAACTCGGTTACCGCCGGGTCGTCCTCGACGATCAGCACCGCACAACGTCGCTCCTCGGCCACAACCCCTCCGTCCTCCCTTAGCGGAATGCACAGTCCGGGGCCTTGTTCGCCCGACTGCCCGCAAGCTCCGTACCAGGCCGATGCCCCGCGCAGACTCCCTGGACTCTGCACGCTCTCTGCCGGCTCTGACGGCGCTGGCACACTTCTTGCTGGATAGGAGCAGGCCTTCCGCGGGAAGGCCGTGATACCGGACGGCCGGGCGGCTCCTCCGCTGTCGCGGCTCCGGCAGCAAGACCACCGGGCACTGGCGAACGGAGGGCCAAGGCTACCTCCTGTGTCAGGAGGTGTCGCAGCATGTCCCCCAATCTCCACGGGGGCTAAGACCCGGCCGCTATAGGCGCGCCGCCCGACTCACCTCCGCCAGCCTGCCGCATCGCTGGCCGATAGGGCGGCGCGCCCCGTTTTGCCTGGCATAAAGCTTGCTTCCGAGGAGACCAAGGGGAGACGGCCGGCTCCCCGGCTGTGCGCGCTCGCGGCCACAAGGGCTGCCCGGGCAGCCGGAGACTCCGGCCTCCCGGCACGCTCGCAGGTCGCCTGCGTGGCCATCGAAGCGGAGGGTAGACCCGTGCTCCCGATAGTCGGCGCTCTGCTCCTCGTGTGGCTGATCGCCTGGCTGGTCCGCAGGCGCCAACCTTCGTCGGCTCAGGAGCCCTACGCTTTCACCCGCGAAGAGATCGCCGGCTACAACACGGCGCTGCCCAAGTACATGCTCGCCGCAGCCGGGTGCCTCCTCCTTGGCGGCATCCATGGGCTGGTGGTGCGGCTGCCGGCGGTTCAGCTGTGGCTCTCGATGGCGGGAGAGGCCCACGAGTTGCTGGTGGAGGGGATCAACGAGCAACTGGTAGTTGTCGGCGGCGCCGTGATGCTCACCATGGGGCTGACCTGCTACGCCCTGCCCAACCTCATCGGCCGACCGCTGCGCAATCACAGCCTGGCGCGGCTATCGTTCGTGCTCACCCTGTCCGGGGTCCTACTGACCAGCCTGACGATGGCGACCGCGGGACTTGTGGAGGCGTTCTCGATCCATGCCGGGGTGCCGTACGCCGAGGTCCGTGCCCGCCTTGGCCCCTGGGAGCGCCTGCCGCTGTGGATCTTTCAGGGCGCCCGCGACGCCGGATACCTGACCTTCGCCCTGCTGATAGTGCTGACCGTCCTCTCCAGCCGCAACGTCATCTGGCCGAGGCATCGCCGCCGCCTGACGCGCTGGCTGCTCATCTCCGCGGCGGCCTTTTTCCTGACGCCGGTCCAGCGCATGCTTCGGGAAGCGCCGGATGTCCTCACCTTGTCGCCGACGGGCGACGAGCCGACCGTGCTGGTCCACTACCAGGCGTACGCGCATCTGCACCTTTATGTCGCGGCGCTGGTGCCGGTTGCGGCCGCGAGCCTTGTGTACCTCCTGCAGCGCAAGGCGGAGCGGCGGACGGACTGGCGCAGTGCGGAGCGGGTGCTGGGCGGGCTCGCCCTGGCCGGAGCAGCCTTTTACGTGGCCCGGGTCGGCCTCGGCGCCTACGAGGTGCAGCTTGCCACCCGCTACGGCCTGGCTGCGGAGCTTGTCCCCTACACGCTGGGCATCGGGCGCCCTGTGCTGCTCAGCGTCAGCGGCCTGGCGCTTCTCGCAGCGCTGGCCGCCCACTTTGCGCAGGTAGCGCGGCTGGCACGGGCTACCCGCAGCTACCTGCCGCGGACCATCACCGGCACGCTGGTGGTCAGCCTGGGTCTGGCACTGTTGGGGGGCATTCACGGCGCTGCGCTGGCCGCGAGCCCGCCGGTGCCGCCGTCGGCCTCGGCGGTGCACCACGGCACCCTGGCCATTGGCACCGCTCTGCTGCTGCCGGCCCTGGCCCTCGCCGACACGCTGCTGGTCGATGCTGCCGGCGCAGGGCTCACGGCCCGGCTCTCGAGCGCGGGCCTGGGCCTCCTGGGCGCCGGGCTGGTCCTCGGCTACCTGGCCGGGCTGGGACTCGGGGGGCCGGCGGCGTCGCTTGCGGCCAGCGGCCTGCAGCTCGCCGGTCTGATCACCTTTGCGCTGCACACCTATCAGGCTACAGCCGGCTACCGACAAGCCCTCTGCGCGCGGCTTCACTTCTTGCGGCCAACGGGAACGCGCTCCTCCACGCTGGCCCTCCTCGAGTTGCCCCGGTCGCAGGTCCTCCTCATCGAGTTCCTTGCTGCGCTGGCCGGCTTTCCCGGCTTTGGCTGGCTGTTTGCCGGATATGTGCTGGTCGGCGCCCTGCTCCTGTACGTCGGGCCGGGCGTGGCCTGGGCGCTCATCCCCAGCGTGCTCGCACTCTCGGAGGGCTGGCTACACCGGCTGGGATGGAACGTCCTCCTCCTCTACCTGCCCGCGAGCGCCATTGCCTCCACGCTGCTCCTGAGCAACTCGGTGCGCGAGCGCGAGCGTACGCGCACTACGGGGAGTGGACCCGAGGCCGGGTAGCAGGAGTTGGGCATCGTGGCCCGTCGCGCACCGCCGCACGCGCGGGCCCGGCCTGAGGGTTCATTCTGGGGAGTACCGCCGGTGCCATCCCGTAGGGGCGCTCACTGTGGCGGCCGTGGCTCCACGTGGACGACGACCCGCCCGACCTGCGGGAGGCTATCCTGGATGCGCCGCTCCAACTCTCGGGTCAGGCCATGCGCTTCGTCCACGGATAGGGCTCCGTCGCACTCCCAGTGGGCGCTGACGTGGAGCTCGCCGTGGACCCGCTGCACGACGAGGTTGTGGCAGCCCGTCAGGCCCGGGACCGATCGCGTGGCCTCATCGACCGCTGAGCGCACCGTCTGATAGGCCTGCTCGTCGGCGGCCGCGGCCGGCTCGCCGCCCCGGTCGCTCGGCTCGACGTGCACCTCTATCGAGGCGGCGGTCGGGAGCTCTTCCCGCAGCATCTTCTCAAGCTGACTGGCCAGCTCGTGCGCCTGCTCCACTGAGAGCGACCGCTCGACCTCGAGGTGCAGCGTGACGTAGAAACGCCCATCCACCTCGTGGGCCTGAATGCTGTGCACGGCGGTGCCCGGGAGCCTTCGGGCAACGGTGCGTATGCGCCGGTCGAGGTCCTCCTCCCGCGGCTCGCCGCCACGCTCCGGCTCGATGTGCACGATCACATCCCGCAGACCCTCAACCTGCGACATGAGGCGACGCTCTACCTGGTGGGCAATGTCGTGCGCCTGCGCGACCGGCATGTCTTCGCGGACGCGGACGTGCAGGTCGAGGTGGATATCGTCCTCGTGCCCGCGGCTGCGGACGTGGTGCAGCGTCTCAACGCCGGGCACGTCGAGGACGATCCGCTCCACCTCGGTCACATCCAGGGCGGCAGCATCGGCGAGGACCTTCGAGGTGTCGCGGATGATCTCGAGGCCAATCTTGGCAATGAGGATGGCGATGCCTAGCGCAAGGATGGCGTCAATGATGGGCAGGCCAGCGCGCACCAGTATGAGCCCGGCTGCTACAGATATCGACACCAGCACATCGGCCTGCGTGTGGGCCGCGTCGGCGAGCAGGAACTGGCTCCGCAGCTCCCGCCCGCGGCGTCGCTCGTACCAAGCCACGTACAGGTGAACGGCCACGCTCAGCCCGAGCGCCACAAAGGTCCACACGGTCACCTCGGGAGCGACCGGATGGCGCAGCCGGTTGATGGCACCCCGCACCAGCTCGACGGTGGTGAGGAAAAGAAGGATGGTGATGCTGGCTGCCGAGAGGGTCTCGAACTTGCGGTGCCCGTAAGGGTGGCTGGGGTCCGGCGGCCGGCGCGCCACATAGATGCCGACCAGGCCGACGACGTTGGAGGCGCTGTCAAAGAGCGAGTCGAACCCGTCTGCAATCAGGCTCAGCGAGCCGGTGAGATAGCCCACGACCAGCTTGACCCCCGTCACCAGGAGGTTGAGGGCCATGGTATAGATGAGCACCCATCGGACAGCGACAAAGTTCCGCACGGCAACCGCTTCTCCCGCCTGCACCGCGGGCCCTTGTCGGTCGCGGCACAGTGCACTCCCCTTCCTTGGGCAACACGCCCGGCCCAAAGTGTGGGTCCGGGCGTGCTATAACGATTATAGGCCACGCGAAATATGCGCGCAAGTTGCGGCGCGGGAGGCTCTTCTCACAACGAGGCGAAGGCGGCTTGGGTGCGTCAGCATCCTGCCGAGACTCGCATCCCCCTCAGGCGGGCACCCCGCGATCGGTTGCAGAAGCGCACTGCTCGAGCCTGCCTTGCTGGCGCGGCCGACCACACCCTATAGATGCTCTACGCTGACGACCTTGCCCCGCGCCTGCAGTTGGCTGATGAGCTCCTCGAGGTATACCTGTCGCATGGGCTTGCCACGAACGACGTCAGCTAGCTGGTACGGGTTGATGGCGTCCCCGACCATGAAGTGGAGGACGTCTGCCTGCAGCAGCACGCGCGCCAGTGCGGTAGCTCCATCGTTTGCCGGGGGCAGATCGTGAAAGGTCTCCGCAGCCTGCAGGCGCTCGACGGCCTTGCTGAGGGTGATGATCCCTTCGGTGACAAGATCAACGCCCTCCAGATGAGCGGTTGGGGGGATCCTCTCGCGCCTGCCAGCAGTGCTGGGGCCTGGCAGTGCGAGTTGCACCTGTAGCGTGCGCCCGGTCTCACGGGCCACCACCTGAGCGGTGGTGCCGCCACAGATGACCTTTTGCCCCTTGGCAGCCATAAAGCGCTCGACCACCTGCCGGTCCAGTGCGGGGCTCGAGGGCGGTCCAGTCAGAATGGTGGCTTCGATGGGTTGGCGCACCTTCATGCCGACTGCTGTGGCATCGTCGCCGGGCCTTCCACCGTAGAGCCTCAGGCAGGTATGGGCGAGGGCACTGGTCAGTTGGTAGGCGTCCTCGCCAGTTCCGGCCCAGCGCTGGACCGCGGTCGCCAGGTTCTGCCAGCCCCAGCCGAGCTTGTACAGGCCCCCGACTCCGGCATGGACGTAGCCATCGCTGACGAGGACCATATAGTCGCCTTGCTCCAGCTCGAACTCGCATTCTCGCAGCGTGCGGCCGCGCGTCTCGCGTTCGACCATAGGCAACCTGACGACTTCGCCGCCGCGGACAAGGATGAGTGGCGGGTTGTCGTATTCGACCAGATAGGCGTGCCGGCCATTCGTGACAACGAGCACCGAGAACGTCGCGTAGGCCAGATGGCGCACCTGGCACTCGGGCAAGGTGTCGGCGAGGGTCTCGACTACCTCGTCGATCGTTTCCCCCTTCTCCAGCATGTTGACGGCGATGGTTGTCGTCAGTGTGGCGAGGATGTGCGCTTTCACACCGCTGCCCAGCCCGTCCGACAGGCCCACGATCAATGAGTGCGGGGTTGTGCGCACGAGCACCGCATCGCCGCAGAGCTCTTCGCCGTGCTTGGCGAGGCTACGATAAGCGACCTCAACCAGTTGCTTCACCTACGTCGTCCCTCTCGATCAGGCGCCTCAGTTCGTTGAGCAGCACTTTGGTCTCGGCGGTCGTCTCGCCCAGGAGCCCGGCGATCTCATGAGCCACGCGCATCTGCTTCTTGATCACCGCCTGGGTGCGCTCGAGTGTCTCAGCCCGGAGGTGAGCCAGGGCGGCGCGTGCCTTCTCCTGCTCGGTGATATCGCGCAGCACGGCCACCAGCAAGCCCTTGCCGCGGACGGGTACGACCGTCATGCTCACGATCAGGTCCTCGCGGAGGCGCACCCTCTCGCTCTGGGCCGTCTGGCCCGTTTCCTGAGCTTGCCGGAAGAGCGCCACCGCAGGGATCAGCTCGCCCAGCGGCCTGCCCAGCATCTGGCTCCGATGGCGGCGGAACATGTGCTGCGCTGAGAGCGAAGCGTCCTGGATGCGCAGAGCGTTGTCAACCACGAGGACACCGTTGGGGACGGCGTCCATCACGACGTTGGTGAGCGACTCGGCGCGGCTGCGCATATAGGGGATGCACATGGTCAGCTCGGACATGCCGCGGAGCGCCGCGATCGCCTTATCGCGACAGGTGGGATAGCCGCAGGCGCCGCAGTTCAGTTCGTCTTGCGGCGAGAACTTTTCCACCATGGCCAGGGCGGCCTGGATCTCCTCTTCGCTGAACTGCGGCACCGGCTGGCTGCGGTCGGAGTAGCTCCGGCCGAGATCGGGCCAGTCGGGCCCGTCTTCGGGCAGAGGATGCGTCTGGCGGCAAGCAGCGTAGGCCATCAGGCGCTGCCGGAAGAGCGCCACCGGCGCTCGCCCCACCATGGCCGGGCCGTTGATGCAGCCGCCGTCGCAGGCCATGAGCTCGGCGAGGGCCGCTTCGAGAATCCCGGCACGGATGCCTTCCAGCACATCGCGACAGGCATCGTGGCCAGAGGCGGTGATCACGTGGTCGCCCAGCATGTCGGTGCTGAGGCGCGCGGTACCCACGAGGCCCCCTTCCACGGGGAACAGGCGGGCCGGCGGACGCGCCTCTACCGGCTCCGGATGGGCGGCTGCCCTCGTGATCTCCACAGCCCGCTCCGCCATCCAATCGGCCAGCTCGCTGTAGCTCAGCACAGCATCCACCACTCCGACGACGCCATCAGCATGGATCTCCCCTTTCTTGGCGAGGCATGGACCGATGAATACGATGCAGGCGTCGGGCCCGTGTAGACGGCGCAGCCAGCGCCCGTGGGCGATCATCGGCGAGACGATGGGGGCCAGGTGGGGGATCAGGTCGGGATAGTACATCTCTACGAGGTTCACAACCACCGGGCAGGCCGTGGCGATGACAGGCCTGGGGCCCGTCCACACGGGCAACAGCCGATGATACGCAAGGCCGACCATCTCGGCACCAAACGCCGTTTCTGCGGCGGCCGTGAACCCCAGTGCTCTGAGTGCATCCTCGAGCGGCGCAAAGGAGGTCAGATCAAAGAAGGCTGGCGCCGAAGGAGCGATGCTGGCAATAACCGGCCTCCCCTCCGCTATGGCTTGCTCGACGACAGGCCGGTCGTCGCGCACCTGCTTGGCTCCCTGTGGGCAGGCTCGCACGCATGCGCCACAGACGATGCAGAGCTCCTGGACCACCTGGGCCTGCGCTTCGTGCACCCGCACCGCTTTGACCGGACAGGCCCGCACACAGGAGTAACAGTCCCGGCAGCGAGCAAGGTTGGTATGGATTACGCCACCCCTCATGCCTCAACCCCCAATTCGCCTCGCACCTGTCCACGCAGTTGCGGCAGGATCTCGCTGAGAAAGAAAGCCTCGACCTCGTCAGGCATCACCTGAGGGCAGACGCGGTCGCCTACCCGCACCGTAACCCCGAGCGAGCACCGCTCCATGCAGAAGGCGCCGCTCAGCTCTACCTTGCCTTCCAGGCCATGCTCTGCGATCAACCGCTGCAGCTCCTCGGCCACGCGGTCTGCCCCCCGCACGTAGCAGGAGCTGCCTACGCATACTGTGACGATGACCATCAGGGCACCCCCTCACCAACCCGCACGCCGATGGCGCGTCCGGCCCACGAGGCAGGCCCACGCAGCCGCACTATTATACGTCGCTTCGCGCTCGATGGGTATGGCCGACTGCCCGGTGTGCGTTCGGACTCGCATGCTGGCAGCGGCGGCTGCCACTGTGGTGTTGCCCCCACCCCGCGCCCCTGAACCCCGAGCGGACACGCCGTGCCCGCTCGGGGTTCAGGGGCGGACAGGTCGCCCCACGGGCGTGGCCAAGGCACTCTGGCGACAGTGCCCCATCCCCCAACCCCCTTCCCCGCCGCCTGAGCGGCGGGGAAGGGGGCGCTTTTTCCTATGGCGGGGGTGTCCGCGGGCGGCGAAGCCGCCCGCGGACACCCCCGCCTACCTGGATTCCCCGCCCCCGCCGCGGCGGGGGCGGGGAAAACCAAATAAGGGGGTGCTGGCGGGCGGCTTCGCCGCCCGCCAGCACCCCCTGTCAATAAAAACCCCCTTCCCCGCGGCCGCGGGGAAGGGGGTAGGGGGATGGGGCAACCGTCCGAGAGGGCGGTCCGCGCGCCGGGCCTGCCGCTGGACTCGCCCTCACGCCAGATGCAGGGGGCGACAGCCCCTTAAGTTTCCGCCTATGAGGGGTAGGGGTGGGGGTAGGACGGTTCTCCGGGTCGCCCTCTGCGGGGCTCAGGGCTTGACGTCCGACCCCACCGGTCGCACCGTCACGGCCTGTGTGGCCGTGCGGCCCTCCTCGCAGACCAGAGCGATCCCCCCACTGCGCAGCGGCCGGTTGACGTCTTCGACGTCGAAGAGCGTTCGCCCGTCGATGGAGGCCTCGATCCGGCTGCCCCGCACCCGCAGGCCCAGCACGTGGGTTTCACCGAGCTGCCAGGGGAAGTCAGCCTCGGCCAGCACCGTTTCCCCGTCCAGTGCTTTCACCAGGCGGGCTCTACCCTCGATCAGGAGCAGGGCGTAGTAGCGGGCCATTCCCTGCACCCGCGCGGCGATGCCGGCAGCCCGCGCCATGTGGGGCGTGACGTCCGCCGTCACCTCATAGTCCGTCCACTCCCGCGTGCCGGTGATCAGGAGCCCCCGGCCCTCGTTCTGTACCAGCCGGAAGGACTCTGCCCAGGCAGTGCGGTAGTCCACGCCGTTGACCCAGGCGCGCAACCACATGCTGCCACCCCCGGCGAGCCGGGCAAAGGTGACGTCCGGAGCCCCCTCCCAGGTCAGATAGTCCAGGTACACCGTGCCGGTCGCTCCACACTCTCCGGCAAGCTCCAGTCCGACCTCGGCGATCGGCGCCCCGCCCGAAGAAGGGACGCGCCAGACCAGCTCGGCGTCAGAGCCAGGCGCGAGGGTGAGCTCCGGCCCTCGGATGAGCGCGAGCCGGTCTTCGCCGTCGTAGATGCGCAGGTACAGCCGACAGGCGACGGCGTGCGCGTTGCCGGCATCGGCCTCAAGGCGTGCCCGGACCGTCTGGCCGGGGTACAGGGTGGGCGAGGCCATCAGCTCATAGTGGCCCAGGCCGGATGCCTCAGGCGGGATGAAGGTTGCGGTGCCGACGCGCGCCACCCGCCCCGGTGCGAGGTGCCGGTAGCGCAGGGCCAGTGCCCGCGAGCCCACGCGGCTGTGGCCCGGGACGTTCTCGAGGACGACCGCCCCACGGCACTCGGGCGAATCCTCCGGTCGGAAGCCCTGCACCGAGCCCGGCAGCTCAAAGTGGTAGCGGGCGCCGCCCTTCGGCGCGACCGGCTCCAGCCCGGCCAGGGCACGCCCGGCGTTGACGATGCGGTAGGCCTCCGCAACGGCATCGGTGATGGCCCGGCCGCCATCGGCGGTCGAGAGGTACAGGCGGTCCGCGACGGGGCCGCGCCAGTCCGGGCCGGCGTCCAGGCCGGCCAGGCCGTTGCGGATGCCGAGGAGGGAGCCGAGGTTGCCCGAGTTGCAGTCCGTATCCCACCCGCAGGTGTTGACGATCATGAGCGAGCGCTGGAAATCGCCGCCGCCGTAGAGGAGCGCCAGGATGATAAGGCCATGGTTGGGCACGATGTGGCAGTTGCCGCCGTACTTGTCGTAGCCATAGTGGGCGACCAGGAGCTCCCGCGCCCGGCGCCAGTCGGGCTCGCAGGCGTGCCAGCTCCGCACATCGTTGATCAGGCGGGCGATGATAGAGTCCTGTGGGATGAGGGAGAGGCCCGTGTCGAGGAGGGTGTCGATGTCGCGCTCTACAAAGGCCAGGGCCTCCATGGCGGCGATCACCTGGGCGCCGTAGATCGCCTCGCCGTCGTGGCTCACCGAGGCGGCGCGGCGGGCGAGGTCGGCCGCCAGCTCCGGGTCGCCCGGTGCGACCATCGCCCAGCCGTCGATAAAGATCTGCGCCCCGATCTGCTCGGCCACGACGCGGCCGTTGAGGGCGATCGACCCGCTCTGCGGCGCGGGAATGCCCCGCTTGAGCCGCAGGTAGGCGGTGTGCTCCGTCGAGTTGCCCAGGCCGCCCCACCACAGGACCGTCCGCCGGTCGATGAGATAGTTCAGCCAGGTCTGGCCGATCTGGGCGGGGGTCAGATGGCGAGGGTAGCCATAGTCCTCCAGGGCGCGGAGAAAGGTGAAGGTTCCGGCGATGTCGTCGTCGGTCACGATCAGCGGCTTGCCGAGGCGCTCGTGCACATAGTACCAGACCTCGCCCAGCTCGGCGGTGATCCGCTCATAGCTCCAGCCCTCAAAGGGCCGGCCGAGGTACACGCCGATGATCTTGCCGAGGACGCCGGCGTAGACACGTTCCGGATAGTCAGGGGGAAGTGACAAGTGTTTTTGCTCCCTTCGTAGTCTCAGGCCGCGGGAGGGCTCAGAGGATAGCGACCATAGGCGTCCACCGCTGCCACGAAAGCATCAACATGCGCCTGGGGGAAGGGCAGGCCCTGGTCAGGAGCGCAGAAGTAGCCTCCCTCCCGCCCCAACTGCCAGATTCTCTGCTGCGCCTCGCGGGCGATGCGCTCGGGCGGACCCTCCATGAGCAGAGCGGAGCTGACCCCGCCCCGCAGCACCATCTGGCCACGGGTCATCGACCGGATCTTGTCGAGGTCGTTGGCTGTGGCCTGGACCGGGTTGAGGATACTGACCCCGAGGCGCATAAAGACCGGGACAAAGGCCTCCACATTGCCGCAGGAGTGAAAATCCACAAGGACACCGCGCTCGCGGTACAGGCTGAAGAGCCGCTCGTATTCGGGCACCAGAAACTCTTGCACGATGCGCGGGCTCAGGAGCGGGCCTTTCTGAGTGCCAAGGTCGTCAGAGAGGCGTACCATTTCGACGCCCAGCTTGAGATAGTGCCGGGCGATCCCGATCTGAAAGTCCATGATGCGATGGAGCACTTCCCGCACGAACTCGGGCTCGGTGTGGAAGTACACCATCATGTTCTCCATGCCCACCAGCATGTAGGCTTTTTCCCAGAGCGTGTCGCGATGACTTCCGGTCAGGAAGCTATCCTGGTCAGGACGCTGCGCAGCCAGGTCATAGATGCGCTGACAAATGCGCTCGTCGTCCGGGTCCGGCCACTCGTAGGTCTTGAGCGCGGTCACCTCGGCCAGCGGATTGTGGCGCGGGAATCCCATGACTCCCGCAAGCTCTTTGTGCCACCCCGTGCCCCAGATGTCGGTCCAACTCGTGCCCACGGGGCTGTCGTGGCCGCCTCCGTCGAATCCCTCATGGTTGACGCCGTAGTAGAGCAGCTCGTATATGGGCGGCCCCGTCACGACGCGCTCCGGGTGGTCAAAGTGTATGATGCGCAGGGCGTTCTCTTTCGCGTTCATGCGACCCTCTCTGAGCGGTGGCGCCCACCCTGTACCGACAGGGCAGTGCCATCACAGCCGCCAGACGGGCAGCGGGACCTTGGCTCACAGCTTGGCGCGGGCCCGGGCGAGCACGCTCTGCACGCCGGCGCCCTCCAGCGAAATGCGACGGTCGGTCAGGTTGAGGGTGGGGATGGCACCCATGCGGGCCGCGTGCGCCTCTTGGGCCTGGAACCGCTCCGCAGTCCACCAGCCCTCAGGCCGCGCCGTCCACACACCGCTGTAGGGCTCGGGAGCCAGGGAGCCAGAGTGACCGTGCTCGCGAACAAAGGGGCCGAACAGCCGCCGATACATCTCCAGCGCCTCATCGCCGCCAGAGGCACCCGTCACCCCCGAAAGGAGCGGGCAGAGGCTGACCGACACTTCGGTGCCCGGCCCCTCGCCGGTGAACTGCACTCCGGGCATGGCGGCGCGCAGCTCGGAGTAGAGCGCGTTCAGGCCGCGGAAGTGGTCGTAGCGGCGGTCGTTGACGAAGGTGCCGGTCTGGTCGAGAAAGATCGTGTCGACGCCAAAGCCGTCGACGAGACGCTGGATCCTCTCGCGAAGCACGGTACGCCACTCGGGGGCATCCGGGGAGATGTAGGCAAAGATCTCCTCAGCGACCTCGTCATGGTCATAGTCGAAGGACCAGCTCAGCGGCCGGCCCTCGCCGTCCTGCACCTGAAAGGCGAGGAGGTCCGAGGTCGCGGGGTTGCGAAAGCTCGCGCCCCACACGTTCAGGTGCGGCATAACATGGTAGCCGTAGTGGCGGGCGGCGGCCATGAAGCGCTGAAAGCCCTCTGGCCCGCCAAGGGCAGGGTCAGGGTCGTTATCAGGCCAGCGGCGGTCGATGGGCCCTTCAAACCCCACCAGCTTGACCAGCGTCCGTTGAGGCGGGAAGAGGGTCGCCAGCTCCTCCAGCCGGCGGGCCATATCCGCGTAGCTGTGGCGAATGGTCCCGTAATGGCTGCGTCCGTGGAGAACCACGACGAGGCCGATGTCGCGCAGCCAGGGCTGCACGTCGGCTCGCTCGGTGAACGGGCGCAGCCCAAAGGCATCCGCCATCCAGGCGGCATAGTCGTCGACGGCCCGGCGCCATTCGTCGACCTCCTCCAGCGTCCAGGTCGGCGCGCTGTACTCGCTGCTGCGGCGGCAGGCATCCGCCTCCGTGTACAGGCGAAGCGCCAGGTGACCGCCCCGGCGATAGAGCCACAGCTTCTTCACCCGCGGCGGGTACTCGCGGGCCTGAAGGCAGAGCGTTCGCCCTTCCGCGCGGAGGAGCAGGAACTGCGCCGCCCACGTCGGCAGCGGCCCGGAGCCGGGCTCGACTCCGGTCGCGGAAACGTGGCGCAGCGGATAGTAGCCGCCGGGGTACACAAAGCAGCGGCCGGGCCTTCCCTCTTCGACCGTCAGCGCCGTTGCAGGCGGGATCATCACAGTTCCCGCCGGGAGCGGCTCGATGCTCGCCATGATCCCCTTGATCGGCTCGCTGTGCGCGGCGCGAGCCTGCCAGGAGAGCCGGCGGTCGCCGGCGGCCAGGCGCACCTCCAACAGGCCCGGCGCTGCTGCGGCACCTTCGCCGGCCGTCAGTGCCGTCGCGCGGGCGATCAGGCCGTCGGCCGTGGGGGTCAGCTCAGCACCTGCCGCCTCGTACCGGTTCTCAACGGTGAGCACTGAGAAGGCAAAGCTGTACCCGTTGAACGAGACCTTCATGAAACCTCCATTGGACGCCGTTGGGAACGCGCATCCGCGCTGCGTGCAGCGCCGGTGGCACTCTATGGCCGGCAATCCGCCCGCTCTAGCCCTTGAGGCCCACGCTGGCAATGCCGCCGATGAGCTGTCGCTGCACGGCGAAATAGAGAACCAGCATGGGGATCACCGAGATCAGCGAGGCCGCCATGACCAGGTTCGTTGTGTTCCGCGACACCGTTGAGAAGGCAGAGCGCCGGAAATAGTCCAGAGCAATAGCAAGGGTGAACTTTTCAGCGTCCTTCAGATAGATCAGCGGCCCGGTAAAGTCGTTCCACACCCCCTGGAACGTATAGACCGCAAGCACCGTTATCACCGGCCTACAGAGGGGCAGGATGATACGCCGGTAGATGCCGAAATACCCACAGCCGTCGATACGCGCCGCATCGTCGAGGTCTCTGGGAAAGGAGCGCATGTACTGCCGGGTGATAAAGACGAAGAAGGGAGCGGCAAAGAAACTCGGCACCCA
>ENA-ORXB01001133-ORXB01001133.1-sediment-metagenome-genome-assembly--contig:-NODE-1133-length-35885-cov-7.439064_pt1 | contig 35885 bp, 45 predicted proteins | sample MGYA00237863_ERZ511475 | MGnify/ENA primary metagenome ERZ511475 (study PRJEB26305, sample SAMN06343858) | sediment metagenome | isolation source: hot spring sediment | place: Canada: British Columbia... | reverse complement strand
AGAGCGTCCGTATGGCGGCCGGTGAGCTGCGCCACCCGCTCGTCGCGCGTGGTCAGCGGCGGCGCGGCGTCGCCGACGACGAGCCGCGTCAGGGAGCCGAGTTGTCGGGCGCGTCCCCCGGGCAGGCGTCCCACCAGGTCCAGGGGCGCGATGCGCTCCCGAGGCAGCAGCAGGGTGGTGTAGCCCAGGCTGCGCAGGAAGTCGACGGAGCTCTCCCGGCAGGCCATGATGCTGCGGTGAGGATAGGCGAAGGTAGCGCCATTCTCCTCTCCTCGGCAACCTACCCTCTTCTTGCTCCCTTGCAGCCTCCCCCTTCCGGTTCCCGCGAGGGCTCTACCCGCAACTTCTCTATCACCTCACCTGTCGCCCCCGATGGGCGCCCTGGGCCGCGTCACCGCCGAGTGTCCAGGTCACGCACCTCACCCTGTGGCGGTGCTCCGGGAGATCCCCGGAGACTCCGTGGATCTCCCGGCCACCCGTCAGCCCTCCAGTGCCACGGTCACCGCGACGGGGTTGCGGATGATGTCCAGCACCGGCGAGGTCTTCTGGACGTAGTCGCACAGCGCGACGACCTTCTCGCGCGGCGCGTCGGTCTTGACCCGGTAGGAGACGCGGATCTTCTGGAAGCCGGCGCGCGTCTGATCGGAGAGCCCCAGGAAACCGTGCAGGTCGAGATCTCCCTCCAGGTTGAACTGCAGGCTCTCGACTTTGATCCCCTGGGCGGCGGCATTGTAGATGAACCCAACCGCCAGGCAGGAGGCCAGGGCGTGGAGGACCGCCTCCACCGCGTTGGGTGCGGAGTTCGTGCCCAGCAGCACCGGCGGCTCGTCGCCCTCCAGGACGAAGGGCCTGGTGCGCGAGGTGTCCTCCTGTCCCGCACCGTAGAAGCCCTGAATCTTTGTCCGGGACCGCCCGCCGTCCACCCAATCGCTGGTGGCCCGGAACGTGAATCGCGCCAGGCCGGGATTCGATTTGATGGCGTTGATGGTCGCCACCAGTTGCTCCACGTTCACCCCGTTCAGGATCGTCTGTGTAGCCATACTCATTCCTCCTTTACGTTCGGTTCTCAGAACGAGACCACGCGGTCATATTCCGCCACCAGCGCTGCGAACTGCCTAGGCGTGATAAACTGGCCATTCTTGCCCTGCAGGTCCTGCTCGGTCACCGCACGGGCGGCCGAACAGCCGCCTCAGACGTAGATCGGAATCTTGTGCTCGATGACCTTCGCCATCAGGTCCTTCATCGGCGGCCAGCCCACCGGCACGATGGCGTTGGCCACGACGTCTTTCATCACCACTACCGCGTCGGCGACCAGGCCGATGGCTGCCTGGTGACCCGCTTCCACGGCCCCAATGGCTGACAATACCGGCAGCACCGCCTTCGTTGGGTTCTCGGACCCATGGGTCCCATTGAAGAACAGCCGTGCCATCTGCTTTCCCCCCTTTCACCCCACTCTGAAGATCGCGAGGCCGACTCCGCCAGGAGGAACCTGCGGGAGCGGTCCAGGTTTCCGCATTCGGTCGATCTTCATCTGGCCGCCTCCTTTGCGTCCGCCGCGGCCACCGCGGCCAGCAAGTCCTCCTGCTCCAGGAAGAACGGATCGGTCTGCACCCCCAGCGCCTCGTAGATCCGGCTGCGGAAGGCGCGCAGGTTGGCCCACACCGCGATGTCGAGGATCGCCCCGTCGTCCAGCCCGTTGTCCCGGAGTCGCACGATGTGCTGCTCGGTCGGGTGGCCCGTCGCTGCCGCCACCGCGTAGTCGAGAATCGCCACCTCGCGCTGGCTCAGCCCGGCATCGTGGTGGTCGCGCAGCACCGCCCGCACCCGCTCCAGTCCGCCCAGGTCGCGCTCGACATCCGTGGCATACACCAGCACGCAGTAGGTTGAGCCCAACCGGTCGGCCACCAGCAGGCTGATCAGCCGGCGCTCCTGCGGGGTCAACGAGGAGGCCGCTTTAACGGCCGCGGTGAACGTCTCGAAGGCCTGGGCCACATCCGGCCTGAGGGACAGCGCCCTGGTGGCTTCCATCACAAACCCCAGCCGGGCCAGGTCGGCTTCGTACATCTGGCGCAGTGGTCCGGCGACCTCGTCTTCGTTCAGGGTCTTGATCCAGGTCATGGCCGCCTCCTCAGCCTCCTCAGCCTCCCCTCCCCGGTCGGGCGAGTGCGGGACCTCTAGGGCTTTTTGGCCGTGAAGATGACCGACCGGGCGACCGTCGCCTGCGGCGCCGGAGGGATCAGGCGCCGCATCAGCGCAATCAATTCCGGAGTGAACAGGGGATACTGCTCGCACACATCCACGCCGAACGGCAACTCCTCTCCACGGCGAATCTCGGTGAACCCGATCTTCTGCAGCTTGCTGACGAAGACACGCTCCGCCAGGGCGCCGGACAGTCAGCCCGCCCAGGCCGCGGCACTGGTCAGCACCTCCGTCGGCAGTCCCTCGTCCACCACGATGTCGGCGACGACCATGCGCCCGCCCGGTCGCAGGATGCGAAAGATCTCTGCGAACGCCCGCGACTTTCGGGGGGAGAGGTTGACCACGCCGTTGCTGATGACAACGTCCACGCTGCCCTCCGGCAGGGGGATCGCCTCGATCTCTCCGCGCAGCCACTCCACGTTGCGCACCCCGGCCTCTGCGGCATTGCGCGCGGCGACCTCCAGCATCTCCGGCAGCATGTCCAGCCCGATGGCCTTGCCGGCCGGTGCCACGGCGTGCGCAGCGAGGATGGTATCGATGCCGCCGCCGCAGCCCAGGTCGACCACCACCTCTCCCGACCCCAGCCCGGCGGCACGGACGGGATTGCCCACGCCCAGAGCCTGCTCGATGGCCCCGCGTGGCAGCAGAGCCAGCTGCCCGGGATCGTAGAGACGCTCGGCCACGGTGGTCCGTGTCCCGATGACCGCCCGGTAGGCCTCGCGGACCGAAGCCTTAATCGCCTCCTGCCCCAGCAGGTCATCGCTGGTCGGCATGACCGGATGCGTGGTCTGGTCACTCATCGCTGCCCTCCAGCTCTTTGAGGAAGGCCTCCAGTCTCACCCGCGCCACGGCGGGTATCTTCACCGCGCCAGTCGTCCCCCTGAGCACGCCCCGGATCTGCCTTGCGAACTCCAGCTCGCCGCAGCAATGGCGGCACAGCCCCAGGTGTGCTTCCAGTTCCTGCTCCTCCACCCGGCCGAGGTTGCGGTCCAGGTAGGACCACAGTCGGGCCACCGCCTCTTTGCAGTTGATCACGCGCGCGCCTCCTGACGAGACATGAGGAGCCGGTTGCGGGTCGCGTAGTCCCACAGCTCGCGTTCCAGCTGCTTGCGGCCCCGGTGGAGCCAGGCCAGGACCGTACCGAGCGGGGCGCTGGTGATCTCGGCGATCTACCGCGCCTTGTAGCCGTACACGTAGGCCAGGATGAGGGCGGTGCGATGGGATGGATGGACTCGTTGCAGGACCTCGATCAGCTTCACGTCGTCAAAGAGCTCGAGGAAATCCAGGTGGACCCGGTCGGAGTACGGAAAGGGATCTTCTTCCACGATCGTGTCGAACAGGTCAAACTCCTCATCCACGCTGACAGTATCGTGCTGCCGCGTGTCGCGCAGGCGGTCGTAGAAGGCGGTGGTCAGCACACGAGTCAGCCACAGCCGGGGGTGCTCGCGGTTGCGCAGCCCGGCGAAGCCGCGGAACGTCCTGAGGAGGGCGTCTTGCACCAGATCCTCCGCGTCCGTGTGATTGCCGGTCAGCCGCACACTCAGCGTGTACATGTAGTCGAGATGAGGCCGGATGAACTCCTCGAACCCCTGGCGTGGCAACTCCACTGGCTCCGGCAAGCCTCTCCCTCCACGTGGCGCCTGATAATTACGACGCCTTTCGACGTCTAAATTATTGCACCGGGCTCTCCGGACGAGGAGAGGCCGCGGTCTCCGTTGGACGGCGCGTGTCCATGACGGTGAGTAGGTACTCGCCATTTACGCTGACCGGGCGAAGACGGTCACTGCTCCCATCCCGATCCAACACGGACGGAGCAACAGGGCGATTCCAGCAGGCAGCTCTTGTGTGCCGTCCAGGGACCGCAAGGAACATCCGGAATAATAGGCGAAGCGCCCACAGGCAGGAGCTTACGCACTACCGCCAGGCTTCCCGGCTGCAACCGATGTTGTTTCTCAACGAAAAGTTGACCACTTTCTCACGAAAAGTTGACCACCCCCTGGGGGGGGTTATTGCCCTCCTGTTCGCGTCGTGATCGCCGACCTCCTGGGGGGCCTCTAGCCCTCCAACGGCCCGAGGCCCTCGTGTCCGGGTGAGAGACTGGCCTCTCAGGGCCCCGTAGAGCGATTTCTTGAAGAGGGGGAAGCATCTAGGTACCCCCTTGTTTGGCGGGCCGCTTGTCCTTGGTCCGGTAGCTGGGCCCGGTGATCGGGATCAGGTGGCTGTGGTGGAGGAGGCGGTCGAGCACGGCCGAGGCGATGACCTCGTCGCCGAAGACCGTCCCCCATTCCTCGAACGGTTTGTTGCTGGTGAGGATGGTGGAGCCCCGCTCATAGCGACGGCTGATGATCTGGAAGAACAGATTGGCACGGCGGGCATCCATGGGCAGATAGCCGAGTTCGTCCAGGATCAAGAGATCCAGACGCCCCAAGACCTCCAGGCGAGCCACCAGCGTCTGGTCCACGGTGGCGGCGACCAGCTCATCGAGCAGGTCGGGCACCGGGCGAAACAGCACGCGTTTGTGCGAAGCGCAGGCCTTGATCCCGAGGGCGATCGCCAGGTGGCTTTTCCCGACTCCGGGCGGCCCGACCAGGAGCAAGTTCTCTGCGCGCTCGAGGAACCCGAGCTCCGCCAGTTCGCGGATCAGAGCGGCGGGGATGGAGGGCTGGAAGGCAAAGTCAAAGGCTTCCAGCGTGCGGATCGCGGGAAACCGCGCGCGGGCGATGCGGGCGTTGATGGAGCGGTCGGCCTTGGCGGCCAACTCTTCCTCCACGAGGGATCCGAGGAAGCCCACATAGCTCTGCTTGGTCTTGGCCGCCTTCTGCGCCTGGCGCTCAAACACATCGGCGATCGTGTGGAGCCCCAGCCGCTTGAGGCTGCCGCGCAACCGGTCCAGGTCGGTGCTCATCGCGCACCTCCCGGGGCGACCGCATCGAGGAGGCGCTGGTAGGCGCGCAGGTCGCGTTTGATGGCCAGGCGGGGGACGTCCGCGAGTACGCCCGTGGGGGTCGGGGCTGTGGCCAGCGGCGGCGTCTGCTGCTGGAGCACACCTCGGATGAAGTTCACCGAGTAGGTGCTGTACTCACGGGCGGCCTGGAAGGCGGCGATCATCGCAGAGGGGGGATAATGGTGAGCGAGCTCCAGGATCCCGCGGAGGTGCCGGACGGGATTGATGGCATACTGCGCCAGCAGGCGGTCCAGGAAGGGCTGCTGGTCAGGGAAGACGGCCTGAAACCGCTCCACCAGGACGACCTTCGTGCGCGGGGTGTCCTTGCGCAACCCCTCGTAGTGCGTGGGGTCGATGACAGTCGCGCCCTTCGTCCGACTCAGCGCATGGGCGGCCAGCAGGCTGCCATTGGGCGCGAGGATCTCCAGCCGCGCCCCTTGCGCCGGGCGGAGCCACACCCGCGTGCCGGCATAGAGGTACGGGACGCTGTACCGGCTCCCCTGATAGGGGACCAGGCAGTCCCAGCTGACCTTCCGCGTGAGCTCCTGGAGGCCTACGTAGCGCGCCGCCGGCAGCGGCACAAGGTGCGGCGCCTCCTCAGCGAATCGCGCCAGAGGTGCCTGATGGGTCGTGTGGTGCTCGCGGACATCCAGCACCTCGACGGTAAAACGTGCCAGCTCGTCGCAGAAGTGCGGGAAGTCTCGCCAGCTGTTCCCCTTGATGAAGTGCTCTTCCAGGTAGAAGAACGGCCGCTCGATCTTGCCCTTGGTCCGCGGCCGGGCGGGCATCGAGCACAAACGCTCGCGGATTGTCGACCAGCAGGGTTTTGGTCGCGCCCCCGAAGTGCCAGAACCCCGCTTCCAGCGCCTCGAAGATGGAGGCCTGGGTCGCGTCGAGGCTGGCCCAGTAGTGCAGCCGCCGGCTGTAGCTCAGGATCAGTCCGTACACCACGACGCGGGTCAGTGCGCTGCCCAGCAGCACCGTGTACCCGGACCAGTCGAACTGGCTCTGGACGCCGGGTGGGGTCTCGAACCGCTCGGTCACCCGGGGATCAGGCTGGGTCGGGCGCAGACGGGCCCAGGCCCGGTAGAACGTCGCCGCCGAGCCCTCATAGCCCCGGGCACGGATTTCAGTCAGAACCCGGCTGCCGATCAGGCGCTCCTCGGCCATCTGCTGCATCAGGGGCAGGAAGGGGACCAGCTGGGGTTGTTCCTCCGGGCGACGGTGATAGCGAGGTGGCTCCGTGCTGGCTATGGCGCGACGGACCGCCTGGCGCGAGAGATGGAGGTCACGAGCAATCCGGCGGATCGAATGGCCCTGCGCATGAAGATGACGGATGGTCGTCCACGCTTCCAATGAGATCATCTCCTCCCTCCCTCACTCCCAATCTGGAATGAGGGATTCGATGCCCCTGGAAGGTGGTCAACTTTTCAGTGAGAAACCCGGGTAACTTTTCGGTGAGAAACAAGATCGGGCACGGCTCCGGGAGCACGGGGTGCGGTGGCACCAGATCCTGCGGTGCCCCAATCGCCGCTTGCGGGATGGGCCCCCGGACATCTTCTACAGCTGCGCCGGGTCCTGCACGACCGCCGACGGGTACCGAATCATTTGGGTGCGGAGCTCCCAGAAGGCGGCAGAGGATGCGCGGGCGCGCCAGCGGCGGTTGACACAGGCGCAGACCGCGCTCCGGGAGCTGTCAGAGAAGCTCCCCCGGCGCCGGGAGCGGACCCGGCAGGCGGTCTGCCGGGCGGTCGGGCAGATCCTCCGGCAGACCGGCACCCGGCCGTTTCTCCAGGTCACGGTCAGGCGCCAGACGCAGCTCCGCCGGCGCTACCTGCGGCGTGGTCGGCCCACGCCTGAGACGCCAATCCGGGTGGAGCGGCGGGTCACCTACACGCTGGCGGTGCGCCGTGATCTGCAAGCGTTAGCGCAAGAGCGCCGCACCGACGGGGTATTCCCGCTCATAACGAATCTCTGGAAGCCCCCGAAGCGCGAGGTCCTCTCGATCTACAAGTTCCAGCCCTACGTCGAGAAACGTTTCTCCCTGCTCAAGACCGACCTGGAGATCGCTCCCATTTACCTCAAGAAGCCTCGCCGAGCGGCGGGCTTGATCCACGCCTACTTTATCGCCCTGGCCGTCGCGAGCCTGATCGAGCGGGAGGTGCGCACGGGCATGCGCCGGATCGGGATCAAGACGCTGCCCCTCTTGCCTGAGGACCGGCCCACGGCAACCCCCACGTGCCCGCGGATCCTGGACGCCTTCCAGGTCGTGAAATGGCACGAGGTCGAGTACGGGGATGAGGTGATCACGTTTCCAATCGAGCTGTCAGGGCTCCAACGCACCCTCCTGCAGCTCCTGGGTGTACCGCCGGAGGTGTATCGCTAAGAGGGGGCAGGCGGAAATTCCGAGAACGCGTCCTCGAACCTGCGGAATGTGGGATACAGGAGCAAATGAATCCGAAAAATCTGCAATAATACGGCCTGTCTTTCGCGTCTTCCATCTGTGACGGCGGTGCGATGATGAGCGACCCTTTCGAGCAGATGGTCCGGCCGCAGATGGACTTCCTCTACGGTCTGGCCGTGCGGCTGTGCGGCGACCGCACCGGGGCGGAAGATCTGGTGCAGGATGCGCTCCTCCGCGCCTTCCGGGCGTTCCCGGCCCTGCGCAATCGGGAGCACCCCCGGCTGTGGCTGACCCGGGTGCTGACGTCGGCGTTCCACGACCGGCTGCGCGCGCAGGGTCCTGATCTCGTGGACGTTGGGGCGGACCTGGAGTTCGACCTGTTCGACCGCATCACGGAGGAAGATCCGTTCCCGTATTCGGACCGGGTGCACCTGGACTTCCTCGAACTCTTCGACGACGCTAAGATCCTGGAGGTCCTTCAGGCGCTCCATCCCCGTCTGCGGACGGCTCTCATCCTGGCCTACGTCTACGGGTTCACGGCCAGGGAGATCGGCGAGATCCTGAGCCAGCCGCTGGGCACGGTCTTGGCCTGGCTGCATCGGGCTCGAAAGCAACTGGAACGAGAGCTGTGGGAGTACGCCTCGACCAGGCATCTGTTGACGTCACGGATGGAGGCACGGGTGTGATCGGCTGCAAATAGGCCGTCTCGCGGCTGTGGACGTACCTCGAACGCAATCTCGAGCGCGTCCAGGAACAGGAACTGGAAGAGCACCTGGGGCTGTGCCTGCACTGCTGCGGTGAGCTGGAGTTCGCGCGGCAGATCCGGGAGCGCCTGCGGGTCACGGCGGTCGGCAGCGAAGTCCCGCCGCAGACGCGCCAGCGCCTGGAGGGCTTCGTCAAGCGCCTGAGCAGCGGGGGAGCCTGACTCCGATGGACACCCATCTGCACCCTCCGGCGCCGCGCACCGACGACCTCCTCGGACAGGCCGAGATCACCGCGTCGGTCCAGCGGGCCTACCGGGCCGTGATCGGCGCCAGGACCGAAGTCGCCGCACGGTTGTACGATCCCGAGCAACTCGCGCAGTTGCCAAGAGGTGCGATCGAGCAGGCGCTGGGCGTGGGAAACCCGGTGCGGGCTGCGGCGCTGCGCCCCGGTGAGGTGGTGCTCGACCTGGGCTCCGGGGGCGGCATCGACACCCTCCTGGCCGCCCGAGCCGTCCAGCCCGGCGGCGAAGCGATCGGGCTGGGCATCCTGCCGGAGATGCTGGAGGTCGCCGCCAGCAACGCCGCCGCGGCCGGCCTCACGAACGTGCGGTGGCTGCAGGGGCAGATGGAAGCCATCCCGCTGCCCGACGAGAGCGTGGACGTCATCGTCAGCAACGGTGTCGTCAACCTCTCGCCGCGCAAGTCGCGGGTCTTCGCCGAGATGTTCCGTGTCCTGCGGCCGGGTGGCCGGTTCTCCGTGGCCGACATCGTCCTGGACGACGACCTGCCCCCGCAGATCGCCACGGATCCGGCGGCCTGGGCAGGCTGAATCTCGGGGGCTCTGGCGGAGCGTGTCTTCGTCAGCAAGCTGGTGAAGATAGGATTCGTCGAGGTGACGCGGGGTGAGGAGCTGCCGTTCGGCGTGGATGAGTGCGAGCAATACCCGATGTTCACGCCGGAGTTGATCGCACTGATGCGCCGGCTCATCCCGTCAGAGAAGCAGGCCACGGTGGCGCGGTCGGTGATCTTCATGGCCCGGAAGCCCGGGCGCGGATAAACGGAAGCGAGATCGACGGGAGGTTCCGAGGTGGCCTGGGTGCGGTTGCTCGGCGAGGATGAAGTCTCCGGAGAGCTTCGGGCGCGCTACGAGGCCGACCTGCACAACCTGGGTTTCGTCATGGAAGCCACGCGCGCGCTCTCTCCCAATCCGGATCTGGCCGTGGCCGTGGAGTCCTTCGAGGCCGCGGTCAAGCGCACGTCCCACCTCACCGCGCGGGATCGCCGGCTCATCCATCTCCTGGTGGCCCACCACATCGGCTCGCCGTATTGCGTTCTGGTGTACGCCAGCGCGCTGGAGCGTGACCTGGGCGGGCTGAAGGGGATCAGCGCCGTGCTCGCCGACTACCGCACCGCCCCAGGCCTCAGTCCGAGGGAGCAGGCGATGCTCGACTACGCGCTGGCCGCCGCCGCCGGGCATCCCTCGGTGGAGCATGTGGAGCGGCTCCGGCGGGAGGGCCTCGACGACGCCGCGATCGTTGACGTCGCCGTCACGGCGTGCCTGCGGTTGTTCGGCAGCCGTGTCTACGACGCCCTCGGTGTCGAGACCGATCCGTTCTTCCTCGAGCAGACAGACCTCGTGGAGGCGACAGGCGGGTCGGGGTCGCTCAGCACCTCGCGCGCAGCGAAGGCACAGGCAGGGTGAAGAGAAGCCTTCTCCCATTCGCCACCCGGGGAAACGCATGCTGGCGCGGTGGGAGGGGGCGCAAACCACACAAGGAGGGAAACTGTGATGAAGTCCACGACACCCGCGTCACTGAACGGGGTGAACGTACAGCAGCTGCTGGACACCGTCAACGCCGTCAAGTCCAACCCCGACATCGCCCGCTTCCGCTTCCGGGCGGAGACGGACTGGATCGAGGGCGGCCGGTCCCGGACGACGATCCAGGGGTTCTACGGGGCGGGGCAGGAGGACACCTCCCGCGGCCGGCCCTTCGTCCTGGAAGGTGACGAGCCGCCCGTGCTCCTCGGCACGAACGCCGGGCCCAACGCCGTGGAGGCCGTGCTCCACGCGCTGGCGTCGTGCCTGGCCGTGGGGTTCGTCTACAACGCCGCGGCCCGCGGGATCAAGGTCGAGAGCCTCGGCTTCCGGCTGGAGGGCGACCTGGACCTGCATGCCTTCCTGGGGCTGTCCGACCGGATTCGCCCCGGCTACCAGAACATCAAGGTGACGTACCGGGTGAAGGCAGATGCCCCGCGCGAGCAGATCGTGGAGCTCTGCAACTACGTGCAGAAGACCTCGCCCGTCATGGACATCATCCGCAACCCGGTCCCGGTCACCGTCGCGCTCGAGTCGTAGCGGATATGGTAGTCTTCGGGGACGGCGGGGGGTCCTGCCGTCCCCGTATGGGTGAAGGCGCGCGCCTCGGCCCCAAGTGCCGTCGGCGTTGCTTGAGGAGGAGTTGGAATTCCCGGGTGAAAATCTGTTGTGTCCGCGCGAGCATGGCGTGCAGCGTCTCGCCGGGGAGAGCGGCGCAAGGATGATGTCGCACATGCCTGCCTCGTCGTCCCGCACCTAATTAGGCTGTGCCAGTGAGTCTGCCGGCCACCGCCACCGCGCTCATCGACCGAGAGGAAGAACTGGCGGCTGCCCGGACAACGCTGCTGCGTGATGGTGTGCGCCTGCTGACCCTGAGTTGATCGCGCGTTCGCCGTGACCCCTGCCAATGCGCAGGCCGTCGCCGAATTCTGCCTGGGCCTGGACGGTCTGCCTCTGGCGCTGGAGCTGGCCGCCGCGCAGGTGAAGGCGCTCCCCCGGAGGCGATCCGCGACCGCCTGGACCACCGGCTGACCCTGCTGCAGCGGGCGGCCCGGGACCTGCCGGCCCGGCACCAGACGCTGCGGGCGGCTGTGGGGTGGAGCTACTCCCGGCTGGAACCACTGCAGCAGGCGCTCTTCCGCCGCGTGGCCGTCTTCGACGCTGCGGATGCGCTGCTGGACCGGATGGGCGTCGCCCGGTGGCCCGGCTGGTTCCCGGCGCAGGTGCGTCCCGAGCGCCTGGCACGCGCGCGTGCCGCTGCGGGGGAGCCATTGGGGTCCGAAGCCTTCCAGCGCACGGTGGCCGCCGGGGCTGGGCTCTCCCTCAGTGTGGCGGTGGCCGAGGCCCTTGCGGTGCGCGTCCACCGGCCAGTGCCGCAGGCCCGGGCCATGGAACGGCAGCGTGCTATCGCGGCAAGCGCCGCCTACCAGGCGGGCGAGCCCGAGGCCGTCGTGGCCCGCTATCGGATCCACTTCAGGCCGGCATTCAACAGCGTCGAGGGTTTCGAGCGGCTGATGACGACGATGCGGGCTGCGTTCATCAGCCAGGGGAGTGATGGCATCCTCAAGGCGCGGGCGGCTGATTCGAGACCACGTCGCGAGCGTGGGGGAGATGTGCCAGCGGACGGTCACGGAAACCGTGCGGAGGTTCCTGGTGTGGGCGATGAAGTGGATGGGGCGTGGCCTCGATGCGACGACAACGGTCTCGTTGGCGTTCATGTCCCGACGTCACCTGCAATGTGCCCTGCCCCCCCTGTAGCGGCATGAAACCCAACTTGCGCAAGTCCGGGGCGCGGGTCTGGTCCACCTCAGGTAGACCCCGGCCCTGGGATTCCGTCCGGCCCTTGCCAACCGGCACCGCCGACGGGCAAGGACGGCAGGCATCGTCTGTGGAAATAGGAGGACTCTAGATGCCGGACGTCGTGGATCTGCGGGACACCCGGGACGAGCGCCTCCTGGAAGTCTTGTATCGAGATCTCTACCTGCCGAATTTCCCCATCGCCGAGCAGCAGGAAGACCCCTCGATCTGGACGCCGCTGCTGTGGGGACCTCTACCGCCCCCACCGAAGCCGATCCTCCACATTCTGGTCGCGGGTGAGCGTCTGCACCAGGCAACGCGCCGGCAGATACACGGGTTCATCGTCCTGGAGTTCTTCAGGCTGTCCGGCTGCGGCCTGTTGACCTACATGGCGGTGCACCATCGGGTGCGGCGGCAAGGCGTGGGACGGCTGCTCCTGGCGCGCGCCATCCGCACGCTCGAAGCCGACGCCGCCGCGCACGGAGTGCCGCTCCGGGCGGTCTTCGGAGAGGTGAACGATCCCGCGAGGGTCCAGGAAGGCGACGACTCGATGAACGGCGGCGAGCGCCTGGAGGTTCTGGAACGAATGGGCGCGCGGAGAGTCCCGATCCACTATGTACAGCCGCAACTCAGGCCGGGGCAGGGACGGTCCGGATCGCTGTTCTTTGTGGCGTTCCCGGCCGACTCGAAACCGCTCCGGGTTCTTCCGGCGGACGTGCTCCGGGCGTTCCTCGCCGAGTTCTACCGCGCGCTGGGCGTGGCGTCGCCGGACGATGATCCCGACTTCCGAGCCTCGCTCGCAAGCCTCCGGGGCGAGCAGATCGTCCTGCTTCCCTTGCGGCCCACATCGCTGGCGGAGGAATGAGGTGCGCAACGCGATTCGCAAGGGGATCAGATGCACGATGCGATGCTTGAGATGGCGCCGATGATGGGATGATGGGGCAGTCACTGGACATGCGGGAAGCCCCCGTGCTGCGCTTCAGTCGCTACGCCGTGGTATTTCACTTCGTGGATGCATCGCGCGCCGCTCACGCCGCTCCCCAGCCGTCACCCGAATTCGCCTCGTTCGAACGCGATCTGCTCTCGTTCGCGTATCGCGCACAGCCGCCCTTTGGCAGCGCGATCATTGCTGTGCCGGAGAGACTGCGGCAAGTCGAGGTCCACTTTCCGCCCGCGCTGCATTACACCTCGGAAGGGTTGGACATCCGGCTCCTGTGCGCCGACGGCGCTCCGACCGGGGGCGCCGCCGGAAGGTGCGGCTCCTGGCCAGCCGGACGGGATTTCGCGGCGGCATGTCGATCCTCCATCTCGTTGTCGCGCCGGATGGCGACTCCGCCGACTCGATCATGAACGAATACGACGTGGTCGAGCTCTCGAAGCTGTGGGAAGGGGGAGAGGGTGTCGGACCGGATTCCCCGCTTCGCATCGATCATCTGGTGACGTTCCAGGATGCGGGGGGACAGAATCACACCATCGCCGATCTGGCGGCGTCCGTCTTCGATCTTCAGAACCCAGGCGCGCGCCAACCCCGGCTCGGCACGATTCAGATCCTGTGCGGCGATGAAATCGTCCCCGCGGGGGTCCCGTGGCAGGATGTCTGGGAGTATGCGCAGGCCCTCAAGGAAGCGTCCGGCGGAACATCCTCGTCTGCGGCGATCAGATTCCCCCAAGATGAGCTCCACCATCGAGCCGTCAAAGGCGTGGCCGGAATCCTGCAGGGGTTGCTGGATTTCGACCGCATCGGCCCCTCCGAGATTGCCGATGTGCTCGGCACGACACAGGTCGCGGATGGGGCTCTCATCGGTATCCACAAGGGGACGCTGCTCTCAATTTCAGAGACCGACCGGGCGTACCACGCGGCCCCGGCTGTGGGCGTCAGCCCCTATCTCCTGACGCCGCAGTCGGTGCTGGCCCACAACGAGGAGTCCCTGAGGGCGGCCTCCGACGCCGCACAGATGGCGGATTCGGGAACGATGCGCGTGCTCGCATCCTCGCGCCGGAAGATGCACCAGGCCCTGAACCGGTACCTGCTGCCCAACGTGTTCCACTATTCGACGGAGCGCATGATCTTCGACATGGGAATGACCTCGCGCGGCCTGACCGATCAGGAACGCGCTCTGAGGGCGGCGCTGGCCGAGCTCACCGCCGAACTGGACACACGAATCGCCGATCGGCGGCGGATCGCCGAGGACGTTATCAGCGGGCTCCTCCTCGTCTTGTCGGGGGTCTCGCTGAAAGATATCTTGCCGCTGAGCCTGGTGCTGCCGCTGTTGGCGGCGGCCGGCGGGCTCTATGTCTACTGGCGGCTTCGCACCTGAACGGCCCATTGGGGGCGAGGCGCTGGCGCGGGAACGTCTGGCCGCGCTTGATCCCGCCGATGTGTGCCAGCGGGCACCTCCGTCTCTTCCCGTAGAAGCGATCCTCGCCGAGCAGGTCTAGCCGGGCTCACCCCCGGTCCACCAGCACCACAGCCTCACCCTCGAGAACGGTCTCCCCGCGCTGGTTGGCGCAGGTGGTCCGAAGCGTCAGGCGCTGTCGGTCGGAGTCGTAGGCGACGACCTCCGCGGACGCGGTGATCGCATCGCCGATGCGCACCGGCCGCACGAACTTGAGCGTCTGGCTGACATACACGCCGCCCGGGCCAGGCAGATGCATGCCGATCACCGCCGAGATGAACCCGGCGGTCAGGAGGCCGTGGGCGACGCGCGTACCGAATCGCGTCCGCGCCGCGTAGGCCTCGTCGAGGTGCAGCGGGTTTCGGTCGCCGGTCAGGGCCGCGAACGTCTCGATGTCCGCCGCGGTGATGGTCCTGGTGACGCTCGCCTTCTGCCCCGGGACGAAGCGCTCGTCCCGGGGCGCGCCGTCGCTCACACTCACCTCCGACTGCTTCGATCCAGAAACTCCACCAACACACCAACAAATCGCTCGGGTCGCTCAACGTGAGGGGAGTGCCCCGTCTCCTCGAAGACCTCCTCACGGAATGAACCGCCGGCTGCGGCGTGCTGCTCCAGGATTGCGCGGGTCTGGTCAACCATGGGCTGAGGCGGGTAGACTTCGGGCCCCGGCCACCCCGGCACCGCCCCCAACTGGCCGAGGGTGCCGAAGTCGAACAGGGAGGCGTTCGAGACAATCTGATCGTCAGCACCTCGGATCCACAGGACGGGGGCCTTGACGCGGCCGCCGGCGAACGCCCGCAGGTCGTAGAACTTTGGCGACATGGCATTGTTCACACCCCGGGTCCCGGGCGCGACACCCGGCCAGTTGGGCGACGGCGTATGGTCGCCCGGGTAGAAGTCGTCGCCTGTCCGCGTTGCCAGCATGGCGGACACGAAGACCTCCTCCCGGTCGGGGGCCGGTAGGAACGGCGGCCTGAAGTAGAACTGGCGCAACACCGATCGGGGTGCGAAGGCGCTGTCGGCGCTCCGATCGCCTGATGCCAGCAGCCGCACGAACTCGGGGTTGGCGGTGCCCCCGCCAGACCCGGCGAAATCCGGCGCAGTGGGCGTTCCCTCCGGCCCTCGCGTGGCCCCAAAGCCAAAGGGTGAAAGCGGATTTACCAGGGTGATCGAGCGCAGCCGGTCAGGATGAGCGATAGCATACTGCATCGCGATGCCCCCGCCCATCGACCAGCCGACCAGATGAAATGCAACGAGACCCGCGGCGTCCGCCAGGGCCTCCAGGTCGTCGGCGAAATCCCGTAGACCGTGCGTCGCGTCAACAGGCACAGGCTCAGAACCGCCGAATCCGCGCAAGTCCGGTGCCAACGCCCGGTACCGCGACGGTAGGGCCAGCATCGTCTCCTCCCAGAATCGGGCACCGGAGACATTCCCGTGAAGGAACACCACCGGCTCGGCGCCCGACGGGCCGCTCGCCAGCGCATGCACCTTGATCCGGGCGGTCGCCACCATCTCGACGGTGACTCCTTGAAGCAGCGGCGGCGTGTCCTGGATCATACACACTCCTCCTCTATCTCGCCCGCATCGCGCTCATCGCGCCGTCCACCCTGCGTCCATCGGCAGCGCGGCGCCCGTGACCATGCCTGCCGCGTCCGAGCACAGGTAGACCACCATGGCCGCCACCTCGTCGGGCTCGATCATGCGCTTGATCGCGTGGGGCTCCAGCATGATGCGTGTGACCACCTCTGATTCGGGAATCCCGTGTACGCGCGCCTGGTCGGCGATCTGCTTCTCCACGAGCGGCGTCCGCACATAGCCGGGACAGACGGCGTTCACCGTGATCCCGCTGGCCGCGACCTCCCAGGCCGCGGTCTTGGTGAAACCAACCACGCCGTGCTTGGCCGACACGTAGGCAGACTTGAAGGGCGAGGCCACCAGCCCGTGCGCGGAGGCGATATTGACCACACGGCCCCAGCGCTGCGTCATCATGTGGGGCAAGACGTACTTCGTGCACAGGAAGGTCCCGGTCAACAGCACCCCGACAAGCAGATCCCACTTGTCCTCGGGGTAGTCGACGACGGGCGCGACGTACTGGAGTCCGGCGTTGTTCACCAGGATGTCCAGCCGCCCGAAGGTGGCGGCGGCGCGAGCCACCATGGTGCGCACGTCTTCTGGGCGCGCAACGTCCGTTGGGACGAACTCCGCCGATCCCGCGGCCCGAACGATCTCGTCGGCGGTGTCCTGCCCGCTCCGCTCGTCTATGTCGGCGACGCAGATGCGGGCACCCTCCCGGGCCAGGGCGAGTGCGATCGCCCGCCCGATGCCGCTGCCGGCGCCGGTCACTATCGCGGCCTTTCCTACCAGCGTCCCCATCAGAGCCTCAGATACGCCTCCTTGACCTGGGGGTTTTCGAGAAGATCGCGGCCCGACCCCTGCAGGACGATGCGGCCGTTTTCCATCACGTAGGCGCGGTGGGCCAGCCGCAGGCTCTGCCTGACGTTCTGCTCGATGAGCAGCACCGAGACCCCGGCCCGGTTGATCTCGCGGAGCGCCTGGAACACGGTCTGCACCATCAAGGGACTCAGCCCGTGGCTCGGCTCATCCACCAGGAGCAGGTCGGGCCGGCTCATCAGCGCCCTCGCGATCGCCACCATCTGCTGCTCCCCCCCCGAGAGCGTGCCGGCGAGCTGCGCCCGGCGATCGGCCAGGCGCGGGAACAGGCTGTAGACTTCATCCAGGGTCTTCCCCAGGCGCGCCCACGCAACCGGCCGGGTGAAGGCCCCCAGTTCCAGGTTCTCTTGGACGGTCATCAGGGGAAAGAGTTCGCGCGCCTCGGGGACGTGAGCGATCCCGAGCGCCACGATCTCGGCAGGCCGGCGGCGGGTAATCTCCGTCCCACGGAAGTGCACCTCGCCGGCAGCCGGCCGGATCAGCCCGGAGATGGTGCGCAGCAGCGTGGTCTTCCCGGCGCCGTTGGCGCCGACGAGCGCCACGAGTTCCCCGTCGGCGACGCGGAGATCCACGCCCCACAGCACCTGCACCTTGCCGTAGCCGGCCTGCAGGCCGCGGACGTCAAGCATCGGCGGCGTCCTCGACACCCAGGTAGGCTTCCACAACCCTGGGATTGGCCGTGACCTCTTCGTAACGGCCCTCGGCGATCTTTTCGCCGAAGTCCATCACGATCACGCGATCGGCCAGGTCGCGCACCACCCGCATCACGTGCTCGATGAACAGGACCGCCACCCCCGTGTCGCGGACCGCGCGGATCAGCGCAAGGGCCTGGTCGGCCTCGTGCGGCAGGAGGCCCGCCATCACCTCGTCCAGCAGCAGCACCCGCGGCGACGTAGCGATGGCCCGGGCCATTTCCAGGCGCTTGTCTTCGAGCAGGTTGAGATCGCGCGCCAGGACGTCCGCCCGGCCGGCCAATCCGGTGAGCGCCAGGACTTCCTCCGTCCTGGCCCGGGCCTCGGCGAGCGGCCGCTGGCGCCCGCCGAAGAGCGCGCCGACCATGACGTTGTCCCGCACCGTCATCTCCAGGAACGGCCGGACCACCTGGAAGGCGCGCCCGAGCCCGAGATGGCAGCGGGTCTCCGGCGGCAGGTGCGTGATGTCCCGCCCGTCAAGCGTGATGCGGCCCTCGTCCGCGGGCAACACGCCGGAGAGCAGGTTCAGCACCGTCGTCTTTCCAGCGCCGTTGGGCCCGATGATGGCCAGGATCTCACCGGCCTCCAGGTGAAAGTCCATCCGGCTGACCGCCGCCAGCCCGCCGAAACGCTTGGAGAGGTCAGTCGCCTGCAGCAGCATCGCGCCCGCGCCTGCGCGTGAGCAAGCCCACCAGCCCGCCGGGAAGATAGAGGATCACGACCATCAGAATCACGCCGTAGACCACCAGGTATCCCTGGCGGAGGACGATGTGGAGTCCCTCCTCGAGGGTGCGGAGGATCAGCGCGCCCAGCACCGGGCCCGCCGTCGTGTACACGCCTCCGAAGATGGCGGTGGCCAGCGCGCTCACCGAGATCCCGATGCCGAAGGTGTCATCAGGGATCACGAAGAACAGCCGGCTCGTGGCGTAGGCCCCCACGAGGCCGATCAGGAACGCCGAGAGCACGAACGCGAACAATTTGACCTGCACCACCCGCACACCCAACACCCGGGCGGTCAGTTCGCCCTGGCGGATCGCCGTGAACGCGTAGTGCAGCCGGGTCTGGCGCACGGCAAGACTCGCTCCGATAGTCACGAGGAGCACTGCCAGGCCCAGATAGTAGAGTCCGGTCTGGTGGCCGCCGAGCAGCGGGGGCGCGGTCAGCCCGACCGCGCCCCCGGTGAGGTCCACCGGCAATTCCTTGAAGATCACCTTGACGACCTCCGCGAACGCCAGCGTGGCGATGGCGAAGTACAGGCCCTGCAGCCGCAGTGTGATGACGCCCAGGACCAGGCTGACGGCGGCGGATGCGACCGGGCCCAGCGCGAAGGCGAGCCAGAGGGGCACGCCGCGCAGTGCCGCCATCGTGTAGGCATAGGCGCCCAGGCCGAAGAACGCCGCCGGCGCGAGCGAGAGTTGACCGGTGCGCGCCTGGATGTCCCAGGCCAGCGCCACGGCCGCGTTGATGAGCACGAACGTCGCGACCTGGACGACGTACTGCTGATAGCCGCCGGCCGGCATCCACGGCACGAGCAGCGCCGCGCCGAGCCCCGCGAGGGCGATCCACCTCACGCCGTCCGCCTCATGCCGCCCACCTCACGCCGCCCACCTCATGCCTGCCGCCACGAGCGCCAGACGAGCGTGCCGAAGATGAGCAGGAAGAACACCGCCTCCGCCCACCCGCCGCCGCCCGGCACATATGTGCGCACGAAGGCCTCGCCGGTCGCCAGGATCAGCGAGGCCCACAGCACACCGGTCAGGTTCCCCAATCCCGCCATGACGATGATGGCAAACGCTTTGAGGACAAACGCGAATCCCATGTGCGGGCTGGCGCCGATGCGCACCAGAACCATCGCCCCGGCCACGGCCGCCAGTGCCGAGGCCAGGCCGAACGTCAGCAAGTAGATCCGATCGACGTCGAGCCCGACCAGGTAGGCACCGGTGCGGTTCTGCGCCACCGCGCGGATGCTCTTGCCCACGCCCGTGCGGTACAGGACCGCGTACATGCCCGACAGTACCGCCACCGAGACAACCAGCGTGATCAGCGGCGCCACGCCCACCGAAATCGGCCCCAGCGAGAGCGTGGTAATCTGGTAGGCGGTGTGGACGACCCGGGGGGTCGCGCCGAAGGCCAGCACGGCCAGGTTCTGGAGCGTGATGGCGATGCCGAAGGTCAGCAGGAGCGCGTTGAGTTCCGGCGCCAGCAGCACGTGCCGGACGCTGAACCGATAGATGCCACCGCTGGCGACGAACAGCAGCGCGCCGGCGGGCACCAGCGACACCAGGGGATCCACACCGACCAGGAGGCTCAGCCAGTAGGCGGTGAAGGCGCCGACCATCAGGAACTCGCCGTGGGCGAAGTTCACGATGTGGAGCACCCCCACCGCCAGGGCCAGACCAGAGGAGGCCAGGGCGTAGGTCCCGCTCTGGATCAATCCGTTGACGAGCGTCTGGAGGAACAGATCCACCCACTCCGCCCCCTGTCGCCTGCGCGTCAGGCTCGGTCGGACTCAGGCGCCTTTGCGCCTACCGCCAGCGCCAGGCCAGCGGACCCGCGGCGACGTGCGTGGGCCACACCGGCACCCGGCGGCCGTCGCGGAACTGGAACACCATCCACAGGTCAGCATCGAACCCCTGGTAGATGCTCGGGCTCAGCCGGCTTGGGCGAAATCGCAGCCGCCCCATGGGCGTCTCGGCATCGGTCCTGGCGAGTTCTGCGGTGACCCGGTCCTTGTCGGGGGTCCCCGCCTTGTTCATGGCCGCGGCCAGCGTCGTCAGGATCGTGTAGGCCATGGGCGCCATGTACTCCTCGGTGGTCGCCCGGTATTTGGCCTGATACTTCTTCACGAACTCGCGCGAGGCCGCGAGCGGACTCGCGGACGTCCAACCGGCCAGACCGGCCACGTCCCTGGCCACCGGATTGGCCTCGAACCCCACCGGCCACGACGCCGGCGTGCCGAAGATCATGCGGGGCGCAAACCCCACCTCGCGAGCCTGCACGGCGATGGGCAGGGCGTCGGCGTCGAAGCCGATCCAGAACAGCACGTCCACGGGGTGGCGCTTGGCCCGCGTCAGCAACGCGGTGAAGTCGCCGGAGCCGCTCTTGAACGCCTCCATGAACGGCACGTCGAATCCGCGCCGGATCAACTCCCGCCGCGTGTCGTCGATACCGGTCGATCCGAATGGACCATCCTCGTAGAGGATCGCGATGGTGGACGCCCCGGTGCCGGTGCGCAGGAACTCCATGAAGTTGAAGACGGCCTCCAGGTTGTGGTACGCCCACGGGTGATAGTGGAAGAGATACTTGTAGTCGGCGAAGCCGCGCTCCACTAGGGGCGAGGCCGCCCCGATCATGAGGATCAGCGGCTCGTGCAGCTTGGCCGGGCCGACGATGCTCACGCCGACGGCGCTCCCGAAGATGCCGGTGATCGCGTGGACCCGGTCCACGGTCACGAACTTGGTGAAGATGGGCACCGCCCTGGCGGGCAGGTTGCCGTCGTCCTCGATGATGACCTGCATCCGGCTGCCCAGCACGCCGCCGGCCTTGTTGATCTCGTCCAGGGCCAGCCGAAAGCCGGCCTCGGCCGCCTTGCCGCTCACCGACGCCGGGCCGGTCAACGGCAGGGTGATCCCGATCCGCACCTGCTCACGCTGCGCCAGGCCCTCGGTGCCGCCCAGCGCCACCATCGCCACGATCACCAGGATCACAGCCACGTTCCTCATCCTGCACCTCCCAGGGGGGTGACCCCGATTTCAGGCAGTATTTGCGCGCGGCATAATGTCGACCGCGCCGGTCAGGAACTCGATCACGAGCCGGTTAAACACGTCCGCCTGCTCCCAGAAGAAGTGGTGCGATCCGTCTTCGAAGAGGTGCAATCGGGACTGCGGGATTCGCTCCGCCAGGATCCGCGCGTTGGCGGAGGGCACGATCCGATCCGCGGTCCCGTGGCAGATCAGGGTCGGGGCCTGAATCTCGCGGAGCCGGCCCGCGGCGTCGTGGGACGCGGCGGCGGCGAGCTGGCGGTGATAGGCGTACACCGGTTGTGGATGCGCCACCCGCCAGGCGATATGCGCCTCGATGTCGTCGGGATGCGCCGTCCGGTAGAACTCGCTGGTCGAGTATGCCAGGAAGCGCTCCAGGTCCACCCGCGGGTCGCCGGTGCGCTGCGCGAGCAGCGCCACGGTCTCGGGGGGAATGGGCACGCTTTGTGGCCCTCCCGGCGATGTGCAGCAGAGCACCAGCCGGTCGAGGCGCTCGGGATGCCGCAGGGCGAACTCCTGCGCGATGAAGCCGCCCATCGAGGCGCCGACCACGTGCGCCCGCGCGAGGCCGAGCGCATCCAGCAGACCGGCCAGATCGTCGGCGAACATCGCGATCGAATAGGGCTCATCCGGTGCGGACGACTGTCCCGCGCCGCGGTTGTCCGGGGCGATCACGTCGAACCGCGCGGCCAGGTGCGGGATCTGGTGCCGCCACAGGAAGTGATCCCCGCCCAGCCCGGGCACCAGGACCACGGCCGGCCCGCTGCCCGCCCGCTCGTAGAAGAGCCTGATGCTACCGACGGCCGCGTGCGGCATCCGACCCGCTCCCTCGGAGGTGGGCGTACGTCTCGCGCAGATCACGCTTGAGTACCTTGCCCGCGGCGTTGCGCGGCAGCACGTCCACGAACGCGACCCGACGGGGAATCTTGTAGCGTGCCAGCCGCCCCTCGCAGTGCGCGACGATCTCCTCCGCGGTGACCGATGCGCCCGGCTTGCCCACCACCACGGCCATCGGCGCCTCGCCCCAGCGGTCGTCGGGGATGCCGATCACCGCAACGTCCGCGATCGCCGGATGCTGGTAGAGGACCTGCTCGACCTCCACGGGGTAGATGTTCTCGCCGCCGGAGATGATCATATCCTTCTTGCGATCCACGATGTAGAAGAAGCCTTCGTCATCGGCGTAGCCCAGATCGCCGCTGTGGAACCACCAGCCCCGATAATCCTCACCCGCGGCAGCCTCTCGCCGGACGGCCGCTTCCTCCGGCGCCGGCAGCGCGGGATCGTCGGCGTCCTCGGGGGGCGAATACACTTCCGCGGTCGCCTCAGGCAGCCGCCAGTAACCCGAGAAGAGATTCGGACCGCGCAGCCAGATCTCGCCGATCTGCCCAGGCGGGAGCGACCGGCCTGCCTCGTCCGCGACGCGCGCCTCGACGTGCACCGCGGGCTGCCCGACCGATCCCTTCTTGCGAAACGCGTCTTCGGGTGTGATGATCAGCGCCGTCGGCGCGGTCTCAGTCAGCCCGTACCCCTGCTGCAGCAGCAGCCCGCGCTGCTCGAAGGCGTCGAGCACGGGCAGCGGGCAGGGCGCACCACCGACCGCGAACCGCACGTGCCTGTAGTCGCCCTGCAGAAAGGCGGGCGTCTGCAGCAGCACCTGGTAGATGGCCGGGACGCCGAACATCGCGGTCACGCCTTCGTCGCGCAGCAGGCGGCAGGTCTCCTCGGGCTCGAAGGTCCGCTGGATCACCACCCGCGACCCCACGTGCAGCGCCGGCAGGGCGTAGAGGCCCAGCCCGCCGATGTGGAACATCGGCAGCACGGTCAGGGTGATGTCGCGGTAGGTGAGCCCGATCGCCGTCCCGATGTTCAGGCTGTTCCACACCTGCGTGCCCTGCGTCAGGACCGCGCCCTTGGGACGGCCGGTGGTCCCCGAGGTGTACATGATGATCAAGGGATCGTCGAATCGTCCGACCGGTCCATCTGCCGCAGGCGTCTGCACGAGGCCCTCGTACTCGTCGCCGGTCAGCATCAGCGGGACCGCGAGCCCTGCCGCGGCCGCCGCGGCTGCCTCCGCGTGCTCCGGATCGGCGATCACCAACCTCGGGGTACTATCGGCAATCTGGTAGGCCAGTTCGGCCGGTGTCAGCCGCCAGTTCAGCGGGACCATGACCGCACCCAGCCGCGCCAGCGAGAACAGCACCTCCAGATATTCGAGGCGATTGAAGGACAGCATAGCGACGCGGTCGCCAGGGCCGACCCCGCGCGCCCGCAGGCCGGCAGCCAATCCCCGCACCCGCGCGGCCAGGGCCCGATAGGTGAGGCGGCGGTCTCCGTCCACGATGGCCAGGCGATGCGGCGTGATGGCGTCGCGGCGGTCCAACCAGTGCCAGACGCCCTGCATCAGCGCTCCCCCCACTCGATGGCCACGGCCCCCCACGAGTAGCCTGTCCCGGCGCTGGCGGCAACCGCCAGCGCCCCCTCACGCAGCCGCCCGGTGCGCCGCCCTTCATGGAGCGCGATCAGCGGATCGGCCGCCGAGATGTGCCCGGTGTGGTCGAGATACACCGACTGATCTTCACGCAGCCCCAGGGCCGCCAGCAACTGGTCATGGAGCGACCGCTTGGTGTGGAGCACGGCCAGGAAGTCGATGGCCTCGGGCGCGTACCCGCTGCGCTCGCAGGCTCCGTGAATGACGCGGAGGAAGTTGGGCAGGGTCACCGGATCGAGGCGCGCCTTCATTCCGGCGGGATCGGGCACGTCGAAGAAGTGCATCCGCCGCTCGACGGTCGAGACGCTCGCCGGGTGCACCGAGCCGCCGGCTGGCACCATCACGTCCAGGGCGAACGACCCGTCGGTCACAAAGGCGCCCTGCAGGATGCGGTTGGCCCGATGGCCGCGCCGCACAACGGCCGCGGCGGCCCCGTCGCCGAAGTTGAACATGAAGCGCGACCGCCCGTTCTCGTAGTCCAGCAGATAGGATTCGCGCGACCCCGCCACCACGAGCACGTTGCGCAGGCTCGCGTCCGCCCGCAGCATGTCGGCGACGACCTTCAGGGTGATCGGCCCGCCGGCGCTGGTGTTCATGAGCTCGAAAGAGTGAGCCCGGGACAGGCCAAGGGCGTACTGGACCCGGGGCGCGACCGGCCAGACATAGTAGTCGCGGTGGAAACTCCCGAAGTAGACGACGGCATCGATCTCGTCAGGGGGGACCGTGGCCAGCAGGGGCCGCGCAGCCTGAATGCACAGGTCTGAGACATGCTCATTTGGTGCCGCGACGTGCTTGCCGCGCAGGCCGAACTTCTCCCGTATCACCTCGGAGGGAATGCCGCTGCGCGCGGCGATCTCGTCCGCGCGCATGATCTGCACCGGCAGATAGACCGAGATGTCCACGATGCCTACTGGAGTCGTCATGGAAGCCCCTTGCGCCCCCTGGTCTCCGTGCGGGCCTCTCCGACCGCGAGCCCCCTGGTCTCCATGCGGGCCTCTCCGACCGCGACCCCCCTCGCGATGAAGCCGGTCAGGCTCTCCAGCACGCGCCGCGGGAGGCGACGATGGTCCCACAACACGTAGCGCATGCCGATGAAGTTGCCGATCCCCATCAGGCAGTACGCCAGCGTCTCCGGATCGCAGCGGCGCATCTGCCCCGCCTCCATCGCCGTGCGCAGCCTTCGCGCATACCCTTCCGCAAAGTGCCGGTAGTACCAGCGGTAGAGCACGGGGTTCACCGACTCGGCCTGCATGACGATGCGGTAGAGGTTCCGGTGCTCCCGCACGAACCGCAGGAACGTCTCGAACCCCTTCCGCTCCACGGCCAGGCGGTCGTCCAGGCCCTGCACCGCCTCCTGGATGGTGTGGCGAAGCTGCCGGTTCAGATGCCGGACCAGTTCCGCGAAGATAGCCTGCTTGCTCGAAAAGTAGACGTAAAAGGTGCCCTGGGCCACGCGGGCGGCCCGCGTGATGTCGGCCACCGAGGTCGCGAAGTAGCCCCGCTGGCCGAAGGCCGACTCGGCGGCATCCAGGAGTTGCTGCCGGGTGCGCCGCCCCCGTTCGCCCTTCGGATGTGTGACCGGCCGACGAATTTCTGGCAGGTGAATCACCTGTCAACTATGATGGTCTAATACCTACATTCGCCTCCCGCCGTGCGAACTCCTGCCTGGGGGGCCCGAGGGGACCCGTGGCGCGCTGGAGCCTGTGAGGTACGCGGGGCGGCGCACGGTTCGACCCCACCCTTCCAGCGGATGCCGTCACCGAGCTTGATAGCCGTCGCATCCATTGTGTACAATGTGTACAAAGAATGCACAACGACGACGAACGGGTGATGACCGGGTGTCTGTTCCTGTGACGATCAGACTGGGTTCGGATCTGGTAAAGGCCGTACAGGCCAAAGCGACACGCGCGCGGCGGTCTCGTAGCGACATGATTGCTGAGCTCATCCGGCTGGGCCTGGACGTCCTGCGGTATCCAGGCATCACGTTCGTCGAGGGCCCCGCCGGATTGCGCGCTCACATCGCCGGGAGTGGCCTGGATGTGTGGGAGGTGGTAAATGTAAGAGCGACACGCCAGACATCCGCCCGGGCCGTGCAGCCGGTACTCGTGCTCGCGGTCCTACGTCCATCCTTGGCTGTGCAGCGCAGCCAGAGGGACGTACCTCACGCCCCATGCTTCCGAAGCCTCGCAGTTGGGTAGGACTCCACGATCCGCCGAGCCCACTCTGGCGTAGCGGCGGCTTGTGGATGGCAAACTCGGACATCTCGCCCTTCCCCGTGTCGATGCTGGGCATGGTCACCTGCTTCGGTCGTCCTGCCTCGGTGGGAGGTCGGTGTCCATGACGGGATCGTCGATGTGCCGGGCCACATTCCACAGCGCCATCAGTGTGTGCGCCTTACCAACGCCGAACCCCGTACTGAGATGATGAGATGAATGACGGCGCCTTGCCGTCGAGGAGGTCGCCGATAGAAGTGCAGCCCTTCGGCGGCTTGGTCCGACCATGAGCGAGCCGGCCTGGCTGGTTTGGCACAAAGATGAGAGTGCGGCAATCGTCGTGGAGCGGGCCTCCTCACGGGATGACCGCGAACGCCTGGCCCCGGGCGATTCGGTACACGCGGAAGTCTCGGTCCAGGGTGAACACATCGAAGATCCCGTCCCGTTGTGCCACTCGGACCAAGGAGGCGTCCGCGACGTCGATTGGCAGCGAAGCGTACCGGCGCATCAGCCGACGCAGGGCGGGTACGTCGGCGGCATCCAGAGGCGCCAGACGGACGGCCCCGTTCTCGAGCAGCTCGAGGACCCGGTCCGGTGCGCCCGGCGCGCCCGACAGCAGGTACATGGCTTCGGTAACCACAGGCCACGTGGTCACCAGATCGCCCCGCAGCTTCTGGGCCGCCGCCACGCAGCGGGCGTGGTCCTGATCGCCCGCATCGAGCAGGGCTACCAGCGGTCCGGTGTCGAGCAGGATCCGGGTCATCGCCCCGGCCGCTTGGCCGCAAACATCGCCCGCAGGATCTCCTCGCTCCTGGCGGCGCGGTCGCCGGGCCCGAGGTTGACGACACCGAGCAGGGGAGCCAGCCGGTCGTAGACGGTCTCCGTGGCGGGCTCATCCGCCGCGCCCTCGCTCAGGCGCCGGATGGCGTCGCGGACAACGGCCGAGCGGCTGCGGCCCGTGCGCCTGGCCAGCCTGGCCAGGGCCCGCGCAGTAGCAGGGTCCAACCTCACGCTGAGCACCATGGGTCTCTCCCTCCAGCTATTGCTGTCATACGCGTATTGTAAGACCGTGCGATACGGCTGACAAGAGGGGTACCAGGGACCGCCCATCGGCCGACTCTACACCGGCGGCACGTGGGCCGGTGTACGACGACGAATGTGCTACACTTCATGCGGTCGCTTGCCCCCGCCTGGTGAGCACAGATCGCAGATTCACCGGCAGGTAGGGGAATGCTTACCGCCAGTGAGTTGTGCGCTACCGGCGCGCTCTTTCGGAACGCGGGCGCGGTGTCACTTCCTGCGAGCCGGTGACGGTCGTTATCCGAGGCCCACCGGTAGCCGCACGGAACTCCCCGTTCCCCACAGGAGCCCCGGTAGGCCGGAAGCCCTGCCCCGCCTGCCAGACTTCTCCCCAGTGACTACCCTGACCCGCGCCCTCGCCACTTCAGCGAGATGCACCTGCTTCCACACCCGGTTGTAGTCCAGCACCGTCAGGCTCAGCCGCCGGACATCAAACTCCGGCAGCAGCAGGAATAGTGTCCCAGGTGGTGGTGTAAAATCTGGGCCTCGGTAGAAGGCCCGGGGTGGCCTTGACCAGCGCGACCACGTCCTGCCTGATGACTTGGCCCGGGCCGTTCCGGGCAGGAAGCCAGTCTACACGGGCGGCAGCACGGGAAGGTAGAGTGACGGGGCGATGGGTCGCGGAGCCAGCGATCGGCCTGTGATGCCGACAATCCTAACCGGTACTTGGTCGCGAAGTTTGGTCTCCGAGACACACTGCCCTCCTGCATGGGAGGTGTGTTGCGACCCGGGCCGTCGATCCGCAGGTTCCGGCGGCGGGCACCTCGCGGTGCTCGGCGCTGCTACTGCACCCGGCTGTCATCTCGCCATAGGAGAAGGCGATCGCGGTGACAACCGACCATAGCCTCTTGTCCTCCTATCGAGAGATGTTGCTTGAGCACCTGTTCGCGGGCGAGGTTATGCGCCACATGTGGCTTTCAGGAGTAAGACGACTGGAGATCCTCGAGCCGCAGGTCGACGGCGGCGGATACGACCTCGTCCTCGAAGCGAATGCTGTTGTTCGTCATATCCAGCTCAAGGCCACCTTTCGTGGTTCCAAGGTCGCGCGGTTCAACGTCAACACCGGACTTTCGCTTAGGCCGAGCGGGTGCGTCGTGGTGCTGCTCTTTGAACCGAGCACCCTCGAACTCGGTCCGTTTCTCTGGTTTGGCGGGGCTCCCGGCGAGCCGCTACCATCCCTTGAGGCGTATCCCATCGCTGATGGGCAACGTGCGGCGCTATCTCTGGAGCACCCAGCGGCGGCCGAAGAAGGTTCGACGCTACTTCCACCACCCGAGCGTCCGCTATGCCGCGCCGTGAGTGCAACCTATTTACCGCTCCCGGTAATATGTCGAGATACCGACACCGCCTCCCGGGGCGCCGGGCCTGTTCTCGTTCGCCGCCCCGGACCGCCTCCGCTCCGTCCTCGAGGCCGCCGGGTTCAAGAGCGTCACCATCGAGCCCGTCAACGTGACAGTGGCCGACCACGACACGGGCATCGACTACTTCGTCTACGTCCGCGAGGTCGCCGGCCCGGTCGCCAGCTTCTATGCGCAGGTGCCCGCTGACAAGAAGGCAGCAGTCGACCGGGAGGTCGCAACCAGGGCCGAGGAGATGGGCAACGGTCGCGCGGTGCTCCCCGGCGTCAGCTGGGTCGCCGCGGGAACGAAGTAGGGCGATCCAGCGGCGTGAAGCGCCACACGAAACCGTTCGGCGGAGGGAGACCGGGGGAAGGCCACGATGTCCGACCAAGCCAAGGCAGAGGCGCTGTCGGAGCGCATCTTCAACGAGATCAACGGTGCGATGAGCGCCTTGAGCCTCTACGTCGGCTACCGCCTCGGTCTCTTCCGTGCGCTGGCTGACACGGGCCCGACCACGCCCAGCGATCTGGCGAAGCGGACCGGCTACCACGAGCGGTACGTCCGCGAGTGGCTCGAGGGCATGGCAGCGGGACGCTACGTCGCCTACGACACGGATGTACACCGGTTCTCGCTCACGCCGGATCAGTCTGCCGTTTACCTGGAGGCGGACCACCCGGCGCATGCGCTCCCGAATGTGGCGTTCATCCCCAGCCTCGCGGGAGTTCTTCCGAAGCTGCTGCGCGCGTTCCGCGAGGGCGGTGGGGTCCCGTTCGAGGAGTACGGGCAGGACCTCGTGGATGCCCAGGGCGCGGGCTACCGCCCCATGTTCGTCAACGAGCTGGCCGGCACCTGGATCGCGGCGATGCCGGACGTGGAGGCGAAGCTCCGGCGTGGTGGGCGCGTGGTCGACGTGGGCTGCGGCGTGGGCTGGTCCGCCATCACGCTTGCCAGGGCGTTCCCCAAGGCTCGAATCGACGGCGTCGACCCCGACGCGAGGTCGATCGAGCAGGCGCGCCGCAACGCCGAGGAGGCACGGGTGGCCGACGGCGTGCGCTTCGAGCAGAGCGGGATCGAGCAGGCGTCCCTCGAGGGGCCGTACGACCTCGCCACGCTGTTCGAGTGCCTGCACGACATGGCGTACCCGCTGGAAGCGCTCCGCGCGGTGCGCCGGCTGCTCGCTCCGGATGGAGCGGTGCTGATCACGGACGAGAAGGTCGGCGAAACGCTCGAGGAGAACACGAACGTCCTCGGCCAACTCTACTACAATTTCAGCCTGCTCCACTGCCTGCCGCAGGCGATGGCCCATCCTGGGTCCGCGGCGACCGGAGCCGTCATCAAGCCCTCGACGGTCCGCCGCTACGCGCTGGAAGCGGGCTTCTCGCGGTTCGAGATCTTGCGCGTGGAGAACCCGCTGTTTCGCCTCTACAGGCTCGGAGCCTGATCGAGGAGCGAAACTATGCATGAGCGTGCTGTTTTCTTGGCCATGAGCGAGATTAGGTCGAAGCACTTCGACGAACCCGACGAGGTCGTTTCGCTACCCAACGTCGCGGGTCAGATTGTGTTGCTTGGTGAGGTGTACGTTGGCCGCTTTGTCCACCAGCCCGGCTGGTGCTGGGCGAAGGACGTGAAGCCGCTCGTCGGCACGCCGAGTTGCCAACACCAGCATCAAGGGGTGGTTCTGTCAGGGCACATACAGTTCACTACCGACGACGGCGCCCGGCGGACCACGGCCATCGCTGCCCGCCTCGGCGATGCTGCCTGGAAGGAGCTGCTAGCGCAGCACTCCGACCGTGTGCGGATCGAGTTGGACCGTTTCCGGGGTACGAAGTCAAGATGACAGGCGATGGATTCCTGGCCCTCTTCGACGGCACCGCGCGGGCTGTCCGCTGCGCAGCCGCCATCTGCCGGGTCGCGCGGGAGGACGGGATTGAGGTGCGGGCCGGGGTTCACTCAGGAGAAGTGGAGCGTTACGCCGATGACCTCCGGGGCGTGGCCGTTCATGCCGCCGCGCGGATAGCGGCGCTCGCGGGGCCGGGTGACGTTCTCGTCTCGGCCTCAACCGTGGCGCTTCTCGAAGGGTCAGGCCTGTCGTTCTCCGACGCCGGCGAGCACGAGCTCAGGGGGCTCACCGGGCGGCGACGGATCTACCGTCCGACGGGCGACCACTCGCCGTCCGGCGGGGCAGTCGCCTAACCCTTATGAGGCCTCCTCGCGTCAAAGGGTAAGGACCCCCCTCCCGCGGCGCTGAAGGCCCCGCAGAGACGTTTCTTCCGTGCCGCGAGATCAGCCCTGCCGTACTGGTTTCACGGTTTCGGTGCCAGGCGGTGCCTGCACCAAGCACTTATCGAGGTTCACAGCTTCCTCTCGTTGAGAGCCGGAGGGAGCTGGCGGAAGCTCTTATCCGGACCTACTAACCCATCGGTATGTGACAGCCAGTGGGCCTACCCGGCCAGCGCCCCGCGCTCTCGCAGGCTCACGTACCGCCCGTCCCCCACCACTACGTGGTCCAGCACCTCGATCCCCAGCACCCGCCCGGCCTCGGCGAGTCGCGCCGTGATCCGGAGGTCGTCCGCGCTCGGCTCGGCGTCTCCGGATGGGTGATTGTGGACGAGAATCACCGCCGCCGCGCTCCAACGAATCGCCGCCTTGAACACCTCGCGCGGATGGATCACCGCGCTGTTGAGTCCTCCGACGGCTACGTCTTCAACCGCGAGCACGTCGTGCCGGGTGCTGAGCAGCACCGCCTTGAAGTGCTCGCGGTCCAGGTACCGCATGTCCGCTCCCACGAGTGCCGCGATATCGGCCGGCGTCCGGACCGTGGGCCGGCGCGCGGACGGCGCGGCGTAGAGCCGGCGCCCCGCTCGCGCGCCGCGACGACCGTTGCGGCCTTGCCCTAGCGACAGGCCGCCCTCGCGAACGAGTTCGGGCAACCCGGCCTGGGCCAGCTGTGCCATGGATGGGAACCTCGCGATCAGCTTCGCGGAAAGCGCCACGGCGCATCCCACGCTCCCCGCGCACGCAATAGGACCGCGAGAAGCTCTCCGACCGACAGGGTAGCAGTGCCGACTTCGGCCAGCCGTCCAACCGGGCTTTCATCCCCCCCGCGCGCGGCTGGCTCAACCGCGCTCGCCCGACCAGCAACAGCACTCTCGTGCTCAGGCTTTCCGCCAATAGGCCATGCGTCGCCCGTCCCCATGCGACCATCTCCTTCCTCGAGAGAGTCGCCGTGGACGGCAGCCCCGGAGGCCCGAGCGGTCACGCGTTGTGGGCTTGACGGGCCGGGCCAGAGGGGCTATGGGGCTCAAAACAAGGGAGGGGTCAGGAACGTATGCGGGACTTCTCTGGCATGCAGCATGAGGACCCAGTGGGAAGTCCCATGCCCACCGGGGCCTCGCCAGGCTCCCTTATGCGAGGTACTTGGGTGCGGGGATGAGCCGACGGTTGACGGGGTCCACCGCCAAGCCGAACCCTTCCAGCGTGACGGTGCCGAGCAACGCGTTGGGGGCCACGTCGTCGATCACGCAGACCGTGGGCCGGGTCCGGCCGTCAAGCCTCACGACAACAATTGCGATCTCTCGCTCCACCATGCGGCCGCCGGCAAGGATGAATTCCTCGCGTTCCCGCGGTCTCACGCCCAGTGGGGCCACCACGGCGCGCGGCAGCAGCGTGTACGTCGCCCCCGTATCCACCAGGGCCTCCACCGGCGCAAAGGGACCGGCTTCGGAGGAGCCCACTTCGATGTGCTGACGGAACGTCCCCATGCCAGATCACCTCCATGGTAGCGCATCCACAGCATTCCGATCCACCTGCCGGTAACGTGCCGGCGAAGCCGGCTGGCTCAGTGCACCGTCGCTGCGAGGAGCATGAGCGGCTCGGCCACGGTCGTGTCGTGCAACCCTTCCTCGCGCGCGCTCAGCCACACCGCAATCACCCAGTCCTCCACCGCCTCTGGCGCCCGGTCGAAGCACCGGATCGGACAAGGCGAGCTCGGCCATCTCTCGGAGAAACCAGCCATCCCACTCGCTCAGTGGTCTCATCGCAATCCTCCCCAGACGACACGCAGCAGCTCATGGTCTGAGCGGTACGAGTTACACACTCCTCACCCTTGGGGTGAGACCAGAACGCGCGAACCCGACGGCATGTTCCTGTGGATTCCGGGCGCATCAAACCCCGCGCCACCGTCCCTCGGGCCCCACCCGGGACATGTGGGACCACCGCAGTGACGGTGGTGGAAGTCTAATTTAGTCCTTTCGGACCAGTGCCCTGTCCTGCGGCCGCCCACACGGACGCCGGACTGGTCAGGAGGGGATGAGCGCGGCGGCCTGGGCGTGCGGCCGCCGCGATGGATCGCGTCTTCGTGCGGGCGCTACTTGACGACTGGGAAGCCCTGGGCGGTCCAGCCATGCATCCCCAGGCCCAGGTTCTTCACGTTCGTGTACCCGAGCAGCCCGAGGGCTATGGTGGCGTAGGCGCCGCGGGTACCCACGCCGCAGTAAGCGACGATGGGCGCGTCCCTGGCCGGCAATTTGTCCAGGCTCGCCACCAGCGTGTGGAGGGGGATGTTCACCGCGCCCGCAATGTACCCGTTGTCGAATTCGTTCGGCTCACGCACATCCAGGATGAAGAGCTTCTCGCCGGCGTCCAGGCGGGCTTTCAACGCCGGCGCGGCGATCCCGCTGAAGTCCGCGGGTAGACTGGTAAGGTAGGCAGCCACCACCTGCTGGAGCGGCGGCGCCTGGGCGACTGCCGGAACGGCCGCCCCTAGGGCGACCGCGACTATCAAGGCCAGAACCAATCGACGCATCGTGTTCCCTCCTTATCGTGTTGGGCCCGACGGCGCGGTGACCACCCGGCCGTTGACTTGCGAGTCGTGCGGGTCGAGATCTTGCAGTCGCAGGAACAGGTTTGGGTTCTCGCGCCGCGGAGAGAGGGTGCGCTGTGGGTGCTTTGCCTTCCGCAGAGATCAGCGGAGCATTAGGAAGGTCTTCTGTAGTTTCAGCAGAGTGCTTTTCGCGGCAGATTTCCCCCGGAGTTCGAGGCGCAGGCACTGCTCCAACCCGGTGGAGATAAGATCCACGGCGACCCGATCCAGGGCGGCCCGCGCGGCGGCGATCTGCTGGATGACGTCGGCGCAGTCGCGCTCCTCGTCCAGCATGCGTTGCACGCCTTTGACCTGCCCCTCGATGCGACGCAGGCGGCGCACCACAGTGGCGGTGACGGTGCGATCGAGTTTGGGGGCTGCCACCATGAGATCCCCTCCCCGGATGGGTGGTTGCCGCGCCCGTCCGCTTCTACTCTAGCACGGCCACCTTGGCCTCCTCCACGCAGGCCGCCGGCCCAGCCGCTCGCGGACCAGGAACCCGTAGGCGACGGTGACGAGGGTGACGTGATGGTGCCAGCCTCGCCAGCAGCGTCCCTCGTAGTGGTCCAGCCCCAGTTCCTCTTTTATCTGCTGGTAGTCCTGCTCGACTCGCCACCGCGCCTTGGCCTGCCGCACGAGGTGCACAAGCGAGATTCGGCGCGGCAAGGTGGACAGCCAGTACTTGGTGGGTTTCGCCTCCACCTGTGGCCACTCGATCAACAGCCACTGCTCGCCCTCGGGCGGCTGGCCCTGCAGGTATCCGTGGGCCGGCCAGACGCGCAGTCGGGCAAACCGCGAGGAGAGCACGCCTTTGCTCCCTGCCTCATACCTCCTGTCCTCCCTCTGTGTGTGTTCTCCTATTCGCCTAGGTCCAGGCCCAGCCGATCGATGGCTCCGGCTTTGCGGTGTGCTCGCTGGAGGTCCGCCCCAACTAGGCTGCTGTAGCGCAGCGTCGTATTGAGGCTCTCGTGCCCCAACAGTCGGCGCACTTCGTCGGGTCCCGCTCCGCCCCGCAGCCAGCTCGTCGCCGCGAAGTGCCGGAGCGCATGCGGATGCAGCCGCCGGGACGCCGGAAGGCCCGCTTTCGCACTCAGCCGGTGGAGGATCTGCACGAGGTGACGGTACTTCACCGGCCGGCCCCGGCGGTCGACGAAGAGGAACGCCTCGGGTGCCGGGTGCGGGTGGCGGGCGAGCCACGTCTTTAGCGCCCGCGTGGTGGTCGGCCCGATGAAGACGACGCGATCCTTGCGCCCCTTGCCGGCGCGCACGAAGAGGCCGCGGTCGGTCGGGCGCCAGTCCTCGACCAGGAGGCGCGGCACCTCCGCGGCACGCAGCCCAGCATCGGCCAGGACCAGCAGCAGCACGCGATTCCTTACCCCTTCTAGTGTTGCGGGACACGCCGCGAGCACCGCACGCAGTTCGTCGTCGGTGGGGACGTCGGGCAGTATCTTCGGCATGCGCATGGTGAAGCCGCGGAGGGGACTGTCGTCCAGGACACCGGCCTCGACATTCCAGCGGAAGAACGTCTTGAGCGCGCGGTACGCCTGGTACTGCGTGCTGGTGCTGCAATGCTGCAGACCAGCGAAGAACCGTCGGATGGCCAGCGGCGTCGCCTCGGGGACCTCGGCCAAGAGCCGACGCAGCCACCAAGCGTAGACCTCCAAGGTGGCCGCGGTGCAGCCGCCGACGCGCTTGGTCAGCAAGAACGCTTCGACAGCGGCAGTGAGGGGGTGAGCATCTGCCTTTTCGGCGGGTTCCGAGAGGGGGCCAATCGCTGAAACCCGCGTGATTGTAGGGCTGGTGGAGACGAGGGGATTCGAACCCCTGACCCCCTGCGTGCAAAGCAGGTGCTCTCCCGCTGAGCTACGTCCCCGTCCTGCGCGGTCCGCGAAACGCACCCGGGCTGCCCGCCCGTCCGGGGGACCGCGCACGTCCCCACGGCTGTCACGTCTAAGTCTACTGCTGGATGCACCACCGTCAACGGGGCCCGGGGCCCATGGGCCGGTGCAGATCATTGACGTCTTCCCCGCCTTCGGGATCTTCATGTTCGTGGGCCTGTCCACACTGGACAGATATGTCCACTTCTCAGACAACGGACTGCGACCAAGCAAGGAGAAGACCGGACGACGCAACTCTTGGAAGACCTTCTCCCGGCGGTCCACTGGCGCAACGATATGAAGCCTGATGTCCATATCCGGCTGCAAGGCCAGAAGGTCAGCCATCCGAAGGCTACCCGAGTAGATTGCAGTTGAAGCGCGTCAACAACTTCATACGGGCTGCGGCCAGTTCGATGGCCAGAGGCAGGCCGTCCAGGTGGAGACAGATGTCGGCCACAGCCTCCGCGTTGGCCGGGGTCAGGCTGAAGTCCGGACGCACCGCCCATGCCCGCTCTACGAAGAGGGCAACCACAGCCACCTCGCTCAGCGCCATAGGATCCATCGTCGCTCTCTTCTCTGGGAGTGCCAGCGGGAACAGGGAACTCCTGCTCGCCTCTCACCCGCAGGATGCCCGGCTGGTCAGGAGAACCGTCAGGGAAGGGCAGGTGTCCAGCAGCGGATCCAGGGTGACGGCCCGGGCGTCGGGGCGGAGCAGGAGCTCGGCGCCAGCCCTATACTGGTAGGGCGGAGTCTTTCGTCGGGAGGCGCAGAGAGCATGAGAGCCATCCGCATCCACGAGCATGGAGGTCCAGAGGTCCTGCGCTACGAGGAAGTACCGGTCCCCGAGCCCGCCCGGGGGGAG
>ENA-ORXB01001123-ORXB01001123.1-sediment-metagenome-genome-assembly--contig:-NODE-1123-length-36084-cov-4.325742_pt1 | contig 36084 bp, 31 predicted proteins | sample MGYA00237863_ERZ511475 | MGnify/ENA primary metagenome ERZ511475 (study PRJEB26305, sample SAMN06343858) | sediment metagenome | isolation source: hot spring sediment | place: Canada: British Columbia... | reverse complement strand
GGCTGCCAACCGAGCCCTTCCCAGAGCGCACCTGACGGAAAAGGACGTCATCAGCACCTACGCCGGATTACGGCCCCTCATCCTGGAGGGAGGGGGCAAAGACGTCAAGGCATCTAAGGTGTCGCGGGAGCACAGCATCTACGAGAGCCATTCCGGCCTCATCACCATCGCCGGGGGAAAGCTCACCACCGCGCGCTCCATGGCCGAGGAGCTGGTGGACCTGGCGGCCAGGCGCCTGGAGGAGCGCTTCGGGGAACGTCGCGTGGGGCGCTGCACCACCGGGAACGCGCCGGTTTACGGCAAGGACGGCGTGGACTATCCCCGCCGCCTGGAGAGACTGGCCAGGGAAATGCGCCTGGATGGGGATATCGTGGATAGGCTGCAGCTTCTGGGGACAGGAGCGCTTAAGGTGCTGGCAATGATCTCCGAGGACCCTTCCCTGGCGGAGAGGTTGGGGGAGGGCATCCGCTATATCGAGGCCGAGGTGGTATATGCCGCCCGCCACGAGATGGCGGTGACCTTGAGTGATTTCATGGTCCGGCGCAGCATGATCTATTACGAGGACCGGGAGCAGGGGCTGGGCTGTGCGGATAAGGTGGCCGAGATCCTGGGCCGGGAGCTGGGATGGGATAAAGAGGAGAGGGCCCGACAGTTGCAGGAATACCGCAAGGTAGTGGATCTCTCTCGCGCCTTTAAGGGGGCCAGTCCTTAACGTTCGCCATTCGCACCTTCAAGGGGGTCGTGCAAGGGGAGCGTCCCTCAACATTTGCCGTTTAGCCGGCATGGTAAACTTTCCCTGAGATCACCATTGATAGAGACATAAGTGATGCTGCGTGGAGGATTAGTGCAAATAGGTTGGCTTTCCCGTCCTTCCAGCATGAACAGGCCGCCTAATCCTCCAAACCCTCGGCATTGCAGGTGCAGACTTTGCCCAGCACTTTTGCCTCGGCCAGGTTGCCGGCCACGATGGGGAGATCCAGCGCTTCGGAGAAAGGCGGAGCATAAGCGAGGTCCAGGGACGCAAGATCGCTTGCGGTCAGGCTGGCTTGCACCGCCATGGCAAAAATATCCAGGCGCTTGTCCGCCTGGGAGGCGAAGTCCCCCACCACTTGGGCGCCGAGCACCCGTCCCGACGGCCTTTCCACCGTTAGCTTTACGGTCATCCTACCACCGCCGCGATAGTATCCCGGCAAAGAGGAACCCTCCAGGGTCAACGCTTGGGCGTCGAAGCCGGCGTCCCCGGCTTCCGAGGCGCTTAGGCCGGTCTTGCCCACCGTCTTTTCGAAGGACTTGAGGATGAAGGTCCCCTGCACGCCGGGAAAGGCGCTCTCCTCACCGGAGGCCGTCTCCGCGGCGACCCGTCCCTGTTTGCGGGCCGTGGACCCCAGGGGGATCCAGCTTTCCCGCCTCGAAACCAGGTTGTAGGTGGTGGCGCAATCGCCGCAGGCCAGGATGTCGGGAAGGTTGGTGCGCATGCGCTCGTCCACCTTTATGGCCCCCTTTACCCCGAGCTCGATACCGGCTCGCTGCGCCAGCCCGCTCACCGGCCTGATGCCCATGCTCAACAGGACCAGTTCCGCGTCGATAGATCCCTGGGAAGTGGTCAAGCGGGTGACGGCGCCATCCTTGCTCTCCAGGGCCTCAATCCTTGCGCCAAGGTGGAGGCGAACGCCGTTTTCCTCCAGGTGGGCGGCTACGCGGGAGGCCAGGTCCGTGTCCAGGGGCGGCATCACCTGGCCGGCCAGCTCCACCAGGTGCACTTCCATTTCCAGGCGCCTGAAGGCCTCGCACATCTCCAGCCCTATAGCTCCCCCTCCCACCACCGCCGCCCGGCGCGGCGCGCGCTTGTCGATGAAGGCCTTCATCTCCAGGGCGTGGGTGAGGGAGCGCAGCGCGAAAACCCCCTCCAGTTCCCTTCCGGGAATATCCGGCAGGATGGGGGCGGCGCCGGTGGCGAGGATCAGCTTGTCGTACTCGCGCCTGGACTCGCTGACTCCCTCCAGGTCGACCACGCGGATGCTCTTGTTCTCGGGGTCGATGGCGTCGACGCGGTGGCGCAAGAAGACGCTTATTCCCTGGCGCGATTTGAACTCCTCCGGGGTACGGGCCAGGAGCTTGCGCCAGTTGGGGCTGTAGCCCCCGATGAAATAAGGAAGGCCGCAGCCGGCGTAGGAGATGAACTCGTCCTGGTCGTAGATCTCTATCTCCGCGTCCGGGCAGCAGCGCCTAGCCTTAGACGCCGCCGTCGCGCCCCCGGCCACTCCGCCGACGATCACCAGCCTGGACGGTCTTGCCATCTCCATCACCTGCCCCCGCGTCTTATGAAATGAATATCTTTTTAGGTATAGATATTTCCCCCTCAGGAAGTGGAAAAAACAAGATAGGAAGAGGCAAGTCGTTAACGTGGTGCGGACGCGAGATCATGCGGGGAAGGAGAAAGTGCAAAATGAGCCGAACACGACATTTTAAAAGACGGGCTAATAGGCGGGGTATTCTTAGATCCCATCCCGAAAAGCGATTTTTCAAAAAATGAGTTTCATTCCAAAAAGTGTGGGTAGAGTTAAGGCGTTGGATGTGGCGCGATTCAGAAAAGAGTAGGCAGTTAAGGTACCGGTTAACTGCCTTATGTCGGTCGGATTACCGACATTTTATGGCAAAGAGCCTGAAAAAGCCCTTTCACCATACAGCTCATGAACCTAGTCTTAATCAATCGTAAGAAAAAGCCAAATTATATTAAACCAAAAAGGCGGGAAAAAAGCTATTGATAAAAAGGGAAAGTGCCAAATATAATTCAACAGATAAATGCCGGTAAAGCAGTTTTTTCCGCGAAGCGCCGTATGGCGGGAGGGTCAATGGGGCGCGAAGCCTCGATTGGTTGTGAGTGGCGGTTGAGAAATAATCCTGTATCGAGTGCCGGCGAAAGAAAGATAGCAGGATATGAAGCCTGGACGTAAAAATGCAAGAAGCATTGGCCGCGGTTTTACAAGCGTTTTCATCCTGTGAAGGTCATGCCCTGCCGGACGTTGGGAGGGATTTTTGTTCCCGCCACCCAAAATTTAATGTGCGTACACGGCGAGGGTCCGGTGGCGAAGAAAGTATAATCTGTTCCTGTATAAAAAATGGTTTCCGGGTTGTGACTCCCGAGGCCAGGGAGTTAAGAAGATTACGGCGCCTAGGGGGAGTCGGGATCGCAAGGCCTTTGTTGGCTTGCTTTTGGAAAGCCCCCACTTTCCTGGGTCGAAGATTCCCCCCGGCGCTTTTATTTTATTCGTAGCTGCAGCGCGTTAATCTAGGAGGTGAAGTATTGGTGGAATCGAAAGGTGTGACCAGGCGCCAGTTCCTGAAGTACGCGGGCGCCACCGCCGCTCTTCTGGGGCTGAGCGAGACCCTGATTCCTGAGATCGCCAGGGCACTGGAGGAGGCGGTGGCCGGAAAGCCCCCGGTGATCTGGATCCAGGGACAGAATTGCACGGGATGTTCAATCTCCTTCCTAAACACCAACTACCCCATGGTCGCTGAGATCGTGCTGGACAAGCTCTCCGTCCGCTACCAACCTAACGTGATGGCCGCGGCAGGAGAGGTGGCACAGAAGGCCATCGAGGACACGGCGAAGGAGATGAACGGCAAGTACGTGTTGGTGGTGGAGGGGCCCGTACCCACGAAGGAGGAAGGGCGCTTCTGCACCTTCGGCCTGGAGGAAAAGACCATTTCCTTCAACGGCTTCCAGCGACGTGAGGACAAGCCCATGATCGCCTGGATGGAGGAGCTGGTTCCCGGCGCCGCGGCGGTGATTGCCCTCGGCAACTGTGCTTCCTTCGGCGGCATCCCCGCGGCCAACGCCTCGGTGACCGGAACCACGCCGGTACATGAAATCGTCAAGGATATTGCCAAAGACAAGCCGGTTATCAACATCGGCGGGTGCCCGCCTCACCCCGACTGGTTCGTGGGCACCGTGCTGGACTACCTCATCAATAAGCGGGTACCCGAGCTGGACGAGCACAACCGACCGAAGGTATTCTTCGGCAGGCTGATCCACGAGAACTGCGAGAGGCGGGCCTCCTTCGACGCCGGCTTGTTCCTGGAGGATTGGAACGACAACAACCCGGACATGAAACTGTGCCTGTTCAAGCTGGGTTGCAAGGGACCGGTGACCTACGCCGACTGCCCCACCCGAAGGTGGAACTCGGGGGTCAACTGGTGCGTGGGAGCCAATGCCCCCTGCCACGGCTGCGCCGAGCCCACCTTTTATAAAAACCTCTCGCCGCTTTACGAGCCCTTGCCCGAGGTGCACTTTGCGGGCCTTACCCCCATGGTGGATACTCTGGGCTGGATAGGAGCTGCAGCCACCGCAGCGGGCATCGGGGCCCATTACCTGTACAAACAGTTGGGGAAGAAAGAGTCCGAGGGAGGTGAGTCCTGATGGCCCAGCTTATCAGTATCGATCCCGTAACCCGCATCGAGGGCCACCTGCGCATCGACGTGGAAGTGGAAAACGGCGCCGTCAAGGACGCCTGGTCCTCGGGGACCATGTTCCGGGGCATAGAGATGCTGCTCAAGGAGAAGCATCCCTGGGACGCCCAGCAGGTAGTGGAGCGCATCTGCGGCGTCTGCCCCCTGGTGCACGGAACGGCGGCGTCCTATAACCTGGACGACGCCCTGGGGGTTAACCTCCCCGACAACGCCAGGATCATCCGCAACCTCTGCCTGGGCGCCAACTTCATCCAGTCGCACATTCTTCATTTCTATCACCTGGCGGCCCTGGACTACGTGGACGTGGCCGCGGTGGCCCAGTATTCCGGCTCCAACCCCACCCTGCAGGCCTTGAAGGGCAAGGTGGCCGGCCTGGTGAAGATGGGGGATGTATATCCCTTCCTGCCCCGGTATGAGTCCGACGATTACGTGAGCGATCCGGAGCTGGCCACCGTGCTGGTGAGCCATTACGTGCAGGCTCTGGAGATGCGCAAGAAAGCGCAGGAGATGCTGTCCATCTTCTACGGCAGGATGCCCAGTTTCGTGGGAACGGTTCCCGGCGGGGTTACCGTGCAGCCCACGGTGTCCAACATAGCGGCCTTCCGGGCCCGCCTTTCCGAGTTGCGGGCCTGGATAGACAGCGTATACATCCAGGATATCCTGACCGTGGCCGGGGTGGCCGCCTACGCGCCTTTCCTCTCCGCGGGGGACTCCGGAGGCAATTACCTGGCTTACGGAGGGTTCGACCAGGACTCCCAGGGCAAGGAAAAATTCCTGCCCCGGGGCGTGATCACCGACGGCGATGTCATGAACGTGAAACCGTTCGACGAGGCGAAGATCACCGAATCGGTCAAGTATTCCTGGTACAAGGAGGATTGTGAGGGCCTCAACCCCAAGGAGGGCAAGACCGATCCCGACCTGGAGAAGGAGGGGGCCTACTCTTTCCTCAAGGCGCCGCGTTACGACGGCAAGCCCATGGAGGTGGGACCGCTGGCCAGAATGCTGGTCATGAAGCCACCCATGCTCATGGATCTGGCCACCAAGCTTGGCCTGCTGAAGGCCTTGAAGTTCGGCATACTGCCGCGCCATGCCGCTCGGGCCGTTGAGTGCAAGATCCTGGCCGACGAGATGGATAAGTGGCTGGACGAGCTCAAGGTCGGGGAGCCCATATGGGACAGCAAGGCCAAGGATATCCCCAACGAAGCCTACGGGAGAGGCCTGGTGGAAGGTCCCCGCGGCGCCCTGGGCCACTGGATTCACATCCAGAACAAGGTGATAGGCAACTACCAGTGTGTGGTGCCCACCACCTGGAACGCGGCTCCAAGAGACAAGAACGGCGAGCGGGGTCCCATCGAGACGGCCTTGTTGGGTCTCCCGGTTCCCGACCCGGAGAATCCCATCAACGTGGTACGCTGCGTGAGGTCCTTCGACCCCTGCCTGGCTTGCGCCATTCACGTCATTCATCCCGAGCACAACGGCGTCAAGGAATTCCGGGTAGTGTAACAGGGGGGGTCGCGGATGAAAGAAAAAATTCACATCCCAGGCCCGGCCAAAACCATTTACGCCGTCTACCTGGCTGCCCTGGCGGTGTCCATCTACACCGGCTTCAACAACTTTCACCCCTTCCTCTCGGGGTGGAGGTACCCATGGCAGATGTCCATAGCCCAGAACCTGGGCATGGTTTCCATCTGGGTGATGGTGATCTCGGCCGTGGTCTACATCTATTACGCCACCCTGGGCAAACCCAAGAAATGGAACGAGCCCCTGGGATGGTTCAGGATGGTGCTGGCCTTGCTGGCCGTATGGTATTTCCTGTTGAGTTACGCGGTTTACAAGCCAAACAGCTGGCTGAAGGGAATAGCCGGTGACGTGGTGACTTCCTGGAAGGTCTACTCGGTGTTCCTGTGGATCGTCCTCCTCTTGAACATCATCTATCTCTACGCGCGCTGGGCGAAATCGGGGCATTTCCCCCGCCTGAGAGCCACAGCCACCGGCAACCGAGAGGGGGTGTCGTGATTGGCGGTGAAAAGCGAGTACGCAACCTTCAAGGGCGGCATCCATCCTCCCTACAACAAGGAATTGGCGTCGTCCAAATCCATACGCACCGCTCCCGTTCCGGCGGAGGTGCTTATTCCCCTCTCGCAGCACATCGGGGCCCCTAACGAAGCTCTGGTTAAGGCGGGGGACCGTGTGGAGTTGGGCCAAAAAATCGGCGCCAGCGAGGCTTTCGTCTCCGCTCCCGTCCACTCCTCCGTGGCCGGCACGGTGAAGGAGATAGCCGAGATAACCGGCTTCACCGGGGCCAAAGTGAAGGCGGTGGTGATAACGCCGGACGAGAGCCAGCCCGATTTCGAGAAGAAGCCCGGTAAAGACCTGGAGTCCTTGAGCGACGAGGAGGTTCGCTCCATCGCTAAAGAAGCGGGGCTGGTGGGTATGGGGGGAGCGGCTTTCCCCACCCACGTCAAGCTGACCCCGCCCAAGGACAAACCCGTGGACATGGTGATCATCAACGGCTGCGAGTGCGAGCCCTTCCTCACCTGCGACCACCGCCTGATGTTGGAGAGGCCCTCCGACCTGGTGGCGGGGCTTAAGCTGCTCATGACCGCGGTCAAGGCCAAGAAAGGGATCATCGGTATAGAAGCCAACAAGATGGACGCGGTGGACACGGTCCGCGCCGCCTTAGGTAAAGAAGCGGACATAAGCGTGGAGGTCCTGGAGGTCAAGTACCCGGAGGGGGCGGAGAAGATGCTCATCTCGGCCCTGACCGGCCGGAAGGTGCCTCCGGGAAAGCTTCCCTCGGAGGTGGGTTGCCTGGTGCAGAACGTGGGCACGGCCATCGCTCTTTATGAGGCAGCGGCCTGGGGAAAGCCCCTTTACGAGAGGGTGCTCACCGTTTCCGGGCCGGGAATCAAAGAGCCGGGGAACCTTCTGGCCAGGATCGGCACGCCCATCTCCGCCCTGGTTGAGGCCTGCGGCGGCATAAAGGGGGAGGCGGCGAAGCTGATCATGGGCGGCCCCATGACCGGCTGGGCCCAACCGGACAGCTCGGCGCCCATCGTCAAGGGTACCTCGGGCATCCTGCTGTTCACCCCCGACCTGATCGACACGGCGGAGGAACACGAGTGCGTACGCTGCGGCAAGTGCCTCGACGTATGCCCCATGTTCCTGCTTCCCAACTTCATCGCGCAAAGCGCCAAGAGGGAGTTATGGGACAAGGCGGAGATGTACGGGGCCTTGGATTGCTTCGAGTGCGGCTGCTGTTCCTTCACCTGCCCGGCCTATATACCGCATGTCAGTTACGTCCGCAAGGCCAAGGCCGAGATAGCGGCCTTGAAGAAGAGATAGAGGAGGTGAAGGAAGTGGCGGAAAACAAGATGCAAGTCACAGTCTCTCCTCACCTGCACGCCAAGGACGAGACCATAAGCCGCGCCATGAGGGACGTGCTCATAGCCCTCGTTCCCGCAGCGGTGTGGGCACTGATCGTGTTCGGGATGAATGTCGTCTATATAATCGCCGTGAGCTGCATAACCGCTGCCCTGTCCGAGGTGATTATGCGCAAGATTTTGGGGCGCAAGATAACCCTGGGGGATTACAGCGCCATGGTCACGGCGGTACTCTTCGCTTTCCTGCTGCCGCCTACCACCCCGCTGTGGGTGGTGGCCATCGGGGCCTTTATCGCGGTGGCCCTGTGCAAGGAGATCTTCGGCGGGCTGGGGAAGAACGTTTTTAATCCCGCCCTGCTGGCCAGATTCTTGTTATGGATCTCCCCGCTGGGGCTTTACACCGCCAAGTTCGTGAAGCCCTTTTTCTGGAGGGAGTCCAATTTCTTCACCCCCGTCGCCACCAGCATCAGCGAGGGGGCGGCCGGAAGGGTGGTTTACAAGACCCTAGCGGGAAATCCCATAGCCGACGTGGTAAGCGCGGCCACGCCTCTTTCCCTGCTCAAGTCGGGGAAGATGCTTCCCGAAATAATTGCCGGGCCCACTCCGGTGGGTTCCACCTGGGTGACCTCGAGCGGCAGGCCCAGCTTGGGGTCGCTTTTCCTGGGGCTTAAAAGCGGATGCATCGGCGAGGTTTCGGTCCTGCTGCTGCTCATCGGCGGCCTCTACCTCATCTACCGGGGCACCGTCGACTGGCGCATCCCGGTAGGCATTATCGGGAGCTTCTTCCTGCTCACCCTGATAACCTGGTACCACCCCGTGTATAACCTTTTCTCGGGCGGGCTCTTCCTGGGAGCCTTCTTCATGGCCACCGATTGGGTGACCAGCCCGGTGACGAGGCGGGGCAAATGGCTTTACGCGGTGGGCATAGGGGCGACCATTTTCATCCTGAGATTCTGGTATTTCCGCCCCGAGGGCGTAATGATCGCCATTCTCATCTGGAACCCCTTGGCCATACTGATCGACAGGTACGTGGCGGTGCCCAAGTTCGGGGAGGTTAAGGCGCCCGTGTTTAATAAGTTGCCCGCTCTGCCCGAACCGGTCCCGAAGGCCGCGGAGAAAAAAACCTAAACGCAGCGGGCTGATAGCGCTCAGGGGGTGGCCCTTGGTTTGGGGGCCACCCCGCGCCTTCGTCTTAGCCGCGTAAAACCGAACCTTTCGAAATTTGGGGTCAGCCCCCGAAATTCGAAACAGAGGTCAGTCCTTAAAAGAAACTTGCATAATAGAAGCGAATGACCATGAAGCGAATAATAAACGTTGAGGGCTGACCTCAGGCATTGGTGATGATAAAGGACTGTGTGATAATAGGCATCGGTAATCCGTTGGCGGGCGACGACGGCATCGGCGTGCGCGCCGTGGAGTTCCTGCGAGGGAAGCTGCCGGAGGAAGTGACGCTCGTCGAAGGAGAGGTTTACAGTTTGGACCTCTTGCCTTTCCTGGAGGGGCGCGAGTGCGCCGTCTTCATCGACGGCGTGGACCTGGGCGAAGACCCCGGAGCCATTTACCGTTTTTCTCCCGAGGAGGTGGCCCAGAAGATGCCGGAGCCGTCCTTGTCCCTGCACGACTTCGGCCTCTATGAGCTCATAGCCGCGGCCAAGTTGCTGGGCCAATGCCCTTCCCGCCTCACGGTCATCGCCGTACAGGTGAAGAGCCTGGAGACGGGAACGGAGCTGTCGAGGGAGGTGGAAGATTCCCTCCCCCACATTCAGCGCCTGGTCCTGGAGGAAATCAATGGGTAAGGATAGCCTGGTTTACGTGGAAATGGAGATAAGCGGGATCGTGCAGGGGGTGGGTTTCCGCCCCTTCGTTTATCGTCTAGCGGGACGCTACGGCGTCAAGGGGAGCGTGTCCAACACCACGGACGGGGTGAACATCAGGGTTGCCGCGTCACGGGGTGGCTTGCAGGCCTTCCTGGAAGCGTTGAGCGCGGAGGCCCCTCCCCAGGCGCTGATCGAGGATATACGGGTCGCCGAGGTCTCCCCCTTCCACGCCGAGAGCTTCGAAATAACTACCAGTTCACACGGCAGGGAAAAGCATACCCTCGTTTCTCCCGACCTGGCCACCTGCGACGACTGCCTGAGGGAGCTCTTCGATCCCGGTGATCGCCGCTACCGCTATCCCTTTATCAACTGCACCAACTGCGGCCCCCGTTTCACCATCATCGGGGATACCCCCTACGACAGGCCCATGACCACCATGGCCTGTTTCAAGATGTGCGCGGAGTGCGAGAGGGAATACCATGATCCCTCCAACCGGCGCTTCCACGCCCAGCCCAATGCCTGTCCCTCCTGTGGGCCCCGCCTGTGGCTGGTCGATGCCGGGGGGCGCAGGATAGACGGCGACGCGGTGAGCGAGGCTTGCGCCAAGCTTGGGGAGGGGAAGATAGTGGCCATAAAGGGCCTGGGGGGTTTCCACCTGGCGTGTGACGCTACGTCGGACGGCGCGGTGTCGCGGTTAAGGGAAAGGAAGAGGCGTTACGCCAAGCCCCTGGCGGTGATGGTCCGGGATCTTGCCGAGGTGGAGCGATATTGCCGGGTCAGCGACGAGGAGAGAGAGCTGTTAGCCTCGCCGCGCAGGCCCATCGTGTTGTTGGAGGAAATGGAAGATTCAACCATATCGCGGTTTGTGGCCGGTGGGCTGGACCGACAGGGCATATTCCTGCCCTATACCCCCCTGCATCACCTGCTGATGCATGAGGTCGATTTTCCCCTCGTCATGACCAGCGGTAACCTTAGTTCGGAGCCCATCGCCAAGGGAAACCGGGAGGCCATGGAAAGACTAAAGGGGATAGCCGACTACTTCCTGTTGCACGACCGCGACATCCTGGTGCGTTACGACGACTCGGTAAGCATGATCTTCAAGGGAAGAGAGTACCCGATCAGGAGGGCGCGCGGTTACGCCCCTTACCCGGTAAAGCTCAAGGATGATTTCGATGTGGAGGTGCTGGCCCTGGGGGCGGAGCTTAAAAACACCTTTTGTTTTCTGCGGGGAAGGCATGCCTTCGTCGGGCAGCATATAGGCGATATGGATACCCGGGAGGCTCGCCAGCATTACGAGGAAGCCATGGAGGCGGTGAGGCGCCTCTTTTCCTTGAAACCCCAGGCAATCGCCCATGACCTTCACCCCGAGTACATGACCACTCTGATGGCAAAGGAGTATGCGTTGCCCTTGTTGGGGGTCCAGCATCACCACGCTCATATCGTGAGCTGCATGGCGGACAATGCTATCGACGGCAGGGTGATCGGGGTGTCCTGGGACGGCACCGGCTACGGTACGGACGGGACGGTCTGGGGGGGCGAGTTCCTGCTCTGCGACCAGGTCTCCTTCAGCCGGGCGGCTCGCCTTTCCACCTACCCCATGCCCGGGGGCGAGGCCTGCATTACGGAAATAGACCGTATGGCGGGAGGGGTGCTCTGGGAGGTCGTGCGGGATAAGGATGAAGTGCGGAACCTCTTGAGCGTGCTCTGCGGGATGAGCGGGGAGCGAGCCGCGGCGCTGGTGTCCCAGCTGGCGTCGGGATTCAACTCGCCCCTCACCTCCAGCGCGGGACGGATTTTCGACGCCGCGGCGGCTCTCATGGGATTGCGCGGGGTGGCCCATTATGAAGGGCAGGCGGCCTGCGAGCTGGAAGCGGTGGCGGAGCGCGCGGACTCGCGTTACCCTTATGAAGTGGTTATCGGGGACGGGCTATGGGAGATCGATACGCGTCCCCTTTTCCGGGCCTTGCTGCGGGACATTCAGAGCGGCGTGGAAAGGACGGAGATGGCCGGCAAGTACCATGCCGCCCTGGCCTCCGCCGTGGTGGAGGCCTGTCGCGCCTTGAGTGCGGAGACGGGGCTGGGCAGGGTAGTCTTGAGCGGGGGAGTCTTCCAGAACCGTTTGCTCACTTCCCTGGTGGTCGAAGGCCTGGAAAAGGCCGGCCTGGAGTGGTACGTTCACCGCCGCGTGCCGTGCAACGACGGGGGCATCTCCTTAGGGCAGGCTGTCGCCGCCGCCGGCAGGCTGGCCGCTTCGGAAGGGGGCAAGGATGAGGCAATGGTGGAGAGTATACCGGTGGGAATGAACCGATACGGCGAAGGTTAAGAGGAAGGCGGCGTCGCCGCTCTTAAGGAGGAAGTGATGTGTCTGGCGGTACCGGCCGAGATAGTGGAGATTAGAGAGAACGATCTGGCGTTAATCGACGTGGGCGGCGTGAGGAGGGAGATCAGCCTCATGCTGGTTGAAGGCGTGGAGGTGGGGGACTTCGTGTTGGTGCACGCGGGGTTCGCCATCGAGAAAATAGACCAGTCGGAAGCCTTGAAAACCCTGGATATCCTGGAGGAAATGGCGAAGCTGGACGAGGCGCACTCGCCGGATGTTTGATGCGCATATGCCGGGTTTCCGGAGGGAAGCTTTCTTCTCGACCGGGATAGCCGGGGCGGTCGCCGTTTGAGGTAATGGACCCCGAGGGAGGCGCTGAAACGGCATGAGATACGTGGACGAATTCCGCTCCCCGGAAGCGCTTAAGGGGCAACTGGAAAAGATTAGGAAGTTTACCTTCACGGCCTCTTTCATGGAAGTGTGCGGCACCCATACCATGGCCATCTCCAGGTCGGGGCTGAGGCCGCTGCTTGCCCCCATGATTGACCTGGTGTCCGGGCCGGGATGCCCGGTATGCGTCACCTCGCAAAGGGATATAGGCAGAGCCGTCGCCCTCGCCGGCCTGGAGGGGGTCACGCTGGCCACTTTCGGGGATATGATGAGAGTTCCGGGCCCGGGGGGCACCTTGAGCGAGGCCGCATCACGGGGGGCGGAGGTCGAGGTGGTCTACTCGCCACTGGAAGCCTTGCGCATGGCGGCGGAAAGGAAGGACAGGAAGGTGGTTTTTCTCGGGGTCGGTTTCGAGACCACCGCTCCCGTGGTGGCCGCCACCGTCCTGCAGGCGGAAGAGCGGGAACTTTCCAATTTTTACCTTCTCAGCTTACACAAGCTGGTGCCGCCCGCCCTGCGCGCGCTGGTGGAGATGGAAGAATTCAACATAGACGGCTTCATACTTCCGGGGCACGTCAGTTCCGTCCTGGGAAGCGGGGCCTATTCCTTCCTGGCGGAAGAATACGGCATTCCCTGCGTCGTCGCCGGGTTCGAGGCCGCCGACATCCTCCAGGCCATCTATGGATTAATGCGCATGAAGGAGGAGGGTCCCGCGGTGCTGAACGAGTATTCCCGCGCCGTGCGGCCGGAGGGCAACCGCAAGGCCCAGACGGTCATGGAGCGCGTCTTCGAGGCGGCGGACGCGGAATGGAGGGGCCTGGGCACGATTCCCGGAAGCGGCCTACGTCTGCGAGAGGAGTTCAAGGGCCGAGACGCCGGCGCCTGGGTGGTGGAAGTCCCGGAGGCCGAGGAGGAAATGGCGTGCCGCTGCGGCGATGTCCTGTGCGGGAGAATCAAACCTCCGCAGTGTCCTCTCTTCGCGCGCTCCTGCAACCCCGAGAGCCCCTTCGGGCCGTGCATGGTTTCCACCGAGGGAACCTGCGCTTCGTATTATCTCTACGACTACCGGGAAGGTGATGGTCTTGAGCGATAGGCTGATCACCATGGCCCACGGCGGGGGCGGCTCCCGCATGCTGGAGCTGCTGGAGGAGGTGGTCTTCCCCTCGCTGGGAGAGGTGGCGCTGGCCGATGCCGAGGATGCCGCCGCCCTCGACCTTCCCGGTGAGAAGGTCGCCTTCACCACCGACTGTTTCGTGGTCAAACCCCTTTTCTTCCCCGGCGGGGATATCGGGAAACTGGCCGTGTGCGGCACGGTGAACGACCTGGCCATGCGCGGCGCGCGCCCCCTTTACCTGTCCCTGGGCCTGATCCTGGAAGAGGGACTGCCTTTCGAGGTTCTGAGAAAGGTTCTCACCTCGGCCGGGCGCTGGGCGGAAGAGGCGGGGGTGAGGGTTGTGGCCGGGGACACCAAGGTGGTGGAAAAGGGCGCCGCGGACTCCATTTATATCAATACCTCCGGGGTGGGGGTCATCCCGCAAGGCCGGGAAGTATCCATAAGAGGCGCCCTTCCGGGCGACGTGCTGCTGTTAAACGGGTTTATTGGGGATCACGAAGCCGCGGTGATAGGCGCTAGAGAAGGCTTCGAGCTGGAGATCTCCGTGCCGTCGGACTGCGCGCCCCTAAACGGACTGGTGGGGGTGATGCAGGAGGCGGGTAGCGTGCATGCCCTGCGGGACGCCACCCGCGGGGGGCTGGCCGCGGTGCTCAAAGAGATGGCCGTTTCCTCCGGGGTGGCCATGGAGCTGGAAGAGGAGCACATCCCGGTGCGGGAGGAGGTAAGGGCAGTTTGCGAGATGCTGGGGCTCGACCCCATGCTGCTGGCCAACGAGGGCAAGCTGGTGGCGGCGGTTGCCGCGGAGGATGCGGGGGGCATCCTTGAAGCCATGCGGGCCCACCCGCTGGGGCGGGAAGCGGCGGTTATCGGCCGGGTTACGGAGGGCCGCGCCGGGGAGGTCAGCTTGCTCACCCCCCTGGGCTCGCATCGCCTGGTGCGCATGCCCTCCGGGGAACACTTCCCCCGCATCTGCTAACCCCCTTTTTTCGAATTTCGGGGTCAGCCCCCGAAATTCGAACTTTATGTTTGCTGGGATTGTTGCCAGATCTTGATCCATTCCTCCTCGGGGAATTCGGCGAATTGCATGATGGTGCCCAGGGCCTCGCGCGGGTGGAGGTAGCATTCCTTCCACATGGGGTTGGAAACGTCGATGTCCATTGGTGTCAGTCCCCGGGAGCGCAGATGCTCCACCGTTTCCTCCAGAGAACGTACCTTGAAGGTGAGGTGATGCAGCCCCTCGCCCCGCTTGTCGATGAAGCGGTTGACGAAATTGGCGGGGTCGGAGGCGTAGATCAGCTCCAGCATGCTGCCGGACCCCAAGAGATAAGAGGCGAAGGTGAAGTTTCCCCACTCCATCTCCATAACCTCGATGGCTCCAAGCACCTCGGTCAGAAAGCGCGCGGCGATCTCCTTATCCCTCACCGCGAAGGCCACGTGGTCCAGCTTCTCGATGAAATCCATATCTTTCCTCCTCCTTGCACGGAATCTCTCCTGCGGCTTACCCTATTATGCGCCATGGGTCGGGTTGCGTAACAGGGCAAGGATGGCAAGGTGCCGGTAAGTCGAAATGGCGATCATGCTTGGTATGCTGGGATGGTCACGTATAGTCCCAGGCCAGCTTGACCAGGGAGACGGCGATCACCGGCATCATGGTGAAGGTGCCGATGAGCGCCACCTGGTTCATGCCGGGAACGTGCCAGTTCATCTCCAGGGCCACCAGGACCACGGTGAAGTAGAGGTAGAAGTAAACGCCGAGCGGCAGCAGGTCCAGCGGGCCGCCAGCAAGTCGGTTGGGTCGCTGGAAAAAAAGGGAAAAGATAAAGACAACGAAAAACGCCGCCAACCACCAGCCCACGAAATTCCCCATAGGCACTCCCGGCGCTCCTAGCCCAGGCTTTCCCGGCAGCTCTCTTAAATAGGGGCCGCCGTACAGCCAGTACCACCAGGGGTCCTTTCCCGCCGCCGTCCACCACGCCCCCGAGGTGGCCACGGGGTCCACCACCAGATCCCAGGCGCAGACCAGGGTGGCGGTGGCCGCGGCCGACAAGGCGGAGCGCGCGCTTCTGCCCCACCAGGTGCGCGCCTTCACCCCGCCTTTCATGCCCACCAGCCAGTCGATGAGCATGAAGGCGCTGTAGATGATGACCGACCAGGTGACGGTGATGAGGACCGGCACGCCGCCTATTGCCGGACCCAGGGTGGAGGTATAACGGTAACTGCCGAAGAACCAGCCTCGGTTGTGGCCGATGTATTCACAGAACCAGCTTAGCAGGAAGCAAATGATGAAGAAGGCGGCGGTGGCCTTCGCTCCCTTGATAAGCAAGGAGTGCCAGATGGAAATAGCCAGCATGGAAAGCATGGCCAGGGCGACTATCCCCACGTTTAACGGCGCCTGGTGCTTTGCCCAGCAGGCCAGGTGGAAGATGACCGCCGATGCCAAGAAGAGTAGAAAGAGGACTACCGGGGCCTGCCGCGAAAGTGACATGCCTTTCCAGGCCGAGAGAGTGGTGGGCTTCTTTTTCTCTTCCACCGGTTTAATCTCCTTTCGGCAAGTTCTTGCGGCACGCTTCTCAGGATATTTTTCGGCAGGTCACCTAGGAACTGAAACCGGTAATTTCGAATTTCGGGGGCAGACCCCTTTTTTCGAAAGGGTTAGTTGGTTATGTCCTGGACGAAGGCGAAGTGGATCCCCTCCGCCTGGAGGGTTTTTATCATCTCTCCCACGGTGCGCGGGGTGTTGGGGCGGTGGAAGTGGCAGATGCCGATGGCCGTTCCGTTGCTACGGGCGATGTCCGCCAGGCGGCGCATGGCGGAGCGGATATAATCGGGGTTGTTGTCGTGGTCGATGAAGACCTGGTTGCGCCGTCTGGGCATGCCTAGGCCGGTAGCCGCCTTGGTCACCTGGCTGTGCGCGGAGCTGTCGCTGTCCACCACGAAGAGGCCGCGCTCCTGCGCCCACAGGCACTGATAGGTCATCAGCTGCAGATCGTTGCATCCCCTGCCGCCCTGGTGGTTATTGATGCCTGTCACATGGGGCACGGTGGCCAGGTCGGCGTCCAGGGTGGCGAAGACGTTTTCCCGGCTCATGCCCACTGAGAGCTGCCCCTTGCCGGAAAAGGAATGGGGGGGCTCGTTTTCCGTGGGGATGTGCAGCATTATGCGCTGCCCGGCCTGGTAAAGCCGCTCGGCGAGATCGAAGGACGCGGCGCAGTAAGGCATGGTGGAGAAGGTGAGGGGGGCATCTATGCTCAGCCACTGCGGGAGGTTTTCCGGCGAGTTGCCCACGTCGTCCACCACGATGGCCACCGCCGGTGGGGCGGGATTAGATGGTTTTTCCTTTCTTTCCCGTTCGATTTCCGGGTTGGCTTCATGTGCCGCCAGATGAGGCGTGGATTTGGCCTCCGCCGCACCCTGGCCCTCTTCGGCTTCCAGGCTTGCATGCTCTTCTGAGCCCGGGAAAAGAAATTGCCCGAAAGGCCCGGCGGGGGAGAAAAGAAAGGCGGCGACCGCCAGAAGAAGGCATGCGCCGAGGATGGAGAAGTTGCGTATCCTCTTCCGCCTCTTTTTCTTTTCTCTCAGGAGCCTCCGCTCCTCTACGGAGGTGACGTATCCCACGCCGGGGTCGCGGTCCAAGCTTCCTCGCTCCTTTCCATCATTTACCTGCCTCCTATTCCGGCCTTCCATAATGTTAACCGATTTGCCCTCGCTTGTCCCCGGCCGGGAGGGGCACTCTTTACTTGACGCCGCGTCCACCCCTTTGGTTTCGTTGCGGTGGCCGCCGGAAGGACTTTGGCGCCAACGTCCGGCGAGGAACTGGTACGGGTAAACGCCGTATGGCTCGCGCCGCGCCTGGGCGGAATCATGGGCTGTGGCAGGGGCTTGGCGGCGACGAAAGACCCGTTCCCGGTTGGCGCGGTGAGCTCGGCAGTCTGGTAAAATCAAGCGGAAAAGCATCGCCTGTGACTACCAAGCCGGAAGGGGGCGGTTCCATGATCATCGATTGTCACATGCACTTAAACCAGAACATGCTTTCGCTGCCCAAGATGCTCGCCGGCATGAACGCCAACGGCATCGACAAGACGGTTCTCATTGCCGACATGGTGGAGTCCTTTTCGCTGGGAACCTGGCCGGAGAGGGCGGGCGTGGACCTGCTGAGGCTCGGGCTGTATTACTTCAACCCCTTGGGCCGCTCCGCCTGCGATATGCTTACCATCGACAAGAAGGGCCACTTCGTACTGCTGGGCAAGAAGTACCGCATCATCGCGAAGCCGGACAACGCCGCCGTGGCGGCGGCCATCGAGGAGCACCCGGACAGGTTCATGGGATGGATGTTCATCAATCCCTCCGCTGACCCGGATTATATGTCCGAGCTGGAGAGGTGGAGCTCCAACCCCGCCATGATCGGCGTCAAGGCCCATCCCTTCTGGCATGATTACCCTGTCCGCCTCCTGGAACCGGCCGCCGCCTGGTGCAGGGAACGCGGCTACCCCATGCTCATCCACCTCGGTTCACGGCGGGGAAGCGGCGACTACCGCAGGCTCCCGGAGAAATACCCCGGCCTGAAGATCGTCTACGCCCATGCGGGCATACCCTACTTTCGCAAGCTGTGGGCCTATATCAGGGATATGAAGGATGTCCATGTGGATCTATCCAGCGTCTACTTGGACAGGAAGCTGGTGAGAAAAGCGGTGGATTTCCTGGGCCCCGGGAAATGCCTTTACGGCACGGACGGGCCGTACAGCCGCAAACCAGTAGGCGAGGATTACGACTACGGGTGGATAAAGGGCTGGGTGGAAAGTTTACCCCTGTCGGACAGGGAAAGGGAGATGATCTTCGGAGGCAACTTCCAGGCCCTGAGAAAGCGCTGAAAGGCGCAGGCATCTTTGGAGGCGGTTTTAGGCACGTATTGCCGTGGAAGGCATGTAAGGCGTCGAGGTTTACGGAAGCTCGGTCTGACAAAGAGCCAATATTCCTCGCGTATCGACCGTTGAAGCCATGCTTACCGCTTTGACCGCTTATGTAGCGCCCCGCCCCTTTGCTCTTGTGTGAAAGCGGTGAATAAACGCACGGCGCGGTCTTTCCTTGGTGCTGAGGTCCACGGACCTTGTGGGAAAGCAAGGATGAACAAGAATGATACTTCTTATTCCGCGCCCGACGCGGTATGGAGTAAACTTTACCCTGTGACCACGGCTTTATAAAAGGAGGGAAATGAAAATGAAAATCGACAGCCCCGAGGCATATATAGAGAGCCTGCGCGCCTTGGAAAGGCGCATCTACCTGTTGGGGGAGAGAGCCGAGAACCCGGTGGACCACCCCATGATCAGGCCGGCCATCAACGCCATGGCTGAGACTTACAATCTGGGCGACGAGCCGGAGGCGGGCGAGCTTCTTTTCGCGCAGTCACACCTGACGGGAGAGAGGATAAGCCGCTTCACCCATATCCACCAGAGCGCCGACGACCTGGTGAACAAGGTGCTCATGCAGCGCCTGCTGGGGCAGCGGACTTCCACCTGTTTCCAGCGCTGCGTGGGCATGGACGGCATCAACGCCCTTTACTCGGTGACCTACGAATGTGACCAGGAACACGGCACGGAGTACCATGAGCGCTTCAAGGAGTACCTCCGCTACATACAGGAGGAGAACCTGGTGGTGGACGGGGCCATGACCGACGTCAAGGGGGACCGCGGATTGCGCCCGGGGGAGCAGAGCGACCCCGACCTCTTCGTGCGCGTGTCGGAACGCCGCCCGGACGGCATCGTGCTGCGCGGCGCCAAGGTCCACCAGACGGGAGCGCTGAACTCCCATGAAATACTGGTCATGCCCACCACGGCCATGCGCGAGAACGAGGCCGATTACGCCGTATCCTGCGCCGTGCCCGCCACTGCGGAAGGCATCACCTTCGTGCTGGGGCGCCAGCCGTCGGATACCAGGAAACTGGAGGGGAGCCCGTTGGATGTCGGCAATCCCACCTACGGCAGCCAGGAAGCCATGATCATCTTCGACGACGTCTTCGTGCCCTGGGAGCGGGTATTCATGTGCGGAGAGTTTGACCAGAGCGGCAAAGTGGTGGAGAGGTTCGCCGCCTACCACCGCCAGAGTTACGGCGGCTGCAAGGTAGGGGTGGGCGATGTGCTCATCGGAGCGGCGCAGCTGGCCGCCTTTTACCAGGGCGTGGATCGCGTAAGCCACGTGAGGGATAAGATCACCGAAATGGTTCACCTCAACGAAACCCTTTTCTCGTGCGGCATAGCCTGCTCCAGCCGCGGCAAGGCCACCTCCTCCGGCTGTTACCTGGTGGACGTGATGCTGGCCAACGTGTGCAAGCACAACGTCACCCGTTTTCCCTTCGAGATCTCCCGCTTGCTCCAAGACATAGCGGGTGGACTGGTGGTAACCATGCCCTCGCAGAAGGACTTCGAGAACCCGGAAATCGCGCCTTACCTGGAAAAATATCTCAAGGGGTCGAGCGATGTGCCGGTCATGGACCGCATCAGGGTGCTCAAGTTCATCGAGAACATGACCATGGGTTGTGGGGCCGCCGCCTACCTTACCGAGAGCATCCACGGCGCGGGTTCGCCCCAGGCCCAGCGCATCATGATCCTGCGCCAGGCCAACCTGGAGGAGAAGGTGAAACTGGCCAAGAGGCTGGCCGGGATCGAGGACTGAGAGATATTAATAAGAAAGTCATCCTCGGCGACTGCCGCTGGCGGAGGGATCGGGGTATGTGCGCCGCCCGTCCGTGTTATAATCTAGATTAGGATAGGGTAATTCCCGCGGGATGCAAGAGTTTTTATCCGCGGAACGGCTCAGGTTAAACAAGAGGTGTGAGTTGAAGCGATCGACGTCATTGCTTGTCTTTTCCTTTATCGTTCTGGCCCTGGTGGCCTCGCTGATTTTGGTGTTGTACCTGGCCTCCTCCAGATCAAGCGGCACCCAATCAGGGTCGGAGACGGAGGAGGGGACTAAAGCCGGGGAGGCGGCGGGCGACGGCGCCGTGGCGGAGCCGCAAGGACAAGGGAGCGGCTCCCAGGGCCAAGCGGGCGATCAGGGCGGAGCCGCGAACCCAGGCCAGGGCGACAACTCAACAGGCGGGAATGCGGGAAGCGGTTCGCAGAGCCTGGTGATCAATTTCCCTGATCCCGCAAACAGCGGAGGCGGGGGAACCCCTCCGGAAGAGGCTCCTCCGGCGAAAGAGGAACCATCCATATACGGGCAGTGGATAATGGAGATGACCGGTTCCAACTACGGCTTTAAGAACTTGCATATTCGCCTGGAAAAGGATGGGAGCATCACCATTCCCGCGGATTACAGCAGGATCATGGAGATTACGTCAAGCAGGTATGTTTGGGAGGCCGGCAACCCCGATTTCAAGGCCGATATCCGGGTGGTGCTCAAGCTGGGGTCGGAATACACCTCCATCCCGGTGGTGATCGGGATTTCGGGCCAGGTTTCGGATTCCCTGAACGAGATTGCGGGAAATTTTACCGCCACTCCCGAGGGGGAAGTATATGCCCCCTACAGCCAGCAGGGCAACTTCAAGATGCAACGGTAGCTCGAGAAGGGTAAACCCACTCCAATTTACCCCCGCTTAATCATCCGTACGGCATTAGCGTGGTCATACCTCCCCGGATCTGAATCGCTCCTCGTCCTTGGCCTGGCCATATGCGTTGGTAGCGCCGGGCGCCATTCGGGGTGGACATATCCCCCATTGGGGGGATGGGGGAGGGGAGGGGCGAGAACGATAAAAATCCTGTAGGCGGAGGAATTGACGTCCTGATACGTCGAAAGATAGGGGAGACGAGATGGAAAAGAAAAGAGTGCTGGTAGTGGACGACGATGAGGAACTGGTGCGCATCCTGAGCATCAACCTCATGGCGGAGGGCTTCGACGTATCCACCGCCTTCGACGGCACCAGCGCGGTCATGCGCGCCCATAAGGACCAGCCCGACCTGATCATCCTGGATATCAAGATGCCTGCAGGTGACGGGTTCAGCGTGGTGGACAAGTTGAGGATCTCCGCCAAAACCTTCTCCATTCCCATCATTTTCCTGAGCGCCTTGCCCAAGGAGGACATGGAGGAGAAGGCCCTGAAGGCGGGCGCGCTCTACTATTTTTCCAAGCCCTTCGACATGGAGGCGCTCATGAATTTCATCAAGGACCGTCTCGGCGTCGAAAAAGCCCCTACGGCCGCGCCGGCGCGGTAGAACCTCCTCCCTCCTGGGTTTGATGCTTGATTGATGAAGCCCGGTTACCGGGCCTTTCCGAAACCGCTCACCCGTCAAGTCTTAGTGATTTTCCGCCTCGCCTAAAGAGCCGCCTTATAAGCACGCTTAACCCCGTTCCCGCGCCACTTTTCCCCCTCCGCCTTCATGGGCGCGGCGCCGCTACAGGAATGGGGGAAAAATTAAGCGAATAAATAACTGGACGCTGTGGCTCGGCCGCATGCTTTCCAAGCCGTTGTCCGCAGCGAGAAGAAAGAGGCGTTCGCGCCGAAGCCGGCAGCTTTGCATGTTGCGCCGTGAGCATCAAGCCTCATGCGGCAGGCGTCGTTCCGCGTATGGGGATTGATGTTTGATAGCATGATGAGTGATTGATATACTTTAAGCTAAGTCGGGTTCAGGAGAGCGCAACTTCCATAGCCGAAATCGGGGCGAAGACGACACGCCGGAGAGGGAGGTGATGGAAAGCAAGCCTTTAGGGGGGCGTTGCCGGAAATGAAGGTTGCTGTCCAAGGGGAAACGGGGTTCTAGATTACACCGGCAAACAAGGGAAGGCGTCCCGGGGGAACTTGTTCGCAGTCGCCCTCCATACATGCTGAACGGCGTTATTTTCCTTTGCGTGAAGGCGTGAATAATGCTTTTGGTGGTAGGTTTCATGAGCTGCGATAAGGAAGGGGGTTATGGCCGATGAGGTTGAAAAGAATTCTCGCAATAGCAATCGCCATGCTCATTGTGACCATGAGTATGGCTTCTTGCGGCGCTGGGGGTGGTGAAGAAGAAGGGAAGGAGAGGGTCTATATAGGCCTCACCGCACCCCTGAGCGGTCTAGGGGGTGGCTACGGCGCGGACATCAAGGCCGGCCTGGACATGGCCATAAACAAGATCAACGCGCAAGGCGGGGTAAACATCGGCGGCAAGGACTATATTTTCGTGCTCAAGACCGCCGACGACGTGGCCGTGCCGGAGACGGCTCATGCCAACGCCCAGCGCTTCATACTCGAGGACGGGATAAATATTATCTGGAATCCCGTCGCCACCACGCTCGGGCCCCTTCGCGAGATAAATGAGAAGAAGGGGGAGGAATTCCTGATCATGGCCTACACCAGCACCCCCCTCTGGGAACAAAAACCGAACAGACTCTACGTTCAGGGACCCCCTCCCTTTACCGCGCTGTCCAAGGCCTTCTCCGCCATGGCAAGAAAGAAGGGGTGGAGCAAGGCGGCCATGCTCCAGACTTCCGGAGCCTACGGTGAGGAATGGGGGACAACCTTCAAGAAAGACTGGACGGCCTTGGGAGGGACGGTGGTCGCGGAGGCTCTTTCCAGCTACTATTCGGTGACCGACTTCACCCCCTACATCACCAAGGCCATGGCCGGCAACCCGGACGTCATCTTCTGCGGGGGGCCCACTGAAGCCACTGCCCTGCTCATAGATCAGGCCCGGAACCTCGGCTTCAAGGGCGGTTTCGTCGTCATTGACCAGGCCAAGCTGGATATCATCGCGGAGAAGCTCGGCTGGAATAAGATGGAAGGCGCCATCGGCGTGATACCGACGTCGGTTTCCGACGCCCCCTATATGCCCACCTTCATGAAAGAGTACGAGAAAGAATACGGAAAAACGGTAACCTGGGAGACGGTTTTCTGCTACACGATGTTCTTCATGCTGGTGGACAGCATGAAAATCGCGGGAAGCGTGGATGACGTCGAGGCTATCCGGGCGGCCTTCGCCAAGAACTGCGTGGCCGATCCCGCGGAGTATCCTGTGGCCTGCGCAGGAATCAACGATAGCACCGGGCAGATGCTCACGCCCACCCAGTACGGCATAGTTGAAAACGGCCAGTTCAAGGCCGAGCCGGCCATACTGTGGTGGGAACAGGGACATTGAAGCAACAAGCGTTTAAGCGAAACGCCGGAAGCCCCCTGCGAGGGGCTTCCGCTTCTTGGGCCTGCAGGAGCCTTTACTGCGGGTTTCCCTCCGGAAACCCCGCTCGTCCCTTTGGGCAGGAAATAGGTGGACGCAGGCGAATAATCCATTAGGCCGTGGAGTTTGGAGGGACGGTCCGGCGGCGCAGGGAACGGTGTATGTCCCCGGTAAGGCAGGATCTGGCTTGGAGCTTTGGTTGGAAAATGCCGGATTTTCAAAAAAGGGGAAGGAGGTAGAGAGCGGATGCGGTTAAGAAAAGCTCTTGTTTTCGGCATCGCCGTGTTGGTGGTCGCCATGTTCATGGCCTCGTGTGGAGAAAAAGAGGAAGAGGAAGCGAAAACGGTGACTATAGGCTTGACCGCCCCTTTGAGCGGGGTGGGGGCAGGCTACGGCGAGGACATAAAGGCCGGCTTAGACATGGCCATCAAGAAAATAAACGACTCCGGCGGCGTTACCATTGGGGACGCCAAATATAAGTTTAAGTTGAATGCCGCCGACGACCAGGCCGCGCCGGAGGCTGCGTTGTCCAACGTTACGCGTTTCATCCTCCAGGAGGGGATAAACATCGTCTGGGACCCTTACGCCACCACCATCACCAAGCTCATGGAGATAAACAACAAGCCGGGCGAGGAATTCCTGATCATGTCCTACACCAGCATTCCTCTTTACGCTACGGCTCCCAATCCCTTGATGGTCACCTTTCCGCCCCCCTTCACGGTGTACCTCAAGTCCTTCACCTCCATCGCCATGAGCAGGGGCTGGAAGAAGATGGGAATGCTCCAGACCACCGGGTCCTACGGTGATCTCTGGGGTTCGAAGTTCGAGCAGGCCTGGACAACCGCCGGTGGGACGGTAGTGGCCAAGTCCCCGGCCAACTATTATGAGACCAACGACTTCACTCCCTATCTCACCACCGTGCTCGCGGCCAACCCCGACGTCATCTTCTGCGGCGGTCCTTCCGAGCCCACCGGCCTGGTGATCGAGCAAGCCAGGGGCCTGGGCTTCAAGGGGGGCTTCATCGTGATGGACCAGGCCAAGCTGGACGTTATCGCGGAAAAGATCGGCATGGAGAAGCTGGAGGGGGCCATCGGCACCTTGCCGGTCGAGCTCAGCGCGGAAAATTGGCCGTACATGGCCAAGTTCGCGGAGGATTACAAGGCCGCTTACGGCAAGACGGTGACCTGGGAAACGGCTATTTGCTACACCGGCTTCCACGTTCTGGTGGAAGCCATGAAGAAGGCCGGCAGCGTGGATGACATCAAGGCCATACGGGCCGCCTTCCCCGAGGCCGCGTTCACTTCCGGAAAGGAGTTCCCGGTGGAATATTCCGGCATGAACAAAGACACCGGGGCCATGTACATGCCGGGCAACTCGACCCAGGTGAAGGATGGCCAGTTCACCATCGAAGGTGAGGTCAGGTGGTGGGAGCAGTAGGCATAAAGTTGGCGTGCCTATAGGTCGAATAGTTATCGGGAAGCCGCTGCAGCGGCTTCCCGATAAGCAACCAATGCCACAATGATCGTCGAGCCATGTCAGGCCCAGTGAGAGAAGAGTGCCGGAGGAGGAGGGTTTGTCCTTTTTCTTCAAACAGATAGTTATCGGTATCCAGCTGGGAAGCCAATATGTCCTGGTGGCTCTGGGGCTCACCCTTATCTTCGGCATACTGGACATTTCACATTTCGCCCACGGTCATATGTATATGATCGGAGCCTACCTTCTGTACATACTCATGGTGCTGGGGGGCGTCAACTACTGGCTGGCGCTGATCATCTGCATGGCCGCGCTGGCCGTGGCTGGGGTGATAGTGGAGAGGGTGATTTACCGCCCCCTGCAGGGCTCACCCAGCATCAACAGCTTCATAGCGGCCATCGGCATGATTCTCTTCCTGGAAGCGCTGGTCAGGGGAATACAGCCCACCTCCCTGAACGTTCCCAAGCCCATCGACAGGACGGTAACCTTCCTCGGCATAACCATGGAGGTGCAGCGGCTTATCGTTATCGCCGGGGCCATCATATTCATCGTGCTCCTGCAACTTTTCATCAAGCGGACCCGCCTGGGAACGGCCATCGAGGCCATGGCCCAGGACCGCGAGGGAGCGGCGCTGGTGGGAATCAGCGTCAGCCGCATGTCCGCCCTGACCTTCGCCGTGGCCACGGCGCTGGCCGCCGCCGCCGCCGTGCTTATGGCCCCGGTGGCCTATATCGCCCCGGAGATGGGGAGCGTGCTGGTGCTCAAGGCTTTCGTCATCGTGGTCCTCGGCGGCTTGGGCAGCATAAAGGGAGCCATTTTCGGGGGTTACCTCCTGGGCATACTTGAGGCGCTGGCCATCGCTTACATTTCCTCGGCCTATAAAGACGTCTTCGCCTTCGGCGTGCTCATTATCATCTTGGCTATCCGGCCCACCGGGCTTTTCGGCGGGAGGGAGGCGTAATGAAGAAGTACGGAAAGCCCGCGGCCCTGTTTGTGATCCTGGCCATCGCCATCGCCTTGCCCCTTCTCCTCAACATGAGCAGGAGGGGGAAATTCCAGATCCAGGTTTTTACCATAGCCATGATCTGGGCCATAGCCACCTTGAGCCTTAACCTCATCCTCGGCTACACGGGGCAGGCGTGCCTGGCCCACGGCGCCTTCTTCGGCATAGGCGCCTACGCCTTTGCCATATGCGTGGAGAGAGTGGGTATCAACTTCTGGCCCTCCATACTCATCGCTTGCCTGGTCACCGCGACGCTGGGATTTCTGGTGGGGCTGCCCTCCTTGCGCACCAAAGGCCCCTATTTCGCCATCGTAACCCTTTGTTTCAACGTCATCGTGTACAACGTTTTCGAGAACTGGACCTGGCTCTCCGGCGGCATCAAGGGGCAGACAGTGACCATCCCCTCTTACCTGGGGGAGCGCTGGGTGCGTTATTATCTGGTATTGGCCTGCCTGGTGCTGGTGCTTATCATCGAGAGGCAGATCGTGAAGTCCTTGCTGGGTTCATCCTTGATCGCCATACGCAGCAACGAGAACCTGACCGAGGCGGTGGGAATAAGCTCCTTCCGCAACAAGTTGCTTTCCTTTACCGTGAGCTGCTTCCTGGTGGGACTGGCCGGGGCGCTGTTCGCCATGGAAAAAGGCTCCGTGGACACCACGGTAACCAACTACCTCTACTCCTTCTATATTTTGATCTATCTGCTCATCGGCGGGGTGGCAACCTTGGCCGGACCGGTAGTGGGAGCGATTGGTATATTTTACCTTCTGGAACGAATCCAGTCGCTGAAGGAGTTTCGCTTTCTCATTTTCGGCCTCATCCTAGTGGTGGTGATAATTTACCTGCCCATGGGCGTAGTGGGAGGCATAAAGCAGTTCTGGGAATGGGCCAAGGACAAATGGGGTAAACCGGCGGAGGCTCCCGAATGAAGCTTTTAAGCGTGGAGGGCTTGACCAAGAGGTTCGGCGGACTGGTCGCCGTGAACAAGGTTGACTTCTCCATAGAGAGCGGCTCCATAACCGCGGTCATCGGCCCCAACGGAGCGGGCAAAACCACCCTCTTCAACCTCATCAGCGGCTCCATGAAGCCCGACGAGGGCAAGATAGAATTGGACGGCCGGGACATCACCGGGTGGCCTCCCTATAACGTGGCCCGTGCGGGCATAGGCAGGACCTTTCAGACCACCGCCCTTTTCGAGGAGCTCCCGGTGTGGGTGAACCTGGTCATAGGCTACCGCATGCGCACCAAGTCCGGGCTTTGGGACGCCGTTTTCTCCACGCCGCGCGCCCGGCGGGAAAAAAAGGAAACCACGGAGAGGATTATGGAGGTGCTGAGCTTCACCGGGCTGGCGGAGTACTTCAACCATACCGCCGGCGCCCTCCCCCAGGAGGCGCAAAAGAGGCTGGCCATCGCCGTGGCCTTGATGGGGCGCCCGAAGCTGGTGCTTTTGGACGAGCCTACCGGGGGGGTGGGGTTGGAGGAGACGGATCGCATCATCGAGCTCATCGGCAAGATAAGGGAATCCGGGGTCACGGTCTGTGTCATCGAGCATAAGATGAGGATGATCATGAACCTGGCGGATTCCATCGTCGCCCTGAACTTCGGGGTTAAGATAGCGGACGGATCGCCGCGAGAGGTCTGCGAGGACCCGGCGGTGATAGAGGCGTACCTTGGAGAGAGCATTGCTTGAGCTGAAGGACGTGCATTGCGCCATAGGAAGGCACATCGTGATCAGCGGCGTTGACATGCGCCTCGAGGAGGGGGAGCTGGTTTGCCTGCTGGGCGCCAACGGGGCCGGGAAGTCTTCGCTGTTCAAGACCATCAGCGGTCTGATCAAGCCCATGCGGGGCTCCATCGTTTACGAGGGAGAGGAGATTGGCAGGAAGGGCCCGGAAAAGATCGTGCGCATGGGAATCTCGCTGTGCCCGGAAGGCCGCAAACTCTTCCCCAAGCTTTCGGTGAAGAAGAACCTCATGATGGGAGCTTATACGCGTTACCGGGAGAAGCAGGCGGTGGCGGAGACCCTGCGGGAGATATACGAGCTCTTCCCCATCCTGGAGGAGCGCAGCAGCCAGGATGCCGGAACTTTGAGCGGCGGTGAACAGCAGATGCTGGCCATCGGACGGGCCCTCATGTCCAAGCCGCGCCTGCTCCTGCTGGACGAGCCCTCACTCGGCCTGGCGCCGCTGGTGGTAACCAAGATCATGGAGACCATCGTGGACATCAATCGCAGGGGAGTCACCGTACTCTTATCGGAGCAGAACGCCAGCATGGCCCTGGCTATTTCCACGCGCGGCTACGTGCTGGAGAATGGACGGGTGGTGATGCAGGGAAGCGCCGGCGAGCTGGCGGATAACGAGGAAGTGCGAAAAGCATATATTGGAGCCTGAAAACCGTCTTTAAATGGGGGGAAGGCGAGATGAAAAGAACCAGAACCTGCAGGGAATGCGGCATCCCCATGGGAATCGCCCGCACCATGAACTGGAATTCCGACGGCACCATCACCCAGAAGGGAGACCCAGGGCATCGCATGATCTTCTTCGAGTCCGAGAACCTGGACCGGCTCTGGAGCAGGCTCGCCCAGTTGCTGGGGTTGACCCAGGAACATGTGTGGGACATAGTAATCGACTCTAAAAGCAGGGCCACGCGGGCTTTCCTTTACCGCACCCTCCCCTGGCACGTCAACCTTCTGGCCCATTTCATCGGCTATAAGACGGTTATCTCCACCATCCAGGCCCAGGGGCTGGTCATGGGGTACGGAAAGATCACCGTGGGAGGGCAGTTCCCCGAGAGGGGTAGGCCGGAAAGGATCACCGTCTTCGTGGAGGATCCCTACTCTCTGCCCTTTTTCTGCGGAGACTTCAAGGGATCGGCGGAGGTGACCGAGAGGCGCCCGGCGGAGATCACCTACCAGGCCCTGGACCATATCCGCCACCAGATCGACGTGACCGTAAGCAAGGAGCGCCTGGAGGAGAAAGAGTTCGCGTGGGTGGATGAGAGGCCGAGCAAGCCCGGCGACATACGTTACGACCGCTGTCCGGCATGCGGCAGCCCGCGCGAGCTCAAGCAATTCAGGTGGGATCTCGGGACCGGGGTGATCAAAGACACCCGGACGGACAGGAGGATGGCCTTCTTCGGGACCGCCAGCCTGAAAAGCGTTTTCGACGAGTTGGCCCATGAGCTGGGTAAGCGGGTCACCAACGATATCATCGAGATACAGCGAGAGAACACCGTCGCCGCTATGAGCGCCGAGGAGGCGGGCAGCGGCTTCGAGATGCTGCGCTTCATGGCGGCCATAAGGGGCTTGGGGCTGCTTAACCGCCTGGAAGTGAGCGGGGACGCCATGAGCGTATCCATGTCCAACCCTTCCGTTCCCCTGTACATCGTGGCCCTTTCGCTGGGGATTTATGAGTTGGGAAGCGGGCGCCGCGGGCAGGCGGAGTGGGGCCTGGACAAGGACGGGGATCTCTCCATCGAGATAAAGCCGGCGTGAGAAGCGTCCTTCCTATACTTTTGAAGTTGCCGAAAAAACTGCCGCCGGCAAGTGATTCGCCGTTTGATCGTAGGGCGCACGCGTCCCCTCAACTTCTCGGCTAGTATGTACGCCGGGATGAGTTATACTCATTAATGCCCCACGAAGCCGCTTTTGAGAATGGGAGGTGGACGGAAATGGCGAGAAGGCTCATCGATCTTTCCATCGCCATAGAGGACGGGTTACCCTCCGATCCTCCGGTGATGATCCCCAGGGTGATGTATATGGGACATGAGGCGGGGGCGCAGTCCATGAAGGAATTCTTCCCGGGCATGGACCCGGAGAAGGACCTCCCCGGGGGACTGGGGTGGGCGATGGAGATATGTACCGTCGCCACGCATGCCGGCACCCACCTCGATGCTCCCTGGCATTACCATCCCACCATGGATGGGGGGAAGCCCGCCCTGACCATAGACGAGGTGCCCCTGGAATGGTGCATGGGCCCCGGCGTGGTGCTCGATTTCCGCCACTTCCCCGACGGCTACCGCGTCATGGCCGCGGACGTGGAGGAAGCGCTGGCGAAGATGGGCTACCGGCTCCAGGAGGGAGACATCGTCCTGATCATGACCGGAGCGGACAAGTATTGGGGAAGCGAGGAGTACCTGGTCAAGGGGTGCGGCATGAGCCGCGAAGCCACCTTGTGGATCCTGGATCACGGGGTAAAGGTAACCGGCACCGACGCTTGGTCCTGGGACCGGCCCCTGCCCCTTATCGCCGAGGACTTCAAGGAATGCGGCGACTCCTCGCTCATCTGGGAGGGGCATTTCGCCTCTATCGAGAAGGGATACTGCCATATAGAAAAACTTACCAATCTGGACAAGCTGCCCCCCCACGGCTTTACCTTTTTCTGCTTCCCGGTGAAGATAAGGAAGGCCAGCGCGGCGTGGGTAAGGGCGGTGGCCCTGGTGGAGGACGATTAGCGGGTAGCAGTTGAAGGCTTGGTGATAAAAAGGTCAGGTGGAGGTCGGTTATAGAAAAACTTACCAATCTGGACAAGCTGCCCCCCCACGGCTTCACCTTTTTCTGCTTCCCGGTGAAGATAAGGAAGGCCAGCGCGGCGTGGGTAAGGGCGGTGGCCCTGGTGGAGGGTTGACCGGAAATGGAAGATTGGTAGGCGATGGATGAGGAATGACGTGAATTGGGTGAGGGGATCGATGTGACGGGCGAGAACTTGATCAACGAGGAGCTGGTTGAGGAACAGTTCCATAGCGTAAAGAAGAAGATGGAGAGGATCCCGGAATCCTATCCCGGCTTCGTTTACCTCCCGGCTTATTATCGCGCCGGCCCACCGCGCATCTTTTTCCTGCAAGGCGAGATGCGCATACTGGTTGGGAAAGCAATGGTATTCAACCCCCAGGGTTACTCCTACGATATGGCCGCCAGGGGTTACCGGGACGGGGGAAGGGGCGTTTATCGCATGGTCTACGAGTTTCTTCCCGGCTGGCCCTTCGAGTTGTGTCTGGAAGGAAACATGATGGTCAAGCAGCTCGGGCCGGGTGGAGTCGCGGAGGAGGTCCTGGAGCTCATAAAAAGCCTGGGAGTTTATGACCTGGTGCCTTTGCTCGAGCTGCGGCGGTTGGAGGGAGGGGGCGATGAAGAGTCGGAAGGGAAAGTCGCCTTGCGCATAAAGAGGCTGGACCCTGGGATCGATTTGCCGGAATACGCCCATCCCGGAGACGCCGGCCTGGATATCCGGAGCGCCGAGGAGTTGGTGATCGAGTCAGGCGAAAGAGCCGTGGTGGGCACCGGCTTCGCCATGGCCCTCCCGGAGGGATACGCGGCCTTCGTCCAACCACGTAGCGGTTTGGCGGCGCGCAATGGTATCAGCATCGTCAACACCCCGGGGCTTATAGACTGCCATTACCGCGGCGAAGTTAAGGTTATCCTGGTGAACCTGGGCAAGGAACCCTTCGCCGTAAAGAAAGGGGATCGCATCGCCCAGATGGTCATTCAGCGGGTGGAAACCGCCCGGGTGGAGATGGTCGAGGAGCTGGACGATACGGCGCGCGGGGAGGGAGGTTTCGGCTCCACCGGCCTCTAATCACATTGAAAAAATCTCCACTTCCAGGGTTCCCTGCTCCGAGAGCTCCCACTCCACCCTTGATTCAACGCCCCTTGAGGCATCAAAAACACCTTGCAGCATGCCCACGACCATCAGGTGTAGGACGGCGTTTTCCAGGCGCATGCGCAACCCCTTCCCGCTGATCTGGAGATCGCGCAGGTTTCCCAGCCCCCGCAGGGCCAGCCGGTTGCCGAAATCCTCCACCTCCTCGATGTCCCCCAGGGAGTAGAAGCCGTCGGCGGCGAAGCGACGTTGCGCCTCCACCACCACATTGGGGATGGTTTCTCCCAGCTCTTGCTCCAGCTCCTTGAAGACGACGTCCAGTTCGTTAGGGCCGGTTATGATCATGCGCCTGCCGCTGGCTTTGTTCAGGATGACCCCCCGGTCCAGGTGCCATTGATAACCGCCAAGCGCCCGGGGGCCGCCGCAGGTGGCGCACCTTTCTTGCTTTCTGTCCCCGGGACGGCGGCGGTACCTCCGCAACCGGAGCCTCTCCTTCATTTCCTCGGGATGGGGGCAGGGGAAGGTGGTTATCTTGTAGGTGTCCTCGGACAGTTTCTCGTAAGTGACCGTGTTCTCGACGCCCGCGACCGCCTCCGTGGTTCCCAGAAGGGTGCCGCACTGCATGGGCAGGGAGAAGGGCTCGCGTACCGTAACGGTGTAATAGTCATTTTCATCCTTCTCGTAACGGTAGCCCACTATCTTCTGGCAGCCGTGGCCGACCATCTTGGCCACGTCTATGAGTGACTGGGCGATGGTCGCCACGTCGACCACTTTATTGCGGATGAGGCCTTTTACCTCATCGGGGATGAGAAGGGAGACGTAATTCCGCACCTCCCGGCGCACGGCGGTGATTACTATAGGATCTACGGGAACCCCGATGATCTGCTCGATTTTGCGGAAGAGGGGGTCGATGTTCTCGCTTTCAAAGAATACCACGCGATGCCCCTCATCCCTTGACTGGACTATGTCCCCGTTGTCCAGCCAGAGGTGCTCCCTGGTTACGTAATCCGGAACCCCGCATTCCGGACAGGTTTTCAGCTCGATCAAGAATACCACTCCTTTTTTGTTTGTCGTTTATATCGGGAAAAGATGCAATCGTCCATTAGAGGGTTTTTTCTCGCCTTATTGGTGGCATGAAAAAAGCTTGCCGCCGCACTTAGGTGACTACGAGGAGACGCATCCCCCTTCCGGATGCCTTGCTTGCGCGATATACACGGGGAGTCAACGGGGGAAGACCAGGGCGGCGAAAGTTACCGCCGAGCCCTCCTGGGGGTCGAACCAGTGGCAGTGGTCTATGAGACGACCTTCCCGCCCGTCCAGGACCTTGAGCAAGGTGTAAATGGGGGGCAGCCCGCAGACGTGGCGGGAGTCCTGCTCCGCGGCGATGAAGGAGTAGAAGCCCTCGGCGTCCCCATCCGCCACCTTTTTCAGCATTTCTTTGTCTTTGGCCAGGGCCGAGGAAAGCAATACGGCGTCCAGGGGAAGGGCGCTCCCGAAGCGCCGCCCCACGTGGGCGAGGTCGGCGGAGGCCAGAAAAAGGACTTGTTCCCCCATGGCCGAAAGCAGGCCCTTGAGGGCGGTGACGAAGGCGCTTATACGCGGGTCCTCTCCGGGCGAGCGGCCGTTTTCCAGGAAAGGATGGAAAGAATTGCAGGTGATGGGGAGGATGCGGAAGCGGTCCGCGCCGCCGAATGCCATGCAGAGCATGGGCAGTTGTACCTCGATGGAATGCTCGAAGCGGTGGGAAAGCTCGTCCCCCAGGCCGTCCATTCCCGCCGCCTGGGCAAGGCCTTCCGCCAAACCGGCGTCCGTTTCCACCAGCCCGAAAGGGGTGAGGTAATTTTTCCTGGTCAGGGCGAAGGGCCCTTCCATGTCGCCATGGCAGGTGCCCAGTATGACTACCAGGGGCTGGAAATCCCGCCTGAAGGAATAGGCCATGACGGAGTAGAGCTTGCCGTAACATTCCCACCCCCTGCCTAGGTCTATATGGGGAGAAACGGCGGCCAGGGGCAGACCGTCCAGGGCCTGCGGCTCGCCGGCCTCCTCAATCATGACCCTTACCTGCCGCACCAGCTCGCGGGGATCGGCGGCATAGGCGCTGCCCGCCGCGGTCATGGGGCGGTTGGGCAGAGAGAGGTACTCTTCGTCCAAGCGCTTTTTGACGGCATGGAATCTTGGGGAGTCCATAAGGAGTTTGTCATCCAGTTCGGCAATGACCGAGGCAACCTGATCGCTGGTGATGAGGTCTCCGAAGCGGCGCACGTAGGCCGCCTGGATGTCCCTCAGGCTGCGGGTGCCGTCGCATAGTGAGGCGATATAGAAAACGGGGGGAGGCAGCAGCACCAGGTTGGGGAGGTAGCCCTGCTGGTCCCGCAGGGCAATCATGTCCCGTCCCTGCTGTTTGGCCGGTATTACCTCCAGATGTCTCAGTTTGGGGTAATCGATGACTTCCATGGCTTGCCGGAAAGATCATCTCCAATCGGTGCGTTTTTTCGACTCGCGCTCTATGCCCACGTCCAGGGCCAACCAGGCCTTGGTGCGGATGAGATCGCTGGTGGATGCGTCGGCCACCAGGGCCATCATGGCCTCTATCCCCCGTGGATCGCCGAGGCGGGTCAGGGCCTCTATGGCCTTAAAAACCAGGTCCTCCTCGTCATCGTGGAGCAATTTGATCAAGCCTTCGACGTCGCGCCGTCTTTCCAGCTCGGCGGGATCGCGCTTGCCGAATGCGAACTTGGGCATGCTATCACCGCACCCATTGTATATACCGCCGCCCCGACAATGCAATGACCCGGGGCGGCGGTCTTACTCGACGATCGGAAAGAAGTATGATTCCGGAGCGACGAATGGGTTATTTGGGCCTGTAAGCGTGGTCGGCAGCGCCTTCAGGCCCGATTATATAAATGAAGCGATAATGTTTTGCCTGCTTGCCGGGAGGCAGCCTTTAGCGCCAGTAGCGGGCGAGAAGGACTTGGCCGCATGCGCGTCGGAGGGAAGTATCCCGGGAAGCCGCATAGAAAGCGGGTGTCGTAAAGGTGGAAAAGGATTTGACGGCGATATATCCGGGTTTCACCCTCCAGGAGGTGGCCGAGTCCCTGCAGGACAGCTTTTTTCTCCTGGACCACTCGGGCACTTTCGTTTACGTGTGCCCTCTTCTGGCCGAGATAGCGGGAATCAGCGCGGAACGGCTTACGGGCCGGAACCTTTCCGATCTCCTGATGCATGACAAGGCGGAGCATTTTCTTGCCCTGCGGGAGCGGTTGTTTGCGGGCGAGTCGCTGGAGGCGGAGTGGGAACTGCCTAGGGAGGACGGGAGCACCGTCTGCTTGAGGATACACCTCACCCCCTGGAGAAGGGGCGAGGAGATAGTGGGGGCGGTGGGATTAGCCTGGGATGTGACCGAGTCAATGCTCGGGGAACGCGAGCTGGAGAAAAAAGCCTTGCTTCTCAAGCTTCAAATGGACGTTTTGGAGCGGCTGGCCAAGGCGGACGGCGTGACCGAGGTCCTGCATGTGGTGGTGGACAAGGCCTGCGAGGCTTTGGGCATGGACGCGGGTTGCCTGGCCGCGCTGTACCGCTCCGAGAGGGGGTTGCTGGCCAGGCAGATTGTGCAGAAGAAATGGCCTTTGCCCGAGGTTAAGGTGACGCGTTGGTTGGAGTTGCCCGGCAGGGAAACGGCAAGCCTCTTGGGGAACAGGGAAATGATTGCCTTGCGGGAGGGAGAGGGGCCGGTGGAGTGGATCTCGGCCATCGGTCACCGCCTGGTTTTGGTCACCCCCATTCTTTCCTCCAAGCGCGGAGCCTTCGTGCTTATCCTGGTTTCGTCGGACGAGCGTGATTCCCGGGAGCTGGAGCGGGATTTCTTAAGCGGTTTGGTGAACATTGCCGGGCGGGCCTTGGAGCAGGCTGAACTGGCGGGAAGCCTGCGCCAGTCTGAGGAAAGTTATTTCAATCTGGCGGACAGCGTGAACGAGGCCATTGCCGTCATGGAGGCGGAAAAGATCGTCTTCGCCAATCAGCCCATGGCCAGCTTAATGGGTTTCGATACCCCGGCGGAGATGAAAGGGGCGAAGCTGGAGGATCTCGTTTTTCCGGACAGCCTGGAGGAGATCCGGCTGCGTACCACGGCTGATGGCCTGACGCCTGGGAAGATGCGCCTGCGCCTGCGGCGCCGGCAGGGCCAGGAAATAATAACCGACGTTGAGATAAGCTCGCTCTCCTACGGAGCCAGGAGGTCTTACCAGGTCATAGTCAAGGGAGCGCAGGGGTCGGAAGGGGACATTCAGGTGACCCCCCAAGATTTTCTCGCCCGTTTCTCCCACGACTTCCGCACCCCCCTGGTAAGCGAGATCGGAAGAGCACACGTCTGAACTCCAGTCAC